>Ga0307510_10001038_pt1 | contig 29449 bp, 24 predicted proteins | sample 12_EM_MG_FD_207224 | JGI IMG/M metagenome (GOLD analysis project Ga0307510, IMG submission 207224) | Populus trichocarpa ectomycorrhiza microbial communities from riparian zone in the Pacific Northwest, United States - 12_EM | ecosystem: Host-associated > Plants > Roots > Unclassified | place... | reverse complement strand
AGTTTACGACGTCGGCCGTTAACCATACGTTAATCTGACGAGAAAGCCGTCCCTCGCACCCCTTCGTGGGAAGTCTAAGGTTGTGTGACCGGGTAGCAAGGACAATATCACACCATATCTGTTCTATGAGTAGACAGATCGCTCGTACGACACAAGTTCAGTTGGTAATAAGAAGCCATTTCGTTCTCACATGGGGCTGACCTCTGGCGCGCCTCAGGCACGTACAGCGCTAGTCGGTGTTTTTACGTTGTCTATCATAGCACTTGTGATTCTTGTCGCACAACGTCATGCTTCGACGAAAAAAATTGTTTCAGGCTCCCGTGTGATGCGTAGTTTTGCTTCCACTTTTATGGCCGGATCTGAACTAAATATAATAAGGTACCTCGTAAACCCCTCATTTGGATTAACCCAAACCCACCTCGAAGCGATCCACCAGCCGAGGCACGCCTCCCCAATGCCGGCAACTGGTAGACCGATCAACCGACACCGCGCATGGACTCCTGTGCCTGCTGGGGTGGTGGATTTCAAGGCCATGGCTTGAACTTGGATGGATTTCCCAATTCCTATTTTGCATGTGGCGTCTCTGTACAACTCCGGCTATAGCACACGAATCAGTCAGATGACTGACCTTCCAAGTCCCTGTTATATGCTACCCCGACCACATACCTTCTCGAACACTGTAGCGAAGGCAGTCACAACGGCCGATGTTTGCAGTCCTCACAAAATGGGTATCATCCGGCGAAAACTTCATGATGTTTTTTTTGCTGGCACATGCAGTGGGTCGTTCAACTGTCGTCAGGTCGGCCCGCATTTCGCTTCGTATTCATCAGGAAACCACCCCCACGCTAGTGAGACATAGCGCCGGAGTAGTTTAGCTGTAGACACAGTAAGGACAATAACCTTTTGTTAGTCACGACATAGGTGTCACTATGCGCCACAAGCTGTCAACGCCACCCAATGCCACCAAGTCCCATGCGTCGTCAAGGCTGCACACAAGGTAAAATACTGGTAAAATACTCAAATATTATCATGTAAATGTCAAGTAGCTATGTACATCAGCAAAGGGATTAACATCATCACCATCAGTATCCTGGAAGCATTCATCATCATGGCCATGCCCCACACAGCAGCCTCCTGTGTGCTGCACATCCACCCCATGAGCACAAGCTCCATCACACACAACTTGCCCATGGTGTGTGCAAGGTGCTGCGACCCACCGCCGCTTGTGATTGTGCTGATGATCACTTCTGCCCAAACTTGGTGTGGCACGCTCCACATACACCCATAATCACAAGCTCCATCGCATGCAAGTTGCCCATAGCATGTCACGGTCAGACCACCATGTCGGATCGAGTTTGGGGATCTTGGGGTTCGGGGATCTTGGATGAGATTACGAAGATGGATTTCGGAGAGGGGTCGTTCCTAAAGGGGATTTCAGTCACGTGAGACGTCACGTGACAAGATAGATGACAAGTGAAGATTACACAAGTCGGTGTGACTTGGAATCGAGCGAGACACTAGCACGTGATCTTGAGACGTAGAGAGTCTAAGGCAATTAGCAGCAAGGCTGACTAATGCGAGAGGAGAGGTTCGTTCGATGGAAGCCGCACGCGTTCAAAGGTGAGAAGAGACTATCAAAGTCTGATTGCACGAATAGAACGAGCTTAAGAAAGCCGTTCTATGCTAAGTAGTACAGTTTATATACATGTACACACGGAAGCTACAAGAAGGTAAGAGAAGGTCATGGAGGACCATGGAACGAGAGAGAAGCCTAAGGAAACGTATGGAAGTCTCTGGAAAACGCGAGAGCAGTCCATCGATAAGTAAGCAAACAATGGGCAAAGCGGCCCGGGGTCACGGACGGTAACGGAAACGAGGAGACAGAATAGGAAGGAGAGAATTAAGTAAGCGGGGCAGTCCATGATATTACCCCCTTGTTAACGTCCTTTAGACGTCCACACAGTCGTCTACAGCAGCGCAGTACCCGCGCTCGAAGTGAGGATGAGTGGGATACACCTTACAGTCCCTGTACTCCAAGCACATACAGTGGGGGTCTCTGCAATCGATCCCAGTGTGGCCGCGGTGCGAACAATGGCGACAGAGGCCGATGCAGTAACAGTCGTTGATGGTGTGGCCCGTCTTGCTGCACCACATGCACTCGGCCGGATGGCGGGCGCGTTCTTCAGTGACTTGGTTGCAGACAGACACGCGGATCTTCTTGACCCGCGCAGTAGGAAAGGAGGAGGCGAGATGGAGGGACAAGTCGATGTGACGCTGAAGACGTCCAAGGGCATTGGCCCCAGTGAGTCGGGCCGAGCTCCGGTACAGCGCTTGGCGTTCTACTTCGAGCGACTCATGTAATTGACCCATCCTTCAGGCCAGGCAGTCGCAGGCCTTCTTGTGCGACCGGAAGTGTTGCACTTCTCCGGCCAACGTGGGGTCGTCTTCGTAGAGGAGGGCCCAATCCACGCCCTTGGTTAGTTCTAGATCGTTATGGAAGAATAGCTCATTGCGGGGTGAGAGCGGAGAGGCGCGGGACGTTTGAGGGACCACGTGAAGGGGGCGTGAATGGACGGTACAGTGGCGTCCATTTGTGGCTAAGAGCTCTGGGAAGGGGTTACGGAGGTCGTAGCGAATAAACGGGGCGATGACGTCTTCGTCGCCAAGCGGAATGACAAAGAGGTGACGCGTTCCCGTAGCGTCAAAGTTATCCTGCCAGCCAGGACCAGGATGAGTGCTGGGCTGTGGGTCAGTGGGGGATGGTGCTTGATTCTCCTTGTTTTCCTCCATCAAGTCTTTGATCGTTTTGTCTTGATCTGAGACTTGTCGGTATAGAACCATGGCCATTTCTTCGTAGTTGGTGGTGTCGCCAAGGGGGTGCGAGACTTGGCGGATTGGCGTTATATCGGCCAGAGGGATGCGAGGAGAGGGACAGTCGAGTTCTTCTTCGAAGGTACGCACTCCGTCGGCCATGACAACAATCATGGACGAACTGGCTGAGGGTGAGAAGGGAGCGGAAGGTGGTTCAGAGGGGAAATCGGGGTTGTTATACTCAGCTAGTTCGGACCCAGGGTACGGTCTGGCTGGGGATCCCAGAATGTAAGGGGGGGAAGGAGTAGGTGGGACAAAGACAGGCGATAGGGCGCGAGGAGGAGGAACGTCGATTGGCAGGAGAGAGCGGTTGTCGGGGAAACGTTGGCGAACTTCTGCTATGTCGGCGCCGAGTATGTTTGCCACGTGTTCCAACATCATTTGATGCGGCCAAGCCGCTTCGGAGTTGGTGGGGCTGTCCGGGGGAGGAGATGTAACGACGTAGGGAGTACTGCCAGCACGGTCGCCGATAGGCGAAGTGGAGCGGGACGGGACGAAGATGGCGGAGGAGGCGTCAGTCATGCTTTCGATCATTGAACAGACTTGAAGTAAGTGGTTGAGTGGTTGTCTGACGGGATCGTTGTGGTCTTGGCGAATGCTGAAAATATTTTGCTGGAAGCGTTCGTCGAAGGTGTAGAAGATGGAGTGGGGAGAAGCCAGGTTTGAAAATGATGGAGGGGATGAGAATAGATTGGGGACGTTAGCGGGTGTCTTTATACAACTGGTCGTCCAGCCGTAGCGGAGTCGGAAAGATAAAAGTCTGCTAACAAATCTGGGGCGTTGAGATCTTTGTGGTCAATCCATTGGTCGTCAGAATGAGGGTACCCTTTCCAGTGCACGAGGTATTGAAGTTTACGTTTCTTGCCGAAACGTCGTGTGTCTAGAATGTTCTCGATCTCGTATTCTTCCTCGCTATCGATGATCGGAGGGGGGCGTGTATAAGGCGTGCCATATTGTTCCGTCTCCTTATATGGAAGGAGAAGGTCCGTGTGGAACACGTTGTGAATCTTCATTGATGTCGGGAGGTCAAGCCGCATTGCAACAGGGCTTATCTTTTGTGAGACTTTGAAGGGGCCATATCGCTTTGGGGAAAGTTTGCGATTGCCGGCGATAGAGAGATTATGACCCTCTAACCAGACTTGGTCACCTTCTTTAATCTCCGTTAGTTTCTTGTTGTCCTTGCGGCTTTGTACGTTTTGGAGAAGTTCCTGGGCTAGTAGTCTAGATTCATCCAGGAGGCAAAGGCGTGTTTCTGCTGCAGGTACAGGTCCTTCTAGATGTTTCAGAATCACCTGTGGTTTGATTCCGATCAGAAGTTCGTGCGGGGATTTGCAAGCTACGTCGTGTTTCCAAGAGTTATGCGCGAATTCTGCGACAGGAAGGAGTTGACTCCAAGCCGAAGGTTTCCCCGAAGTCCAAGGTTGCAAATATTGTTCGATCCAAGCGTTCATGCGTTCTGTCTGTCCATCGGTTTGAGGGTGGAAGGCCGTAGATAGATTTTGTTGAATTCCTAAAGCCTTACACATCTCTTTTGCGAATGCCAAGGTGAACCAGGGATCACAGTCTGAGATGATCCGTTTAGGAAGTCCGAACCAGGGCACAAGGTGTTTCAAGTATTCGAGCGCTACTCCTGTCCCATTGATTGTCTTGTTACAGGGAATGAATTTAGCTGCTTTGGAGCATCCTTGGTCTACAATCGTGAGAATGGAATCGAACCCTTGTGACTTGGGGAGGTCTGTGATCAAATCCATTGATACGTATTGGAAAGGGCCTTCTTCGACGGGTGTATCAAAACGTTGTAGGGGTGCTTTTGATCGGTGTACGTTAGTTTTAGATTCTTGGCAACGTGCACATCCCTTTACGTATTGTTCCACAAATTCCCGAAGTCTAGGGCCTTCGTATTGCTCACGAACTAGTTCCCAAGTGTTCGAAATACCTGGATGTCCAGCAGCAGGAGAATCGTGGAGGGTTTGTAAGATATCACGTCGGAGGTCAGGGTCGTCTTCAAGAAAGATTTTGTGTACCTCGATATGATTTGTCGGAGTGAAGAGGTGGTCAGGGAGTAGGATACGAGGTTCGTTGGAATCCACCCCCTTGTTAAGGTCTTTTCTTTGTGACAACAAATCAGCCACGGTGTTTGTTGACCCAGGAATGTGCTCAAGGGTGTAATCGAAGTCCTGTAAGAATTCAATCCACTGGGCTTGACGGCCCGTGATCTTTCAAGGGTCGCGGAAATACTGAAGATTCTTATGATCCGTGCAGACACGAATTGCGTGTGTGGCACCTAGAAAGAGAGGGCGACCACACTTAAATCCAAAGATCACAGCAGTGAGTTCCTTATCGTGGGCGTCGTAGTTCCTTTCGGCCGGAAGGAGACTTCTGGAGTGGAAGGCAATAGGATGAATGCCATCTTCGAACTCCTGTGCAATGACGACACCAAGAGCATAGCCAGACACATCTGTTTCCATGACAAATTGCTTGGACCAGTCTGGAGTCCGGAGAACCGGGTAACTACTGCAGATCGCTTTGAGATGGAGGAAGGCGTCATTGCACTCTTTCGACCAAATGAATTGTTCATTTTTGCGAGTGAGATTGTTGAGGGGACGCGCGATGTCAGAGAAGTTCTTGATGAATGCTCTGTAGAAGTTGCAAAAACCTAAGAAGCTCCGTACATCTTTGACCGTCTGTGGAATCGGCCATTCGGAGATTCCTTGAACTTTGACGGGGTCCATCTTGACAGAGCCATTGCCGATGATGACGCCAAGATATTCGACCTCTCGCTGGTGGAATTTACACTTCTCTGGCTTGAGGAACAGATCGAATTTCTCAAGTTTGTCCAAGATGTGGTTGATGCGGAGTTTGTGAAGGACTTCGTCATCTTCCGTGGCGATAATCATGTCGTCCATGTAGATGCGAAGCCAACCTTGTGCAACTTCCTCTTGGAAGATGTCGTCCATCATTGTTTGAAAGGTGGCGGGAGAGTTGGTTAGGCCAAAGAACATCACCGTCGGTTCGAAGAGACCTTCACTGGTTTTGAAGGCGGCCTTGTATTCGTCGCCTTCCTTGATGCGAATGTTATTGTATCCCCAGCGAATATCAAACTTCGAGAAGAGGCGTTTCTCTGCAAGGTCGTAGATCAATTCGGAGATTAATGGGAGTGGATATTTGTTGGGAATGGTCCACTTGTTCAAATTCCTATAGTCTTGTACAGGACGGAATTTACCATCTTTCTTGCGAATTAAGAAGAAGCCACTGGCATAGGGAGACTTCGAATGACGGATCCGTTCGAGGCGAAGGTTTTGAGCAAGAAACTCTCGTTGTTCTTCTTTCTCCTTCGGAGATAGTGGATAGACTCTACAGTTGATAGAGGTCGGTGCGTCATCTTTTAACTCTATGGCATGATCCCAGGGGCGTCGATCAGGGAAGCGTTCTGAGGCTTTTTCTGAGAAGACCTTGCCGTGACGGTGGTACCGCTCTGGCACTATCTCTTGCCAAGTACGCTTCTTTTTATCCGTTGCTGCTTCCGCGAGTTGTTGTGCGACTGTAGTTTTAGCAACTCTAGTCTGAAGCCAGATTTCGTCGCCTTCTTCCCACCTGGGGATACATCGTACCCAGGCTGGGGTCGAATCTCTGCGTTTAGTTCCTTTGAGAGGGGGTTGCCAAGTATCGGCGTGGATAGAGGAGATTGTTGTAAACCCTTCTATTCGGCCGCCACTCCAGTCGACATTTGGATTTGACGCTTCAAAGAACGGATAACCGAGGATAAAGTCATCTTGTCCTATATTGGCAATAAAGAAGGAATGGGAGGCTTTCTGTCCATTATTGTTGACCAGGAGATCGACGGCTTCTAAGATTTCTCCAGATTTATTAGGAGAGCCGTCGACATTCTGTACCTTTCGGGGTTTCACCAGTTTCCTAGTTGTAAGTTTGAGACGTTTCACCGCCTGAGGGTGGATGAAACATTCGGTGGCGCCACAGTCAAGTAGTGCCTTTTGATCGACTCGTTTCGTTTTGGTTCGTAGCTGAAAGGGGACTTGAATTGCATGATTTCGAGCTATGTACATAGAACCAGAACTATTCAGAACTGCCCGAGTAAGAGCCGTAGTACTCAGGCGCCAAGAAAATCCATATCTTCTCCTAGAGAGCGCATTTCATCCATGAACGCCCCGCGATCTTCTTCAGTTAAACGTGCTACTCGCGCAGCGAGAGACGGGGTCGAGGCGAAGGAAGAGTTATCGGTGGGCGCAGTCGACTGACTGTCTTCAATTTGGACAGTGCGAGCACGAGCGGGTTTGCTAGGACAGTCACGCGCAAGATGACCTTGCTTCCCGCATTGGAAGCATCGACCTGTGCGACGATATTCTTCCTTCTCTTTGTCCGTTGTGGCTTTGCAGATCACCAAAAGGTCCATAGCGTCGTCATTTCTGGGGGGAAGACGAGGACGGGGAGGTTGTGCTCGATTCCCTTGTCCGCGCCAGTTTTGATTGTTGGGGTTTGGGTTTCCCCCAGGGCGACGCCAGACCCACCCAGAGTTTTGCTTTTGCTGAGGGGTTTGACCAGCGTTTCGAGCGGGATTGCAAGTTCCGTACTCAGAGTGTAACACTTTCTTTTTCAGGTAAATCACCTGTTGTCGTTGAGCTGCAGCCCTCCATTGTTCATAGGTGTCCGGATTTTCCATGGCCAGACAAGCGTCTGCCAGTTGTCGTGGAAGTCCTTGTGCAAAGGTACGCAAGTTTGAGGGGTCATCGGGATTGAGTTCGGCCCTACTTCCTAGGGTTTCGAATGTGGCAAGATATTCATCAAGATTGTCACCAGTCATCCTCAGTTTTCTGAGCTGGTCTTGGGCACGTTCCCTTTCTGCGTAATTGGTGAACGATACTTTGAACTTCTCTTCCATCATTTTCCATGGATTGGAGAATCGATCAATAAGACTAGGATCGGCTTCGATTTCTTCGAGCCAGTTGAAGGCCATATCCACCCATCCATTGACCTTCTCTCTGTCGAGGAGTGACATGAAATAGATGCATTTGGAGATAGGGTCTTTGGCGATATCTGCTTTGCGATTCATCAGCATGAACCTGTTGAATTGATTCAGGAATCGCCTAGTTTTGGATCTATCTCCTTCGAATTTGTCTGGATGGATGCCTTCTAGACGACGTCCTTTATCGTTTGTTTTCTCGGGTTCGTCTAAGAGATCGTCGAGGCCGAATGGGTCATCCCCTGTTCCTCTGGGACGGCGTGGCGGAGGTCGAGATGGCTGTCTAGCCGTGCGTGAAGAACGCATTCTCCAAGATCCAAACCCTGCGAAGGACTTTCGCTTGGGTTGGTCTCCAGGATCGGGTGATGAGGACCGACTTGTATTGCTGGCCGGTGCCTCTTTATCATCAGGGTTAGTTTCATGGAAGACATCCCTGTCATGTGGAGTAACTGCCGATATGTCCAGTGGAGCTGGTCGGATTGGCGATGTTGCTCTGGAAGGGGCTCGAGTAATGGGAAGACTAGTGAGTCTGAGCCGAGCATAGTTGATTCCTTTCATTGGGAAATCTTTTAGTTGGAGACTGGGTCGTGCCAGACGGAAACATTCATAAGTGTTTCCTGCTTGAAGACGGATTTCGAACCAGACTCCAAAGACGTTGGATAGAGCAAGGAGAGCTCCCTTGTAGCAGGCATAATAGGCGGTAAAAGGGGCCTTTTTGGAGACCTCTTTTCCATCTATTCTGACGACAATGTCTTGTCCTCCCACTAAGTGGCGAACGCGTTCTGAGAATTCCGATGGGACCGTATCTTTGGTTTCGGGTTTTGTTTCGAACGGGAGGTCTAACACCGCTAATGATTCTTCTGTTGGTTGGTCAATTGCGCGTACACGCCAGTCTGTGGGAATGCCCAGTCCTTCGGGGGTTTTCTGTTTCTCTTTCGATCCAGCAGGAGTCGAAGTCATCATTGAAGAAGAAGCTTGTTCTAATGTCACGGTCAGACCACCGTGTCGGATCGAGTTCGGGGATCTCGGGGTTCGGGGATCTCGGACGAGATTACGAAGATGGATTTCGGAGAGGGGTCGTTCCTAAAGGGGATTTCAGTCACGTGAGACATCACGTGACAAGATAGATGACGAGTGAAGATTACACAAGTCGGCGTGACTTGGAATCGAGCGAGACACTAGCACGTGATCTCGAGACGTAGAGAGTCTAAGGCAATTAGCAGCAAGGCTGACTAATGCGAGAGGAGAGGTTCGTTCGATGGAAGCCGCACGCGTTCAAAGGTGAGAAGAGACTATCAAAGTCTGATTGCACGAATAGAACAAGCTTAAGAAAGCCGTTCTATGCTAAGTAGTACAGTTTATATACATGTACACACGGAAGCTACGAGAAGGTAAGAGAAGGTCATAGAAGACCATGGAACAAGGGGGAAGCCTAGAGAAACGTATGGAAGTCTCTGGAAAATGCAAGAACAGTCCATCGATAAGTAAGCAAGCAATGGGCAAAGCGGCCTGGAGTCACGGACGGGAACGGAACGAGAAAGACGAAATAGGAAAGAGAGAGTTAGGTAAGCGGGGCAGTCCGTGACATTCGTGCTTCCTTCCCATATCCACAGGACTTTGAAGCGTGAATCACCACCGAGCCTCTCCTGGCTTCCGAAAGACCACAAGCAGGCCGCCTCCCAGATATAATTGCATTCATCGGCCAGTTCTTCCTTCATAACCTGTTTCTCATCAATCAGCCCCATACGCTGTAGATAACGGTGGGGAAGCGGAGTACAGCAAGGGTCTTATCAAGGAAAAGCCCGCAAGGGAGAAGCCGCCCTGCTGTCAGCAGTATACGGATATAACTCAGGTTGCTCGCCACGCTCTCCGCTATGTTTGGGAATTGGATCTTCACCGCGACGTGCACGGGCCGTCCCGTCAGTGAGGCGGATGCGGTGAGGACGGCGTGGTGGACCTGCCCGATTGAAGCAGCTGCGAAGGGTATGGGATTGAAGTCCACGAAGGAGGAGCACCATGACGGTCCAAGGGAGGATGTCATTACCCTCTGGACCTGCAAAGTGCCAGTCAGTAGGTTGATGGATGTCTAAATGCAAGAACGGTGCGCACCTCCATCTGCCAGTTAGGCATGTAGTGTACGCTGTCCTGCGCGTGGCGAAAGACATGATCAAGGTCTGGTGGTAGGACATGTGTATCTGTTGGTTGCAGTCAGCAAGAGGCATGGACCTTGGATACTGAGGAACTGCCCCACTTTCAGTGCTGCACCACGCATCTGTGTGAGTTTGGACACGACACGCGTCAAATTTGCTTTGGTCATCATGAGCAGGGATGGTGGGGACTCGGTAGTTACCATTGAGTGGCGGATGAATTCAGAAGCAGTGCCATAACCAAGGGATCCAACGAGGCTTGAGATACCCAAACATAAGCCACCAAAACCGCGTTAGTCAATGATTATGATTGGTACCCCTGTAGTGAGATAGTCATCCTATGCGAGAAGAAGGAACATTGGGAGACTGAAGGTGGTGTAACTGTTCGGGCCTAGGTTCGAACACCTGCAGTAGATTGGTTTCAGATATCACAGCAAATTAAATGGCAGGTTGGGGAATACATCATGGGAAGGCACCCCTGACACTGGTAATTGGCGGACCTGGGACAAAGAGTTTCCTAGTCTGGATGGGTTGATATCGGCAGTGAAGACAAGGGGATCTGCTTCACAAAGATGAACCTCAGTGGTTGCAGGGAGGGCAGTTGAGGTGGGGATCGTCTGGAGGGGTTCTGGGATTTCGGTCGTCTTGCGGACTTGATGCTTTATAAATGTTTCTAAAGGTGATTCCAGAGGACTTGCTGTTATCTATATCTGCCTAAGCCATGCTTTGTTGGCATGGAGAAGGAAGCTCCAAGTCGGCAGGACATAGGTTGATACCAGAGGATGGGACTCACCTGTGGCCATAACTAGCCGCTCAACAACCTTTCCTCCCTGTTCGCCCTCATGCAGACCGCTGGTTCGTTTCTTGCTCTATGAGATGCGGATACCCTTCACTTGTGCTACCTGCATGGCCCTGTGTTGCACCGCATGGCTGAGAATTACGAGCATGGAGTGGCCAACCAGTTAAACACTGGACTTGGCAGAATAAGCACCTAAATCTGCTGCATATTGGATGAGTGTCAGCTCACACAGCTTCAAACATATCTACAGTTGTGACGAGGACTCACCGAGGTTTAGTGAAGGAACTACCTGTTTCAAGGATATCTGTAGTGGTAAGCTGCATCACTGCTGCATCCTCAGGTCCTGGAGGACTCTGAGGTCGCCTAGGGTCAAATGTCAAACGAAAGACAGGGAATTTCAACAAGTGCACCCAGTATGGTCCACTCACTGAATACAATGCCAGCCGATCAAGCCTCAATAGAGCCCACAATACACACAGCAAGTGATGCGAAATGTCAGGCAGAAAAAAAATTACGTACAGTATGTAAAGTTGTCGACCCATGTGATTTGGCTGCGCTAGCCATGGACCTCCTCAACCACAACTTTCACAATCATGCCACCCAGTGCCTTCCTTGAAGTGTCCAAAACATCGCTCTTCCTTTTCCTGGGGTTTGACCCTATACCACGTTGTCACAAGAAAGGGTAAGATAACTTGCTCACCCTTCGCGCTCTGAGGGCCCTCAGCACCAAACAATCACAGCATGGCCAGGCATGGAATGTTCTTACTCCCGTCGGCACCCTTGAAGCAGGTAACTATCGATACACCCTTGGGTCAGGGGGCGGTTTGGAAGCATGAACATTGGGGAAGGCGAAAGTCACAGTCGGCGATGGAGGTTGTTGAGAAGTCGCACGGGAGGTATTTGTGCGGTCCAACCATTCTAGCGGATGACTGTGAGCCTATTCGTAACTCCCCATGAGAAGGTGTGCCATCCCCTTGCACTGCTTCCACTGGAAAACGCAATAGGCTTCATACACAACGCAACGGGGCTAGCTTCTGGCAACGATGCCTAGTTATTCCATATCACGCAGGTACGTCACTCTCATCAGCTCAAAAGAATCTCATCTTGTGTAGGTTCCGAGACTACTTCCCTATGTGCCACCCAATGCGACATGATACAAATCTCTGATGACTGACTCCAAACTAGGAACCGCTTCGACAACTTCCATGTTGAAGAATGGTGCATCGTGCTGTTGCCCCTGTTCGGTATTGGCCGTGCAAACAGATTTTGCCCCATCACGTTTGGACTACAGTGCGGAGGATTCGGCCCAGCACCTATATTTCCTCATGATGTGTTTGGTCCAGTCGCCTATTATCCTGTCGACGGAACACCTTATCACGAATGACTATTGTTCGTGCCTGGTAGGTTCCGTATCGGAGTGTTTTAGCTGCAGTTCCGGGTTGTGGGTCCTACAGTATACTTCATCCGTTGGACTAGCGATGTCTGATTTGGTTATTGCGGTCTGGTGAGATACATTTACTGTATTCATCAGGAGGATGTAAAGTAGTAATATCGCTGGACATTGAATTTGTGGTGTTCGATGATGGCATTATTATGTTTACGTTGTGGTGAAAGGTTATTCTGTGCGTCGTCACGCTGGGCATGGGTGATAACATAGCGATCTCAGTCACCCCGTGGACCGCTGAGCAGGCTGTATTCTGACTCAGTCCATCGGTGTCAAGGATACCTGGAGGTGTGAATGGTCTTCCAAGTCCGGGACAAATGTGTCATTGCATTATTTGCATACGCCCATGGTATCAGAATAAGCATATTGAAAACATGAAATAGGTGTGCCTCTGCCAGTTCGTTGAGGCTGGTGGAGAGCCTATGTCGCGAATACTCTATCTGGTTGGTGAGTTGCGCCCATTATCTTCCTTTTCCATTTCCAAAGGAGGATGCCGCCTACAGTCGCTAGGGGGATCAGAGTAGACGAAGCTCCAGGTAAGTCTTGTTCCTAATATAATGACGAGTATTTGGTAGCTGTTGGAAAGGGAGAAGAGTGGTTACTCACAGACCCATCATCCACTGAAGCGTCCTTGATCATGGCATTCTCTCTGTGCTGTCAACATGTAGTTTTATGTCAACGTGGGCCGTCTCACCATCAGTACTCACTAAAGGTGGTGCTTGCAAGGTACCAACTGATCCAGCAGAACCCAAGGGCTCTGGAGACGAAAAATTGTGTATTTGGGTTTCCATGGTAGGGCCATCAGCCTGACATGTATCCTCACTCTCAGGTTGCACAGTGGGATGTATGCGCGTGAACGAGTCCAATTTCGACGGTCTACCCTTGGAACCCTTAGTACCAGGGACAACTCGTCCAACATCTCCATCCATTCCTTCGCAAAGTAATCGATATCTTCCATGAGCGCCTTGATCCCTGCTGGGAAGCCACAAGGCGCACCAGCCGCTGCTGATCTGACTTGTGAATCTCCCTGTTGAGAACCCACCACAGGCACATGCAGAGTTCATTTCTTCACGACCAGCAGGCGTGGAGGACTTTCAAGGAAAGAGCCACGCGATGGCTCAGCGACAACCGCGACTGTTCGTTGGGTGGAGTGTGGCCAGACGCTAGGGACCACTGCCACAGGTGGTGTAACAGGTGGCGCAGGCACGCGGGTGCACAGTTGGGGCTGCCTGTTCTCCTTCCCGCTGATGCTAGCCCGGGCTGTGAACGAAGACGTCTTCCGTGCCACTGAGGGTGGAGCACCTACTCCTATGCCGTCGCCAGACGAGGTGTTCTCAACGCGGCAGAAGCCAGCAATGAAACTGGTTGATGTGGGGTGCCCTGCTGTTGGATTTTGGAGTCATACTGATGCTGCTGTAGGATTGCGTGTTTCGGGATCCTGGTGCTGAGTGGGGCGGTGCGTCCCTCACGGACTTTGAGATGCTCCTCATCCTTGGGTCCCGCAGATGAGGGTGGAGTAGGGTGCTGTGCGTCAGCTTTCTTCACCTCCAGACAGGGTGTGCTTGTGAGGGACGACACATCGCTTTGCTCACGTGGAGACCCACACGGCGCTGCTCTCTCATGTCACTGGTGTGGACAAGGGTCTGATGGCAGAGATGAGAACAGCTCTGGCAGTATATTGCCTCTTGCTCACTTCTGTGCTGCTCACTTCAGAGTAGCCGACCAGTTCACAGCTGAGCCACTGCTTGCCAAGGATGAACATGTCATGGTCTGGGAACACCTCCGTGATGTCGCACTCGAAGCCCTTGGTCGAGAGGGTATACCGCCGCCAGAGCACATGCCTGCCATCTTCGAGTCTGCTGCCACACTTGAGGAGTGCGAATTGAGGCGGCGTCTGCATCTTGTGGAACATCTGACCGATGGCGAACTTCTCATCCAGGAAGAGCTGCTCACACAGCGGTGCGGTGATGGTCACGGCGCTCGTCGCGATGCAGGTGGTCTTGCCGCCGCATAGCAGGTGGACTTCGCGACACTGCGTTATGGGTTCTTCTGGCAAGGCCACGTGGGTGCGGGGCGATGTATGAGTGTAGATGGTCTTGATGTTGATGGCGCAGGCGAAGAATGCACTGCCAGAGATGATTGGGAATTGCATAACACATGTGAGAAATGGAAATGGGCAAACCTAAGAAGGCATTGAAGGTTGCCTTGAGCTGAGAGCATAATGTGTTCGAGACCGGAGAGATCAGCAGGCCACTGGAACTGCAGCACGGATAATTAGTGGCAACTTGTGGACAAGGGACGTCAGAACATGTACGTCTACACTCGTGGTGTTAGCCTTGAAGGAATCGATGACAGCCATGTCGGTTTGATAAGACGAGAGATATGACCAGATAAAGCAACAATAAACTCGATAGCAATGATATGAGTGCTCAAGGACAAGACTCTGGGGCACTCTGAGCCAAGCTCCCCACACTTATACCTTCCATGCCCCGATCGTCTCCACAACATCAGGAAACCACCCCCATGATAATTCAGGTTTGTTAGCGATAATTAACAGTATTTTGCAAGTAACTTATATTATTGCTCGCTAGCTTGCCCCCAGTATTCTAGCTCACATTATTGTTAAATTATTGTATTTCTGTGCGATCTTTCATGCGATATTGTTGGATAATTCTTATAATTCTTAAAGCGTTCACACATATTTTGCAACAATAAATCATATGATATTATTGATGTAACTAGTTGACCTGACTACCAGAATGCTACACGAACACTACACTACACAAGGGATGAGATAATTTGAAAACCGGTATATGGGGCAGGGATCAAGCATGAAAGTACAATGGAAGCGTTGAGGGCCATTTGCAGAAATCGAAGGAGGTAGTGTGCAAGGCAAGCAGGGGCGCAGCGGCTGTTGATGGTGGTGTCAGCCATCAAAAGGTAAGGACAGGTATGGAATCAACATACCACTGCAAGAGGGTGAGTGAGTACTCAATGATTTGGGGACTATAGAGGAAGGGACTTGTCAAGACATGGAAAAAAAGGGACAGCACGAAGGGCACTCACCCTCTGGGGACTGTGGAGGGAAGGACTTGTCAGGGCACAGAAAGAAAGCCATCAAGCAAGGGACACAAGCCAGGGACCGCAGGGAGAGTGGCAAGTGAGGAGACAGAAAGAAAGCGGTGGAGTAAGGGGCACTCACCCTCTGGGGGCCATGGAGGGAAGGACATGTCAGGAATAGAACAAAAGAGGCGGAGTAGAGGGTGCTCACCCACTGGAGGCTGCAGAGGGATATGGCAGGACACAGAAAGAATGCAACATAGTGAGGGGCTCACCACCAGGAGATTGCAGAGGGAGGGACGCACCATGACACAGAAAGAAAGTGCACACATAAATTGATTCTAAAAAAAATTGGAAAGAGTGACATGAGGGACACTCACAAGTTACTAGTAGGAATTGAAGAGGGAGGGACTTGTCAGGACATGGAAAGACAGGAACTGACAGAGACTAGAAGGAAAGGGGGAGACAGTGTTTTTGGCGGGCAGGGATGTGGCGAGTGGGGAGTGAGGAGTGGGGAGGGCGAAAAGACGAAGAGAATTTTTTTGACAAGTCACAAGTCAGGTGACAGTCAACCAACATGATTAGTAAGCTGGCAACTCAACTGATTACAATGCAAACAACAACAAGCAGAGGGTCTGGGACTGGTCAGACTGGTCTTACAATTTTTGAGTCTTCAAGTCGCAGGTCAGTGCTACTGGTGTCGTGGAATGGAATGGCAGCTGGCACTGTCATCAAAGAGATGAGGGACAAGCCATGTAAGTGATGACATGGTTTTCTTAATCCATGCTGACTTGATCTGGGGATTGTGCAGACGTCTGTCCAGCTCATGATAGTTGTGGACATGTACCAGAACGGGTTTTGGAACATTGGCAGGATATTGTAAGGTGTGCATGCACTGCATGTTAAGGCTTCAATGGGCCTTGATAGTACGACTTGTACTAAGAGGTGAACTGGTGGTGAGTACTTTGAAGGAGTAGAAGTCTCTAGGATTGCTAGAGACGACTCTGAGTGGCTTATGTAAGAAGTGGGACAAGGGGAGGCACTTGGGGAGCTTTCAAGAATGTTGATATTGTCAATCAAGTCAAGCTTAGGGCTTGACTGTCGAAATACAGGGCGCTTATATACAGGCACGGCCGCGCACGGGCCATGGTCACTAAGGTAGGTACTTCTGGTCAAGAGGGGGCTGTCTGTATCGTATGGTACTCCGCGGACAAGTGCTGCGGTCTGTATGAGTCGAACAATAGAGAATGAGCGAGAGCAAATGAGGGATCAGGGAATTGCCTAATCTATCCTTAACCGGGGAACAATGGCGGCGGGTCATTCCAAGAAGAGAAGCATCGTCATGATGCGATGACGACCACGAGGTTTGAGGCTGATCCAAGGAGATCTGATCTCTGCGTGCCCATTCTGGTCTAATGGGCGTCTAGCATAAGCAACTACCCTTTAAGGTAGTCTGTATTGATGGTGACCCAATTAAGGGCCATGTCGCTATCCGCATCGTCTGCGGAGCTCTGCGTGGATGAGGGATTGTCTGCGGATCCCCCGGGAGAGGTCAACTGGTAGCCCTGACTCTGGGGCGAGGTGCCAGCTATGGGCAATGAGGCAGTAGGCGTGATTGAGTGATAACTGCCTTCCCTACTGGTGTGTTGGCATATGGGTGCTGAAGAGGGATTTGTAGGTGACAGGGAGTGCTTGCGGGATATAGGGGGAGGCGGTCCATCATGGTACTCCCTCCAGGTTCTGATAGGGAACTCTCCGGCGGGTATGGCAACTGTGCCGTCCTCAGTATTCAGGTATTGGGTTGGTTCTAGCTTTGGAGGTGGCGCGTCCTCTATGGGACTATCCTGGTCCTCCAGTGGGTTCTCTACTAGGGGTGGCTCTTGGTATGACTCCATTGAGGAGTACTGGCGATGGTGGGTGCTCCAAGGAATAGGGGTAGGAGGCTGGGCTGTTGGTAGGTCAAAGTCTGGGTAGATGGACATTGCAGGGGAAGGTGATCATGTGTTAAGGCCTATTGAACCTTAAGGCGCGACGTGCGCAAAGGTGAAATATGCGGCAGTGATGAAGTTATAAGGGTCGTGATTCCCTTAATAACCTAAGTGCTTTGGAAGGTGATAAAAGCGAAAGGGTCACTAAGACCAATGTCTGGGTGAAGATAAAGAGGAAAGAGAAGTAACTTCAAGGACTTGAAGATTACTTCAAAGAAAGGTAAAAAAAAAAAAGGAAATGGTTTGTTCAAGCAACAAGGACTGAGAACGCAATAGATTGCAAACTAAGTCAGGCTTAAGGCCCAACTCTAGGATATAAGTCCAGCTTATATACAAAAGGGGCAGCTACCTGACTAAGCATACAAATGAAGAGAACAATGGGGTCACAAACAATAAGGGTCACAGAACAATAGAGTCACGAACAATGGTGGTCACAGATTACCATAAGAAGGGAACAATAGGAAACGTACAAAAGGAGGGAACAATGGAGTTCCCGACAAGGTGGCTCTGTTGTACAAGTAAGCGGTCATGTGAGTCGAGGTCATGTGATCGTATAAGTACATATCAGTCAAGAAAGAAAGAAAAATGTGGGCCAAGTGCCCAGGAACGTAACACGACGCCCTTCCTAGAGAGTTGCTACCACACAACTAGTACGAGACCGCGTAGAACTCCTCATCATAGTCAGTACGAGCTAGCTCCAACTCATGACACAAGGTGGGGGACGACATAGCAGCGCACATATCCCCAAAGCCGGAGTGAGTATGAGGAACAGCGCAGTACTCAGCGTCACATTGCTTGTGGGGGCAGTCGCATTCATCATGCGCATGTTGGGTGCTAAGACACCAATGACACGTCTTCCAGAGGGGACACTCCTCTTCGACGTGATTGGGGTGCGTGTCATTGCATTTGAGGCAATAGGGGAACTTGGGTTTGCCTCCCCGACGTCGCTTGCCTAAGACGGCGTGGCACTCGAGACTGTCTTCGCCTTCTTCGATGTCTGATGGTCCTTGAGCAGCGAAGATGCAAGGGATATGGATGGCGTTAGTGGGAGGGGGACAGATGCGGTTAAGATGGGGAACAAGTCGGGTGCGGACAGCAGCGTTAGTGAGATGTCTTTCCACCATACTGAGCTTGCTCTGGGCGCTGTCTTCCCTCTTATTGAGCTCAACTCGCTGGCGCTTTACCGCCTCAAGTTCGCTCTGATGCGCTCAATACCTATAAACGTCAGCGACAACACCGGGATCCTTGAGATCAATAATGGCGTTGTCGATAAGGAGTCGGGAAGTGGAGTTTGGGTGGAAAATGTTGAGGTCGTGATCTTTGACCCCAGGGTGATTGAAATTGGGGGCGGGGTGTGCATGTGCATGAAGGGGGATAGAAAACTCGGGGTCACCCCATTTGCAAGTTCCTACAAGATGAGTGTTGACCCCAATTTGCCTGAAAGTAACATATCGTGCCACCTCATCTTGCCTGTACTCGTTGAGGAAGACAAGTGGGTACTGCCGCGTATCACCGCGGTCATACTTGCTCCATCCAGCTCCTGGATGATTTGGGTCCTCAAGTTGCAGAGTAAGTTGAGGGATGTTGGGGATGGGACTAGGTGTGGAAGAAAGGGAGATGGTGGGGTTATACCAAGCAAACCTAACTGGCTTGTCATTTTGCACGTCGTCGTCTGACATGTAGCCCTCAATTTTGTCAAGAATTTGAGGAATGAGAAAGAGGTGTTCAACTGCGGTATAATCACGGAAGGTAGTGGTGAACACCTGGTCGTCGAGCTCGGTGTTCCCCAGAATGTTCAGGGCTAGGAGGAGATCCTCTGTCCAAGCCGAAAGCACCCCAGTGATACGCTCCTGATGTTCCATGTACTTCAACAAGGCTCTGCATTGCTTTCTCACATGGCGAACCTGTGCCAAAGAGGGAATTTGTCCTGCTAGTGTGAGTATCTCGTCATCTGGGACTGTGTCGACGACTACGTTTGAGTGGATGCTGGATGGCTGGGGTGATAGAGGGCGACGGTGCTGGCGTTGGAGTAACGGGGTTGGGGGTAGGGTCAATAGAGGGGAGGGGGATGGTGCTCGAGCCATATTGTCCTCGTTCTGATGGGAGATACAAGGTGGGATTGGGATAGGGGATGGTGAAGTGCGGCCAGTATCCGGGATGGGGAAGGATGGTGGTTGACCTTGTGATACGCCTGGGAAGCTGCTCAAAGCTGTCCTCAGATTGGAGTAAATATCTGTCACCATAGAGGCGACCTCTAGTCCAGCAGTGATAGGTAGATCCGGAGACGGGGACGATCATGGAGAAAAGGGTAATGTCTCCATTGCCATAGACAGACTGCTGTGTATGGACTGTGGTACCTCCTGGTCCGACGTAGACATAGCTGAAGTGGGTTGGTTGGGTGAAATCAAGGGGCATTCAGCGGTGATAGGGACAGTACTGTTCTTTGCAGAAAGATTGGTGCTCAAGGGCGTGAGTGTGAGTGGGGTGGATCGTTTGGTACAACGACGAAGTCTTCTAGGCAATTGGGGTGAAGACGTGGAATTTATGACTAGGCCAGATGGTGAGGTCTCTGAAAAGGTGGCGGAACAAATTGAAAGGGGGTTCGATAGTGAAGGTGTAGAATGCCCGGTTAGACATGCTGGGGATGACTCGTTAAAGGGGAGGGTTCTTATACTGCTCGAGTGTTTTTGAAAGTCTGATAATAACTCCAGAGCGTGGAGGTCCTCGGCATTAACCCATGAATCATGCGCTGGCGAGTAGTTCTTCCAACGTACGAGGTACTGCTTCTTCTTCTGACGGCCAAAAGACCTCTCTTTCAGAATCTTCTCGATTTCCCATTCTGGTTCACCTTCTAGTATTTCTGGTGGTGGTTCTAGGAAGTTGGGTCCATGTTGGTCTGTTTCTTTGTAGGGCGTGAGTAGGGAAGCATGAAAGACATCATGGATTTTCCAGGTGGAAGGGAGTTCGAGTTTGTAAGCAACTTTTGATACTTGGGAGACTACCTTAAAAGGTCCGTATCTCCTTGGGGAAAGCTTGGGTGTGGTGTTACTTGGAAGTCGTAGGTTGGTTCCTTCTAGCCAGACCTTTGAACCTACTGCAAATGGAACGTATCGTGGCTTCTCTTTTATCCAGGATTCTTGCGCTTTACGTTGGGCCTCTTGGGCGGCTTTCCTGGCTTCTTCAATGGATAAGAGTCGTTGTTCTAGGGAGGGTATGGTGGTTTTCCGGGTTGGTTGGTGTACTTGGGGTGTGTATCCAATAAGTAAGTCGTATGGTGTTTTCTTAGTAGTTGCGGATGGCCATGAGTTCTTGGTGTACTGAGCGAGCAGTAACCATGCATGCCAGTTGTTCTGTTGAGTTCCGCAGAATACTCGGAGATATTGCTCCAAGGTTTGATTGGTTCTTTCGCTTGCTCCATCGGTTTGAGGGTGATACGCCGTGCTGATGTTCTGATGGATGTTGAGGATACGGCAGAGTTCTGTTGAGAATTTTGATACAAAGCGGACGTCTTGGTCCGAGATGATTTTGTGGGGAATGCCGTAGTGGGGTATAACGTGATTGAGATAGAGTAAGGCTACTCCTTCTGAGTCAATAGTCTCGTGACAAGGAATGAAGATGGACACTTTGGAACAATCGGTGTCCGTGATCGTGAGAATAGTGTCAAAACCACCTGACTGTGGGAGTTTAGTGATGAAGTCCATTGCGACAGTTTCAAAGGGTCGCGCGTTATCTGCAGGAGTGATAGGGAACATGGGTGGGTGAGTGGGATGGGTGTTGACTTTGGTCATTTGGCATATAGCGCATCCCTTGATGTATTCAGTGACGAAGGTTTTCAGGTTAGGCCACCAGTAGTACGGGGTAATTAGTTGAAGTGTCTTGGTAATTCCGGTGTGACCGGCAGTCACGTGGTCATGAAAAAGGGAAATTACTCCCCTCCTAAGAGTATTGTCTGCCATGACAACCAGGGCGGTCCCGTGATACCAATGTGTTCCGTCCAACAGGGAAAGGTTATGCGTTGGTGCCCATTTCTTGAGTAGTGGTTGTTCTTGATATTGAGCCAATTTAACGCGGCGATCCAGGTTATCGCTGATACTGTCCATGTCGAATACTCGAATTGAGGTATGGTTGTCGCAGAAGTAGTGATCCGGCCATACAGTGACATCGTCATTGATTGGATTTGGTCCCTTGTGGTCGGGTCTCCTTGATAAAGCATCCGCGCGATTAGTGGCACCAGGTTTATACTCCAAAATGATGTTGTATTGCTCCCTTTCCGGTAAGTATCCAGCGACGCAAGGGCCTATTTTTCTGGGTTCCCGGTAATATCGAAGATTGGCGTGATCAGTGAAGACTAGGACAGGTATAGTTGTTCCTTTGAGGAGGTGAGACCAGCAGCGTAGTCCGCGCATCACTCCTAAGAATTCCTGGTCATAGATAGGGTAATTTTGTTCAGTTTGGGTGAATTTTTGGGAATGAAATCCAACTGGTTGTCTTGGTCCTGGTTTTTGGGTACCATCTGGTTTCGTAATAGGGGGGTCCTGCTGGTATAGTATGGCACCTGTTCCAATTTGTGATGCATCCGTTTCAAGTTCAAATTGTTGTTCTGGATCTGGTCGAACGAGTACTGGTGCGTGGGTAATCATGTCAATAAGTTTGTTTTGAGCCTCTTTTTGTTGGGGTCCCCATTCGAAAGGTACATCTTTTCCAGTAAGCTTTGTGAGTGGTGCGGCGATGATACTGAAATTGGGGCAAAACATGTGGTGATACCCAGATACTCCTAGGAAACTGCGAACTTGTCGCTTGTCTTTTAGTTCCCGTGGGTAGTCCCTGAGTCCTGCGACTTTAGCTGGGTCGACTGTGGCTCCATCTTTTGATATCCGAACGCCTAGGAAATCCATTTGCGGTTGCATAAAGACAGATTTTGATAATTTGAGATGTAGACCATGGCGTGCAAGGAGATCAAATAGGAAATTAATAATGTCGACGTGAAGATCGAAGTCTTTGAGTAGGGTTCCTATTCCACAATCATCCATGTAGTTTTGGAGTATGCGTCGTATTTCGAGTACACCTTTCTTCTCAAAGTGTTCGTATAACTCTTCGAGAATACCATTCATAAAGCGTTGAAAACTTGCTGGTGAATTGCTCATGCCGAAGAACATTACTTTTGGTTCGAATAGTCCTTGGCGAGTTTTGAAGGCAGCTTTCCATTGGTCTCCTTCGCGTATTCGGATGTTATTATAGCCCCAGCGGATGTCGAATTTACTGAATAATTCCATTCCCTGTAAGTTTTCGATGCATTGTTTGAGGTTGGGAAGTGGGGTGACATCTTTTCTAGTGACCGCATTAAGGGGGCGATAATCGATGATGTATCGTTTCTCTTTAGAGTCCTTTTTAGGGACCATAAAGGTCGAAAAGCCGTATGGTGAGTCCGATGGTGTGATGTATCCTTTGGCTAAGTTTTCGTCGATGAATTGATCCTCTGCTTTTTGTTCATCCCTTGAAAGTGGGTAAACTTTGCAATTGAAGCGGGTGGGTGCAGTATCCATTAGTACGATTTTATGGTCTCCTTCACCGCGAGTTGGTGGAAATTTGTTTGCTTCTTCATCTGAAAATAGTGCCGTATGCCGTTTGAATTTTTCCGGGAGGGTAATTTCCTCCTTCCCATGTTCCGTTGCGTACTTATGGGCCATTTCTACCGCTGTATGGGTGCGATTGACTTCCACTGGGCCTCCCTTTATTTCTAAAGGGGTTACTCCCAACCATGGAGCGCACCTGGTTTGTTGTGCTTCGAGGATGAGATCTTCATTGATTGGTACTTTACTTTTGACCCATGTTTTTGCGCGTTGGAGAGTTCCAAATAATAAAGTTTCTATTTGAACTTTTGGACCTAAGAGTGTTCCTTTTTCCCAGTCGATTTCTGGTTTAAAGGTTTTAAACCATGGGTAGCCAAAAAGAAGTCGGTCTCGTCCTAGATTAGTGATGAAGAACCTTTGACGTTCTTTTTTGTTGCCTTTAGTAACAAGTAGGTCACAGGCGTGAGTGATTGTTCCGTGGCGATTAAGGGTTCCATCGACATTGAATACTGGGCGGGGATAGGGGAGTTTCTTCATTCCTAAGCGTAGTTTAATGACAGTAGTATGGTCGATGAAGTTTTCGGTTGCCCCAGTGTCAAGTAGAACTGTTTCTTCTGCCTTCCCTCGATAGTGTGAAAACGCGACTTTTATTTGCACAGAGTTTGAGCGATTTACAAAAACACTATCGAGGCGGAATGCCCTAACTATGGCAGCTAGTTTTGGGCTTGAGGAAAATCCTTTGGCATAAGGGATTCGATGATGTTCAGCTTGGTGTCTTCATCAAGTGAGCTCATATGTTCTTTCAAGAAACCAGAGATGTCATCTGGGGTCATATCAATGGGGTCTTGGTTCCTAACAGTAGGAGCATTACTGCCAGCGGTTTTGCCACTTTTGGCACGATCCGCTATTTTCTTGCAGCAGACGCGGGCTTGGTGTCCTTGAATTTCACAATAGAAGCATTTATTTTCGTTCATAAGTTGCTGCTTTTTGGCGTTGGAATGTGTTTGTCCCATTCTATTGGCGTCAATGTCCATGGCATATCCTCCTTGGGAGGTGGTGCGTGGTCTGGAAGTTCTGTTTCTTCCATACTGGTTGTTTTTCCCTTGGCTTGGCTTTAGTCCAAAGGCTTTGTATAGTCCTTGTTTTTGCCGACTGTATTGAGAGGCGGCTAGCCATTTCTGATGGGACATTCTAGCCTGGTCTTCCCATTTTTTAAAAGTCCATGGGGTTTCTGTGTTTGGGTTGAAATCAGGGGATTGTATAACCGCTCTAGTAAGTGGTTCGTTCATGGCACGTTTGAGGGTTTCGATAGTTCCCTTGTCATCTAGGGGAACTCCTGCTTCGTGGGTGAGTTGCTTAAATTTAGCAAAGAAGTCATCAAGGCTTTCTCCTTGCTTGAGTTTGCATAATTTCTGATAGGCTTCCTCCCTTTGGTTCTGGTTGGTGAAGGCTGTTTTGAATCTTTCTATGAAGCCATCCCAGAGTTCTTTGTCTGTTTCCTGGATTCCATCATTGATTGATTCTTGGAGTTTATGCATTTGTTCCTCCTTCCAAGCATCTACTAGGGGGCCGTCCATGTAGGTGAGAAGGGTAACGACTCTGGAAAAGGGTTTCTTCATGGTGTCGTTGTATCGGTTAATTGCTTTCCAGAGGTCAAAGTTATTGATAAATTTTCTGGTCGTGCTTCTATCTCCATTGAAGATAGGTGGTGGGTTTCCTTTAAGAGCACCATTAGCAGGGCTAGTGATGACGTTGATTTGCCGTGCTTCCTGTTCGCTTTGTCCAGTAGCGATGTTAATTTCCTGTGGTTGTTCTGTCATTGTGGTTCGGATAGATAGCTGGGGTTGAACAGCGGCGGCTGGGATAGTATCAAGGGGAATAGTGATGCCTTGTTGGACTGCTGTTTCGATTTGGGGAAGAATGAGGGTTTGTTCTGTGAACGGGTTGGTTCCTTGGAGGGTTGCGATGTGGTGAACTCCTCCTGCAAGTATCTCTTCTTGTGGTGATTGCTTGACGGCGGTGTGGAGTATTGGGCTATGGTAGTCTGGATTGACGTAGTGCGGGTGCTGAGGATCTGTTTCTCTCCAATGACCGAGTTGTAAGGTATGAAGTACTCCTCCTTGGTTTGTGTACCACTGGTTATCTCTCCAGAGGAGTTTTACCCAATAGTCTTTGTCTTCTACTTTGACGAATTCGACAACTCCGTGTGTTTTCTTTGGGAGATCGATGTAATATCCGGTGTCTTTATGTCCGTTTCCGTAGTGTTCAAAGTATGCTTCGCCTTTGACGTGTGCTGGGAGATCGTCTTGTTGTCTCCTGTGAACTCTTTTATTTTGTTCAAGAGTTCCGATGAGTACTACTGCCGCCAGGGTGTAATTGGTGTTGTCCTATGTTTCAAGGACGTTCGAGGAAAGCCTGACTTATGTTAAGGCCTATTGAACCTTAAGGCGCGACATGCGCAAAGGTGAAATATGCGGCAGTGACGAAGTTATAAGGGTCGTGATTCCCTTAATAACCTAAGTGCTTTGGAAGGTGATAAAAGCGAAAGGGTCACTAAGACCAATGTCTGGGTGAAGATAAAGAGGAAAGAGAAGTAACTTCAAGGACTTGAAGATTACTTCAAAGAAAGGTAAAAAAAAAAAAGGAAATGGTTTGTTCAAGCAACAAGGACTGAGAACGCAATAGATTGCAAACTAAGTCAGGCTTAAGGCCCAACTCTAGGATATAAGTCCAGCTTATATACAAAAGGGGCAGCTACCTGACTAAGCATACAAATGAAGAGAACAATGGGGTCACAAACAATAAGGGTCACAGAACAATAGAGTCACGAACAATGGTGGTCACAGATTACCATAAGAAGGGAACAATAGGAAACATACAAAAGGAGGGAACAATGGAGTTCCCGACAAGGTGGCTCTGTTGTACAAGTAAGCGGTCATGTGAGTCGAGGTCATGTGATCGTATAAGTACATATCGGTCAAGAAAGAAAGAAAAATGTGGGCCAAGTGCCCAGGAACGTAACATCGTGCCATAATGACTTGGGATGGGCTGGTCCATCAGGGCATAACTGGTTTAGGTGGTGGGTCCTCTAGGGGCAATAGAGATGGTGGGTTTACTGGTAGTGGTGCCTTTCCCATAAGTTCTGGCAGCGTAGCACTAGGGAAGATGACTGGGGGTTTGGTGACTGGCTTTAGGTTGTAGGATACAACTGTTGGTGTGTCCAAGGAGGGGTAGGGTAAATGAGAAAAATTGGGTGGATCATAACACTGCAGCCTTGGAACAGAGTGCTTTCAACCATGTGATGGCCTCAGTGCGTGACTTGTGCAACCACCACTTGCACTCCTTGCCTTCTCTCTCCTTGCCTTCCCTCCTCAAGTTCCCCTTTTGTCGCACCCTGCCTGCTGCCAATGCCCACCCTTGTTGGCTGATGCCACAGGTGTGCGCCACTTTGACAGCTGTGATTCCAACATCACGCATGACATGTGCGACAGCTTGCCACTTGGGCCCTCATTTGGGATCCATGTGTTGCTGGACCGGCATATTACTGTGTATAGAATGATTCAGGACTCCTTTGTACATTCATTTATTCTTTTTCTGTCCTAGAACTCCACCTCGCGTATAGCGTACATGTACTTCACCCACCTCACCTGGCCCCAGCCAAGCAAGAAAAAGAATATAGCCCTGCATTCCCTTCTTTCCCATTGGCGTGTCCACCTCAAGTCGCCCGTTATGTCTGTCACAAGTCCCCAGCCATGCTGTTGAAGCCACAAGGGCCCCTCACAGTCTGTGTCATCACGCCCCATCTCAATGTGGTTCAAGTGGCTCGTGCGCCCCTTTCGCATCACAGATACACACACACACACTCCCATAGCAGGCAGTCGGGCAATTTGTCTTTATATGTGCAGCTTGGAGGCAGGTGCGAATGTGCACTGATGGCGGACATACTCGCAGCACCCAACACCAAGTTCAGGGGGCCAGAGGTGCCCATCATGCTGATCATGGGCAGTGGTGGGTCGCAGCGCCTTGCACATGCTATATCACAGACTGCCCCGCTTACTTAATTCTCTCCTTCCTATTCTGTCTCCTCATTTCCGTTACCGTCTGTGACCCCGGGCCGCTTTGCCCATTGTTTGCTTACTTATCGATGGACTGCTCTTGCGTTTTCCAGAGACTTCCATACGTTTCCTTAGGCTTCTCTCTCGTTCCATGGTCCTCCATGACCTTCTCTTACCTTCTTGTAGCTTCTGTGTGTACATGTATATAAACTGTACTACTTAGCATAGAACGGCTTTCTTAAGCTCGTTCTATTTGTGCAATCAGACTTTGATAGTCTCTTCTCACCTTTGAACGCGTGCGGCTTCCATCGAACGAACCTCTCCTCTTGCATCAGTCAGCCTTGCTGCTAATTGCCTTAGACTCTCTACGTCTTGAGATCACGTGCTAGTGTCTCGCTCGATTCCAAGTCACGCCAACTTGTGTAATCTTCACTTGTCATCTATCTTGTCACGTGACGTCTCACGTGACCGAAATCCCCTTTAGGAACAACCCCTCTCCGAAATCCATCTTCGTAATCTTGTCTGAGATCCCCGAACCCCGAGATCCCTGAACTCGATCCGACACGGTGGTCTGACCGTGACATTAGAACAAGCTTCTTCTTCAACGATGACTTCGACTCCTGCTGGATCGAAAGAGAAACAGAAAACCCCTGAAGGACTGGGCATTCCCACAGACTGGCGCGTACGCGCAATTGACCAACCAACAGAAGAATCATTAGCGGTGTTAGACCTCCCGTTCGAAACAAAACCCGAAACCAAAGATACGGTCCCATCGGAATTCTCAGAACACGTTCGCCACTTAGTGGGAGGACAAGACATCGTCGTCAGAATAGATGGAAAAGAGGTCTCCAAAAAGGCCCCTTTTACCGCCTATTATGCCTGCTACAAGGGAGCTCTCCTTGCTCTATCCAACGTCTTTGGAGTCTGGTTCGAAATCCGTCTTCGAGCAGGAAACACTTATGAATGTTTCCATCTGGCACGACCCAGTCTCCAACTAAAAGATTTCCCAATGAAAGGAATCAACTATGCTTGGCTCAGACTCACTAGTCTTCCCATTACTCGAGCCCCTTCCAGAGCAACATTGCCAATCCAACCAGCTCCACTGGACATATCGGCAGTTACTCCACACGACGGGGATGTCTTCCATGAAACTAACCCTGATGATAAAGAGGCACCGGCCAGCAATACAAGTCGGTCCTCATCACCCGATCCTGGAGACCAACCCAAGCGAAAGTCCTTTGCAGGGTTTGGATCTTGGAGAATGCGTTCTTCACGCACGGCTAGACAGCCATCTCGACCTCCGCCACGCCGTCCCAGAGGAACAGGGGATGACCCATTCGGCCTCGACGATCTCTTAGACGAACCCGAGAAAACAAACGATAAAGGACGTCGTCTAGAAGGCATCCATCCAGACAAATTCGAAGGAGATAGATCCAAAACTAGGCGATTCCTGAATCAATTCAACAGGTTCATGCTGATGAATCGCAAAGCAGATATCGCCAAAGACCCTATCTCCAAATGCATCTATTTCATGTCACTCCTCGACAGAGAGAAGGTCAATGGATGGGTGGATATGGCCTTCAACTGGCTCGAAGAAATCGAAGCCGATCCTAGTCTTATTGATCGATTCTCCAATCCATGGAAAATGATGGAAGAGAAGTTCAAAGTATCGTTCACCAATTACGCAGAAAGGGAACGTGCCCAAGACCAGCTCGGAAAACTGAGGATGACTGGTGACAATCTTGATGAATATCTCGCCGCATTCGAAACCCTAGGAAGTAGGGCCGAACTCAATCCCGATGACCCCTCAAACTTGCGTACCTTTGCACAAGGACTTCCATGACAACTGGCAGACGCTTGTCTGGCCATGGAAAATCCGGACACCTATGAACAATGGAGGGCTGCAGCTCAACGACAACAGGTGATTTACCTGAAAAAGAAAGTGTTACACTCTGAGTACAGAACTTGCAATCCCGCTCAAAACGCTGGTCAAACCCCTCAGCAAAAGCAAAACTCTGGGTGGGTCTGGCGTCGCCCTGGGGGAAACCCAAACCCCAACAATCAAAACTGGTGCAGACAAGGGAATCGAGCACAACCTCCCCGTCCTCGTCTTCCCCCCAGAAATGATGACGCTATGGACCTTTTGGTGATCTGCAAAGCCACAACGGACAAAGAGAAGGAAGAATATCGTCGCACAGGTCGATGCTTCCAATGCGGGAAGCAAGGTCATCTTGCGCGCGACTGTCCTAGCAAACCCGCTCGCGCTCGCACTGTCCAAATTGAAGACAGTCAGTCGACTGCGCCCACCGATAACCCTTCCTTCGCCTCGACCCCGTCTCTCGCTGCGCGAGTAGCACGTTTAACTGAAGAAGATCGTGGGGCGTTCATGGATGAAATGCACTCTCTAGGAGAAGATATGGATTTTCTTGGCGCCTGAGTACTACAGCTCTTACTCGGGCAGTTCTGAATAGTTCTGGTTCTATGTACATAGCTCGAAATCATGCAATTCAAGTCCCCTTTCAGCTACGAACCAAAAC
>Ga0307510_10001037_pt1 | contig 29457 bp, 42 predicted proteins | sample 12_EM_MG_FD_207224 | JGI IMG/M metagenome (GOLD analysis project Ga0307510, IMG submission 207224) | Populus trichocarpa ectomycorrhiza microbial communities from riparian zone in the Pacific Northwest, United States - 12_EM | ecosystem: Host-associated > Plants > Roots > Unclassified | place... | reverse complement strand
GGTCTAGCCCTAATGAGTCGCGTCTTCGTTGATCGAGTCGCGTCGCGTGTTTGTTGATTGTTTAGTGGACGCGTCTTGTTGATCGTTCCCACGATCTGCCACGTGTTGATCAACGGGTTAGACGCGCGTCCAAAGCGCGTCTTGTCATGTGACATTGTTGATGACCAGTTCCTTGATAGGTCATGTGTTATCTTCCCAGGGTCACGGGGTCGTAGGTTCCCAGGGTCACGTGCTGATAAGTCACGTGATGTACGAGTGGCGAAGGGGTCACATGATGAGTCACGTGTAGGGTCATGTGATATGTTCCCACGGTCATGTGGTCTTGGAGTTACGGGTTTGTAGCTGAGACTGGGGGGTGCGAGTACCGCTCGCGACACTGGGCGTATGGCAAAGCAGGGGGAAGGGCAAGTGCAAAACGTCACTGCAAGGTGAGGCCTGACACCGGGTTGACACACCGCTGCAAGAGGGCGAGCAAGTGCCCATTGAGTCAGGGAGGATGCGTTGCAAGGGTCACTGACAGGTTGGGGCCTGCAGCAGGAGGGACCTGTCAGGACACAGAAATAATGTGACCCAATGAAGGGTACTCACCTCTGAAGACCACAGAGGAAGGGGCACGTCGTGACATGGGAAGTTAGCGACCTTGCAAGGGGCGCCGATGCGCTGGGGCCCACAGAGAATGGGCAACAGTGTGACCAAATGAAGGGCACTCACCTGAGTCACCTCTGGAGGCCACAGAGGAGGCGATACATTGCGACACAGTAAAAAGGTGACCTTGCAAGGGGCGCTGATGCATGGAAAGAAGTGGCTGAGCAAGGGGTACATACAATCTGAAGACCACAGAGGGAGGGACACATCAGGACACAGAAAGATAGTGAATGGACAAGGGTACTTACTGTCTGGACTACAGAAGGAGGGACACGTCAGGGTATGGAAAGAAAGTAACTGAGTGATGGGCACTCATGAGGGAGTGACTGCAGAGTGAGGGTCTTGTGGATGAGTGCGGACAGGTGGTCTGTACAAGTTCTGTATGGTGGAGAGACTATTGAATTGCACACTTCAAAGCTTCACACGCAACCGCAATGAACCACAAGCCACGTGACTTGGATTTGGATCAACAAACACTCAACAAACAGACTGTGAGCCCCACTTACCAATTGCTGTTGGTTTACCAAACCAAGTTCTTTTCAGTGTTGGTGTTGTCTTTTCCACATTGCAATGATGACCCACTCTCTGACTTTGATATCTACACTCTTGATGGCTTCAATATTGATGGGAATTCTGAGAATGTGGAAGAATCCTGCTGACTTTTTGGAGAAAATGGCCATTGGAGTAAACTTGCTGTTGCTCTAGTTTGCATGGACATAACCCAGTTTCATTTACAGTGACCAAGTTGGAAAAGTGCTGGCCCCCCTGTCATGTTGGTCCCTCCTCAATCAAGGTAAATTGCTCTGGTAGTTCTGAAGGACATTAACCCAGTTTTGTTGACAGAGTTCTTGGAGGGTAGCCAGTCCCCCCCTGTTGGTTCTCCTGTTGGTCCTTCCTCATTCCAGGTAAAATCACTCTGGTAGTTCTGAAGGACATTAACCCAGTTTTTGTTCACAGAGTCCTTGGAATGGAGCCGGCCCCCCCACTAGTCTGTCAGTCCCACTGTTGGTCCCGCTGTTGGTTCCTCCTCAATCCAAGTAAATCACTCTGGTCACTCTGGTGTCAACTGGTGAGAGTTGGAAATCTGTATAGTTTGAGATTCCAGGGTGGTTCTTTTTATTTTTTTGTTACAGCTTTTTGCCGCACTTCACAAATGGAGGAGCAGGGTCCACAAACCTGTCAACTTTACCACAGGTACCCTTGATGACGTCCATATGGGACATGTCCCTTTTTGCTGTTGCCTATTAGCACCAATATAACTGTTTTGTTCAAAGAGATGATATGTGATTATGTGCAAATATCCAGATCTACTGGTAATTCCACTGGACATCCTGAATTATGAACTGGAGCCAGGTGGATATTCTGGTACTACAACATGAATCTGGGACATTGCTATTCTTCTGGTTTGATGTCATATTCTGGATCTATGTTGCTGATTTGGCTCTATGAGCCAAAACTGGAAGGCTGGCCCCAGAATGTCATTAAAAGTCTGGGCTAGTCTTCTGGATCCAGATGGACTGGGAACGGGCTGGATCTGCTGGGAGAGCTGGTCCCAGCATATCCAGTGACTTGTCATCTTGCTGATGCCCTCTCTGGGTCATCTTATCTCTAACTTGCAGTGCGATACCTTTCATGCGCACAGGATAGATGACCACCTCTTTCAGAGCATCCCACCATGATAGCCTGGACTTATAAGACGCTGACAAATGGGGATGTGAAATGTATTGAAGACTTTTAAATGACCGCCAGCGATGGTCAAGAAGGACAATACAAAAAACTTGGCGATATACAAATGCAGAAGATAACACGGGAGTTCCCCTTTGTGTTGAGCCAAATATAAGAGGGGTTGATCCTGGTGGGATGTGGTGGGCAGGTGGTAGAGCTCTATACAAGTGTTATTAATTATGAACCAGGGTCATCTGGATTTCAGTTCTTCTCTTCTGACTACAAAACAACGTTTCACATACCAGAGCACAACAACTGATCTAGTTTCTTGACAAAACATCCTGCTCAATATTTGCTAACAATGAATAAGATATCATCATAACATGTACTGTAAGTGTAACTGTACCAAAAACTCAACAAGATGGCATTATTTCTTTACAGACTTCATGCATACTCTGACAGTAGTTGTACAACTTCTTGCTGTCCATAACTTGATGCCATAACGAAAGGTGTTATACTGTCATCATCATGTGCATTGAGATCCACGCCGTGCTCCATTAATAGCCACACAATTTCGACATGTCCATTTTCTGACACCCTGTGCAGTGGATTCTGGCCATCGTCAGCTGGAGTGTCAACCGCTGCACCATGGTCAAGCAGCATTCGAACAAACCCAACTCGACCATATTTCACGGCTATGTACAAAGGAGTCCAGTTGGTATTGTCGCGGGCATTGACATCTGTGCCACGATCAAGCAGCAGCTGCCCAACCTCCAGGTGTCCCTCATATGATATTCGATGCAGTGGGGTCTGATCGAAAATGCCCAGCATATCCGGATTTGGGAATTGATCAAGTAGTAGGGAAGAAACGTCAAGATGTCCACGACCCGCAGATGCATGTAATGGAGTCACTTAGATGCCACCTTTGGCGCATACATCCTCCAGATGCTCTGCAAGGAGGTGTGCTGTCAAGTCACAAAATCCGAAGAATGCAGCATAGTACAGAGGGACGGCTTCTGGCTTCTCTGGGTACATCGTAGACATTGAACGGTCATAATGATCTGTGTTGTAAATCTAGAGCCAAGCCGCAAAGTATGGTTTGTCCACATTGAACAGACATTCCATCACACCCTTGATATGCGACGACACATTTTCGAATTGAGCATGCTCAACCCAGTTTTGGGCAGCGTATCTGGCAAGTGGGAAGTTCTTGATCTTGTCACAGTCAAGGCGATCATCCAATCGGAGGAGAACTCTGAGGCACACTTGCGCAAGAACGGTGTGTGCAGGCTCCAGTGGAATGTAGTAGCATGAGACGTCCTTGCTCAACTCTGCAAGCTGGTCCGATGTCAAGAATTCTTTGACAGAGAAGTGCGAAAATTGCACAGTTCGTGAATCCCCATCCTTGATTATGACAACCAAACTCGAGCATGCAGACATCACTGCTTCTTCTTGATCTTCCCACCGCCAGGCTGGATTCAACTTTGGGACCCCTTCTGTGGTGAAGTCAAATGCAAGGACTTCTGCCAGTTCCTCAACCTGGAGAGGATGGACAGCTGCCACAAGACACTGCAACATTCGACAAGCATGTCCTTGATTCGACTTTCTGATCTCCTTCAATATCCACTCATACATTTCGTCAAGGCTTTCGGGCAACTCTTCAAGGATGTGACAGATGCTCGGTGGGAAACAGTGCCATAAGACTTCCAATTGGCAAAATACCCAGCGAAACCTGTGCCTTCTGATAAGAATGGTCCATAAGCAGCTGGCAATAACTTACATCCCATCTGCCTTTTCTGGTAATGTCTTGATCACCAAATCCTTGTCTTCATCCCACCACCTTCGTATCCTTCGATCTGCATGAACAAAAGAGCTGACATAGTCCACAATATCCTGCTTTTGTCCACTTTGATTGTGGAGGGATACAGGGTGTGGGGTCAAAAATTTGAGGATGGCCTGAATATTGAGCTCAGGATGACTGGTGACACAGATGTGGAGGTTTGGGAGGTGAAGGTCAACAAGTTCGTTGACAAGCTCAAGCACCTCCTCTCGCGGAGATGGAACACTTGACGAAAGCGGGCACTCATCGATTGCCTCCATGATGATGTAGGTAGGGTGGTCTGCATCGAGCACAAGCATTTCTTTGAGACATGATCATTGGGCTTTTGAACCCCACGATCATGAACAGAATAGAGTTGGGAGAGGATGTCACAGCAGGGATTAGATCGGGCTGAAAGTTGGATGAGGAGGGAAGGAAGTAGATTGGAGAGTTTTTGCTTGTCAATGTCCTTGAAATCGAAATAAAAATAGGCCATAGAGGCCCTCTCAGCGTTATACAAGGTCATAATATCCTGGATAATCGAGGAACTGGGTTCATTGTGTGAGGGTGTAGGTAGGAGGAGTTGTGGAAGAACTAACCAAAGTACACTCTTTCCTGACCCTGCTACAAAATTGAGATGATCAGATGTCGCAGAATGAGGACCAAAGGAACACACATTTTCCATGTACCCACAAGAAGGAACCGACAGACTTCCAATCATTGAATATTTTACCTTGAAAAAACCACCAAGCTGTGCTGTCATGATGGGCTTTGGATGCAATATTGTGATTTGTGGATGGGTCTGAAGGAGAAAGCCATCGTAGAAGGCCATCATGAAGGAGGTTCCCTGAGAATAAGTTTGAGGTTTTAGAAAGAAAAGCCATGAGAACCAAGAAATGACAAATGGTTGTTATTGTCCAATTTGCGATCAATACCTTGGACCCTGTCGCCAACATCTTTGACCTTGTCATCAATTCCCTGAACCCTGTGGTCGATGCGTTGAACCTTGCCATCAACACCGTGTAACCTGTCATCGACACCTTCAACCTTCCTGCCCACAATCTGCACATCATCGCCAACGCCTTGTACCCTCTTGTCAACACCTATCACTCTCCCTTTGATGGTGTGAGCGATCTTCAGCTGCTGTCACTGCCACAATGTGAGGGCAACACTGATTCAGTGTTGGGTTAGGTAAGCTGTCCTAACTTGGCGTTATGTCGTGTGGATAGCTTGTTGCCAAGTTGTAGTTGATGTATGAGAAGTGGTTCCCGCACTAGAGTAGCGTCCTAGTGCCCACTTATAGTAGGATGTAAGAGAAGAGAAGGGAGTTGAATTGACAGGAGATTCAACTTGCCATCTTAGGGACAGCAGTGAGCCTCTTTTATACTAAAGATACAAGGCAAGTAATCTCTACATAGTAAGCCAGATACAAGCTATGACTAAGGTACTAGTAGGATCAGTAAGCGACTCCAGCTCAATCAGTAAGCACAATAAGTGTATCAGTCATCCGATCAGTAATCACTAGGGCCAGTTCCCACGACTTACAAAGGCTGTATCGTATGAGTCATGACGATCACCTAAGGCCAGTTACATTACCTCCCGCTCTAGCTAGCACGACCATGCGCGGACTTCTTCCATCCTCCGCGGATAGCGAGTTGCTTGTTCCTCTGCTGAACGAACGGCGTCGCCAAGCACTCCATGTGTGCCAACTGCTTGGGGGCGCGAGCCAACTCCAATCTACCTTCGCAAATGGTCTTTGCAATCCTGATGGCCCCTGCTTCCGCTTCAAGCTGTTCGAGTTCCGCGTTGATACAGGACAGGTTGTTGTCCAGTTTGCAGTAGCATGCGATATCCGTAGCGACGCCCCAGTCATCAAGTCGGTGGGCTGCTTTGGTGAAGTTAGCATGAACGGTGGGGGTACTGACGAGGAGCTGGTGGAACCAGGTGGGTAGGGGATCAATGGGCTCAGACAAGTAGACTGCTCAGGCATAGATGGGGAGAGAGTATGGAGTATCCAGAGGCCCTTGTTCTTGTCCATATGCTTGGACGTAGCCATCGTGAGCAGGGGTGACCCAGTAGGCCTCGGCGTAGGCTCCTTCGCCCAAAGGGATCTTGAGATCGGGGTACATGGTGTTGCGGACGTACCCATCGGGAGCACGCTCATATGTTTCAGCGTATCCTTCGATAGCTGATTCAAGCCTCTTGATTTTGTCCTTGAAGGTAGCGACTGTGAAGCAGTGGATTTCTTCGCAATTCTTGACGGTCTGGACCAGACCGGTGGCAATGTCACGGAGGGTGCTGGGGTTGATAATGGCGTTGGTGGCGAATATGTTCTCCACTGTATGGGGCAAATAGCATGATGGGGGTGAAGCGGGCCGGCTTCTGGCAGGAGATTCAGCTGAGGCATTGATGGAGTAGTCTGACATGGGTGGCGTGGGGTCATTGCCGATATGGACAAGGGAATAGTGTTCGCCGTTAATAGTGATAGGTGCAAAAGGGTTCGTGGCAAAAGTATGGATGTTTGAGAGCGTGGACGTGAGTGGCATGGATATGTTGTCCAGGTCGAAAGATGTGAAATTTGTGAGTGGTGAACGGCAGCGGGTGGAGCAGCAATGCTAGGAATGGTTGGCAAGGTGGAAGTGGAGGTGGAGTCCAGGGAGTTTCTTCCCAGCTGAGAGGTTCTTGGTCGCAAGCCAGGATAAAGGGAGATGGGGTTTTGTAGCAATAATAGACCTGCCTTTATACTCTCAAGCAGAGTTCCTTTATGATAAGCTTTGATCAAGTCCGGCACGTGCGTATCAGCTGCGGGCTCCCATGTGTCGTCGCTATCTGGATATCCTTTCCAATGGATCAAATATTGCAGGGTCCTGTTACACCCGAAGTATCAGTGATTACGAATTTGCTCCACCTTGTATTGTTCTTCATCATTGATCAGGTCAGGCAGTGGCCGGGAGAAGTTTGGGCCGTAAGCAGTCGTTTCGTGATAGGGCGATAAGAGAGAAGCATGGAACGTGTCGTGAATTTTCCACGTTAAGGGCAGAGTGAGTTGATACACCACAGGGGAGATCTCTTTGATGATCTTGAAGGGACTGTATCTCTTGGGTGCAAGTTTGGTGGCTTGATAGGGGAGATGGAGATTTTTCCCTTCTAACCAGACTTGGTCTCCGGTGTTGTATTGTGCCGATGGGGTTCCTGATTTCTCAGCAACTTGATTCAGGGCTGCAGTTGCTTGAGCACGTCTTTCTTCCATCAGATGGACTCTTTCTTCAGTAGTTTCATTGGTAGATGGGGTAGTTATTGCTGGGTTTAGCTTGAGGTCATACCCTAGAATGATCTGATTGGGTGATAGTCTGGTAGTCGAGTTTTTCCGGTTGTTATGCACAGTGGTGGCCAAGGCTAGCCATTGAGTCCAATCTTTCAGAGCTGCCGATGTTACTAAACAGAGATATTGTTCTACCCATTGATTCTTCCTTTCTGATAACCCATCAGTTTGAGGGTGAAATGCCGTTGACAGGTTTTGTTGGATGTCTAGCCTTTTTGCCAGGGCCTTTCCGAAATGTGATGTGAATCTGGGGTCGCGATCACTGATGATTTTGGTAGGTAATCCGAACCATCAGAACACATGGTCCATGTAGAGCTGGGCAATCCCTGGTCCTGTGATGGTTGTGTCACATGCCAGGAATATAGCGGCACGTGAGCATCCTTGGTCTACAATGGTGAGGATGGCGTCCTTCCCTTTTATAGGGGGTAGTCCTGTAATTAAATCCATTGCTACCTGTTGGAATGGTCAAGCATTGGGTTCAGTAGGAATGCGGTAGGGCGGCACCTTGGTACGATGAGTGATGATTTTGTTTTGTTGACAAATGGCACAGCCTTTTACATAGTTCGCGATCCATTCTTTCATGTTTGGCCAGTGGTAACGTTCTTGCGTTTTACGGAGTGTTTCGTCTCGGCCCAGATGTCCGGCAGATGGGTGGTTATGCATAAGGTTCATTATTCCATGTTTAACTTCATCGATGGGTGGTACATTGATCTTTGTTTCTAGGCTTGCAGTGGCAGTTTTGAACTTTTGTTCTGGTAGAACTGTGATTTGTTGGTTGTCTTCCTTTCCTTGGTCTACCCCTGGGAGCCGCAAGAGGGCATCAGGTGGAATGTTGGTTTTTCCAGGGATATAAAGAATGTCGAAGTCGTATTCTTGTAAGTCTGCGTGCCAACATGCAGTTCTTCAGTTGAGATTCTTAGGGGATTTCCAGTATTGTAAGTTTGTGTGGTCCGTCATGATAGTAAACGGTTCTTTAGTCCATCCAAGGTATGGATGCCAATGTGAGAGCGCTTTCATCATGGCTAGTAGCTCCCTCTTATAAATGTTATAGTTTCGTTCAGCTGGAATGAATGTGGCTGAGTAGTAAGCGATGGGATGGAGTACAGGCTTTTGATGTTTCGAAAGTGCCGATGTTGTTGGGATTTCTCCCTCTTGCAAGAGTACGGCTCCCACGCCGTATGCTGATGCGTCAGTTTGGAGATAGAATTTCTTCTTGAAATTTGGTTGTTTCAGAACTGGCGCAGCGCACATTTGTGATTTGAGGGTTTCGAAAGCTTTAAATTGTGGTTCATCCCAGTGCCACTTCTCAGATTTCTTTGTGAGGTCCAGCAAGGGTCGAGCGATTTCCAAGAATCGTGGAATGAAGTATCGGTAGTATCCGCATAGTCCTAGGAATGCGTGGACGTCAGTGGGATTCAGTGGGACGGGATAGTCAGCAATGCCTTTGAGCTTCTTTGGGTCCATGCGGAGTTGACCCTTCCCTATGATAACCCCTAGATATTTGATTTCTTCTTGTTCAAAGGCACATTTTTCGGGTTTTAGATAGAGGTCATTGGCTTCTAGTTTGTCCAGTATTTCATGGACGCGTTTTCAATGTCGTGCTAAGTGTTGTTGGTGTGTTTCGTTAAGGTATTTTTTTGTGTGAATGGTGATGTCGTCCATGAATACTGACGTATCGCCTTTTGCCACGTTGGAGCGAAATATTGTGTTCATCATCATTTGGAACGTGGTGGGGGAATTGGTGAGGCCAAAGAACATGACAGTGGGTTCGAACAATCCTTCTGGAGTGAGGAATGCAGCTTTCCATTCGTCCCCTGGTTTGATTCAAATATTATTGTATCCCCATCGAACATCAAATTTGGTAAACAGGGTACATCCTGCTAATCGATCAATGACTGAAGGGATCAGAGGGGATACATTGCGGTTGCGTTTGGTCCATTTGTTGAGAGGTCGGTAGTCTTGAATGGGTTGTAGTTTTCCATCTTTCTTTTTGACAAAGAAGAAATTAGCGGCGTATGGACTCCATGATGGCCTGATGGTATTTCTTTTTAGGTGTTCCTGGACGAAGTTGCTTGCTTCCTCAATTTCGGATTGTGTTAAGGGCAATAACCATCCTGGAAGGGTTGTAGGGGCTCCTGGTAGAAGTTCGATAGCATGATCCCAGATCATATGTTGGGGAAGGCAATGCAATTCATGTTCGCTGAATACTTTTCGATGTCGCATGTATTCATTTGGGATTTTGGGATCTTCTTCTTTGATCATTGTGTTTATTGTTACCCTCCCGATAAAGTACTGATCATGGTGTATGGGGCAGGGTGCATTTATTGTTCAAGGTAGGAATCAGGCTTTTTTTGCATTCGGAGCTCTAAGAATGATTGGGAGTTGGGATGAGTTGATCCATCCTCGTTTCCAGTCGATTTTTGGTTGAATAGCAGCAAACCAAGAGTATCCTAAGATTGCTTTGTGTTCTCCTAGGTCAGACAGAAAGAATCGTAATTGATTTCTTGTCATCCCTGTTTGAACTTCTAGGTCAGTGTAGTGTTTAAGCATCCCTGCTTTATTCTCGGTTCCATCTACATTGAACAGTTGACAAGGTTTGTCCAGATTCTTGATAGGGGGTTTCAACCATTTGGCGTAGTTTAAGTTCATGAAGTTTTCTGTTGCCCCAGAGTCAACTAGGGCTATTGCTTCAGCTCTTTTCGCAATTGAGTGTGTGTAGAATCGAACTGTCATAGATTTTCGAGCAGATATATACACATTGTTGTTGCTACTCTGCTTGATTAGTGCCAATCTAATCAAGCTGTGGGAAAATCCTCCAAGACTCCCATTTCTTCAGCAAGCTTTGCCTTCTCTTTGAGAGACATGGCATTGAGTTGTTGTTTGAGATCGTCAACTCAGTTCGGGGTTTCAAACCCTTCATAGTTATCGTACTCTTTATTGAAATCAATGAGATTCACTCCCATTCTCCCTTGACAACGGCAAGGGCAATTCCTAGTGAAATAACCGGTTTGGCTGCATTTGAAGCATGCATTGTTGGTGTTTCCCCTAGGCGGTCCGGTAGTGTTGTTTCGGGGAGTGGGGCCAAAGTTAGTGGCATTCCCTTGCATACATCCGCGATTGCCTTGTTGCCAATTTGGAGCTCTAGTGCGTCCTAAGTCCATTGGTATGGCTATGTTGTTCATCCAGCGAGGTGCATTGGTAGAATTGTATTGGTTTTGGGGAGGTCCTTGGCGGAACCCTGGTCCGTGTTGTTGGAGGAATCCTCCTTGGTTCCCTTGATTTCCTTGTCCTCCTTGGCTGAAGAATATACGCGGCCTTTGGAAGTTATTTGGACGTGGGAAGTTATTGAAGACCCCTTGATTGAATCCTCCCGTTCCTCTGTTTGGGTTTCGTGCTCGAAGTATGTTGTTGATAAGAACCTTTGATCGAGTAGAGCTGATAGCTTTCTCCTTGAGTTCAACGTAGGTTTGCAGAGTTGGGGAAGTGAGAACTTCCTTGAGGATGTCATCTGGTAATCCTTTTGTAAATAGTTGAAACACTGTGCCACTGTTGGCATCATATCCAGCAATTCGTGCTAGATCTTCGAATCTGGCAATGTAGTCGTCGATTTCAGGGAATTTCATGGTACAGCGTTCTATTTTGCCCCTGGCTCTGTTTTCCCTTTGACTGTCTTGATACTGCTGTGAGAACTCGAAGAGGAATTGATCCCATACATCGGGAATATTGTCGAGAACTGGATCGAGGGTATCCAACCAGGTTCCCATGTCGTGTGTCCATCCTGCGACTTGTGGTCCCTTTATGAGGGTGAGGGTAAGAGCAACTTTCTTTATCAGGGAATTGTAGCCAGCTACGTCCTGATTGAGTCGAAGATATCCTTTCACTTCTTCGATGAAGTCGTCTGCAAGAAGGCGGTCGCCAGAGAAGACTTGTGGTAGTCCTCCCATGGATTTGACATCGGCAGCTCTAGCAATGGGTTGTTGACCACCTTGGGCAGGTGGTAAGGGTGCGGGAGGCCCTGGTGCTCCAGGTGGATTTCCTCCCGGACCTCCAGATCCTCCTGTTGGGGGTCCTCCGCTGGGTGGTCCTCCGCTGGGTGGGCCGGAGCGTCCTCCACCTGGCATGGAGTATCAGCTGAGACTGGCCTTGAGTTTGGAATTAACACTTGCTGCAGTTCCAGTAGTTGTTGTAGTTGTCGTATCTCCTGTTTCAGCAGTCCCACTTGCTGGACTTTTTCCTTTAGAGCTTGAGCCATCTCCTCCTCCTTGAGTGAGTGGTTGAGTATCTGCGGGCTGTTGGATCGTGATAGAGGAAGTAGCCATGGTTGATAGTTTTGGTGAAATGGGCAAAAGCTTCGTATGCTTTGGAAGGGAGATGGTATTCCTTCTTGGGGTGAGTTCTCTAGGGATTTCAGTTTCCCTGATACATTCGTTGATGTGGAGTTGTCCAGTTTGTTTTGCTAGTTCGTCGTCTGAATCTTCTTCTGCTGCTGGTTTGCTATCGGAGTTGCTACTTTCTTTCTTGGGTTCTGATTCAGGTTTGGTTTCTTCGATGTCGAAGGTGTGGATGCTGGTTAGTGACTGTAGTAGCTTGGGTAATCCTGTATTAGAATTGTGTGCGATTTGATGCCAAACTCCATTGTATAGGCAAACTGGTATAGCGTGTTTGTTTACGACCTTGTCGTTGTTGTCACAAAATAGCTGAATGGGGTAGGTTCTCATTCCTGTGGTATTGGGTGGTTTGTGTGCGATACAGGTATTTAGTCTTGTTTCAAGCACTTGCTCTTTGGTTAAGAGCTTGTCAAACGTGCTACTAGCCGTCTTGAATGTAGAAAGTTGAATCTAATGTCACCGCCACAATGTGAGGGCAACACTGATTCAGTGTTGGGTTAGGTAAGCTGTCCTAACTTGGCGTTATGTCGCGTGGATAGCTTGTTGCCAAGTTGTAGTCGATGTATGAGAAGTGGTTCCCGCACTAGAGTAGCGTCCTAGTACCCACTTATAGTAGGATGTAAGAGAAGAGAAGGGAGTTGAATTGACAGGAGATTCAACTTGCCGTCTTAGGGACAGCAGTGAGCCTCTTTTATACTAAAGATACAAGGCGAGTAATCTCTACATAGTAAGCCAGATACAAGCTATGACTAAGGTACTAGTAGGATTAGTAAGCGACTCCAGCTCAATCAGTAAGCACAATAAGCGTATCAGTCATCCAATCAGTAATCACTAGGGCCGGTTCCCACGACTTACAAAGGCTGTATCATATGAGTCATAACAATCACCTAAGGCCGGTTACAGCTGCTCTGCAGACGCCATCCAAGCCTCTTCCTGTGTCAACTTGTCCAGCTGATGTAGACTGTCCTCAATGTCTGTGTTTCCGACCAACTTCTTCAGATACTTTTCTAAACAGGACCCTAGTCAATAATCTTGAACCAGTGCAGAGGTCAACTCACTCATTCGACCCCGCTTCACTTCTTTAGTCGCCATCCCAATGATGTTCAGTACCTCCGCCATGATCTCTACAGCTATGTTCGTCATAGCGGTGGTAGGCAGAACCCCAATATAAATCTCAAGTCGACAGAAGTAGTATTCAATCAGGGTGAATAGGTTGACAAGAGTACCTTGGCTTGTGTTAACATCCTTTACCACCTAAAAACTCCACATGTCAAAATGGGCTGCACAATAAAATAAAAGATAGCGGACCAAGAGGAGAATGCCGATGCCAGCAAATATAACTTTTGCTGGTGAGAACACCTAGGAGAAAGACGTTTGAGCACAGATCCCCAACAGGGACAACATCGCGCTAATCACTAGACCAAACACCCTTGCCAAGCATCTTGGAAAGGGTGTGGAGGACATTGACGGTTGGAATGAGGCATTTTGTGAATGTTTTGTCGCCACTCTGGGATTGATCCAGCGTGGGTAATTGTCTTCGAAGGAGTGCGAGTATTGCATCCGGAGAATTGCAGGATTGAAGCTCGGTTGCAAGAGGATGTGCAGTGATGTCTTTCCCTGTCTGCTTCTTGTAGGTTCTGAGAGCAGCATCGAAAATGGCATCAAGGTTTGAGTGTGAGGAAGATGAGGAAGGAAGATTAGACATTATGGCCCATGTTAGGTATGAATTGTGATCAACAGACAGTGAACGTTGAACACTCAGTGAACTGGGTGCATTGGTCAGTATGCCCAAATGGAATGGTGTTGCCGCCTGCATCAGTCTGGTGGGTCTGCACTGCTGTCTGTTTTCATGACGGCTCATAATAACTCCAAGTCCCTTCATGTAGTCTGGGCAGTACTCCCAACCCCATCCTTCTTATTCGTCAAAGTTCTGAACCACTGTAACTTGAGAAGTTTATAAACACAATGCTACTGCTTTATTGACTTTGTGCCATATTCCAACAATAATTCTACAAGTCTTCTGTGCCCACTTCCTGATGCTATGTCGGAAGGGGTCCTGCCATGGTAGTCACATATATTGGGATCTGCACCACATTCTAATAATAACAGGGTGACCTTGACATATCCATATTCAGATGCCTTGTGCAGTGGAGTCTGGCTGCTACAAGAGGGAGTATTGATCGCTGCGCCATGCTCAAGTAGTGTTCAAGCAAACTCAAGCTGTCCATTTCCTGCTGCCAAGTACAAAGGAGTCCAGCCAATATAGTCGAGGGTATTGACATTTGCACCGCGATCAAGAAGTTGCTTCCCAATCTCAAGATGTCCACCACACAATGTTCAAAGAAGCGGGGTGTGATTGTAATGGCCCTAGATATCTGTATTTGGGAAATAATCAATAAGTAATGAGAAAACGTCAACATGACCATATCTCGCAGATGCGTGTAACGGAGTCACTTTGTAGCCACCCTCAGCACACACATCCCCCAGATGCTCTGCGAGTAGGTGTGCTGTCAAGTCACAAAATCCAAATACTGCGGCATAATATAGGGGGACTGCTTCTGGCTTCTCCAGGGACATCATAGACATTGAATGACCATCCTGATCTTCATTATAAATCCAGAGCCAAGCCGCAAAGTGTGGCTTGTCCGGGTCAAACAGGCATTCCATCTTACCCTTGATGAGTGACGATACATTTTCAAATCATGCATGATCGACCCAGTGTTCGGCAGCATATCTGGCAAGCGGGAAGTCCTTGATATTGTCACGGTTGATGTGATCGTCCAATCAGAGGAGAACTCCAAGGCATGCTTGTGCAAGAATCATGTGTGCAGGCCCAAGTTGAATGTGATATTGCGAATTTGTGACTTCTCTGCTTGACTCTGCAAGCTGATCTGACATCAGGAATTCTTTGACCAAGAAATGGGAGAATTGAACAATTTGTGAATCCTCAGTTTTGTCTTTGTTACCGTCCTTGCTCTTGTCTTTGTCCTTGCTCTCATCTTTGTTCTTTCTCTCATCTTCGTCCTCGCTCTTGTCCTTGTTGTCGACAATCATGACCAAACTCGAGCATGTCGACATCACTGCTTCTTCATGATCCTCCCACCGCCAATCCGGATTCAGTTTCTGGGTCCCTTCCACATTGAAGTCAATCGCAAGGACTTCCGCCAGTTCTGCGACTCAAAGGGGGCGAACAGCTGTCACAAGACATTGCAACATTCAACAAGCATGACCCTGGTTCGGCTTTCTGATCTCCCTCAGCATCTGCTCATAAGTCTCGTCCAAGCTGTCAGGCAACTCCTCCATCGTACACTGCACACTCGATGGGAAACAGTCCTGTAGAACTTCCAATTGGCATGATACCCAATGAAACCTGCCTCATCTCATAAGAACGAATTATAGCCATATGAAGAAATATGTACATTCCATCCACCTTCTCTGGCAATGTCTTGATCACAAAACCCTTGTCCTCATCTTGCCATCTTCTCATCCTTTGGTCTGTTTTGACAAAAGAACGGATGTAATCTGCAATATCCTGCTTTTGACCACTTTGATTATGTAAGGATACAGGTTGTGGGGCCAAAGGTCTGAGGATGGCCTGAATGTCAACCTCAGGGCGACTGGTGACACATATGTGGACATTTGGAACGTGGAGATCAACAAGTTCGTTGAGGAAATCGAGCACCTCTTCTCATGGAGATCCAGCACTAGACCTGAGTGGGCACTTGTCAATTGCATCCAGGATGATGTAGGTAGGGCATTGCTCATCCAGGGTGAGTATCTCTTTCAGACACCCTATCATAGCACAATCATTAGGTGTCTGAACTCCATGATTGTGTGAAGAATAGAGATGGGAGAGGGCGTCACAACAGGAATCAGACAGAGCGGAGAGCTGGATAAGGAGGGAAGGAAGGAGGTTATGGAGATTTTGTTTGTTGACATCCCTGAAGTCAAAATAGAAATATGCCATCGAGGCCATCCCGGAGTCGTTCAAGGTCATGATATCTTGTATGATGGAGGAGCTGAGTTTGCAGTGTTAGTCTAGTAAGGTTGGACAAGTAAATGAAGAACGAACCAGAGAATGCTCTTGCCTGCTCCAGCTATGGAATCGAGATGATTAAGATTGATGTCACAGAGTGAAATTAAGAGAAACACATGTTTTCCATGTACCCATAAAAACGAAGCAGCAGACTTCCATTGGTTGAAAATATGGCCTTGAAAGAACCACTGAGCCATACTGTCATGATGAGCTTTGGATGCAATGTTATGATTTATGGATGGATTGGAAGGCAAGAGCCATCGTAGGAGATTGTCGTGGAGCAGGTTCCCTGTAAATAGGCCTGAGCGTTCGAAATTCGGAATGGGAGCATGAGCGATAGGAGATGACGAACGGTTTGCATCATCCAATTTGCGATGGACACCTTGGACTTCGTCCCTGACATCTTTCATGCCATCATCAATCCCTTGGACCTTGTTATTGACATCTTCAACCTTCTTGCCCACATCTTGCATGTCATCCCCAATGATTTGTACCCTCTCATCAACAACCATAACTTTCCCCTCAACACTGTGTGTGATCCTCAGCTGCTCTGCTGATGCCATCTGAGCCTCTTCTTGTGTCAACTTGTCCAACTTTTCTAGACTGTCCTCAATGTCCGTGTTTCTGATCAACTTCTTCAGGTACTTTTCTACACCAATACCAGTCAACAAAGGTAAACCATCGCAAAGGTCAACTCACTCATTTGGCCCTGCTTCACTTCTTTTGTCGCCATCCCAATGATGATCAGTACCTCCACCATGATTTCCGCCATTATCTCTCCCATAGCAGTGGTAGGAGGCACTCCAATGTAGATCTCAAGCCGACAGAAGAAGTATTCGATCCGGCTGAACAGTTTGATAAGAGTGCCTTGGCTCGCGTTGACGTCTTTGACCACCTAAAAACACCACACATCAAAATGGGCTGCACAATGAAATAAAAGACAGCGGACCAGGAGGAGAATGCCGATGCCAGCAAATATTACTTTTGCTGGTGGAAACACCTGGGAGAAAGATGTTTGAGCACGGGTTCTCAACAGGGACGATATCATAATAATCACCAGACCAACACCTTCGCCAAGGGTATCGGAAAGGGTGTAGAGGACATTGATGGTTGGAACAAGGGATTTTTTGAATGTTTCATCAACGTTCTGGGATTGATCCGGCATAGGTATTTGTCTTCGAAGGACGGAGAGTATTGCATCCGGAGAATCACAGGATTGAAGCTCTGTAGCTAGAGGATGTGAGGTAATGTCTTTCCCTGTCTTCTTCTTGTAGGTTCTAAGAGCAGCATTGAAAATTGAACCAAGATTTGAGCGTGAGGTGGATGGGGAGGGAACATTCGACATTGTGGTTCATGGTGAGTATGGATGGTGACTGATAAGTGGTGAAACTGCACGAATCGATGAGCGATAAGTAGACGCCCTGTATTCAAAGCCAGCCCATTGGTGTTGGACTGCCTGTTCATCTTGAACTGCATTCATTCCTCTGCACATTGATCATCCTCCTCCAACTGGCTGCTTTATACGACATAACCTATGACCAAACACATCCTACAGTGACTAGGAGAGAATGTTTTTCACAGTGGCCAGTAACAACTCCCTCCTGTGTAGCTGCCTAGTCACGGGGATTGTTCCTACTCTCATTTATTGAACTTCTGGCTTGAAAAGCTTTTCACCTGGCTTATCAATATTTCCAAAACACTCTCCTCCTTGTTTGTTCCACATGTCATGGATTCAATCTAGGGGTATCTGTGATATCTATATGGTGGTAGGGAGGATGGCTGTAAAGATAGGCTGTCAGGTGCGACTCTACTGTGATTATGGGATGGATAATATATATTACCAGTCACGCCATGCGAGTTGCGTATCAGACGATGTTGTATAGCTCAATATGGCTACAACACAGGATGCATCTCAACTCTCATAAGTTTGGATGTAGCTGACATGTCTATTTCTCAAATTACATGATGGACAGGATTAAAGAGAGCCACTACCAGGAATTGAAGCAATTCTACCAGGGAACTGTGCTGACTGAGAGTCAATCTGCAGAGATGAGAGAACAGCCCAAGCAAGATGCAGAAAACCATGTGCACAGATGAAGATAGAGCATGTACAGTGTGGGAACCATGCGAATAGCGGGAAGATATTTAGGAATAGGTGGACCGTGCGCATGGTGAGGAGACTGGGTAAGGTGGGAATAGTGGTTCGGGAAGGGCTTGGAAGGCAATGTCAACCAGTGAAGCAAGAAACATATTCGTAGTAATCAGAGCAGGCAAAACATCTGGATAAGTTGAGATAGACTGCGTAAATCATAACCTGTTAAACAACAAGCTTGCCTGTCCTGGAAGATGTCATAAAAGGGAAGGAAGTTGACTGACCTTGCCACAACCGTGAGATGCCTCCCGTTGCACACCATTTTAGATGGCTTCCATTACTGACATGTGCTTTATAGTACGAAAACCTGTCAAGTTATTTGGCCCCAGTGTCGCTTATCAATCACAGGCTCAGATTTGACTGGAACCCCTGGCCCACCATCAGTAAAAAAAAACCCTGTTGGATATCATATGGAAGCTGCTTGAGCAAAAAAACAAGGTCTCATGTTGTCAAGGGACTTGGAAACTGTAACAAATTCCCAAAAGTTTGCAGGCTTCCAAGAGCGACGTTTGCCATGCCTAATGGTGTGGACATGCACAGAGTTCTGATCAAGGCACGCTGCACTGGCTGGACATCGGGGTGCTTTGTGTAAACAGCGACTGTAATCCTTGTATTCCTGGGGTGATCAAAATACAGCGCATTACACAATAAGCTAGTCCCGATGACAACAAGGATGCCTGTCAGAATGATAGCAGGTAATGTGTACTGTACCTGGAGGCACAAGCAATATAAGCAAGAGAAGCTCTCCATCTCCACCATGTATATCAGGGAGAGCATGTACCATCTATGCACAGGACCATCATGAAAGCAACCCCTGGGTTTACATTTCTCTCCTTTAACTTCCCATCTCTTTTCTTCCTCAGATATTCCAACATGTCTTCAACGCCTTCAGTGTCCCGGCAAAGGTTCAACCACTGGTCCAGTCCACAACAATCAGCCATTTCAATGCAAGCAGACTCTTTTCAGAGACACGAACCAAACCCTCCGGAGGGTGCGGTCTATCCAGTAAAGACAGGGTCCAAGGGTGAGGGGGTATCAATGCAGCAAAGTGATGTGAATCATCAACAAACGCGTGGAAGATAGTTCAAGTTCGTTTCATATCTGGTTGGTAGTTGGCGGGGCCTTCTCTATGGCCTATAGACTGAAGTTGAGTAGAGATTTGGACGCACTTGCCAGTTGATAAGGGGAAGAGAGTGCGGCTTGTAGCATGGCAATGCGGACAGTGAGTATGGGTTGTAAGTTGGTGAAATCAAAAGTGGGTGCGCACAACAGGAAAGGAGAATTACCCACAAAATAGATATTTGTGGTTACCCAGAGGTGATTTCAGCAATTGCGATGGCAGTCTCATGTACCATATCGGGGACACTCAGATAGTGCCAAGAGCAGCGGAGATGCCCCGAATCCAAGATTCCGAATCGGAACTGACAGTCCCACCGCACTGACGCTGTACTGTCGCCCCTATCTGTATCTTTTTGCGTGAATGGCTTGCATGTTGCGCTCTTACACACCCCATCTCCATCACTGTAAACTGGTTTCTCAATCCTAGTTTGAGCTGTCTTTTGCAAGGATCCCGACACAAACTACAAACTCTTCCGCAAGCGCTTCCGATGGTCCTCATTGAGGACACCTCCCCAATTTCCGGGTTACATCCTTAAAGGGGCCGGACTACTTCGACACGATCAGTATGACGACATATGTGACATGACCAATTATACCTCACGTTCTTCAACTGTGTCTTATGGCCGCCTTTCTCATTCCATGCCAGCTGATTACTTGCGGGCATACAGCCACATACCCCTAGTGGAAATTCCTTAGGCCCCCTTCTTCCTTGCTTCAGTGCCTCCCTGGTGTCATCCATTTACCACCTGTGTGATGTTGAGAACATGGGCAGGTGAGTCACTCAGGGATGGCTGCCATAACATGGAGTGGGATGAGTAGGATGTGCACTAGCTGTGGCTCAGTGGCCAAATCATCTCCTATTGACGACTTTTTTTTTTATCAGAAAAGAGTCAAAAGACCCACCCCAGGGCTGCCTATCCAAGCACTGCAAAGCCCTCTACTGACTCAAAGGCCTGCTTGGACAGCCAACTCAGAACTTATTGCTTCCATGACACTGTGGGTCCTATACCAACATCAAACTCTTTACCTTGCTGGCCTTGTTCTGTTCTGAAACTGGAATAATGTACACCTGAATCATTCATCATTCGGAGTCATGTGGAGGGTCTCTTCCAAGTTATTCCTCTTCCAAACCAGCGATGTTCATATCAAATCGTAGCACAAATCTTCCCTGACAGCGCTCAATATCAGGCTGCTATTGTTTATTGTCCAAGCAGTCAATGAATGTGATATTAAGAGTTGAACGCATGCCAGTGCATCGATGCGGGTTTACCGTAAATATAGTAGGAAAAATAGGTAGAAATTGCACAATAGAATAGGTGACAAGTCCTCCCTGCGTGTGTGGACTGGGCGAGCACAACCTGAATCTGCAACAGATAACAATCATTTATGATGGTGTAAGGTAAACTATGCCATTGCGCACAGAAAGCACTTGCCCTCCTGGGGTATTGGTGATACACAGCCACGATCCCTGCAAGAATTACATCTCCCTCCTTGGCAAGTCCCTTCCCGTTCATCAGTTGTGCATATTGGCACCACCTCGCGTGCTTGGCTCCGCCCTTGGTGGTCACCATCACAACACACTCACCTTGTGCTCTTCCTCTTTTCCCCACCTTTCTTTGTCCTTGCTCAATCTGCCTTCCTTGCCATTGCTTGTCATCCCCTTCACGCCGACACATCGCCACTAACCCATTGACTTTGGTCCCAGTCTTGGTCACCGCAGTCTCACCTTCAACGCAACCTCATGGCGCTTGCCTCCGTTCATAACAATGGATTTGTGTGGCTCCAGTGGCATATTTGTCAATCTATTGTTCTCTGCTCATTGAAGTATTACTATACTACTTTTGGCTTGATTTTTCTAGACTAACGAGCAATGCATGCCTTGTCTCCCCTTTCATTCATGGCCTTCTGTGTTGCATCGCCTCTACCTCACTCTCAGAACCACATCACTCTGCCTGGCCCTAAGACCTCCCTTTCTCTTTGTCCTAACGTTTCCCGGGGTTCTTCGATACTTATCCATAGACTCAATGTTTTCAGACAGTCATAGTATGGACATGTAGTTCCTTACATGAAGCTTGCGCTCATGCCCTAACAAAGAATAATTGAAGTACTATCTCCATATTTTAAATTCAAAGACATGAGACTACTGCTCTATGGTCTTCGTGCCATATTCTGACAATAATTCTACAATCTTTCCCAACCCCTGTCTTGATGCTAAGTTGGAAGGGGTCTTGCCATCCTTGTCACATGCATTGCGATCCGCACCATATTCCAGTAATAACAGGACGACTTCGACATGGCCATATAATGATGCCCTATGCAGTGGGGTCTGGCTGCCATCAGTTGGCACATTGACCACTGCGCCGTGCTCAAGTAGCATTCGAGCACACTCAAGTTGTCCATAGATTGCCACCAAGTACAAAGGAGTCCAGCCATCATCATCGCAGGCATTGACATTTGCACCGTGATCAAGTAGCCACTTCGCAATCTTGAGATCTCCCCTGAACAACATTCAATGCAGCGGGGTCTGATCATAACAACCCTGAATATCCGGATTCAGGAAGTGATCTATCAGTGATAAAAAAACGTCGAAATGTCCATTACTTGCAGATGCGTGTAACGGTGTCACTTCCTGGCCACCCTTGGCATGTACATCCTCCAGATGCTCTGCGAGGAGATGCGTTGTCAAGTCACAAAATCCGAAGAGTGCTGCGTAATATACAGGGGCTGCTTCTGGCTTCTCCGGGGACATCGTATACATGGAATAACCATGACGATCTTTGTTATAAATCCAGAGCCAAGCTGCAAAGTGTGGCTTGTCCAGGCCAAACAGACATTCCATCTTGCCCTTGATGAGTGACGACACATTTTCAAATCGAGCATGGTCAACCCAGTGTTCGGCAGCGTATCTGGCAAGAGGGAAGTCCTTGATATTGTCATGGTTGATGCAATCGTCCGATCGGAGGAGAACTCCAAGGCATGCTTGTGCAAGAATCGCATGTGCAGGCCCAAGTTTAATGTGATATTGCGAAATCGTGACTTCCCTGCTTGACTCTGCAAGCCGATCTGACATCAGGAATTCTTTGACCAAGAAATGGGAGAATTGAACAATTTGTGAATCCTCAGTTTTGTCTTTGTCACCGTCCTTGCTCTCATCTTCGTCTTTGCTCTTGTCCTTGTCGTTGACAATCATGACCAAACTTGAGCATGTCGACATCACTGCTTCTTCGTGATCCTCCCACCACCAATCCGGGTTTGGTCTCTGCATCCCTTCCACATTGAAGTCAATCGCAAGGACTTCCGCCAGTTCCATGACTCAAAGGGGGCGAACAGCCGCCACCAGACATTGCAACATTCGACAGGCATGATCATGGTTTGGCTTTCTGATCTCCTTCAGCATCCGCTCATAGGTCTCATCCAAGCTGTCAGGCAACTCCTCCATGGTACGCCACACACTTGATGGGAAACAGTCCTGTAGAACTTCCAATTGGCACAATACCCAACGAAACCTGGTCCATCTGATAAGACTGAATTATATGCATATGAAGATATATGTACATTCCATCTGCCTTCTCTGGCAATGTCTGGACCACCAAATCCTTGTCTTCATCTTGCCATCTTCTCATCCTTCAGTCTGTTTCAACAAAAGAATGCACATAATCTGCGATGTCCTGCTTTTGACCACTTTGATTATGTAGGGATATGGCGTGTGGGGCCAAAGGTTTGAGGATGGCCTGAATGTCAACCTCAGGGTGACTGGTGACACATATGTGGACGTTTGGAAGCTGGAGACCAACAAGTTCATTGATAAAATTGAGCACCTCTTCTCGCAGAGATCCAACACTTGACCTGAGCGGACACTTGTTGATTGTGTCCAGGATGATATATGTGGGGCATTGCTCATTGAAGGTAAGCATCTCCCTGAGACACTCTATCATAGCGCAATCATTAGGTTTCCGAACACCACGATCGTGTAAAGAATAGAGATGGGAGAGGGTGTCACAACAGGGATCTGACCGAACAGAGAGCTGGATAAGGAGGGAAGGAAGGAGGTCTTGGAGATTTTGCTTGTTGACATCCCTGAAGTCGAAATAGAAATAGGCCACCAAGGCCCTCCCAGAGTTGTTCAAGGTCATAATATCTTGTATGACAGAGGAGCCAGGTTCAACGTGTGAGTCTGGTAAGGTTGGACAAGTAAAGGAAGAACTAACCAGAGAATGCTCTTCCCTGATCCGGCTATGGAATTGAAATGATTAGGATTGATGTGGCAGAATTGAAATGAAGAGAAACACATGTTTTCCATGTAACCACAAAGGCGAACCAGCAGACTTCCCAGACTTCCATTGGTTGAAAATACGGCCCTGAAAGAACCACTGGGCTGTACCATTGTGATGGGCTTTGGATGTGATGTTATGATTGATGGATGGATCCGAAGGCGAAAGCCATCATAGAAGGTCGTCGCAGAGTAGGTTCCCTGTGAATAAGTCTGAGTATTCGGAATGAGAGCATGAGCGGTAAGAGACAACGAACAGGTGGTAGCATCCAATTTGCGATTGATGCCTTGTACCCTGTCGTCGACACCCTTCACTCTCTCCTCAACACTGTATGCAATCCTCAGCTGCTCTGCAGATGCCATCCGGGCCTTTTCTTGTGTGAGCTTGTCCAGCTGATGTAGACTGTCCTTGATGTCCATGTTCCCGATCAACTTCTTCAAATACTTTTCTAAACAGCATTCTAGTCGACAACAACAATCGTAAACCAGTGCAGAGGTCAACTCACTCATTCGACCCCACTTCACTTCCTTTGTCGCCATCCCAATGATGGCCAATACCTCTGCCATGATTTCTACAGTTATGTCCATCATAGCACTGGTAGGTGGCACCCCAATGTAAATCTCAAGCCGATGGGAGAAGTACTTGATCCAGCTGAATAGATTGACAAGAGTACCTTGGCTTGCGTTGACGTCTTTGACTGCCTAAAAAACACACATGTCAAAATAGGCCACACAATGAAAATAAAAGATAGTGGACCAAGAGAAGAACACCGATACCAGCAAAAATTACTTTTGCTGGTGAGAACACCTGAGAGAAAGATGTTTGAGCATGGGTTCTCACAAGGGATGACATCATGATGATCACCAGACCGACACCCTCACCAAGTGTATTGGAAAGGGTGTAGAGGACATTGATGGTAGGAATAAGACATTTAATGAATGTTTGGTCGCCACTCTGGGATTGATCTGGCATGGGTATTTGTCTTCAAAGGATGGCAAGTATCGCATCTGGGGAATCGCAGGATTGAAACTCGGTAGCTAGAGGATGTGATGTCCTTCCCTGTCTTCTTCTTGTAGGTTTTGAGAGCTGCATTGAAAATGGAATTGAGATTTGTGCGCAATGTGGATGGGGAGGGAACATTAGACATTATGGGTGGTGTTAGGCGCAGATAGTGATCAATAGGTGGTGACTGGTGAACTGTTGCGGCCAGTAGGCACCCAAACCTGTTCCTCTACTACTTGTCATCTGTGGTGGGAATGTTTTCACGATGGCTCTTAATGACACCCTCCTGCGTAGTCTGGGCCCTAAAGTCCTCCCAACTCCATCCCTCTAATTTTTCAAAGTTCTGAACCACCGCAACTCAAGAAGCTTACCAAAATACCATTCTCTTTGCCTTGTTTGTTCTGCAATGACATGGGTTTAAAGTCAAAAAATCTCTGTGATAATGAGGAGCTTGTGACAAGGACGGCTGTGAAGATGGGCTGTCAGGTGCATATAAAAAGCGCTCACAGGGTCGAATCCTTTTCTTTGATAAACTTCTTAGAGAAACAAAACCATCGCCTCTCCATTGGTTACAAGATCTTCTGCAAGCTGTTGTACCCATTTGGACTGCCCAGCTGGCCACTGAAGGGCTCCATGCCATATATGATTAACTCAAGATATTTCAATATAACTTCACCATGCGCCACTGCCTATGTTGACCCTCTACTTTACTTTTCTGTCATCACATCTATTTGCTGTGTCCTTACCGACTTCCATTGCTCTCCCTTCTTGAACCCCCCATTTCTGTACCTCGTAGTCAGTCTCTTCACAATGCACCCGGCCCACTTAGCCCTGAGGGCCTGAACACTTTCTCATGGTTTCTGTGGTTTTCCCTCTCTGTACTGGTGCGTATGGACTTCCCACCCCTTCCTGTTCTCTTATTTCTGCCCCTTGACCCCCAGTTGACAAGGTAGAATCCTTCAATTTCGTGTAGTAGCTTCCTTTAATCTTGTCAGTTGTGTAATTTGAGAAATGGACGTCACATCAGATATATTCCTGACCCATGAGTAACCTGGAGGCAGGTTGGCACCAGACTTCTCAGTTCAATGTAGTGTGATATGCTTGTAAGTTAAAAAAACAATAGGTCTGATGCCATATGAAGCCAAACGAAATTCTTATACCCGCACTGGAAACAATGGAACTACAGTGCCAGACAGCAAAAGTCAACAAGTTTCCTAGCGCCGGAACCAGAGATTTTTCAGAAAAATAGAGTTCAGAATTGTGATCAGGGGGGCTGAAAACATCCAAAAACACACTTTATGGGCTTTCCCACATATTTTTTGGGGTGGCCAACTATTGGGGTCAGGGTTTCAACATAATATCTAGTTTATAATGGCATCATCGCTTCTGGACCAACCCTCCAGTGCGATTTCTGCATATGGATGGCCCACTTGGCCGCCTTCCCAGTCAAACTTGGTAAGCAGTCATATTTTGCCACATCAAGATGGTCTTTGGGTACATCTCTGTACTGTTGCTTGCACCATCCCCAGTACTGTATCCAGTAGTTAGCCAATGTATGGGAATAAATTAAATCAATGGGATTCAACTTGCAGTGGAATTTTGGGAGGAACAGTTTAACTATTTGTGATCAGGGTTATATTTATTTAAACTTTTCTTTCAATATTTTCAAAATAATAAAACTCTTAGAATCAGTTGAAGACACTTCATTTCTCATGCGTTATCTGTTTAACTTATCAGTTATCATTATTTTTTGATATTTTTGCACCCATTGTCATGTCACATGGGAGCACCAGACTCATTATCATGTGGTTTGCCCCACCCTTATCAGATAGTTTTCACCCTTTTCAACATTGGCATTGGATTCACAAGGGCAAATGGTGTTGATTCATATACTTTTCAATTGATTAACCCTAACTTTAGGGTTGGCCAACTATCAAATTTTGCAAAAAGTAAAGTAGTGTTTATTTTGTGTTTTGAACAAAAATACATCATTAATATTTTTTGTTGACTTTTGCTGTCCAGCACTGTACAGTGACAAATTTTTGAAGTCTCAGGTTTCCAAGGAGGACTTTTTGGTATGCTCAGTGATGTGGACACTCGGAGAGTTCCAGGAAAATAGAAATGCCCCGGTGGCTGGACTTCGGGATGCTTTATGTGAGCGGCGACTGCAACCTTTTTAATACTCGGGACGACCAAAAAACAATACAGCACATGATGAGCCAGTCCCGATGACGACAAGGATGCCTGTTAGAATGATAGCAAGTGACATGTATCCGAAGACACAGGTCGCATGAGCGAGGGGGGTCTCTCTTCCTACCTCATGTATATCGAGGAACGCACGTACCATTATTGCGTAGGAACATCATGAAAACCACCCCCTGGGCTCATATTCCTCCTCCTCGTTAACCTTCTCCATCTCTTCTCTTCCTCAGATATTCCAACATGTCTTTGACGCCTTCAGAGTCCCCGGCAGAAGCGCGACCGGCTGCCCTGCCCACAACGATCGGCCATTTCAATGCGAGCGGACTCTTCTCGGCGACGTGTATCAAAACCTCCGGGGAGTGCGGGTTATCCGGCGGGGATGGGGAACGAAGGATGAAAGGATATCAACGCGGCAGCATGGTGTGGATCGTGGACATCGCAAATGCGCAGGCGGTACTCGTCTCTGGTTGGCGATCGGCGAAGCATTCTCGATGACCTGTAGGTCGAACCTTAGTGGGGACTTGGACTTTCCTTGATGGTTCGAGTGCGATGGGGCTGGGAAGGCATTATTGGAAAAGGTGGATAAGCCTAAAGGTAGTTGGTCAGCGCCACTCGGTAAAACAGCTCACGGTACTCTCAACCCGTACGAAAAAGGAAAACCTCTGACAAAAGGTCAGACCGGTCAGGAACGAGGACTTGGGCGCGAGCGTTTCGGCATCACGATACCTGCGCTCTCATGCGCCACCATCTCCACCGCCACGCCCGTCCTGGTTTTCCCTGTTTTTCGCGAGCGCTAAAATGCAACTCTTCCAGTGATTAACGCTGGTGGGCACTCTCCTTGTTGAGTACCCACACCTTATTGCCGATTTTCAAGTCGCATCTTCAAACTGACCTAACAAACTTCAACGATTGTGATCGCCAATGGAAAGGAAAGGTGTCCCTCGCCCGTCCACCTCATACACTTATCTCGTTCTCTCCTTTCCCTCCTCTACCCCTCAACCCCGCTGCCATAAACGACGAGGGTGAAACCAAACACAGCACACCCCTTCCTGGTGCCTCATCCACCCCCGCGTCTGTCCCCATCGCTGCCCCTGTCCCGCAACCACAACAACCATCGCCACCACAACCGCCGGCGGAGAAGCCCACAGATCACGTTTGCTATGAGCACCGCCCAGACGACCTCCCCCCTGAAGCCCGCGCCCGTGCGAAGGCAGCCAAGGTCAAGGTGCAGTCCCATTACCGCCTTTTGCTCGAGACCGCGATCGACTTGAACACCCGGTGTGTGTACGGTTTGGCGTGCATGTGGTGCGACATCGATCTGACTGGCTACCCGGATGTCTTTGGCGCGTTCTGTTTTACCGCGATGATAATGACGGCGCCGCATCATTTAGAGCCGCGGAACTCGAGAGATCCCTTGCGGGCGCACCAGAGGACCGCCAGCTGCGTGGGGTCGGAAGGAATATGCGCACGCAGTCCCAGTTATTGAGGCTCCGTAGGACGAATTCGGATTGAGTTTGGGGGATTTCAGGACCTGGGCAGTGCAGTGACATACTTAATTGATCTGCCAATAACTCATGTTCCTCAACCATGACATGATTAATGGGTATCCGAGTCATTTCTCTCTACCAGTCCATCACATCGCTGGCCCACCCTTGGCCTAAATGCCCCAGGCATCCTCTCCACCATTTTCGATGCACTAGGTTATCAATGGGACGCCTGTGGGACAGAGACAAGTACTTGTGGAGACGCGGTGTAGGGTGCGTATTTGCTGTAGCTCTGCGGTCGAATCCTCTCTCTTTCAGGGAGTTTTACGGAAAAGGGACTGCTCCCCTACCTAAGCGCCGTAAATCCCCTCACTGCCAACCGGATGGCAACGGAACATATTGCCTTCTTCACCCTATGAGAATTCTAAAAAACAATCAAGCTCTTTCATTGCTTTTCATCTTCTATGCGAGTTATTGTAGGATAATGCCAGTCTTTTTCCCTCAAGTTGTCACATCTCAATGTCCGCGACCCCCCGATTTTCTTTGAGTCAGATAAAGCATGTCTTTCAACGACTTCCTCTTTCTTCTACCATATCACAGCCATCTCAGATTCTAGCAGGCCTTCTCCTCGACAACGACGCCTCCCAAATTTATCAGTATCATTGATGACATTTCCGCCTATCCCTATATTGTATGCTGTCAAAGGTGGAAATATCTTGATTCGGTTAGATGTTGCCCACCAGGGAACTATCGGGAAAGCCCTCTCTCTATTCTGGCGCATCACCTTCCCTTTCTTCGTGATTACTATATGGGTCCACTTTGCCGTCTTCCCTGTTACGTCGACTAGAGTATGCGTTGAGCTTGCCGTCTCCAACAGTGGTTTTATCCTTAATTCCATGCCGCCCCTTCAAGTTGCGGAGCATGACTCTTCCGTGAGGATAGCGCGCGGGACTTGGGAGGCACCGGTAAGTTCGGTGCTTGATGGTTGCACCGAGGACTGTCGGATTGACGTCCGTGTTTATCACTCCTGGGTTTCTACACTGTAGCCCTTGTTGGATGTGGCAGCACACGCATGCGCAACACACCCAGCAATTGCCGGTGGTCCGGCCGGACCGGCAAAAAAAGAAGAGATTTCTTATCTCCGCTCCGTTTTCTCCCCACTGATTCTCGTATCCCCAATGGTCGCACATACGGTCACCTACATGGTACACGAGACGACTTTTCCCCCCTTGGAAAACCTGTCTTCGTTTCTCTCCAGACTAACATTGGCAGTAGTTTTATGTCCTTGCCACACCGTTATTCTGACATCTTACCAAGCTTGTGAGTCGCTTTGTTATAGCCCAGCCCTGGTG
>Ga0307510_10001035_pt1 | contig 29463 bp, 42 predicted proteins | sample 12_EM_MG_FD_207224 | JGI IMG/M metagenome (GOLD analysis project Ga0307510, IMG submission 207224) | Populus trichocarpa ectomycorrhiza microbial communities from riparian zone in the Pacific Northwest, United States - 12_EM | ecosystem: Host-associated > Plants > Roots > Unclassified | place... | reverse complement strand
CAATGGCTCCCCCACATATTTAGCCTTTTCCCTCTCTCATGCCCTCTAATCTTGTAGCTACCTGTAGCATGGCTCTTGTTGTTGATAGACAGTGGAGTATAAACATGAAATTCAAAAAAAAAAAAATCTACAGTAGTCTACAGTATTGTTAGGATCCAAGGGACTTCCCCAGGGACGCATTGCCATCATACCTTACTATGACCAGAGGGGGATATATGAGGTGTTTGAGGAACATACTGTAGATGGGACACGAACCTGACAACATGCAGATGGAAACAGATTAAGTCTGAGTGTCACCCGGCTCTTACACCGTGGCCGGGTCTCCTTCATCAGACATGACAAGTCGTATTTTGCAGAATACCTGGGATGCCTGTCTTATAACTTTGGATATTACAGTTCATCCTTTGCTTCTGAAATACCGTGAGGACACTATATCCTGGACATGGTAGCGAAAGTAGTACAGTAACTAGTATCAAACGTCTCAGTAACAAGTGAAAAGGGAACAACATGGCATAGTAGATGAGGCCAGATACTGGAAGCAGTAATTGATAATCTATTATTGAAAACCGTCATCAACATCCTCATAAGTTGACTCTTTTCTTTACCCAACGTTGGACATCCACCAGGTGACCAGAGAGCCGTCTCGCGGCCACAAACTCCCCTATGGCTTCCTCGACAGGACCGGACTGTTGGAATCCTTCGACAAAGAGATTTTGTAGCGCGGGCAACACCGTGAGCCCAGTTACACCGCTTTCTCCGGCGAGCCCTCTCAGAGCAGGTGCAAGACATAGCGCAACACCCTCGGATAGATATAAGCGCTTCACCGGGGCAAAATGGCGTAAAAGCTCCAACCAACGGGCGTTCGCCATCCGGGCTGCCCAAAGCGGTGGGTGATCACCTGGTCGGCGGACATCGAAGCCTACGCCGTAGGTGAAGGGAGGTGACGACCGATGTTCATCACGGATCAGAGAGCGAAACTGCCAAAACGACTCTATACCCATGTATTGGATTGAAAAGACGAGAGACATCCGACCAGGGGTGCGTTTGCGTGATGAAAATGTGATGTCGATGAAGTCATGGTTGAAGAGAATATATGCTCGATCAAACCCTTCGATTGGAAAATTTGGATTTGTGCTACTGCAGCCGATCAAAGAGGAGATCCGTGAAATGTGAGAGACGACCAGATTAAGGAAAGTGATTTTGGAATATTGGAGTGAAGGAGTATAGATTGAGGCAAAAATGTCCGCCAGATACTCACTTCCGCCTTCAAAGACAAATGTGTCGAGTGCTGGGAGGACAATGGGTGGAGATGGGGGCGGACGTCGGGTTTCTTGGTCGGGACGAGGCGGAGGAGATTGAAATACAATTTTAAGTTCTTCAAGCTTGGTCAACGAAGACAGACAATCGATCATTGCCGCAGAAGAAATATATCCGGCAGGGGGAATATCGCGAAGACGAAGACAAACGAGGTTGGGGGTAGATAGGAGTAGATTCGGTAATGATGGAAATGAAACGCACAGAAGGGAGAGCGACTGTAAACTTGTGGCAGATCCACACAAGAGCGAATCAGGAAGCTCAAAGTCTGTTTCAGAATAATCCCCGAATGCCCAGAGAAAGATATTTGTCAGTATAGGGAATGGGTGTTGCATCGCCGCCACAATTCTTTCCCATCCATAGCATGTGGGTTCCTCGACGAAGATTTCACAGACGCGGTCATTGTGCTCGAGAGCAGCAACGGCGTTATCCACACCAGAGTCGTCTTCAAAACCAGGGGACCATCGTAAGAAGATCGGGAGTTCTGGCCAGATATCGAGCATTTCCCTTGTTGGGGTCCCATCCGTGCAGACGATTCGCAGTTCTAGGCGATGTGGTGCCGCCAGCACAATGTATCGCCACCTTCGACACACGTGCAACAGCGTCTCCCAGTCCTCTTCCTTTTCAGCTTCGCACAGATAGAAATCGAATATTTCAAGGAGGACCTCGTCTGGAATGACGTCGATTGCAACGTTGCCTAAGTCGCAACAGTCAGCGGCTGTCTGCAACCTGGTGCAGAAAAGACGTACCCTGACCTAGTCTGGCTGGTCCCTCCGCCGCCAGGCGATGTGCGCTGCGATCAATTGTCAAGGTGGTTTCGGAGGAGCTATCTGTTTCAGTCATTGGCAGGGAAACCGCTACATGGGATATTGTTACTTCAGGAATGGGGATAACGAACTTCCTTCGACATACGGGAGGGGACCTCGTCAATGGAGTACGGTGCGTGGGGAAGAATTTACTGGATTTAGAGCTTGACGCGAAGAAGCCTGAGGTTGAGCCAAGGGCGTAATCAAGCAGGACGAGGTAGATGAGAGAGTGAAGGGTGCTGAGACGGCAAGCGATGGGCCTTTAAGAATAACGGGATGTCCTTCACGTCTAACACCTGGCGCTTTTTAAATGCTGTGCCACAGGACAAAGGGATCAAGCAGAACACTTGGGAGCTGGGGACATAAATGAAAGGGGAACGAAAAATGGCAGTCCACCACACAAGCCACCACCGCGACAGTGCCACCACAAAAGACCATTAGGCGTCTTGGGATGCGAATCGAGTTCAGTACGACGGCTCGTGCATGCTTTCCCCATGCCTTTCTCGCCCCATATTACTCCCATATTGTGATAAATAGGTGTCAGGAGAGTCTGAGACTCCTAAATCATTACGGCGTCAAACGAGATGAGGAAGAGGAAGAGCTTCCCTAAAAGAGAGCGGCTAAGTTAATTGAGGTCAACCCGTCACACGATCACGTGGTCATGAGTTGTCATCGCCCAGTCATCTGAGTCAACCTCGCTTGAGCGAACAAAAATGTCTTCATCTGTAGCCATGGGAATTCTCATTGTCCCCGATAATCGCGCCTTGTCCTAGGAACGCCCAAACGAACGCTTCGTTCTATACTCTGGAGACGAATCTTTAGACGGCCCTTATGTCGTGCGGAGTCTGCGGATGCTAAAGCGAGCCAGTCCTCGTGGTACCACGTCGCCATCAGTACGCCCCACAATCTCACATTTGGCATGGATCAACTACGTATGGTGCCATCCTTTGCTGCTTCGGAAGCCTTGAGAACCGCAGGACGCAGAGAATTCCCTATATATACTACACCTCCGCTCCGATGCGATCGCGATCCCCCGACTCTGTCATACTTTCTCCGGAACCTACAGTGACAATGAACCACTCAGCAGAATATCAAGGTCTCTTTCCTGATTCTAACTATCTCTCCAAATTACCTCGGTTTGGCAATATGTCGCATTTTCGTACAGTGATCAGCTGTCGTTCAACTTGCTACAGGCTACATGGCGTTGCAGAGATGATACATGGAGATCGCTATAACTATAGTAGAGGGAGTGCCGTAAATAGTGTATCTAGAGTCATCAACAAGCGTAAGTACGAATGAGAAGGCTGGCGGTAAATAGATGACATAGGACACTGATATAACTCATCGATCGTCGACATTGACTACAGCATTCCTCGTGACCACCCAGCGTGGACGGCCACCGGACGACCAGAGAGCTCTCTCTGGGAAACAAACTCCCCAAAGGCTTCCCGGACAGTTTCCGATGGCAAGGGTGCTAGGGTGAAAATATCTTGTACTTCAGGTAACGGTACTACGGCTTCTCCAGCGAGCTCTTGAAGGGCGCGCCCGACACGTGGCACAAGTTCTTTGTGTAGGTACAGATTCTTCGACGCGGCAAACGGCTTCAACAGCTCAAGCCACTGGGCATTCTCCATATCGTCGTCCCACTGCGGTTGCACACTACCCTGGCGGATGTAGAGGCATTCCAAGGTAGAGAGTGGGGGTAGGAAGGCGCTGCAGACCTGGGCCAGAGACCAGAGCTGCCAATCGGACGCTCCAGACTTGATGGACAACACGAGCGTTCTGCGTTCGACCGTCTGATCCTGCTGATACAGGCTCACCCTCGCAAAGTCGCCATCGAGGAGGACGTCTGCTCTATTTGATGTCCCGAGTACGTTTGTGCGGTTCAAGAATTGGAGGAGCTGCGGAGTGTCGAAGACGAGCTGATGGAAGAACACCGTCCGGATCTCCTCGAGCACAGGGGCATCGATTTGTGCCACAAGGTCTTCGAGGTATTCGCTGACACCTCTGAAATCCAGTAAGGAAAGCGCGGGGAGGACAGTGCGGGTTGGCGGAGGAAGACATCGGTCTTCTTGAGGAGGGCGAGATAGAGGGGATCGAAAGTGGAGGCGAAGTTTTTGGAGTCTTGATAATTTAGCTATGCCCGTGACTATCGCCTCGGGGGGGAAGTACCCAGAATGGGGGATATCCTTAAGTGAAAGTTCAACAAGCTGGCTGAAGGACGGAAGTGTTGTCTCCAATGACGGAAATGGGATCCCAATCAACCGAAGCAATTGCAGGCTTGGGGCCGAGCCACCGAGGAACTCATGGGGAAGACTCGGAGCTGGAGCCGTGTCAGGATTTGCGCCAAGCTCCAGACGTTCCAGCGCAGGAAACGGCTTGCGCATCGCCGCGGCCAATTTTTCCAGTGCGCAAATGGGAACATCCGGGAGGGCGACTTGATGTACGCGCTCGCAATGATAGAGTGAGGCAACGACGTCAGATACCCCCTCCACCAGCGACGCGGGGTCGTCTGGACCGAATATGAAAATAGGCAAGGTCGGCCAAACCCGCAGTGTGTCGCTCAAGGGCATTCCGGCCGTGCAGAGAAGCCGCAACCCCAGGCGACCTGGTGACGCAAGTATGAGGTTTCGCCATCTTCGACACACGTGTACGAGCGTGGGCCACTGTTGGATCTGTTCTTCGTCATTCACGTAGGTGGTGAATACGTCGAGGAGGATATCGTCGGGGAGCAGTTCGATCATCGGAGCGGGAGGGTCTGCGAAAGACATGCGTCGAACTTGTTCAGTTATTTGCTTCTGCGTAAGGCCAGTTTCTGGTAGAGACGAGCCTTCGGACAGGCCATCTTTCACCTCCGACGATACGGTAGTGGGGGGAAACCCCCCGGGAACAGTGGGTGGCGGTGGGTCGGGGGTGGCCTGAGGGGGGATGCATACTTGAGAAAGGCTATACGAGATATCGTTATTTCGGGAGTAGGGGAAGTAAGCTTTCTTCGACGTACGGACGACCACTCTTCGATGAAGATTTAGTTATTTTCTTCCATATCCGACCAAACGCTGGCAGAGACCAGCCTTCAGAGTGGCTACCCATCAGATCCGACTCGTTCAACCGGCCAGGGGGGGAAGTAGCAGCGCTGGGGGACGGTGGGGAAGCTTGGTTACGAATGCGCATCCGGGAAGGACTAGGTGAGACATGGATTATTTCAGGGATGGAGGCAGAAAGTTCGTCTCGACGTACGGATGAATGCCTCGTCAAAGGGGGATTGACTTCCGGGGAAGGAGTTGCGTCAAAGGTCCCAACTATGGGGCGTAGTATTATATGCGGATTCGAGGGACGCCCATAACATGCCGCCTTGCACGTGTACGCGAGACTCCGATCCTGTTCTCCCCATGGGTGCGTGTGTGTAATTGATGTTAACGTTAACGGCGTATCAGTGGCGCAACGCAGCCCGCAACGGGCGATAACCGGATTATGTAATACTGTCTCGTGATGGCGTAACGTCAATCGACGTGGCACTTGCAGACCCAGCCGGCGGGTTATTTGATTTCATAGAAGGCCATGGACGCGCATCATCTGCCTGTGGGATTTCACTTGGCAAGTGCAAGGTTTGACCAATGACTACTCGGATGGCGATCGGAAGGTCGATAGGATGCTCCACGTGGTCCATCACCGCCGGGTCTGCTTCCTCAGAAATCCTGCGATGCTTCTGTTGGATTCAGCTGTGCGGGCAACGCGGAGGAGGTGAGGTGATCCGTCTGGCGGAGTGGTAAAGCTGTGTGCATATATTTTTGGAAGGTGCTTTGCCACTCCGTAGCCTGCTAATCTCAGGCTACTGTAGAACTGTAGTCTCGGGATGTCCAGAAGAGTTCGCCGGACCTTGCTAGGCAGGTGACATCACTGTTGATAAAGTAAGCATCCATTCGACCTTTTCTCAGATAAGGTCAAATTGACGCATTGTACGAGGTCTTTGTGCTGTGCAGGCGACTTCCTCCGAGGCCTCTCAGTGCGCCCGTCGTAGGATTCTGTGTGCACTTTTCATTCTATTTTAATGTCACTTGTATTGTGCGAGATAAGATGGTCTTCTCGGTGCGGTACACAACTTCCGATATCCCTGACTTGACCCACCGTTGACACCCGTCGCATTTGGCGTATCCGGAAGATCTTATCAGTCATTATATTAGGCGCAACGCGAACCTCCCCGTTGGGTATGTCAAAGTGGCTGTTGGGTTCGACGCTATCCTTTGCTAAAGGTGGGGGGCATGAGGCACGGTATCGCTGTGACTACTCCCACTCTTCCGAACATCATCCCGTTGTCACAGAAGATTGGTAAGGCACTTCAGCGAATCCGATCATTTCTGCGTCTGCCAAGTGATTTACCTTCGGGTTCAATCCTTGCGATCGCTGTTTCCTAGCGGTAATCCTTGGATTTCAACTGCTTCGAGAATCGCACTAACGACAGTTTCACCGTTGAAGCGATATCTTACATGCGCGTTTCGATGGTGATAAGGCGGTCATTCGCAGTGACCCCTGGTACAAGAGGGTGTCAACACCAGTGTGCTGTGTCCTATCCCTGAGCGTCAGCCTAGGTGCAACATACAATACGATAGCAGGTTACTTGACGAAAAGCTCGTGGTTCACGAATTTGACCCTTGGGGTTATTGCTGAGCCTGAGACTACCGTGACGGACAATTATATTTGCTAATAGGCACTGGAGCCAACAAACCGTGCGCCCGGGCATTGGTCTGTAAGGTACAGATCGTCCTCGCCGGCGCATACAAACGAATGTACACGAGAACTGCAGGAAAACTAAACTACGAAAAAAACGTCCTCAATACTGAGAGACAAAGTACATTTTTCGATCACGAGTTAGTACGGAAATCGTCCACGCAAGAGCATGAAGTTATAAAATGAGTTGGGTGACCAAAGAAATCCCGCGTAGATAACGGCTCCCGGCCCTGGATGTCCAAATAGGGAAAGTGAAAAGTGTCGGAGCAACAAACAAGCAATAACAAGAAACATGAGGACGACACGCGATTTACACGCCCCCCGAACTGCCCACGCTCGCTCAGGCTCACGCCTCACCGCAATACAACTCCATCACGCCATCCAGTCAAGGACCGCGCGCCACTCATAATTGCAAAATCTATCATGAAATGCTCTTTATTCGGAACGATGTCGTAATTAACCCGGGTGACCCAGGTTAACATTGAGTGATTTGAGTCCTACACGATGGACGAAGTGTAAGTCCCAGTGATCACTGCGAAAGGCGTTCTAACTGGCGTTCCAGGAGTAGAAAAATGAGGGCTTGAGACTTTCTCATTCGCGCCAAATACCCAACTTGCCTATCTCCTCTGCTTTTTGTCGAAATGACGAATCGGCCTCGCGTTTTGCTTGCTCTGCTTTGATATCATTGTCGAGGAGTCGCTTCACCAGCGCCTTTGCATCATAGATCATACATCCCCCTCTCTCAGGGACAGGGATATCTGGATGTTGACCTCTGACGTGTTTCTGTAGCATGTAGTAACGGTATCCTCTCCACCTTGTCCAGGGTAATGTATCCAGTGCAGTAGATGCTGGAAGATGGAGCTCTACATCTTGCCTTTGAGTACACGTCCTCGCACAATTAGCAAAGGGACAGACATGCGTAGTGAATCTCGAGGTGGTGGACAAGGTATCTCCGAGAGACACTGAGGGTACGGGTTGCCTTGACAGGGCCGTAGCACTGGAGGACAGTGAAGAATACACCTACATGAATAAGGACAAAAATGAGCATCATAAGCTGAATACATTTTCATTTTTCAGGCGTCCCTACATTTTGAGGGGGTGCTGACCGCTGCGACAGTGCTGCCTGCTCGGTGGGACCTAGTGGCTGAGTCGCAAGACGCTGAAACGACTGGACGGAAGTGATGGGAGGGGGGGGCGAGTGTGTGATTCGATTTTGATTCACGGAGCGAGCGAAGGGGGAAAGGAACAAAACGAGCCAGGCAGAGGATCAAATTGGAAGCTGTGTTTCATTCCGGACCGCTTGATGTACACCCGATTCAAGCGGATCGGGATATAATCTAATTCTGCGATCGTGGACAACCTGTTCCTCGAGTCGGTGGTACTGTACATGAACTTGGTACAATTGGACGAAGAAAAAGTTCAAATGTATCTTGATGAGGTGCGCCCGACAAAAGGGTCGAAATCGATATGCAAACTGCTCAGTCGTTGAGTTCATCCCTGAAACCCTTCTCGCTCTCCACCTCTCCCGGAATCTCCTCGAGCTGTGAAGTAAAGGGTCATGAGCCGTCAGTAACGTGAAGTAGGAAGGGACCCCGTACCTGATCGAGGTCGACAAGAGCTTGCCGAATTACCTCAATGGCTTGCTGGAGGTCCTCCTCAGAGATGACCAACGGAGGGGTGAAGCGAATACTTTCAAAATAGCACATAAAATTTCAGCATCTTCCCCAGCCTTTTCGGAATCAAAAAGCAAAACATACATGTTCACGTGGGTGGGCTTAGCCAACACCCCTCGGCTCTTGAGTAGCAAGCAAAATTGCCACGCTGTACGCGCGCGGGAGCTCGCGCTCTCGTCGATGACGATGGCGTTGAACAACCCACGCCCGCGGACTTCCTTGACGAGCGGCGAGCGCAGTGAGCGGATGCCGCTCCGGAACTGCTCGCCGAGTCGTTGCGCGCGCTCCGCGAGGTTCTCCTCTATCAGCACGTTCAGCGCGGTCATCGCAACCGCGCAAGCAAGCGGGTTCCTATTTATGTTTGTGTACGCGCGTGAGACAAGAAAGATGAAAATATGGGAGGCAAGCCGCACCCGCCGTAGGTACTTCCGTGCTCGCCCGGTCGTATACAAAGCATGATATCCTTATCCGCGAGCACAGCCGATACAGGATACACGCCTCCCGAGAGAGCATTTCCAAGAAGAACTATGTCCGGACGAATGCCTTCGTGCTCTACGCACAACATTTTGCCCGTCCGACAGAGGCCCTAATCGAATCCATAAAATCAACACAATCGTTATTTGGAAAGTGAACGTTGTCTTACGGTTTGTATCTCATCACAGATGAGCAAGACATTATGTTGTGTACACAACTCGTGGACCTGACGAAGGTATCCCTCGGGCGGGACAACAATTCCCGCATCTCCCTGAATTGGTTCGATGAGGAATGCGGCGACGTGTTCGCCATGCAGCTCGAGCGCTCGTCGGATGTCATCGATCTTGCCATATCGGACAGTCTTGATCGCATCGCCGTCACGGTACGTCGGCCCTACACCCTTGAGGCATGGTCCGAATCCATGCCGGCTCTCCGGGTCCGTACTCATGCTGCACCATTTCGCTTCATCAGCAGGTGACAGACAGCCTAGAAGGGTTAATCTCTCACCTGATGACAGCGATTGTATACCCGTGGAAGTTGCCTGCAGCGCTGAAAACTATCGCACGGCCCTCCGGTACCCCCTTCTTTTCGTATGCCCACTTCCGCGCAAGCTTGATGCCAGTCTCGACGGCTTCTGCCCCCGTGTTCATGGGTAAGACCATCCCGTACCCAAATAACTTGGTAACCTTCTCGGCAAAGGCACCGAAAACGGAGTTGTAGAAGGCCTGCGACGACAGCGTCAGCCGCTGGGCCTGTTGAACCAAGGTTGCCACGATGCGTTCGTGGCAGTGGCCTTGGTTGACCGCACTGTGTCAGGGGTAAGAATCATCGCTTCCACGTGGTATACAGAGAAGTGCAAGCTCGACGGTTCGCACATACGAAGTCGGAAAGGAGTAAGGATCGGAGAATGAGATGAATGCTGACCCATATGCCGACAGCATGTCGATGAACTTATTTCCTTCTGGGTCCCATACACTTTGCCCGATGAGCATCAGCTGTACTGGCCAGGTTATTGGCCAACATAGCAGAGCCACTCACTTGGAACCAGATGCCCGATCGAAGACGACCGGAAGGGGATGATAGCTGGCGGGGACCGGTCAGCAGCCAAATGGACACAGAATCAAGAGATGTTCTTACTTGTGTGCTCCACTTTCATGCTCGAGGCGAATCACGTCTGCAGAAGACAGATGAGAGTGCGTGTCCTCTGACTGGGCTCGTGGCTCGGCTGTAGCAGCGGTCCCCGAAATCCCTTGATGGCATGTCTGTTTAACAAGGGGAGCTGCTGGCGTTGACCATTGACTTGGGGTTTCAAGCGCGGAAGAAACGGGTATCTCAATGTGCAAGGTTTGTAAGGATACAGAAAGCAGGATTGTATTAACGTACGATATGTCCGGTGGAGAGGATTCGTGGTCCTCTATGACCCCTGACCTCAGTGTCAGGTTGCATTCCTCCTCGCGTCCCTGCGTGTGATGGGTGGTGGACGATGCCTTGTGCCGGAATAATGTGATAAGGCATTGACTGAGCAATTGGCACTTGTCCAAGTATAGGTGTGGTCTCATCGAAGCGCGACCATGACGACATGGACGGCGTCGGTGGCGCGAGCAGGGAGTTCGTCAATGCGGGTACTGTTGATCGACATGGAATAAGGGGTGGGGCCTGTGGGGCGACTAGTGATAGTGGGTGTGCGGGGAAGAGACCAGGAACACATTCAGATGCGCAGGAGTGATCGCATACAACTCGCTGTGGCCGATGTTGCACAGTTGGGGAACCCCATTTTTGGAATTCTTCGGACAATATCGCTACTTTGGTTGTTTTTGTGTCAGTCTTTGAACCGTGTCGACGACCGCACGGCAGATCTTATTTTATTATCACAAGGCATCAAGAACTAGTGAATTCGCAAAGCCTGCAGTAACTCACCGCAAAGAATCTGATGAATTCCCGGTCGGTAGTTTTGGAGAAGACTTATCACCATATCTGATGGTTCAAGTGGTTCCTATGTCTGTGGATAGGCGAGAACACAGTATGTGGATGTAAATGTGTACGTACTATATTACTGGTACAAATTTCACCAATCTGAGCCAGGCTGTCATCATGTACAAGGACCATGTCACACTCAGGCACCCGCTGTGCAAGCCATGTTAGAACAGGTGCCTATGGTAGTAAAAGCACGGGTTAGACGTTCAATACCTACCTCGACGATTCGCTCTAATAGTACTTGAATAAGATCCCGAGACTGTAGGAGTTCAGATAAAAGTCAGAGAGGTAAAAAAAAAAATTACCTTGGGGATGGCAGGTATCGACGTGAGCTCCAATTCTGGCTCACTGCTAGGTTCGTCCGAGTCTGAAGATGGTCCAGCCGCCGCTATAAGGTGCTTCGGAAATATCCTGAAGGTGCGGGTGACACGGAACCCTCGAATGAATATATATTGATCCTCTTGTAAGCTCTGACGGACAGTGTTATACCAGAACAGTCACTGCTCTTCAGTCCTTTTGAGTAACACCGCAACATACCTTCCCGTTGGGACCCCGACTCAACTCTGCTCCCCTTATGCGATCGGGTGACAATCGCCACTTGATGTCGACTTCAGAATCATCTTCATCAGCCACGTTAACTCCGAATGACACACGTGCGTCTGTGTGACACCCCAAGAAAGCGACATTAATCCAAGACCTTGTGCGGTGACACCCCGTAACCAGAATGATGTCCTCCATATTTTCGAGGCCCAGCCCAAGCCGTTGGACGAAGGTAAACCAGCGGTCGATATGTTCGATCATCCACTTTCCAAAATCTCCCCGTGCAACGGTGTCCTGACGTTTAGCCTCTACCGGAAGGAATAATACTGCGCCTTGTTGTTTCCTTCTGCACATAAATGCAATCTCTGAAAGGTCATCTGGCCTGGTTGAGTGTCAGTAAAAAGAAAATAAACAGGTTGTTGCGACTACTTCGACGCGAGGCTGTCGAGGATGGGATCTACCACTGTGATACCCGGTGAGCAGTAGTGATTCGCGCCGAGGGTTCCGGTGTCGATATGGTCCGGGAGTTTGGGAACGAGAGGCTCGTAATATTCTGGGACGCCAAATTTGAGATGAGATGCATGGTCTGCTGGAAGCAGAGCGTTGAAGAGACGGTGAAATTTGCCTTCACGTATGTAACCAACGTCGCCCACTTCCACAGCACCATAGAGCTTCCCCGGGCTTGGTTCCCATAATGCATGTCCGTAATTTGGATATTTTATCCCAAGTTGTTCGCGAAAGACGTCGTATTGGGCCATGCGGAGCTAGAGGGTTGAAATTGAACCAAGAAACCTGCAACCTTTGAAATTTGAAACGTCATTGAGAAAGAGACGTATCGTATCATAAAAACGACATCACATACGGTTTGAAGATCAAAGACCAACAACCAAGATACCGCCGATGGGAGTCAAAGAAAAGTGACTGAAACTGGCCGCTAGTGATTTCGCCATGGCAATGTACAAGTACAGTACGAGTGCCAGGGACTTGGAGGTCACGTGGATTGGATTGTGTTACCGCTACCCGCGCCGCGTCGCACCGCGCGCCACTCACTGCGCACACTGCATGCAAATCAGACTATTCTACTGAAAAATAGTTGTAGAAAACTTTGATAAAAAGTTAAACAATTCTAAGCATTTTCTTGTGCAGAAAACTTCAAGAAAAAAGTTTAAATAAATATTTTTAGTGAAAAGGAAAGGCTATGAGAATCCAATAATTTGGGTGACAATTGTCAGATTTTCACTTGGATTTTCATAGCCTTTTCTTTTCACTAAAAATATTTATTTAAACCTTTTTCTTGAAGTTTTCTGCACAAGAAAATGCATAGAATTGTTAACTTTTTATCAAGAGTTTTTCTACAACTATTTTTCAGTAGAATGGTCTGATTTGTGGGCAGTGACTTGATCAGACACAGCTTCTGGAAAGGTCACATGACTCATATTTAGGTATGATATCGCCGTGATGGAATTAACGATCGAGTTTATTGCAGGGTGGCTCGGGTAGGTGAGCGAGATCGCAAAGAAAAAAACTAAAGACGGGGAATAATTCCAACCCGTCTGTTTTCCCGGGCCCCTAACGCGCAACCTAGCACATGTAGCACGCCTGGTCCATTTCGTCTGCCCCGTTACCAGTGAGTGCACGCATTTTGACGTCGCGAGTCTCGCGACAGTCGGAACCGACTGACGTGGTAACCGACAGCCCGAGTGTCCGTTCTGGAATATAAAGCACGAGGAGGCACTCTTGCGCTCCTCAGCTTATGCTCCATGCCTTTCTCTACCTTTCCGCGCCAAACTCCCCTTTTGCACAAGATCATTGTGCTCGTTCCCTCGCGTTTTTTTTTTTCCCAATCTGTCTTTCTCGTGTCCTTCTCCTCAAATTTCCAGGGTTTTTTTTTCATATACCTTGATTCCAAGACTGCGCCACTGCTCCAAAGGCGAACCATTCTACCGTAGGATTCGGTGTAGGATTCGGCAGGCTTCAGAAGAGCGCCACGAGCCGTATACCATATGCCCCTGGTGCGTTAGTCGACCAACCAATGAGACCATCATTTAGTCTCTGCCGGGAAGAAGGTCAAGGGCATACTTTGCGGTCGCATAGAATAGGTCTTGAACCATGTCGATGAACTGCAACAACAGGCGTTTCCATTTCAGTACTCGTCCCTTTTTCCGCGCCAACATGTCAGGAGTTAGGCAACGACTGACTATTAAAGAGAATGGTAGATAGTTAGGAGGTGGCGCTGATCGTACGAATAGATGGAAGGTGGGGAACGTTTATCAATCATTGACTTCTGCCATGTGACCAACCCAATTTTCCTTCTCTGTACTGTGGAAAGCTACAGGATGACTAGAGAGTTGTTACTCCGCAATTAATCTGCAATAGCTTCCTAGATAGGTCCCCATTGCTGCTATTGCTGATGCCCCTCTAAGAAAACGTTCTGCAGCGCCCCAGAACGAGGTTTTGAATTCATTAGGAACCTTGGCAACAGGCAACAGTCATTCGCCCATTCTCAAGAGCACGCTTCTCATTCCGTCGATAAAATAGATGAGAATGGAACCTATCATTGGAGTTGATAAGACGAACGCGCGGTGCAGGCGATGACGGAGGGTGGATTGTTCCAAACTCGACAGCACGACCTGCCCAATGAAGGCGCACGTGCCAAGCTCAAATGCACACTCAAACCTGCCAAAGGCCACGACTAAATCGAACTATCAGCTGCACTAGTGTCCGATGAGAGAGAATGGACAGGACAACGCGACGCACAGATGAAAATACCATACGCCTGAAGGCACTACTTTCTAAGACGGCAGAATGCCCCGCTCTCAACGACTTCACGTCGATAGCCAACAAAAGCACGCGATGGTCCACGGCATCCCTTACATCCAAAGCATACCGTCTAGTGATGTCGGGGGCCGCCGGCGCTCGGCGACGTAGACGTGCTTGAGCACCTCACTCGAGAGCCGATACGGCCAGGTTCTACCTTATCGGTTGCTATAACGCTGGATCGCATTTCAGGAAGCAAAACGACACAGGAAAGCCGTCAGCTTGTGGGATAATCAGGGGAAAAGATACGCATAGAGATGACACGCACAGCCAATCGTGCGCCGAGCTGGCGATCAGGTGGTGCTGGATGTGGCTTGTTTCCTATTGCGCACGCTGCAGACACACTGCGCTGTCTGCTGATGCTCAAAGCGATGAAGGGGTAGCACCGTGCCCCCGCCAGGGGCAACTGAGAAATAGAACGATGCGTTGTTAGTTGTATAGTTTTCTAATTTTTCTTTCAATTCGACGCTTGGAAAGGAGGGACGGTATGGTTGGTCTTTGATAATCGAAAGGGAGAGAAGGGGGGTTGATGGGTCGGTTTTCAGTGACGAGTCAAGGCAGTCGTCGCGCAAAAGTGGTGGGCGGGGGGCGGAGAACGGGAATGAGTGGCGGGCGGCCCTGTGGGCCGTATATCCGCTCCGGACTCCTCATTCTTCTGCGTCACGGTTTTCTGTCGTTTGTTGTCCAACTTGTCCCTCGTCGTCGCTCGAGCCCAACTATTTATGGTACTGCTCTAATGGCAAGGCCAATAAGTGAGAGGGAGAGTAAACAATCCCACCCCGCATTCGAGCGAACGTAGTACAAGTTGACGCACCGAGGGTCGGGTCAGCTGACGTCGCCAAACATCCACGGATTTTCTCATCGCATCTGGGTTGGAACAGGATGGTCAATTCAAGTGCCGGGCAACCGCGGCGGTGAAGGGGGCGGCCGAAGACACAGTATAGGTGGCGAAGGATTCTGGCAATAAACATCAGCAAAAGTGCAAAATCCATGTAAGGCTCTTATATAGCCTTGCAAGGACTACATCCCTTGCAAGGTATCACTGATCTGTGAATACCCTTATATCTGATTGGTCAAACTATACAAGGGACCAACTATTAGGTGGATAGTTACCAGATCGCCAGGATAATGTAATCACTATGCAATAAATCAAAGATCTTGTAAGACCTATGCATGATCTTGGGCGATCTGGCATGATTGAGGCAAGTAGATTGCAAGAAATCAAAGATCTTGTAAGACCTATGCATGATCTTGGGCGATCTGGCATGATTGAGGCAAGTAGATTGCAAGAAATCACAGATCTTGTAAGACCTATGCATGATCTTGGGCGATCTGGCATGATTGAGGCAAGTGGATTGCAAGAAATCAAAGATATTGTAAGACCTATACATGATCTTGGTCGATCTGGCATGATTGAGGCATTATCGTTACCAGAAAGCATGCTTTTTTTTTTAAAAAAATATGAGAAAAAAATAATATCATTGCATTTGAATACACTACACTATACAGGGTGCTACATTCTACCGATACACTCATGGGGAAATATACATGCACAAAGAAGACAAAGGTAGTACAGCAAATGACTCTTCTGGTAGTGGGGGATGTGGAAGGTGGGCAAAGAGAGGGAATAGTGGTTCTAGTCTGTGCTGTGTGTGGCAGCTTGTTTTGGGTGGCATATCAAATGTTGTTGAGACAGTTGTCTGAAAAGCAAAACTATGTCAGTAAGCATGCAGGCAAGCAAACGACACTCACTTGGCCTACCAGGCCAATGTTTCCATTGCCCATCCCTCGTCGTTGAATAGTTCCATGGTGTTCTGATAAAATGTTTTGGTCTTGGGCTCAGCATCATCGCGTGGGCAGTCAGAACAGGAACATTGGCAAGCCTCCCCTCCGTTGAGAAAATGATAGCACTGGGAATATGCGTTAGACACATACAAGGGCTGAGAAAGTGGAGGCTAACCAAGACTGCAACATATGAAATGCGTTTGGGGGTTACTTCCATCACACGTTTGCATGGCCTTGCAAATATGTGTCTATAGCACTATAAACAGATTAGCTATGCACATACAAATAATGGGAACGCATACCGAAAGGAGGAAGGGGCCATGGAGAAGGCCCTCATCAGGGAAATCTGGGTCATACCCACTTTCTGGATACAAGAACATTGGGAAGTCTTCACAGATTATAATACCTTTCCAGTTCTGCAGGTTGTGGCCGAATTGTTCTGGGTCCTCATCAAATTCGTCATGTAAATGCTGGGGACAGAGCAGGCGTATGACTGCAGGGCTGTAGAAAATGGATTTATCATTAGTGAAGCCCTGGATCGAGGTGATATGTTGGTGGGCATGTTTGTGGAGAGTTGCCATGTCCTCAGCACGACCCTCATTGCCTGCATCTTCGAGCTTGTAGGATGATGAGCAAGGGAAAAAGAGGTGATGCAGAACATGTACAAAGACAGCCATCTGGCCCAGTCCCATAAAGCGATACTCAAGTGAGTATCGGATCTGTCTTTCGAGGCCTGGTATAGCCATCAAGATCTTGTGGTACCTTGTAAGATGTGCTTGTTCTTCTTCCGAGAGTCTGCCAGTGTGTGAGATATATGCATGAAATTAGTCGATATATGCGAGAAAAAGAAGGGGACACGCCCCATGCAGGGAGATTGGGGGGAGTCTCCAGTTTGATATCCACACTCAATCCTCAGAGAACAGCTGGTGCAATACGTTGAAAAGGTCCTATGACATGATGTATGGAGCGTGCAGCATGTCTCAGCGACTGCATGTCAACATTTGTCCTGTGAGAGTGGGTAAGTCAGCAGGGATTGAAATCGTCGGGGAGACTTGCAACAATTTCGATCCTCTCATGGTAAAATCTTCTATTGCTTGAAAGAGCTTTCGTTTTTGGCCCCCAGGATCCTTGGATGCTTCATGTTCCGGCTGGCGCCGACGTTGTACATACTGGTACTTGTAATCAAGCTTTCTTGTGGGGCGCCGGCCGTTACGGGAAGGCATGAGGGACATCCCTGGAAGTGGGTATGGAAGGAGGCGGAGAAAAAAAAAAGTCGGGCCTTCCCCAATCTTTTAAGAGCAGTTGGGGTAAATCCCAGAATGGAACAAGATTTTCTAGTTTTGACAGTAAAGGTGCAGCTGCACAGCCCCCCTCAGTGTCAATAAGATGACACATACATTCAGACGGTGAACAATTTGATTTATTTTTAATCATTCTGCTAGTACACACGCAACGTTGGCAATCAAATTTCATCAAGAATCATACTACTAGAATGCGAAACAGCCTGGAGCAGGTAGATGTGGGCCACATATGACGGCGCTACTAGCGGCCGAGAATGGGGGACATTGACTTAATGTTCTTCGTCTGATGGGGAGTCGAAGGTAACTGACTCACGTCCTTCACTATCAGCAGCTGATTCGGATTCTTCGCCATCTGAATCATATTCTTCACCAATGGTAGCTGATTCGGATTCATCACCACCCGGCTCGGATTCCTCAGGCTGGGCACCTGACTCACGTTCCTCGGCCACTGCCTGGGATGCTTGAGCCGCCGCCTCGGCTGCTTGGGCCGCTTCTTTCCTGCAGGCAGCATGTTGTGTTTCGACAAGTGCAACAGGCGACTCAGAATCCATTGGGGTCGTGTTCTGGGGGCGGGGGTTATGACCAAATACCCAACTGTTACACATCGTCAGTAAGCACATACAGTTTGGAAAACTGCTTACTTGTTCCACCAAGTCAGTGTTTCATTGGCCCAGTCTTCGTCGTTGAATAGCTTCATGATATTCTGGAAGAATGAGCTGGAATCAAAGGTGCTGTCCTCTGAACTCCATGATTCCTTCGAATTGAGAACAAAACGGCACTTTGAAACGTCAATTAGAAACATGGACATCATAAAACGGCTGAGATGGGGGCTCACCAAGACCGCAATATATGTGATTGTCTCTGGTGTTACCTCTGTCATATCGTAGATCTGCGCAATGCACTGTTTTCCTGCAGATTTACCCTGACTCAACTTCATTGCGGTGCACCTTCCGGTGAAGACGTGTCGGTAGCACTAAATAAACATTAGCCACGCATATGCAAATAGTATAAATATTTACTGATAGTAGAAAGGGGCTGCACAGAAGGCCACCGTCAATGACTTCATGGTTGTAGCCACTTTCAGGATACAAGAACAAGGGCCAGCTGTTGTGGAGTATGTTGATTTTCCCATCCTTCACTCCGCGGCAGAATTTTTCCTGATCTTCGTCAAATTTGTCCCGTAGATGTCATGGACAGAGCATGCGTGCGGACGCATGGTGGTTGAACCCGTGAGTGTCTTTCTTTTTGGGATCCAGGTTGGGGACATCAACGACCCCTGGGATGTCTTTGACACGGGGAATGTAACGAATAGCGGTGTCACGCAATGTTCCACAGTCGTCTGAGCGACCCTTTTTACTTGCCCGATCCAGCTAACTGGAGGATGAGCGAGGTGTTAGACACAGAGATATCAAGCACATACAAATGTAGCGATGTCATGGATTCCTTCGGGATCATTATTCCAAGACCATTCCATGTGGTCCTCGAATCCCGGTATGAATGCCAGGATTTTCCGATATATGTCCAATGTGGCTTGATCATCATCAGAGAGACTAAATGTGCTCGAGATCAGTGGATATATGCATGAAGATACGCGCTGCTTACGCAGAGGGGGGCCCGGAGGTCGTTTCCAGGGCAGTGGCCAGCTCGGATCCGGTGACAAATATTGACTGTATGTTTATGAACGGTCCAAGGAATCTAAGGATTGTGCGAGCCTTGCGATAGATACCCCGGATGTCCCTACTTTTCCTGCGGTCGTGAAGAAAGATGTGTCAGTAGGTGTATCGAAACCAAAAAAAACCCCGTACAAGGACTTGAGCTTCTTGGAGGGTGAAGAAGAAGAAAGAACCTTAACAATCGCTTCATTGAACTTGCATTTCTGGTTTCTGGGATCTTCAGGTCTATCGCCTTCCATACTGTTACGGTTTGCATCAGTTGGTTGACGTCTTTGGTTGTGGTCCCTCATCCAGGACTCTGATGAAGAGCTATGGCTATGTGTCGATTCTGATAAAGTGCTATACGTCGATTCGGAAGTGGAAATAGAACAGGTCCGGTTCCTTGGTGCGGTTCCATGACCACCAAGCCCATTGTGGCGGGTTCTAGACTGAGAACTGCGATCTGAGCGTTTCTTGCGGGATGACTGATGTGACATGCTTGGATGTGGGTAGCAAGCGGTAGACAAGAAAAAGAGGCCAAGTCATCTTCAAGTTTTAAAGTCGTTTCCAGGAAACTTCTCAAAATGGGGCAATGCCTTCCGTTTTCAAAAGCTGGGGATTTGACCACACGTGTGACACGTCCCTTGGAATAAACATGCAGCTTAGTGCCCTCATGTGTACAAAGCGCATTCAGACTCTGAATGACATTTTCGCTTGCCATCCCTACTTGCAAATTTAGATCAACCATCTGCCACACATGCTCTTTCAGTGTCATGACTGTCCTCGATCATTCCCAGAATCAAAATGCCTCTTGGCCCACTTGCAATACTGCCCCGAGGCCCGCCGCAAACGAAAGGAGGAGGCTGATAGGGTCTTTTGCCCTTCGAAGAGGGCCCGAGACAACAACCCATCCTCAGGACCTGATCTAGACGTGAATGAGGGCATCCCAGCAGCTGCACCGCGCCCTCAGAAAAGGGCCAGACACACTGGCAACAACTCGTCCATAGAACTTAATCTAGGCATCAACAAGGATACCTCTGCAGCTGTGACGCACGCTCTGAGAACGGCCGGGCACAGCAACTCGGTGTCCCAAGAACCTGATCTAGGTGTTAACAAGGAAATATCTGCTGTGCCAGACCGTGACATTGTGCCCAAGATAGAAGCTTTGCCAGCGCCAGAGTCACCTCTGGCTTTATTCAGCTTCTCTGGATGGAGACGAAAAGTTCCTCATGCACTAAAAGATTACATCCCTCACTCTCTGGTAGGACTACCTTCGCACCTGCACCCTGTGCCTCCCAAGCCTATGCTGCGCGCAGAACCTGAAGTTCTGAGTCTGGCACCCATACCAGATCCTGAGCCGGAGGCTGATCCTGGGTTCACAACAGAACCTAATGGTTTTGGACTATACAGACAATATACCAGAAAACCTCAAACCGATCCAGAGAACCGTCTGACACTGGCAGACTTGGCAGACGATGATATGCCAGAGCAGCATCACTCTGGAGCTACAGCAGCCGATACTTCATGTTCTACTACAGTAGACTTTTTCTATCCCTTTCCCAATGTCACTGTCTATCGATATATCAACTGGTTTCTGGGAATATCTGGGACCCTATCAGCAGTGGACCTTGATCGCCTTGCTCGGGATGTGATCTCATCAGACGACTTCAATCCCAAAGACCTCTGAAACTTCAGCACAGCTCGGGAAATGAAACGACTTGATAAATACGGATCTACTAATGTCCCCTTTGCTGTGGATGATGGCTGGAAGAAAGGATCGGTGATGGTTCATGTCCCAAACACAAGTCAAAGATACACATCGGAGTCAGCAAGTCCTCAGTTCCTTGTCTCTGGAATACACTATCGCCCTCTTCTGGAGGTTATCAAGGCAGCCTGTCAGAGTCCTAAGTCAGAGACGTACCACTGGGTTCCTTTCAAGCTCCTCCATCAGACACCATCGATGCACATGCGAACTTACACTGATATATATAATTCCGATGCTATGCTCAAAGAGGACGCAAAAATTAGAGCCATGGAACGACATCCAGACGATGACCCTGACACTGAGATCGCGATTCTAGCTATGTTATTCTGGTCAGACTCGACTCATCTCACAAGCTTTGGAACTGCATCTCTCTGGCCAATATATCTGTACTTTGGCAACCTTTTGAAGTATGCTTGTGGGAGACCAAACGCCTGTGCTGCACATCATATCGCCTACATCCCATTGGTGGGTCTCAATCTTGATCTATATGTGCAAGTCTGTTTATTCCTCCCTAGCTGCCCGACACTATCCAGGACTTTTACATAAAGACTTATAATACTCCAGCAACGGCAGAAGTTCTGCGCTTTCTCAAGATCGAACTTATGCAAAAGATATGGTGTCTAATGCTCGACAACTCATTTGTGGATGCATACACACATGGAACGCTAATTACTTGCAGTGATGGAGTGAAGCGTTGAATCTTTCCGTGGATCTTTACATATGCAGCAGACTACCCCAAAAAGTGAGTCCAGTTCTACCATACGAAGAATTGCCTTGATGGGACTTGTACAGGATACTCCTTGCATGTATGAAATACTTGTCCAAGTGCCCGTGCCCCTGCTGCCTAATCAAGAAGCCACAAATTCCAGACACGGGTACCAGAGTGGACGACAGGCGCCGGGGAAATACTCGCAATGATAGCGATGGGCTTTGGAATTCCATCGCGAGAGTGCATAAGTTGATCTTTGTCAAGGGCATTGGGGTCACCGGAAAACGGGTCCGTGACCTACTTGATGGGAGTTCTCAGTCGCCAAACCAGGTATGTGTCATTAAATTGTAAATGCGCTGTTGATTGACTGTTATGGTGTCCAGAATGCATTCTTGATATGGTTATCTGAGCACGGATTTAACTTCTTTCCAATGCTTGTGGTCGACATCCTGCATGAATTCGAGCTTGGTGTCTGGAAGGCAGTACTAACCCATCTTGTGAGGATTTTACATGCCACTGGCAAAAAAGAAGGTTGCGTTCAGACCTTTAACAAAAGGTATGCCGTTCTGCATTAATCTTACGCATGGACTCCACTTGAACATGTATCTTAGGTTTCGCGACGTTCCTACATTCGGTAGGGGTACAATTAGACGCTTTGCTGATAATGTCTCAGACATGAAAAAGCTAGCTGCGCAAGATTTCGAGGATATCCTACAGGTAACCCCATTCACCACCATCTTTCTCAGTCCTGATTGCTCAATTTCTACTGCAACTACAGTGCATTATCCCTGTCTTTGAAGGCCTTCTGCCCAATGTTCACAACGACATCATGCTGGATCTCCTGTTCGAACTTGCAATGTGGCATGCGTTAGCGAAACTCTGAATTCACACTGACAAGATGCTTGACCTGCTTGTGGCTGCAACGAAGACCCTTACAAGCGCAATGCAACGGTTCCTCCAGGAGACGTGCAAAGCCTTTCGTACCAAGGAACTCCCAAAAGAGGCTGAGGCACATGGATGACGCACGGCAGCGCGTGTATTGAAGGGGAACAGCCGCACAGTTGAAACCAATGGGAAAACTGTCTGAAAGTCGAAGAAATTTAATCTGGCAACATACAAATATCATGCATTGGCCAATTACCCCAAGGCGATCTGAAGATTTGGGCCAACAGACAACTACAGCACACAGATAGTATGAACTTTAGCATATCTAACACATTGCCGCTGATTATTGCACGTCATAGGGTGAGCTACAACATAGACAAGTCAAAAAGTTCTATCAAAGGACAAACAAGAACAACACCACGGCCCAGATCGCAAATCACCAGAGGCGAGAAGACGTTATCCATTCCATCGCATCTAAGGATCCATCTAAGCCGAAGCCCAAGTCCAAGTCCAAGTCAACGCACAAGTCCAAGTCCAAGTCCAAGTCTAAATCTAAGTCCAAGTCCAGGTCCAGGTCCAAGTTCCGAGTCAGGCCTTGGTCACAGGGATTGCAAGATGAAGCCCTCCCCTTCGTGCCAGCTAAAGATCACCACCACATCAGAGAGTCGCACCGCTCTTGTCATGATATCTTGGCATGGGTGTACGAGCACAAAGACAGCCCCTGTGTAGAAGTAAGTTCGTCTCACAACCACAAAGCATAGCTGACAAAGACTAGGACTTCATTCCAAGGCTCAAGGACCACTTGTTGTCATGTTATAACAACATCCCATATGACAGAGAAGAGCATGCATTTTCCGATGAACAGCGAGACATGATTACATTCGTTGGAAATTACATATACAAGCACAAAGTCCTTCGCGTCAACTACACCACCTACAACTTGTGCCAGGTGCAGGACTCGATCAATGTTCGTACCCAACCATATATTATGACTCTAGGACATGAAGACGAAGAAGATGGTATAACATTGCACTCATACTGGTATGCCAAGGTCCTTGGGATCTTCCATGTCAATGTAAGATGCTTGGGGCATATCAAGTCGGACCGCATGGAGTTCCTCTGGGTCCATTGGTTTGGACATGATCTGAATCATGAGGGCAGCTTTGAGACCCGTCACCTTCATTGTATTGGACTCACAAATAGTGAAGACACCACTTCCTACAAATTCCTCAACCCTAGTGACGTCCTCCAGGGTATACATTTGATCCCTGCATTCTCTCCAAATCAAATGAATCCGGAGGCGGACGACTCCGACTTGGATGACTTGGACGAAGATGCACAGATTACAGAGTTCTACTACATGTCCATGTATGTGATACATACATTATCCTTCATTTGCAGTTTTTTGCATGGACATTGACAGACACTCAGGTTTGTCGATAGAGATATGTTCATGCGATTTGTAGGCAGTGGGATCAGACACAAAGCAACCAATCACTTACAGCAAAGGACACCCATCAATGTTCCCAAGGAGGTGCCCGATCTCCAAGACGAAGACATCCAACACAACCGTGACATGCAAGATCATACCCAAGCAGAAGAGGATCATGGTAACAGTGACCAGGAAGACCCAGAAGAAGTGGACACCGATGAAGAGGCCGACTATGGGTATGCAGACAATCGCAAGGGCGAAGGCCAGGACAGTGAAGGCGAAGGCGAAGATTTGGAGGAAAGCAACGATGACAAGGACAAGTAGTAGTATAAATTGTATTATACTCACCCTACTTGCAAATCATCCTTGCGTCTATGAGCTTGCGTCAAACCTCAGGCTTGCAGGGCGGGGGCACTGGCACACGTCATATGCTCTCTGAGCTTCCATCCATTTGAGTAGGTTTACCCTATGGAAACTATGTAGGAAATCACTTAAGATAATCCACAAGTATCGATTGTGCCAGATAGCCCTGGGTCTTGCAAGGCCTCACCAGTCCGGAATTCATCATGCATGGAGACTGCCGACCCCTTATAATACCCAATCAACATGTCATTCTGTTACAAGGTGGGACCAATATGCAATTGCCTTGCAGTACTAGGTGGCACTTTGCAAGCTCAAGACCAGATATTTGGTTTTCTTGCAATTATCATGCAATATTCACACAGCAACGGCAACGCTTGCAAAAGCTCACAAGGTAGGTGAAGATCTGGTATTTGTTCATCTTGCTTGCATACCCCTTACATAAGCTACCTACCAATACCAGGTTTTGAAACTTTTGCTGATGAACCACTTCGCCGAAGTTGAGGAGGTACGTCATCGACGCCGAAGTTACTTGCATCCACATCAGACTGGGTGAAGACCAGTCGCTCATGACTAATGCTGATGGGCGCTAATGGCCTGATCCAGTGCAGGACCTTCGTGGTAGTCTAGCCCAAGTCATGTCTTAGTAGATGGCAAATGCTCAAGAATAAAACCACGGACGCATTTATTCAAGTATCGCTCGACAGCCTCAATACTCGAGAAAGACAGGCGCCCTACAATTCTGGAATAGTATATGGCGGGCATGACCTTCCTAGAGGGCCAGTCCTAGCACGTTCGTTGTGGTTGGAAGTTTGCGAAGCCACTGGAGAGCCAGTGCCGCCTTTTGGGGGAGGTCCGGGACTGGAGGGGGCGTAAGCGTGATGTACTCCATGACTACGTACGCCATTCGGTGGTCTCTGTGGAAGAAGTGAAGGGCCTCCGAGTCGGGAACGCGCGGTGCGCTCATGTCGGGCTTTGCGCACTGGGAGACGTACATCTACGTTTTAAATTGAGGCTACAGAGAATAGTAGCTGTCGAATTCGACGAAGGCACCTTCGGTGACCACGCGGCGTATGGAGCCACATTCACTCTTGTGATAACGCTCGTGTTTTGTGCAAGCGCTGATGATAGCGTCCTTGAGGGTGTCTAGGTCGACGGGCGCCGGTGTCATTGCGGGGTGCCATGGATGAAGGTATCTTGGAAGGTATTTAAGCAAGGGTAAGGAAGGGCGATAAAAGGATACATACGAGGATGAAAGATAACGCTATAACGAAGTGGACTAGGTCGAGAGGAGAGCCTGGAGAGGATGGGGGTCCTTGAATAAAGAGCGACAACAGGGTACACCCCTCCCACTTTTCACACCCCACGGTATGCCGGCTGACACGGCAAGCATGTAGCTGCCACCCGGCAGTGGCACATCCCGAGGCTATAGCGTGTACATAACTACAATAGCGACAAAGTCCAACAGCAGGCAGCGAGCAACTAGTTAATGTACGACCATGAGGGCCTGAGGCGGGAGCAGAGAGAAAGGCACAAGACAATATATAAAGAGGGGACCTAGTTCATATCGGCGTTGGCCTAAGGGAGGTGCTGGGACAGACCACTGAGACAGTGAGACGGGCACCGCTGAATGCTGTCTCGGAAGTGTTTCGTCCTCAATCGGATTGTAGCACAGCCACCAGCTGCGGCCGGTGGGCTCGTAAGCGCTGGCAACGCCCAAGATGTAGGTCTTGGTCAGCTCCTGGCTGAGTGCTGTGCCCGGGTTCTCCTCCGAGTCCGCCCTGGTGATGTCGCTGTCGCGGACAAATACCGCCCAGCAGTGAACGCCAGAGGATCGAGGAAAGGTGATCACACCATCAAAATTGTCTCTGGAATCGAATGAAAGAGGACGTACACTGTGGGTAGCCGCGTCGGGGTGACCTAGCAAAGTGAGTCCAAAAATAATTCTTGAAGGAGATAAGAGGCCGTGTTCCCGAGCGAGAGAGAACGCGCATGAGATGTCGGGCGAGGCGAGGCGGTAGCGGTAGCGATTGCGAGAGGCGATGAAGATGACTGGGTCCATTAGTTATAGGCGTAGGTGATGGCGGAGACGGTTCTTCAGTTGGCGGAGGCAAAACGTTTCGGATGAACCGCCCTCGAGGGTCCCGTTGCTGAGGCTGTATGGGCATATGAAGGGTTGCCGAAGACAACCAGAGACAAAACTAAGAAATTGGAAAAAGAACTAGGCAGCGATCCTGAAAAAGTTGCTGCCTCACTGGGGTGGCCAAATATGTGCGTAGCTGGGTCGGAGTGACCTAGCAATTGAGTTCGGAGATGTTCTTGAAGAGGGAGAGGCCGCAGTCCCGAGCTAGTGAGAACGTGCAGGAGAAGGTGTCGTCGAGGTGAGGCGATGGCGATGACGGTGGCGGGAGGCACGGAACGGTCAGCTAAGGAGAAGAGAGACAGAGAAAACACAAAGAAAACCTCGGACTGGGTTGACGAGTGACGGTTCGGCAGACTCGGTTTGTCGTCAATCGGTCGGGCGAAAGCACACAAAGCAGAGAAGAGGGGAAAGTGGGCCGCAGTTGCCTGGCCATGACAAGGCCAGACGCGGGGGTATTTATACGCAGAGACGAGACAGTAGGAGTCAAGTATTTACACACAGTAAGTGAGCAAACTGAAAAAGGGGGAAAGTGGAAGACGGACTCGAAGTGCCGTTGGAAGGGGTGCGGTGATCATGTGTACATCCTCTTCTATTCGATTCCAGAGAGCTACAAAATAAAAGAGCAAGGCGATGAAGCCTTTTAAGCGGATCAGGCGGGACACACGAGATGAGAGGGAGGGGCACAAGATAGAGCTGGATAATGATTCGGGATACAACAGAGTCCTTTTATACATGGTTTTCTAGTTTACTGAGAAAAGCGGTGGCAAGAGAAATAAAAGGGGATTTGCTGGGGAGATGACGTAGAAGCGAGTCGAGTGTTGGTACGCTTGGGACTGAGGGGAACCGGGGCAATCGGAGGTGATGGAATGTAGACGTCGTCGAAAGGGGCATGGTGGTGTTGGACATGGCGGAAAAGATGCTGCGCATGGTTCAGGAACCCCGGTAAAACAAAATAAAGATGGACATGAAAATGCATTCGCTCTTCTAAACATAAAACCCCATTCCTTCGGTTTCTCCGAGTGGCGGGGATCTTGAGCGTCGATGGTTTCTTGTCTTTCTGGGTTCTTTGGTTGATCGGGTCGGGCTTGCCATTATACAGCACGAAGATCGCGGTGGCGACTATGTGGTTTTTGGCGTAGAAGTCGCAATCGGGCTCCGACATGTTCAGCCACTCAATGCGGTACAAGCACGAAGATTGCAGTGGCGACTATGTGGTTTTTGGGGTAGAAGTCGCGATCGGGCTCCGACACGTTCAGCCACTCAATGCAGTACGGTACTGACGAACGACGATGGCCTTGATATGGCCAGGAGCACCGCGGGGCCTACGAAGACCTGGTCGGACCACTCCACGTCTCCATGGCTGTCGAAGTTCATGGGGTTGACGCGTTGTCAACATCAGATGTTTGAAAGGGAGCAGCGAGAAAGGCACAGGTAAGGGGTCTGTGAATATAGAGACGACGATAACTTGAAATCGATAAAGGCTTACCAAACATAAGACGGGTTGTGAGTTGTTAGGATGGGCGGCCTTGCCGCTTTTAGCCCCAGCTTTTAAGAGGAAACACCTGCCATTAAGGCATGCTGGGGGCTGGGAAGCGAACGCTCCCCCGGTCGGTGTGTAGCCTGGTGCCTTTGCAACACTGGGGCCTTCCCCAAAGACCTGCTAATTTAGGCCACCTGCTTCTCTGAAGATAGGCCGGTGTGTGGGACTCGCCCTCATTGGAGGCCTACCCACATGGTCTTTTTGTTGGCAGCGGCCAGGTTTGAACCCGCGACACAGGCCCGGAAAGACGTCCAGTTTACCCGGACGACGGGACCACTTTGCCACAATGGCCGCCCCAGCTTTTCAAGTCGATACAGTTTCGAGAGTCTTACAGTAGCACGTGTGTGCTAAAGATAGAGATATGCCATGGCCACATCACGCATCAGCAGATCCGAGTCGTCTGAATCTGCGACTCGTCTGCACAGAAAAAATACCTGCGACGGAGATGGTTGGTGCCTTCGCCGGCTCTACCCATCGTCATCAAGAACAGTGGCGGCGGCAACAAGGCAAAGCGCTGGCGACTTTATTGCCGCACTCAAGAACAACAGTCGCATATGTGAAGTCTCGCTCCCACATGCCACGAGTACAGAAGCCATTCCCGCAACTGACATCTCTTGAGCTTGCGGCAAATGATGAAATGACGGCAATCGTTCCTTTCCTAATACCACGTCTACAAATGGGCAACCAAGGGGCTCCCGGAATTGAAAAAAAAAGACCGGGGGACGATTTTTTGATTCTTCTGGGCTTGGTGTCTTGGACTAGCTGAGGGACACCTCTCTATATATGGTAATGGTATTCTATATATGTATGATAAGATAAAGTCCCCGATCTGTGAAAGAGGGTTTGAACACCCATCTTCTACAGTAGACCTAAGTGTGTATGTCTGTCTGTGATAGAGGATGGGTTTCCATATGACTTGTAGCACTTTTTTGAGTGAAAGTTTATGCTTTGGTGATTTTCGACCGACATGTCTGTAAGGAGCTGAGTCGGCGTAACCTAGCAAGTGAGTTCGAAAGGAAGGGAAAGAGAAAAGAAGGCCGTGATCCTGGAAGCCCAGGAATGCATGAAGGAAACCATAACGGGCGTAACTCAGCGTAAGAAGCCTGAGGCGAAGGAACGCAAACGAAAGAAGAACGGGAAAGTTGGGCTATGTTTTCCTGCCCTTGATGAGGCCAGGCGACGGGGTTTAAGTACACGCGAGTCCAAGACAAGTATTCTGTGAGTCAGGCGCGTAGAGGGGAGGAGCGAAAGAGGGAGGCGAAGGTGGTCCTGCCCGTGCGGCGACGTTGACGAAGGAAATTTTACTGAATCATTTCTAGGAGCGCGTGGACGACGAGAGTGAGGGGGAGGTGGTGACATTTGACGGTAAAGGGCTAAACCCACCACTGGCATTGGCAAAGCGAGCCAAGGAATACAACACAGTAATTGTAATCCGCAGCCCTTCGTCTCTTCCACCATCATGACATCATCGCACACAGAACTTCCTCAAAAGGTGACTGGGTCTGGCAGCGGGGCAACTCAAACCTGGCGTGCTCGCGACGGCACGATAAGGCAAGGATAAGGTGCGA
>Ga0307510_10001034_pt1 | contig 29497 bp, 28 predicted proteins | sample 12_EM_MG_FD_207224 | JGI IMG/M metagenome (GOLD analysis project Ga0307510, IMG submission 207224) | Populus trichocarpa ectomycorrhiza microbial communities from riparian zone in the Pacific Northwest, United States - 12_EM | ecosystem: Host-associated > Plants > Roots > Unclassified | place... | reverse complement strand
GACCGCGAACGCATCTCGCTGGGCATCAAGCAGCTCGACTCCGATCCGTTCACCACCTACACCACGGTCAACGACCGCGGCATGTCGGTGACCGGCAAGGTCAAGACGGTTGACGCACGTGGCGCCGAGATCGAACTCAACGCCGACGTGACCGGCTACCTGCGCGCTTCCGAAATCAGCCGTGACCGCGTCGAAGACGCACGCAACGTGCTGAAGGAAGGCGATGAAGTCAACGCCGTGATCATCAACGTCGACCGCAAGACGCGTTCGATCCAGTTGTCGATCAAAGCCAAGGACAACGCCGACAACCAGGAAGCGATGACCCGTCTGGCTCAAACGAGCGAGCGTGAAAACGCCGGCACGACCAGCCTGGGCGCTCTGCTGCGCGCCAAGCTGGACGACAAGAACAGCAACAGCTGATGAAGGAAGACGGCTTGGAAGCGCTGCGGGCCGAGCGCCGAGCCAGGGCCACGCGGTGGTCCCTGCGTGACCCAGCCAAGCCGGCCCGCGTCCCCTCGGGGGACCGCTCGATGTACTCATCGAGCGAGGGGCTCCAATGACCCGCTCCGATCTTGTTGCTCAACTGGCCGAACGCTTCGGCCAGCTGACGCACCGTGACACGGAGTTCGCGGTCAAGACCATCCTCGATGCGATGTCTGCGGCATTGGCCAAAGGGCACCGCATCGAGATCCGTGGTTTCGGCAGCTTCTCGATCAACCGCCGCCCGCCACGCGTGGGCCGCAACCCGCGCAGCGGCGAGCAGGTGGTGATCCCCGAGAAGCTCGTCCCCCATTTCAAACCTGGCAAGGCGCTGCGTGAAGCCGTCGATGCCCAGGTGCCGCTGATCATCGACCCGACGCCGCGCGGCGCCGGTCAGCCTCAGTAGGCTCGCGCACTCGACAGTGCAGCACCGGCCGGTAGAATCGGCCCGCCCTGATGCACTCACCCGCCGATGCGACTCTTCGTCTGGCTCATTCGAGCCGCCATCTTTTTCATGCTGTTCGCGTTCGCGCTGAACAACCAGCAGGAAGCCGGCATTCGCTGGTTCTTCGGCCAGGAGTGGCGTGCGCCCATGGTGTTCATCGTGCTGGCCGCGTTCGCGCTCGGCTGCGCCTTCGGTGTGTTCGCGATGGTGCCGGCCTGGTGGCGCCATCGCCGCGTGGCACGCAAGCATGCGCCGGTGATCGCCGCCAGCGCCGAGACGCCGGTCACCGCGATGCCGGCGCGCGAAATCACTCTGCCTCACCCGCCGCGCGATGGGGTTTGACCTTCAATGGCTGCTGCTCGGTCTGCCGCTGACCTTCGCGCTCGGCTGGCTGGCCTCGCGCTTCGATCTGCGTCAATGGCGGCGTGAGCAGAAGGATTCGCCCAAGGCCTACTACAAGGGCCTGAACCTGCTGCTCAACGAACAGCACGACAAGGCGATCGACGCCTTCATCGAAGCCGTGCAGCAGGACCCGGACACCTCCGACCTGCACTTCGCGCTCGGCAACCTGTTCCGCCGCCGCGGCGAGTTCGAACGTGCAGTGCGCGTGCACGAGCATCTGCTGCAGCGCGCCGACCTGCCGCGCAGCGAGCGCGACCGCGCGCAGCACGCGCTCGCCCAAGACTTCATGAAGGCCGGACTCTTCGACCGCGCCGAGAGTGCCTACCGCGCGCTCGACGGCACCGCGTTCGACACCGAAGCGCGCCTCGCGCTGCTCACACTGCACGAACGCTCGCGCGACTGGCGCGCCGCGGTCGAGGTCGCGCACAAGCTCGAGAACCGCGGCACCGGTTCGTTCGCCTCACGCATCGCGCACTACTGGTGCGAGATCGCACTCGAAGCCGATGCCAAGCACCAGACCACCGATGCCGACACCGCGCTGCAGCGCGCGCGTGATGCCGCACCGCAGGCCGCACGCCCGCTGGTGCTCGCCGGCGAACGCGCCGCGCGGCGCGGCGATCACGCCGAGGTGCTCGCGCTGTGGGGCGTGCTGATGGTCGCGCACCCGGCCTCGTTCGGGCTCGTCGCACGCGAATACGCGGCCAGCGCGCTCGCGGTCGGCGACGGCGCCGCAGCGCTGGAGCGGCTGCGCGAACTCGATCGCCGTGCACCGTCGATGGACCTGCTGGAAGCGATCGCATTGCTCGACCCGGCGCCGGCGCGGCAACGTGAGCGCCTGATCGACCACCTGCGCGATCACCCGACGCTGTCGGCCGCGAAGGCGCTGATCACGCAGCCCGATGCAGCGTCGTTCACCGCCAGCGAAACGCAGATTCTCGGCGACGCCATCGGTCGCGCGGCGCAGCCGCTGCACCGTTATCGCTGCGCGGCGTGCGGATTCGAGGCCAAGCTGTATTTCTGGCAATGCCCCGGCTGCCTGAACTGGGACAGCTACCCGCCGCATCGGCTGGAGGATTCCTGATGGACGCACCGAGTCGAGAGCAGTTCGCCCAGGCCAGCGTCCTCGTCGTCGGCGACGCCATGCTCGACCGCTACTGGTTCGGCGCGGTCGACCGCATCTCGCCCGAGGCGCCGGTGCCGGTGGTGCGCGTCTCGCGCGAAGAAGAACGCCTGGGCGGCGCGGCCAACGTCGCGCTCAACGTCAAGACCCTGGGCGCGCAGGCCACGCTCTTGACCGTCGTCGGCGACGACGAACCCGCGCGCAAGCTGCGCCAGATGCTCGAGCAGCAAGGCGTGCACGCGCTGCTCGGCAGCGACCCGCAGCTCTACACCATCGTCAAGCTGCGCGTCATCGGCCGCGCACAGCAGCTCATCCGCATCGACTTCGAGAACCAGCCCGACCACGAGGTTCTGTCGGGCATGCTTGCCGACTTCGAACGCGTGCTGCCCGAGCACCGCGCCGTGCTCTTCTCCGACTACGGCAAGGGCGGCCTCACCCACATCCCGCGCATGATCGAGCTCGCCCGTGCGGCCGACCGCCCGGTGCTCATCGATCCCAAGGGCAGCGACTACGCGCGCTACGCCGGCGCCAGCGTGATCACGCCCAACCGCGCCGAACTGGCCCAGGTCATCGGCGCCTGGAGCAGCGAAGCCCAGCTGCTGGAGCGCGTCACCGCGCTGCGCCGCGAACACCGGCTCGACGCGATCCTGCTCACCCGCTCCGAAGACGGCATGTCGCTGTTCGACGACGCCGGCCACCTGCAGGTGCCGGCCCAGGCGCGCGAGGTCTTCGACGTCACCGGCGCCGGCGACACCGTGATCGCCACGCTGGCCGCGCTGCTGGCCACCGGCATGACGCTGCGCGAGGCCATGCCCATCGCCAACCGCGCCGGCGGCATCGTCGTCGGCAAGTTCGGCACCGCCAGCGTCAGCTACGAGGAACTGTTCGCATGAGGACCCACGCATGAAGATCGTCGTCACCGGCGCGGCCGGCATGATCGGCAGCAACATCGTCCACGGCCTGAACGCACTGGGCATCGACGACGTGATCGCCGTCGACGACCTCACCGACGGCCCCAAGTACCGCAACCTGCTGGGCGCCCAGCTCAGCGACTACTTCGACAAGAGCGAGTTCTACGCGCGCTTCGCCAAGGGCGAGTTCGGCCATGTCGACGCGGTGCTGCACCAGGGCGCGTGCTCCGACACCATGGAGCACAACGGCCGCTACATGCTGGACAACAACTACCGCTGCTCCAAGGACCTGCTCGACGCCTGCCAGTCGCAGGGCACGCGGCTGCTGTACGCGTCATCAGCCGCCACCTATGGCGGCAGCGCGGCGTTCAAGGAAGAGCCGCAACACGAGCAGCCGCTCAATGTGTACGGCTACTCCAAGCTGCTGTTCGACAACGTGGTGCGGCGCATGCTGCCCACGGTGCAGTCGGGCAAGCGCAGCCAGGTCGTGGGGTTTCGGTACTTCAACGTCTACGGGCCGCGCGAGCAGCACAAGGCACGCATGGCGTCGGTGGCGTTCCACCACTTCAACCAGTTCCGCGAGACGGGCAAGGTCAAGCTGTTCGGCGAGTACGGCGGCTACGCGCCGGGCCAGCAGAGCCGGGATTTCGTGTACGTGGGCGACGTGGTCGCGGTGAACCTGTGGTTTCTGCAGCACCCGGAGCAGAGCGGCATCTTCAACCTGGGCACCGGGCGCGCGCAGCCGTTCAACGATGTGGCGGTGGCGGCGGTGAACGCGGCGCGCGCGCTCAAGGGCGAGGCGGCGTTGTCGCTGGCCGAGTTGGTGCAGGGCGGGCAGATCGAGTACATCGCCTTCCCCGACGCGCTGGTGGGCAAGTACCAGTCGTTCACCGAGGCCGACCTGAGCCGGCTGCGCGCCACCGGGTGTGATCATGTCTTCGCGGATGTGGCTGCGGGTGTGAAGAGCTACGTGGGCTGGCTGGCGCAGCAACAAAGTTGAGATTGTTTGCGCGGTGGGTCAACGCCGCGACATCGGGCTTCGTTATGGTCGGGCGCCGATCGGCATCCCGCCTCGGCGCACCCCACAAGACTCTCGAGGAACGCACATGATCAAGAAGATTCTCGCGGCCATGCTGGCCCTGTTCGCTGCCGCGGCCTTCGCTGCGGTCGATGCCAACAAGGCCACGCAGGCCGAGCTCGAAGGCATCAAGGGCATCGGCCCGGCGATCTCCGCCAAGATCCTCGACGAACGCAAGAAGGGCGCCTTCAAGGATTGGCAGGACATGGTCGACCGCGTCAAGGGCGTGGGCGAAGGCAACGCCGCCAAGTTCTCGACCGATGGCCTGACCGTCAACGGCGCATCGTTCACCGGCGCACCGGCCAAGGCTGCGGCCCCGGCTGCGAAGGCAGACACCAAGGCTGCCAAGGCCGAAGAGAAGAAGGCCGCTGCACCTGCCGCCGCTGCTGCCCCGGCGGCGAGCGCCGCGCCCGCCGCGATGAGCGCCGACGACAAGAAGGCCGCCGCGAAGAAGGCCAAGGAAGACAAGGCCGCCGCGAAGGCAGCCGCTGCCGACGACGCCAAGAAGGCCAAGGCCGACAAGGCCGCGGCGAAGAAGGCCGCGAAGGAAGGCAAGCCCGCCGCAGCCGCCGCTGCATCGGCACCGGCCAGCGCCGCGAAGAAGTAAGGCGAACACAACTCGAACACCTGCGCAGGCCCAGCGGTCTGCGCCCCTCCAGCGCCTCGATTCGTCGAGGCGTTTTTATTGGCTCAGGTGGCTGTCCAGCCGAAGAAGCGCAGCACGTCGTCGCGGCGCGTCATCGTGTCGACCACGCCGAGCGCCATCAGCTCGCGCGTGTAGGTGCCTTCGAACAGCAGATAGCTGGCCAGCGCGGCGCCGCGTGCATCGTCGCCCTCGCCCTGCACGCCCAGGCCGCGCAGCATCGCGCGGATCGGCAGCGGCAACTCGCCCAGGTGCTTGGCCGCGATGTCGTCCAGCCGCTGGCTGGGCGCGATCACGAGCACGTCGAGCGGCTTCAGGCTGGTGCCCGCGCGCTGCTCGGGTGTCAGCAGCGCCAGCGTGCTGTTGATGCGCTGCAGACGCTCCACGTCGACCGCCAGCGCATCGAGAAAGATGTTCGACAGCGCATGGCCGGCGATCTGCGCCAGGTTGGGGTATTCGCTGCTGCCGGCGCGCTCGCCGGGCGGTTCGTGCATGCGACCGGCGCCGACCACCAGGATGCGTTCGCTGCCCAGGTGCACGGCCGGCGAGATCGGCGCGGCCTGGCGCATCGAGCCGTCGCCGCAGTATTCGATGTGGCCGTTGATGTCGAGCGCGGTGGCAGGGAACACGAACGGAATCGCCGACGACGCGAGCAGATGCGGCACGCCGATCGCCGCCCGCACGGCGATGCGCTGCGAGCGCGTCCACGGCACGATGTCGGCCACCGCATCGTAGAAGGTCACGTGCAGGCCCGAGCCGTAGCTCGACGCGGTCACGGCCAGGCCTTTCAGATGGCCCTCTCGCATCACGCGGTGCAGGTTGTCCGTGCTCACGAGCTGACCCAGCAGCGCGGCCAGCGGCGTGTTGTCGAGCAGCGATTTGGGCCGCGCCTTGCGCCAGCGCGCGATCAGCCAGCCGATCGACATCATCGTCAGCCAGCGCGCGCCGCTGCGGATCACGCCGAGCGAATCGGCGCGATACACCTGCTCGGCGTGGAAGTTCTCCCACACGTTGCAGATCTCGGCCACGCCGCGGTCGAAGTCATCGGCGCGGCAGGCCAGCGCCGCCGCGTTGATCGCGCCGGCCGATGTGCCGGCGATGACGGGGAACGGGTTGCCCTCGCGCGCGCCGCTCGATTCGCGGCGGATCTCGGCGATCGCCTTCAACACCCCCACCTGGTACGCGGCGCGCGCGCCGCCGCCGGTCAGAACCAGCCCGGTGACGGGAGTGGATGCGGTCATGCGGGGTTATCGGCCGCCAGGCGCAGCCGCTGAAGGCCGCCCATCATTCGTAGACGACCACCGCCTCGCCCGCGTGGGCGCCGGCACGCCAGCGGTCGAGCGCGGCATCGGTCGGATAGAAGCGCGCCGAGTCGCCGAGATCGAGCTCGCCGCTGGCAGCGATGTCGGCCTGGATGCGGTGCAGTTGCAGACGCACGCTCAGGCCTTGCGTGAGGTCGCCCTGCTCGGTCGACACGCGGCGCGACGGGAAGTCGCGCAGCACCTCAGCCACCGGCGGCACGCTGCCGTTGACCGCGACGCGCAGGTACTTGCCGAAGCGGCAGCGCGCCGAGGCCAGGTCCCACACCGCCGCCACCGTGAGGCGCAGGCCGCCAGAGAAGCGATCCGGCTGCACCTTGCCCTGCACGATGATGAGTTCGTCGTCCTTCAGCAGATCGCGGTTCGCGTTCAGCAGGTCCTCGTTGGCCACCGCCTCGATCGGCTCGCTCTTGTCGTCGAGCTTGAAGATCGCGACGCGACCGCGCTGGCCGTTGATCACGCGCAGGTCGCTGACGATGCCGGCGAGCAGTTGCGGCTCGCGGCTGTCGAGCAGATCGGCGATGCGGCGCCGCGCGAAGCGGCGCACTTCGTCGGCACTCTGATCGAACAGATGGCCCGACAGATAGAAGCCGAGCGCGCCCTTCTCCAGCGTGAGCCGCTCCTTGATGCTCCACGGTTCGGCCGCGATCAGCGCCGGCTCCTGCGTGCTCGCGCCGTGCTGGTCTTCGCCATCGTTGAAGGAATCGAACAGGCCGCCCTGATCGGCGTGCGCCGCTTGCGTGTCGGCCCAGTCGAGTGCCAGGCCGACGCTGGCCAGCATGCTCGCGCGATCCGGGTGCAGCGCGTCGAACGCGCCGGCCTTGATCAGCGCCTCGAGCACGCGGCGGTTCAGCAGCTTGCGGTCGACGCGCGCGCAGAAGTCGAACAGGCTGGTGAACTCGGCGTCGGCGCGCGCCGCGACGATCGCCTCGATCGCGCCCTGCCCCGTGCCCTTCACCGCGCCCAGGCCGTATTGCACGGCCTTGTCGCTGACCGGCACGAAGCGGTGCACGCCGCGGTTGATGTCGGGCGCCTGGATCTCCACGCCGAAGGTCTTGGCGTCGACCAGCAGCGCGCGCAGCTTGTCGCTGTCGTCCATCTCGACCGTCATGTTCGCGGCGAAGAACTCGGCGGTGCAATGCACCTTGATCCAGGCCGTGTGATAGGCCAGCAGCGAATACGCGGCGGCGTGCGACTTGTTGAAGCCGTAGCCCGCGAACTTCTCCATCAGGTCGAAGACCTCGTCGGCGGTCTCGTTCGAGATCTCCTTCTTGGCCGCGCCGTCGCGGAAGATCTGGCGGTGCTGCGCCATCTCCTCGGCCTTCTTCTTGCCCATCGCGCGGCGCAGCAGGTCGGCGCCGCCGAGCGAGTAGCCGCCCAGCACCTGCGCGGCCTGCATCACCTGCTCCTGGTAGACCATCACGCCGTAGGTTTCGCCGAGCACGGTCTCGAGCAGCGGGTGCGGGTAGCTCACCTCTTCCTTGCCGTGCTTGCGCGCGCAAAAGCTCGGGATGTTCTCCATCTGGCCCGGGCGGAACATCGCGTTCAGCGCGAACAGGTCTTCGATGCGCGTCGGCCGCGCGTCTTTCAGCATGCGCTGCATGCCCGAGCTTTCGAACTGGAACACCGACTCGGTGCGGCCTTCGGAGAACAGCTTGTAGACGCGCTGGTCGTCGAGCGGCAACCTGTCGTAGTCGAAGTCCTTGAGCTGCGGACGGCGCGCCTTGATGAACTCCTTCGCCAGCTCGAGGATGGTCAGCGTGGCCAATCCCAGAAAGTCGAACTTCACGAGGCCGATCGCCTCCACGTCGTCCTTGTCGAACTGGCTGACCGCGCTGTCGCTGCCGGGCTGCATGTAGAGCGGGCAGAAGTCGGTGATCTTGCCGGGCGCGATCAGCACGCCGCCGGCATGCATGCCGATGTTGCGCGTGATCCCTTCGACGCGCGTTGCCAGCAGCAGCAGCTCGGCCACCTCTTCCTCGGCCGCTTCGCGCTGCTCGAGTTCGGGCGCTTCCTGGCGCGCGTAGATCAGGCCCGGATCGGGTTTCTCGGGCACCTTGGCCAGCGTGACCTGCTTGCCCGGCGGCGCCGGGATCAGCTTGGCGATGCTGTCGACATGGCCGTAGCCCATGCCCAGCACGCGGCCCACGTCGCGCAGCGCGGCCTTCGCGGCCATGGTGCCGAAGGTGGCGATCTGGCTCACCGCGTCGCGGCCGTACTTCTGCTTCACGTAGTCGATCACGCGGTCGCGGTTGCCCTGGCAGAAGTCGATGTCGAAGTCGGGCATCGACACGCGTTCCGGGTTCAGGAAACGCTCGAACAGCAGGTTGTATTGCAGCGGGTCCAAGCCCGTGATGTTGAGCGCGTAGGCCACCAGCGAACCGGCACCCGAGCCGCGACCCGGGCCGACCGGGCAGCCGTTGTTCTGGGCCCAGTTGATGAAGTCGGCCACGATCAGGAAGTAGCCGGGGAAACCCATCTTCAGGATGGTCGCGATCTCGAAATCGAGCCGCTCCACATAGCGCGGGCGTTGCTGCTCGCGCTCGGCTTCATCCGGGTAGCGCTGCTTCAGCCGATTCACCAGACCTTCGTGCGAGGCGATGCTGAAGTAGTCGGCCATCGGCAGCGGTTGGCCGTCGACGATTGGCGTCGGAAAGTCGGGCAGCTGCGGCTTGCCCAGCACCAGGCTCAGGTTGCAACGCTTCGCGATCTCGACCGTGTTCTGCAGCGCGCTCGGCAGATCGGCGAACAGCGCCTCCATCTGCGCCTGCGTCTTGAAATACTGCTCGCGGCCGAAGCGCTTGACACGCTTCGGGTTGGTGAGCATCTCGCCCTCGGCGATGCAGACGCGTGCCTCGTGCGCATCGAAATCATCAGGTGTCGCGAACTGCACCGGGTGCGTCGCGACGACCGGCAGGCCGAGCGCGGCGGCAAGCGTCGCGGCCTTGCGCACATGCGCCTCGTTGCCCGGCAGGCCGGCGCGCTGCAGCTCGATGTAGAAGCGGTTCGTGAAGAGTGCCGACAACCTTTGCGCGGCCGCTTCCGCGCGCGGCACGTCGCCCGCCATCAACGCCTGGCCGACCGCGCCCATCTCCGCGCCCGAGAGCGCGATCAGCCCATCGTTGAACTCGGCCAGCCACTCCCACTTGAGACAGGCCTGCGTCGCGCGCGGCTCCTGCAGCAGCCAGGCGCGCGAGAGCAGCTCGCACAGGTTCAGATAGCCCTGCCTGCTCTGCACCAGCAGCACGAGCCGGCTCGCGGCCTTCTCGCCGCCAGTGGGCTCCAGCCACACATCCGCGCCGATGATGGGCTTGACGCCGCGCTTGCGCGCCGCGCTGTAGAGCTTGATCGCGCCGAACAGATTCGACAGGTCGGTGATCGCGAGCGCAGCCTGGCCATCGGCCGCGGCCAGATCGACTGCATCCGCGATGCGCAAGGTGCCGTCGGCGACGGAGAATTCGGTGTGGGTGCGCAGGTGAACAAAGGCCATGCACTCATTTTAGAGAGCGGGCGGCCCGTAAAATTTGCGGGGTGACACCAATTCTGAACATCTCGGCCTACAAGTTCGTGAGCCTGAGCGACACGGCCGCATGGCGCGAGAGCATCCACTCGCAGGCTCGGGCGCGCGGACTCAAGGGCACGGTGCTTCTGGCCGGCGAAGGCATCAACCTGTTCGTGGCCGCGGCCGAAGCGCCGGTGCGCGAATTTCTGACCTGGCTGACCGGTCATGCGGTCTTCACCGACCTGCCGGTGAAGGAGAGCTGGTCGGAAAGCGTGCCCTTCGGCAAGCTGCTCGTGAAGGTCAAGCCGGAGATCATCCGGATGAACCACCCGACCATCAAGCCGCAGGATTTGCGCGCGCCCGCGGTCGATGCGAAGACGCTCGCGCGCTGGCTCGCCACTGGCGTCGACGACGCGGGCCGCGAGGTGGTGACGCTGGACACGCGCAACGCATTCGAGGTCGACCACGGCCGCTTCGCGAACGCGATCGACTGGCGCATCGCCAAGTTCAGCGAATTCCCCGAGGCTTTGCGCGCGCACCGCGCCGAGCTCGAGGGCAAGACCGTGGTGAGCTACTGCACCGGCGGCATCCGCTGCGAGAAGGCGGCGCTGCTGATGCGTGAAGCCGGCGTCGAGAACGTGCTTCAGCTCGACGGCGGCATCCTGAAATATTTCGAGGAGGCGGGCGGCGCACATTTCGAAGGGAATTGTTTCGTCTTCGACGAGCGCGCGGCATTGTCTGACACACTGGCACCCACCTCGTCGCTATAACTTCAGGCATGCAGCTCCATCCGCGGCCCGCGCCTTCCACTCTCAGCGCACTGGCTCAGTCGTTCGCCGACATCCGCGGCATCACCGTCGCGCTCGCCGCGCCGCTGACGCCCGAAGACTGCCAGGTGCAATCGATGCCCGACGCGAGTCCCACCAAGTGGCACCTCGCGCACATCACCTGGTTCTTCGAGACCTTCCTCCTCGAGCGCTTCGAAGCGGCGTTCAAGCCGTTGGACGCGCGTTACCGCGTGCTCTTCAACAGCTACTACCAGGGCGTGGGCGAGATGCATCCGCGCGCGCAGCGCGGCCTGATCACACGGCCGACCTTCGCCGAGGTGATCGCCTACCGAGCGAACGTCGACGAGCGCATGCAGCGCCTGCTGAGCACGCGGCGCGACGACGCCGAGCTGAACGCGCTGGTCACGCTCGGCCTGCACCACGAGCAGCAGCACCAGGAGTTGCTGCTCACCGACATCAAGCACGCGTTGAGCGCATCGCCCGGCCACCCGGCGTATGCGAAGCGCTGGCCGATGACCAGCGTGCAGGCGCAGCCGCTGCGCTGGATCGGCTTCAACGCCGGTCTCATCGAACACGGGTACGACGCCGCGCTCGATGGCAGCTTCTGCTTCGACAACGAGACGCCGCGCCACCGCGCCTACACCGCGCCGTTCGAGCTCGCCTCGCGCCCGGTGAGCTATGGCGACTACCTCGCCTTCATGGCCGATGGTGGCTATCGCCGGCCCGAGCTGTGGCTATCGATGGGCTGGGACTGGGTGCGCAGCGGCCAGCGCAGCGCCCCGCTGTACTGGCACAACCACGACGGCCAATGGCGCCACCACACGCTGCAAGGCCTGGTCGACATCGACCCGCGCACGCCGGTGTGCCACCTGAGTTACTTCGAGGCCGACGCGTACGCACGCTGGGCCAACGCACGCCTGCCGACCGAGGTCGAGTGGGAGCATGCCGCGCGGCAGCAGGCCGCGCCCGCCCACGCGAATTTCGCCGACCGCGGTGCCTTCCATCCGCTGCCTTCGGAAGACGCGGCCGGCTCGGCGCCGGTGCAGATGTTCGGCGACGTGTGGGAGTGGACGCAGTCGAGCTACGGCGCCTATCCCGGCTACAAGCCCTTGCCGGGTGCGGTGGGCGAGTACAACGGCAAGTTCATGTGCAACCAGTACGTGCTGCGCGGCGGCTCGTGCGCCACGCCTGCGGGCCACGTGCGCGCGAGCTACCGCAACTTCTTCCCGCCCGATGCACAGTGGCAGTTCAGCGGGCTGCGCCTGGCGCGTGACGCTTGAGACGCGCGGTCAACGCGCGGCGCCTGAGGCTTGTTCGGGTCAAGACGAGAGCACGTCCAGCACCTCGGACATGAACTCGCGCTGGTACAGGATGTAGACCACGCCGATGGTCGCGACGCCGAACACGACCGGCGAGAAAAACCAGCCGACGGCCGCGAACGAAAAATAGTACGCGCGCAGGCCGTCGTTGAAGGTCTCGGCCGCGAGGCCGACGACGCGGCCCGCCTTGTCGGCGAAGGCTTCGCGCGACAGCCCTTCCGCCAGAAAGCGCGTCGCCTCCGGCGCGGCCGCCACCAGCAAGGCGCCGAACGTGTATTGCCGCATCGACCAGGTGAAGCGGAAGAACGCGTAGACGAAGATGCCGAGCAACAGCAGCAGCTTCATGTCAAAGATCAGCGTGGTGGTGCGCGCGGCGAACGGCAGATCGTTCAGCACTTCGTTCGCCTTGTCGGTGCCCAGCAGCGCGAGCAGGCCGCCGATGATCAGGATGGTGGTCGACGCGAAGAACGACGGGCTGGTCGACAGGTTCTGGATCACGACCCCGTCGAGCACCCGCACTTCGCGGTAGGTGGCCTGCAGCATCCACTGGCGCCGCACCGCGTTGGTGGCCGCGAGGATGGAGTGCTGGCGGCCGACGCGTTGACGCGCGAAATGCGCGTAGCCGGCCCAGCTGCCGAAGAAGACGACGATCGCGACCCAGTCGCCCCAGGGCAGCAGCGTCGCGGCTTTGATGACGGTGTCCACCGCGCGACTTTAACAAGCCGCGTGATGAACACCGCACCGCGTTCGGCCGAATGGATCGGCCGAACAGATCGACCGAAGATCAGCCGAACAGACGCGCGCTCACCTCGGCGATGCGCTTGCCGAACACCTTGGCGGTGGCGATGTCGCCGGGCACCATCTCGTCGGTGGAGGCATCCGACGGCGTCGCGGTGATCAGGCCCGACGAGCTCGCCAGGTTGTTGATGTCGTCACGCGTGCTGGCCTTGGTGTTGGCCGGCATCATGCCGGTGCCCACCCACAGCATGCCGTGCTGTTGCGACAGCGTGAAGAGGTAGTGCAGCGTCGAGAACTTGTCGCCGTTCAGGCTGGCCGAATTGGTGAAGCCGGCCGCGAGCTTGTTCTTCCACTGGCTGCCGAACCACACCTTCGACGAGGCATCGGCGAACTTCTTGAACTGCCACGACACGCTGCCCATGTAGGTCGGCGAACCGAACACGATGGTGTCGGCGGCGAGCAGCGTCTCCCAGCCGCCTTCGGGCACGTTGCCTTCGGCGTCGATGGCGAGCAGCGCACCGCCCGAGCTTTCTGCGACGGCCTCGGCGACCTTCTTGGTGTGGCCGTAGCCGCTGTGATAAACGATGACGATCTTGGACATGTCAGTACCTTTGTGGTGGGTCAGGGGTGATGGGGATCAGGAGAAATTCATTGCAGATCGAACAGCAGCAGTTCGGCATCGACACCGCCGCTGATGCTCAGCACACTCTCGTTCTGCAGCTTGAGCGCGTCGCCGCCTTGCAGCGTCTGGCCGTTGACGGTGATGCTGCCGCGCACCAGGTGTGCGTAGTACCTGCGCGCCGGATCGAGCGGGCGCTCCAGCGCCGGGTCACCGTTGAACAGCCCACTGTAGATCGCGGCGTTGGCGTGGATGGTCACCGAGCCGTCGCGGCCGTCTTTCGAGGCCACGAGCTGCAGGCGGCCGCGTTTGCCTTCGGCGTCGAAGTGCTTTTGTTCGTAGCCGGCTTCGATGCCGCGCACATCGGGCTCGATCCATATCTGCAGGAAGTGCGTGGTGTCCTTGGGCGCGTGGTTGAACTCGGTGTGCATCACGCCGCGGCCCGCGCTCATGCGTTGCACGTCGCCGGGGCGGATCACGCCGCTCACAGCCGCGCCGTCGCCGCCGTTGCCCATGCTGTCCTTGTGCGCGAGTTCGCCCGACAGCACATAACTGACGATTTCCATGTCGCGGTGGCCGTGCGTGCCGAAGCCGGTGCCGGGCGCGATGCGGTCTTCGTTGATGACGCGCAGGTTGCCGAAGCCCATGTTCTGGGGATCGTGGTAATCGGCGAACGAGAAGCTGTGGAAGCTCTTGAGCCAGCCGTGGTCGGCAAAGCCGCGGTCGTCTGATTTGCGGAGCGAGATCATGGTGGAGATCCTTTCGATGTCTCCAATGTAGGTCTGGCCCCGCGAGCGACCAGTCGCCGCACGTTGTATTGACCGTTCAAATAAGATGAACGCCTCTCAGCCCGCATGCCACCATGACCGCCAGCCGCAACGTCCTCACACCCGAAGCCCTGTTGATGATGGACGTGATCGCGCGCACCGGCAGCTTTGCCGCCGCCGCGCGCGAACTCGGCAAGGTGCCGTCGTCGCTCACCTACAGCGTGCGCCAGCTCGAGGACGCGCTCGACGTGCTGCTCTTCGACCGCCGATCGCGCCAGGCCCGGCTCACCGCCGCCGGCACCGAGTTGCTGCACGAAGGCCGGCGCCTGCTGGAGCAGATGGACGGCGTGGCCAACCGCGTCAAGCGCGTGGCCACCGGCTGGGAGACGCAGCTCACGATCGCGGTCGACGGCGTGATCTCGCGCCTCACGATGTTCGAGCTGTGCGAGTCCTTCTACGCGCTGTGCCCGCAGACCATCACGTCGCCCGAGGGCACCTCGGCGCTGATCCCCACGACGCTCGGCAGCCCGGGCACGCGGCTGCGGCTGCGCACCGAGGTGCTCGCGGGCACCTGGGAAGCGCTCGTGACCGGCCAGGCCGATCTGGCCATCGGCGTCGGCCTGGAGGCCACCGTGCCCACCGGCGTGCAGATGAAGGAGCTCGGCACGGTCGCGTTCGTGTTCGCGGTCGCGCCGCACCACCCGCTCGCGGCCCGCACCGACCCGATCACCGACGCCGACGTGGTGCACCACCGTGCCGTGGCCGTCGCCGATTCGGCGCAGCGCCTGACCCCGTTGACGGTGAACCTGCTGCCCGGCCAGGACGTTCTCACCGTCAGCAGCATGCAGCTCAAGATCGAGGCGCTCCTGCGCTGCATGGGCTGCGGCTTCGTGCCCGAGCCGATGGCGCGCGAGCACATCGCGGCCGGCCGGCTCGTCGCCAAGACCATGCAGCGCAGCACGCGGGTGCCGACCATGGGCTACGCCTGGCGCACGCCGGACGCCAGCTCGCCGGGCGTCGCCCGCAAGCCGCAGCTCGGCCTGGCGCTGCGCTGGTGGCTGACGCAGCTGGAGAGCCCGGCCACGCGCACTGCGCTGCTCGAACGCCACGGCCAGGTGCCGATGGCCGGCATGTGACGCGGGCGGGCCTGAGCGGAATCGTGGTGCAGACGAAGCCCGGCCGCCGCTACCGCGGTCGCTTCGCGCCGTCGCCCACCGGTCTGCTGCATGCCGGCTCGATGGCCGCCGCGCTGGCCTCGTGGCTGGACGCGCGCACGCACGGCGGCGATTGGCTGGTGCGCATCGAAGACGTCGACACGCCGCGCTGCTTGCCCGGCGCCGACCACGCGATCCTCGGCCAGCTCGCTGCCTGCGGCCTGGTGCCGGACGACGCACCGGTGTGGCAATCGACCCGCAGCGCGCTTTACGACGACGCGCTGGCGCACCTGCTGGCCATGAACGCCGCCTACCCTTGCGGCTGCACGCGCAGCGACATCGCGCTGGCGCTGGAACGCGACGGCATCGCACGGCCGCGCCACGGCGAGCTCGTCTACCCCGGCACCTGCCGCGACGGCCTGCGCGGCAAGCCGGCGCGCGCGGTGCGGCTGCGCACCGATGGGCCGCTCGTCGAATGGACCGACCGCCGCCTCGGCGCGCAATCGCAGGATGTGGCGCACGCCGTTGGCGACTTCGTGCTCAAGCGCGCCGATGGCCTGTGGGCTTACCAGCTCGCGGTCGTCGTCGACGACGCAGCGCAGGGCATCACCCACGTCGTGCGCGGCGAAGACCTCGCCGACAACACGCCGCGCCAGTTGCTGCTGCAACGCGCGCTGGGCCTGCCAACGCCGCGCTATCTGCACACGCCGCTGGTGCGCGGTGCCGACGGCGACAAGCTCTCGAAGCAGAACGGCGCGCAGGCGGTCGCCACCGATGCGCCGTTGCGCGTGCTGCGCGACGCCGGTGCGGTGCTCGGGCTGCAGATCGACGCCGAAACAGTCCCCGACTGGTTGGCGCGAGCAAGCGCGCAGTGGCGAGACAAGTGGACCGCCTGAGCGCGAATCACATGACACGATGAGACCGTGTCTGGGCTGGCATGATGCGGGACTGATTCCAACCACACGAGAGCTCTGCACATGATCACCACCGCATCCGGTCTCCAGTACGAAGACACCACCGTCGGCACCGGCGCCACTGCCCAGGCCGGCCAGCACGTCACGGTGCACTACACCGGCTGGCTCTACAACGAAGGCGTCAAGGGCGCGAAGTTCGATTCCAGCAAGGACCGCAACGACCCGTTCGCCTTCGGCCTCGGCGCCGGCATGGTCATCAAGGGCTGGGACGAGGGCGTGCAAGGCATGCAGGTGGGCGGCACGCGGCTGCTGGTGATCCCGGCGGCACTCGGCTACGGCGCACGCGGCGCGGGCGGCGTGATCCCGCCGAACGCGACGCTGATGTTCGAAGTCGAACTGCTCGGCGTCTAGATGCCCGCCACTGTTCAGTACGAGATCGTCCACACGACGGTCTACCACTACAAGCAGCCGGTGACCTTCGGCGAGCACCGGGTGATGTTCCGCCCGCGCGACAGCCACGACTTGCGCGTGCTCGCCACCGATCTGCAGGTGAGTCCGGCGTCGCACGTGCGGATGATCCAGGACCCGCACTCGAACTCGGTCGCGCTGGTGCAACCCGATGCCCCGGCGAGCGAGCTGCAGATCGTCTGCCGCTTCACGATCGAGCATGCGCACACCAACAACGAGGAGCTGCCGCTGTCGCCCAGCGCCGAGGTGTTCCCGTTCGCGTACAGCGTCGAGGAGCGCTTCGATCTGGAGCAGTACATGCGGCCGCACCACGACGACCCGGGCGGCCACTTGACCGCGTGGGCGCGCCAGTTCCTGCGCATCGACGGCTACACCGGCACGCGCGAGATGCTGCTGAAGATGAACCAGTACATCCGCGACAACTTCCGCTATGCCGCGCGCGATGAAGAAGGCACGCAGACGCCGCAGGAGACCTTGCAGCGCAGCACGGGTTCGTGCCGCGATTTCGCCTTGCTGATGATGGAAGCCGTGCGCCGCCTGGGCGTGGCGACGCGCTTCGTGTCGGGCTATCTGTACGACCCGGCGCTGGACAGCGGCGGGGCCAGTGACACTGTCGGCGCCGGCGCCACGCACGCGTGGCTGCAGGCCTATCTGCCGGGCGCCGGCTGGGTGCCGTTCGACCCGACCAACAACTTCACCGGCGGCAACCAGCTGATCCGCGTCGGCGTGGCGCGCGACCCGTCACAGGCCGCGCCCATTTCAGGCAGCTGGTATGGCGAGGCCGACGACTATGTCGGCATGACGGTGAACGTGGCGGTGCACCGCCTCTGAACGATCAGGAGCACGGGCCCAGCGCCGGGCCGCTCCCGAGCGGGCCCGCATCCCCTCGGGGGATCGGCCGGTATGCCCGGACGAGGGGCTCTATTCCCCGACCTGGCTCTGCAGCCAGTTCTGTTCGCCCAGTTTGGCCACCAGATCGATCTGCGTCTCCAAGTGGTCCACGTGTTCCTCGGTGTCGTGCAGGATCGACTCCAGCAGTTCGCGCGAGACGTAGTCACGCACGCTCTCGCAGTGCGCGATGCCGTCCTTCAGCACCGTGACCGAGCCGCGCTCGATGGCCAGGTCGCAGCTCAGGATCTCGACCGCGCTCTCGCCGATCATCAGCTTGCCGAGGTCTTGCAGGTTGGGCAGGCCGTCGAGCATGAGGATGCGGTCCATCAGCTTGTCGGCGTGCTTCATTTCCTCGATCGACTCTTCGTACTCGTGCTTCGCGAGCCGCGCGAAACCCCAGTTCTTCAGCATGCGGTAGTGCAGGAAGTACTGGTTGATCGCGGTGAGTTCGTTCTTGAGCTGGAGGTTGAGGTATTCCAGAACCTTGGCATCACCCTTCATCGCGAACTCCTTGTTTTTGTGGGATCGCCGATTGTGCGGGGGTTTCGCGCCGCCGGGCCTTATCCGAGCGGGTTGTGATGATGCTCGAATCGCGACACGTTCGCGTTTCGATCTAGTTCTTCTTCGAGAACGCGGCGCACGGGTCCTCGCGCGTTTGCGCCGGCGTGACGACGACGCGGTCGTACGCGGCGCGGTCGACACCATCGTCGCCCTCTTCCAGCGAACCGATCGCCTGCGTGCGCTCGCGCAACGCGGCCGGGAGCCAGTGCGGCACGCCGATGTCGCTGCGCACATGGCCGTTGCCGGCGAGCAGCCACACGCCACGCGCCGCGTTGGCCGCGATCAGCCGCGCCATGAACTGGTCGCGCGCGATCTGGGCCGAGGCCATGCGCGTGGCCAAGGCCGCGTCCACCTGGCCGCAGTGGCTGCGTTCGATGATGTCGGCCTGTGCGCGCACGATCGCGGGCGGCACGTCGGCATCGAAGCCGGCGGCGGCCAGCCCCTCGCCGACGACGCGCCGCGTGTCGGCGCGCGAGACATTGGCCGCGACGATGGGCAGCTGGTTCGCCAGCGCGAGTTCGATCAGCGGCTTGTAGAACGCCCAATTCCAGGCCCGCGTGTCGCTCGCCAGCGCGCCGCTGCCGGCGAGGATGACCGCGTCCGCATCGGGCCGTGGCGAGGCCGCGCGCACGCGGTCGATCTCGGGTTGGCGCTCGCGGTCGAACTGCTCCATCAGCAGCGCCGGCCGCGCGCCGGTCGCGAGCAAGGCCTTGAACTCGGCCAGCCGCAGCGCGTGCTGGGCCGCGTTGTCGTGCACCTCGCCGAACAGCACGATGGCCGGGGCAGGCGCGGCTTGCGCCCAGGCCGATGCCGCCGCACACATCACCGCTGCCACGCACACACTTTTCAGCATCCGTTTCGCCTCACGCCGCGCCCTCGATGCGACGCGTCGGAATCGGCGCGCAGCAGACGCAGCGTAGCGGTCGCGCGCGAGGGGCGCCAGTGGCGGCTCAATGATGCGCAACAAGCTGCGACGCCGCCGGGATCGCCGGTCACGCGCCGTGTTCCGCGTGGCTCATCGCGTCGCCCTGCGCGCCGCCCTGCACGCCATTCAGTGCGCGCTCCAGCCCGGCGCGGCTGGGCGTGTCGACGAACACGCAGCGCTTGCCGGTGCGCTTGCAGTGGTCCTTCACGCGCCAATAGGCGTCGTGGCTGATGCAGCCGGTCTGGCAGATCACGAGGTCGGCCGCGGCCAGCGTGGAATCGAGCTTCGCGACGCTGTCCTCGTCGCCGCCGTCGTGGTGCATGAAGCGGCCGCCGGTGCGCTCGATCAGCTGGCGGTAGACCGGCACGATGGCCGTGCGCCCGCCCACGCACAGCACGGCGCGGTGCTGCAGCGCCGAGAGCGCGTTGGCCGTCGCGGCCTCGGCATCCAGCGCTGCCGGCTCGGCGGCGCGCTGTTCGTCGCGCGCCTGCCATTCGGCCACGGCATCGTCGGCGCGACGCCGCTGGCGATCGGCCTCCTGCTGCGCCTGCAGCAGCGACCGCTGCAGCGCGTGGATGCGCTCGTCCTGCGCGCGTGCCTCGCGGGCCAGCTCGAAGCGGCCCACGAGCCCGGGCGCTGCGGCCTCCAGCGCATTCTGTTGTTCACGCACCTGCGCCAACGCGGTGTCGCGTGCGATCAGTTCGGCGCGCAGCCGCACCAGCTCGGCCTGCTGTGTCTCGGCGAGCCGCGCATGGTCGGCGGCGTGGCGCGCGCTGCGCTGCTGCGCCGCCGCCAGCTCGCGCGCGAGCACCGCGTTCTCGTCGACCAGCGATTCGAAGCGCCCGAGGTCCACGCGCGCCGCCATGCCGACCTGGTGCTGCAGCATGTGGACTTCGCCGAGCACCTGGTGCTCCAGCGTGGAGGTGCAGCGCGCGTGCGTCAGCACGGCCCAGAGCGCGCCGGCCACGTCCTTGCCCGCAGCCGCGTCCCGCCACCAGGCGGCGAGCGCCTCGGTGGTCTTGGCCTGCGAGGCCTGGCGCAGCGCGATCATGTAGCGCCGGTCGAGCTCCTTCTGCGCGGCCTCGGCAATCGCCGAGCGGTGCTTGCATTCGGCAATGGCCGCGCAGTGCATCTCGTAGTCGTCGCCCAGCGCCTGGCCACCGACGACCTTGTTGATCACGCGCCGCAGCACGCCGATCGGCAGGCACACGCCGATCACCGGGCAATGCGCATGGCCGTCGAGCTCCCAGAGCCGGCGCCGCCGCGAGCCGGCCGGCATCGTGTGCAGGCCGACGACATTCGCGCCGGTGCCGGCGACGGCGCTGCGCACCAGGGATTCGAGCTGGTTGGGGTCGGGCGTGCACATGGTGTGGGCTCCTGTGGGACGAGGAATGAGCGAAGGTTCAGCGAAGATTCAGCGGCGGATCACGCCACGGCGCGGCGCGCGAGCACCGAGAGCCCGCCCGCCTCGTCGTCGATGCAGCGCAGCGCGACGCCATAGAGCCGTTCGAGCGCGGGGATCGCGACGCGGCTGGCGGGCAGATCGGCCGTCACGCGGCCATCGTTCACCAGCCACAGCCGGTCGAAGTTCGCGAGGGCCTGGTTGATGTCGTGCAGCACCGCGATCAGCGCGTGGCCACGTTGCCGTGCGAAGGTCTGCAGGCTGTCCATCAGCTCGAACTGCAGGCCGGGATCGAGTGCGGCCAGCGGTTCGTCGACGAGCAGCAGCCCGGCGCGCACATCCCACAGCTGCGCGAACACGCGCGCGAGCTGCACGCGCGCCTGCTCGCCGCCCGAGAGCGTGTCGAAGCGCCGGCCGGCGAGCGCCCCGGCGCACGCCGCGTTCAGCGCGGCGGCCACGATCGCGGGCTGCTGCGGGTCGGGCTCGCAGGCGATGCGGCCGAGTTGCACGACGAGCTCCACCGGCATGCCGAACGCCACGCTGTGCGACTGCGGCAGCACCGCGCGTCTGCGCGCGATCGTTGCGGCGTGGCGTGCGCGCAGTGGCTGACCGTCGAGCTGCACGGCACCTTCATCGGCCGCGCTCTCGCCTGCGATCAGCTTCAGCAGCGTGCTCTTGCCGGCGCCGCTCGGGCCAAGGATGGCGATGCGTTCGCCGCAGGCCACGCGCAGATCGAACGGCCCGAAGCGGCGGCGCGCCAGGCGCACGGTGGCAGAGGCCAGCGCCAGCAGCGGCGCATCGGGAGTGTGCTGCGCCGCATCGGCTTCGGGGTCCGCGAGCGCATCGAGCTCCGTCAGCAGCATGCCGGGTGGCAGGCGCTCGGCCCAGTGCAGCGCCGTCATGCGTGTCCGCCCTGCTGGCGCGCCACGCCGCGCAGCAGCATCAGAAAGCCCGGCCCGCCGATCAGCGACGTGAAGATGCCGACCGGGATCTCCGCCGGGATCACGACCGTGCGCGCCACCGTGTCGGCCACCAGCAGCAGCAGCGCGCCCGCGATCATGGCCAGCGGCAGCAAGCGACGCTGATCGGCCCCGGCGACACCGCGCACCAGGTGCGGCGCCATCAAGCCGATGAACGCGATCAGCCCGCACCACGCGACCGCGACCGCACTCAGCAGCGCGACGACGATGACGAGGCGGCGGCGCACGGCGCCCACGTCGACGCCGACATGCGCAGCGGCCGACTCGCCCAGCGCCAATGCGTTCAGCGCGTGCCCGAGTTGTCGCGCCTGCCACGCCGACGCGGCGAGCACCACCGCGACGAGCGCGACCACGCCCCACTGCGCGCTGGCCAGCGAGCCCAGCGTCCAAAAGCTCAGGCTGCGCAGTTGTTCGTCGGTCGCGAGGTAGGTGCACAGTCCGACCACCGCCATCGTCACCGCGTTCAGCGCGAGGCCGGTGAGCAGCAAGCCGGCCACCGATCCCGGCGTGAGCCAGCGCGCGATGCGGTCGAGCAGGAAGCACACCGCGAGCGCGCCGACGAAGGCCGAGGCCGGCAGCACCGCGATGCGCCATGCGGGCGGGATCGACGCGTGCGCTGCCGCGAAAACCGTCAGCACCAGCGCCGCAGCGCAGGCGGCGCCGCTGGTCACGCCAAGCAAGCCGGGGTCGGCCATCGGATTGCGAAAGAGGCCTTGCGTGAGCGCGCCCGCCAGACCGAGCGACGCGCCGATCAGCACCGCGAGCAGCGCACGCGGCCAACGCAGCTGCCACAGCACGTGCGCACCACCGCTCATCGCGTCGTCGCCGAAGGGCGCCCACCAGTCGCGCGCGGCGACCGGCACCGCACCCAGTTGCACCGCGACCGCTAGCGCCAGCAGCAACACGCCGACGAGCAGCAACGGCACGGGCCATCGCGGCCGGCGCCAGCGGGGCAGCGTCGTCGCGTGCGGTGTCGTCATGCCGGCCTGACCTGGCTGGCGTGGATGGCGTGGATGGCGTCGGCCAGCGTGGTCACGGCCTGCGGCATGCGCGGGCCGAAGCCGATCAGCAGCAGGGCCTCGAGCGAGACGACGCGACGCGCGCGGCCGGCCGGCGTCTGCGCCAAACCAGGTGCGTTCAACAGGCCCGCGACGCCGCCGGTGGCTTCCAGGCCCTGGTCGGTGCCGAGGATCACATCCGGCGCGGCAGCGATCACGGCTTCGGGCGTCAGCGGCTTGTAGCCTTCGAACGCGGTGCCGAGCACGTTGATGCCGCCGGCATAGGCGATCATCGCGTCGGCGCCGGTGTCGCGGCCGGCCACGCGCATCTGCGCGGTGGAGTGCGACAGCACGAACAGCACGCGCGGTGCCGCGCGTCCCTTGCCGAGCTGCGCGACGCGCTCGCGGCTCGCCGCCCACTCCTGCTGCAGCCGCGCGACCATCGCGCGCCCCGCGTCGGCGCGGCCGCACAGATCGGCCAGGCGCTGCGTGCGCGCCAGCGTGCCTTCGAAGCGGTGACCGCCATCGAGCAGCACCAGCGGCACGCGCGCCGCTTCGAGCTGGCGCAGCACGGCCGGCGGGCCGGCATCTTCGTTCGCAACGATCAGCGTGGGCCGCAGCGACAGCACGCCTTCGGCCGACAGCGCGCGTGCATAGCCGACGCTGGGGAGCCTGGTCGCGGCTTCGGGGAACAACGAGGTCGTGTCGGCACCGACCAGTTCGCCTTGCGCACCGAGCGCATAAAACGTTTCGGTGACGGCGCCGCCGATGCTGATGATGCGGCGCGCATCGGCCGCGCCCGCGTGGCGGCTCAGCGTGAGCGCGGTCGCGCCGGCGAGCCATTCACGCCGCGTGAGGCTCGTCAGGCCACGCATGGCTCGACCTCGGGGCTGAGCGTGGCCAGCAGCTCGCGCCAGTCGCAGCGTTCGGCCTGGCCGGGCTTGCGCTCGCCGAAGAACATCGCAATGGTTTCGCCGGCCGCGTCGAACAGTTCGATCGAGTGCACCAGGCCGTCGCTGGTCGGCTTCTTGACGAGCCACGCGCTCGCGATGTGGTCTTCGCGCAGGTGCAGGTTGAAGCCGGCGTCGAGCACGTTGAGCCACGGGCCCATCACCTCGATGCGCTGCACCGGCCCGCTGTGGATCTGGATCATGCCGGGGTTGCCGACGAACACCATGATGGGCACGCTGCTCTGCGCCGCGCGCGTCAGCACCTCGTGCGCGCTCGCGGTCGGCACGCTCTGCACGAACTCGGGCGACGCGAGCCGCAGGCCCTGCGTGCGCGTCACGCCGAAGCGCTTCATCAGGCCGAAGAACTCGTGCGTGTCGCGCATCGAGGCCCAGGCGTCGCGCCAGCCTTGCACGTTGACCGCCGCGTCGGGTTGTTCGGCGACCGGCGTGCGCGGCACCGCCACCAGCATGCCGGGAACGTCCTGCGCCGCAACGCGCGCCACCAGCGCCTCGTACGCGGCCTCGTCGCTGCCGGCGCGCAGAAACACCTTGTGCAGCGCCTGACCCTGTGCATCGAAGAACTGCAGGCTGCGCTGCACCGCGCCGTCGGCCAGCAGTTCCTTCACCGCGAAGCCGTGCGCCCACTGGCTGTAGAACACGCGCAGATCGATCGCGCCGCCGAGCACCAGGCCCACGTGGCCGTTGGCGCTCGCGTTGCCGTAGACGCCGACCTTCTCGTGCACGCACGACGCGTTGCGCGTCAACGCCATCAGCTCGCCGAGCGGCTCCAGCGCCGCGACGATCTCCGGCCATTGCGGCTGCAGGCGCCGCGCCTTCAACGGCGATTCGCTCGCGTCGAACAGCCCGCCGTGCGCGGCGATCAGTTCGCCTTCGGACAGGCCGAGCGCCTGCGCAATGTCGCGGTGACGCGCACGCGCGGTCTGGCGCGCCTGGCGAAAGCCGGCGCGAACGGCGGCATGGGACTTGTCCATCGTGGGCTCCTCAGAAGTCATAGCGCATCGAGACCTGCACGTTGCGTCCGGGCGCGGTGTAGGCGTCCTTCACCGTGCTGCTGTCGGCCAGGCCGCGCACGTCGGACCAGCGCCAGTAGGTCTCGTTGAACAGGTTGTTCAGGTTGGCGTTGAGCGACACGTTGGGCAGCGGCTTCCAGCTCGCACCGACGTCGAACACGGTGTAGGCCGGCGTCTTGAAATAGCTCGCGCTGCTGACGCGCGTGCTCGCCTTCTGCTGCGCGTGCAGCGCGCTCGCGCGCAGTTCCCAGGTCGGTGCTTCGTAGCGCACGCCGAGCACGCTGCGCAGCGGCTCGATGCTGTCGAGCGGCGTGCGTGCGCCGCCCACTTCGCTGTAGCCGCGCGACAGCGCCGTGCCGGCGTTGAGGCGCCAGGCCTGGTCGAGCTGCCACTCGGCGCGCGCCTCGATGCCGCGGATGCGCGCGTTGTTCAGGTTGATGTACTGGAAGATCGTCGGATCGCCGGGCGCACCGGTGCCGCCCACCACCTGCTGGCTGATGAAGTCCTTGTAGCGGTTGTCGTAGCCGGTGAGCTGATAGCGCAGCCCGCCCTGCTTGCCGCGGATGCCGGCTTCGATGCTCTCGGCGCGTTCGGCCTTCAGATCGGGGTTGCCGATGCTCGTATAGAACTGCGTCGGGTTCGCGAAACCGTTATTGACCTGGTCGGGCGTCGGAGCGCGGTAGCCTCGGGCCAGGTTGATGAAGGGCGCGAAGCCCGGGTGCAGCCGCCAGATCGCGCCCAGGCGCGGCGTGGCCGCGTGGCCCGACAGCGACACCGCCGTGCCGGTGTAGCCGGCCGCATCCGGCTCGAGCTTGTACGAATCGACGCGCACGCCGGGGATGATGGTCAGCGACCCGATCTCGATCTCGCCCTGCGCGAACGCGCCTGCGAGCGTGTACTTGGTGTCGGGGAAGAGCTTGGGCGGCGTGATGCCTGTGAACTCGCCCGTGACTTCGGTGCGGCTCACGTCCAGGCCGTAGCTCAGGCGCTGGGTCGATGCGATGCCGGCGATGTTCGCCTTGAAGTTGCTCTCGAGCTGTGTCGACAGGCCGATCACCTTCTGGCGGTAGTCGTAGTCGCGGCTCAGCGGCGAATCAACCGCCGCCACGCTGCGCTCGGTCAACGTGAGCTGATGCACCTTCGCGTCCTGCAGGTAGATCTGCGTCTTCGCGCGCTGCAGCCATGTGCCGGCATCGTCGTCGTAGCGGTGTTCGAGCGACACGCGCTCCCGCTGCAGCTTGTCGTGCGCGTCCATGTCGGTCACGGTCGTCGTGACGCCGCGCGACGTGGTCGAGCCGCGGCCGCTGTAGACCTCGGTGTCCTGCTTGCGCTGCTGGCCTTCGAGCGTGAAGACGAACTGGTGCGCGTCGTTCAGCGTATAGATCGCCTTGCCGAGCAGCGATGGCGACGAGGCATCGACCGGGTTGGGTCGGGTGCGGGTGGCGTCCAGCGCATCCACCTCGCCCTGATTCTTGAGTTCGTGACCCTGGCGCTGCGTCGCGAGCAGCAGGCCCTGCCACGAACCGCTGCGGCCGGCCAGACCCAGCGTCGTGTTCCACGAGGTGTCGACCGACGCATAGCCGGCGCGCACGAAGCCGCCGAACGACTGGCCGCGTCGGAGCAGGTCCGCAGGTTCCAGCGTGCGCAGGCTCACGGCGCCGGCGAGGCCGTCGCTGCCGTATTGCGTGGACGCCGGACCGCGCAGCACCTCGATGGTCTGCGCGCTGTCGATGTTGAGGAAGTCGCCGCGGCCGGTGCCGATCGGGCCGAAGCTGAACGCGTTCGGCACGCGGATGCCGTCGACCAGCATCAGCACCTGGTTGCCCTCGAGGCCGCGGATGTTGATGCCCTCGTTGCCGGCACGCGCCGCGCCGCCGGACGAACTGAAGCGGGTCGGTTGTGCACGCACGGTGATGTCGAGTTCGTCCCGGAACACGTCCTTGATGTCGCGCGCCCCGCTCTTCTCGATCGCCGCCGCGGGCGTCACCGTGACGGTGTTGGGAACGTCGTCGACACGACGCGGCGTGCGCGTGGCGGTGACGGTGATCTCGGGCAATGGGTCGGCTTTCGCGCGGGCGTCAGCGGCGGCGGTGAGCGTCGGAACGGGAACGGCTTGGGAGGTCGGGGCAGCAGCAGTCTGGGCCACGGCCAGCATGGGGGCGACGCCCCAGGCCATGCCGAGCGCCAGCGCGAGCGGAGTCTTGCGCAACACGTTGATTCCTGTGATGAGGCACGTGCTGGCGAGCGGCTGGCGGGTGCGGTGAGGTTCCGGCGGCCTTCGTGGATCAGGCCGTCATGCGCTCAACTGTAATACGAATCGTTCGCATTCACAAGAAATGAATGTTCTCTGCTGGGTCAATCCGCGCGGCAAACAATCTGAGCGACAAAGAAAAAGGGCCCGCATCAGCGGGCCCTTCGAAGCGGTCGCGAACGACAGTCAACGATCAGCGCGTGAAACCACCCGGACGCGGACGTGCCGGCTTGAAGCCGCCCTTGCCCGCCGGTGCGGCCGGCTTGCGCGGCGCGAAGTTGCCTGCCGTCTTGTGATCGACGCGGCCGGCGGCCGGTGCGCGGTCGAACGGGCTGCGGTGCGCGTCGGCGTTGTGCGGGGCACGCGGCTCGAAGCGGCTGTCGCGGTCGACAGGTTGACGCTCGAACGGTGCACGTTCACGTGCCACGAAACCTTCACCACCGCGCGGCGCGAAGCCTTCGTTGTGATGCGGACGCGGCGTGAACGGCTTCTTGCCGAAGCCCGGCTTGCTGCCGAACGGCTTGCCGCCGAAGCGACCCGCGGGGCCGCCTTCTGAGCGCGGCGCGAACATCTTCGGCTCGGGCGACTTCGGCTCGAGGCCGGCGATCACATTGACCGGAATGTTCTGCGTCGTGAACTGCTGGATGCGGCGGATCATGCCGGTGTCCATGCGCTCGGCCAGCGTCACCGCGAGGCCGTTGCGACCCGCGCGGCCGGTGCGGCCGATGCGGTGAACATAGTCTTCCGCCTTCATCGGCAGGCCGTAGTTGATGACGTGGCTGATGGTCGGCACGTCGATGCCGCGGGCGGCGACGTCGGTCGCGACGAGGATCTTCAGCTGCTTGTTGCGCAGGCCTTGCAGCACGCGGTTGCGGCGACCTTGCGGGTGCCCGCCGTGCAGCGACGCCACATGGTGGCCCATGTCGGCGAGGCGGTCGGCGAGCCAGTCGGCGTCGCGCTGCGTGCTCGTGAACACCACGGCCTGCTCCATCTCCTTCTGGGTCAGGATGTGGTCGAGCAGCGCGTTCTTGTGGTTGACGTTGTCGGCCCAGTGCAGTCGCTGCTCGATGTTGGCGTGCGTGTCGGTGTGCGAGGCGACATCGATGCGCTTCGGGTCGCGCAGCAGGTTCTGCGCGAGGCGGCCCACGTGGCCGAGGAAGGTCGCGCTGAACATCACCGTCTGGCGCGTTGCGGGGATCTGCTCGCTGATGGTGTTGATGTCGTCGATGAAGCCCATGTCGAGCATGCGATCGGCTTCGTCGAGCACGAGCATGTCGACGTTCTCGAGCACGCACTTGCCGGTCTGGATGTGGTCGAGCAGGCGGCCGGGGGTGGAGATGAGAATGTCGAGCGGGCCGCGCAGCGCGGCGATCTGCGCCGGATACGGCACGCCGCCGACGACGGTGGCCACACGCAGGCCAGGAACCCAGCGGCCGTAGGTGGCAGCGGCCTTGGCGACCTGCATCGCGAGTTCACGAGTGGGTGCGAGCACCAGCACGCGCGGGCCGTAGATGCGGCCGCGTTCGCGGGTCTTCTCGTCGCTGCGCGACGCGAGCACGCGTTGCAGTGCCGGCAGGATGAAAGCGGCGGTCTTGCCGCTGCCGGTGCTGGCGGACACCATCAAATCGGCGCCTTCAATGGCGGGCGGGATGGCCTGCAACTGGACTTCGGTGGCGGTCTCGTAGCCAGAGCTGGCGACGGCTTTCAGGAGGGCTTCGTGCAGGCCCAGGGATGCAAAACTCATGGTCTTCTTTCTTCTACAAGCGCGGAGCCCGCCGTCTTGTGGACGGCGCGCATCAACGCAGCGGCTGTTCCGGCAAAGGAACAACCAATCAGTCGCTGGGGAGAAGGTCCGAACCGGCCCACGCAGAAATGTCTGGGGGCAGAAAATCGAGAACAGTCAAAGCGACGGCATCGCCGCCAACCATTCCCGCAAGCTCAGGGTGCAGCTTGGGTTCGAACAGAGCCTGCAGCGGGTGCTGCGGGCGAAGACTCGAGGAGGTCAGAGGGGATGAACGAAACGCCGCGCTGAAATCTCATTCACAAATTTCGTTTCGCGGCGAAGCTCGTATTCTATGCTGCCTGGGGTTTTCCCGCAAGTCAGAGCGACAGGAAGTGCTCTCGGTAGTAGGCGAGCTCGTCGACGGACTCGTGGATGTCGGCCATCGCGGTGTGCGCCTGCGCCTTCTTGAAGCCGGTGAGGATGGCCGGCTTCCAGCGCTTGGCGAGCTCCTTCAGCGTGCTCACGTCAAGGTTGCGATAGTGGAAGAAGTCTTCCAGCTTGGGCATGGTGCGCGCGAGAAAGCGCCGGTCCTGGCAGATGCTGTTGCCGCACATCGGCGACTTGCCCTTGGGCACGTACTGCTTCAGGAACTCGATCACCGCGGCTTCGGCCTGCGCCTCGTCGACCGTTGACGCCTTCACGCGATCGATCAGCCCGCTCCTGCCGTGCGTGCCCTTGTTCCACGCGTCCATCGCGTCGAGCGCGGCATCGCTCTGGTGGATCGCGAACACCGGGCCCTCGACGCGGTTGCCCAGTTGCGCATCGGTGACGACGACCGCGATCTCGATGATGCGGTCGGTGTCGGGAAAGAGGCCGGTCATTTCCAGGTCGATCCAGACCAGGTTGTCGTCGCTTCGGGCCAGGGTGGTTTGGTTCATGCAAGGTTCTCCATGCGGGCATTTTCGCAGGTCTACACTTCGCACCCATGCAGGCTGCTTCCATTCTCACTCTGGCGTTCAGCGCCGCGTTGCTCGCGTCGCTGGTCGTCAAGTTCTGGCTCGCGACGCGCCAGATGCGGCATGTGGCCACGCACCGCAGCGATGTGCCCGGCGTGTTCG
>Ga0307510_10001033_pt1 | contig 29515 bp, 30 predicted proteins | sample 12_EM_MG_FD_207224 | JGI IMG/M metagenome (GOLD analysis project Ga0307510, IMG submission 207224) | Populus trichocarpa ectomycorrhiza microbial communities from riparian zone in the Pacific Northwest, United States - 12_EM | ecosystem: Host-associated > Plants > Roots > Unclassified | place... | reverse complement strand
GGGCTCCGGCCCGGCTTCAGCGCGTCAAATAGGGCTGATGGTAAATCTCCTGCTATTTGACACTTAGTTACGGTAGTTAGTACATAAAGAAGACTAATTACTGTGAATAAAGCGCTTTCCAAAAAAAAAAAAAAAAAAGAGATTTAGCAGCAATGGAAAACAGCTTCACATCCGTCTTTACAGTAGTTTGAGTTCCGAGGAGATGCTCGAACTACGGAATCTATTGTTCTGCCTTGTGATGATATACAGTACTGTACAGTAGTACTGACTCCCACAACTTTCGTTTCAATCGCCGACAAAAAAAAGGGAAATCACGCGATCACGAGCCCCGCCACACTGACTGCCTTCTCCGTCTTCTCCATCAAACTACAGCACTCTCTTCTCTGTCTGTCTCGCACTATCCGTTCTTTGCCTATATTATCGTTCGATGGGGGTTCATAATCCGTCCGTTGTATGAGAATGGAAATTTTGATATGTGGGGCCTATCGTAAGTCTCAACGCGTCGTCATCTTTGTCTCTGTTCTTTGCGTCTGGGTCCGATTCATCCTATTCCCGGCCGCATTTCTCATTGCAGTCCACACAATTTATACGTTAAAGGGTGTTACAAGTCGATTCACCTGCTTCAAGTCTCTATTCATTTCCTTCCCCATTTCCTTATTTTTTTTTCTCCCCTCTCTATCCCATCACCTCACCTATCCCATTACCAGAACACCGAATCCTTTATCCCCTTCCTATTCTCTGGTCCATATCTTCTCAGCCCTACCCTGGCTGTGCTCCGAGATTGTTGCCCCCTCAACAAATCTCGTTTATGGAGTTCTTCGTCTGACTCCTTCTGCCGTGTCACGTCACCCTCGTGAACCGCCTTCTTTTCAGCAATGGCGTTCATCGCTGCTACTCCCTTGGGTTTGTCCTCTTCCACGCATGTTCTCGTATTCACCTATGTCCATACTAAACAACCCACGATCGCGGTGTTGTGGTCTCTCGGCCCTCCATGTGAATCATGAGTTCTTCCTTTGTAACACACAAAACCCATTTCGAGATTAGCTAAGATGTTAGCGTCCCGAAGGCTCTGCTTGTCATCTCTCCGAGATGCTCGTGCTGTTCAATGCGTTTGACTGCGTTGAGAGGATCATCCCATCTCCTTCATAGTTTCTACTAGTTCCGCCTTTTGAATTCTGATGGTGTCTGCATTGTTGACTAATGCAATCTATCTACACCTACTTTGAACCCTGTTAATTGGACTGCGACACATTGTATAGGCCATACAGCACGTCGTGGCCAGCCCTGCTTCGCAGGGCCGTTGATGCATGCTACCGTTTCGACCCTCTTGGTGCATGACATTGTTCCCAACCGAAGACTACAATACTTTCCGTTACTAACGCGCCATGGCCAACCCATGTTGTACTTTAGTCTGATTTCGATGGATCGATCGATATTAGCCGAATGATCGCCAACACGTGCAGTACCCACGCCGCTAATATACTTTAGCACGCTCTTCAGATGTGATCTCTCCCGCAAGCACGGGAATTCCAAGAAACAGGGCATTCCTTTTCCCCCCCAAGTTGCTCTTGCCCTCGTGATGCTCTGAAAAATGCGATCACGCTACCACAACAACTGGACATCTCTGTGCAGCCGCTGGAGACAGCACAGATTCCGTTCGCCCTGGACTTTCTCTCTGCTACGTTGTCAGAGAAAGCATCTGCCGGGTGACGCCCATAACGCAGAGGCGACAGGCTTCTTTTCATTTTCATTTTGGAGTTCCGACAGACCGACGGTTGCAGAGCCGATCCGCTAACACGGTATGTTCTTGATGGACCCGACAGCAAAGTATTTAATACCTCGATCGCCCTTGGCTTTCTTCTCTCCAGCTCTAGCTTCTTCCCGACCCCCACCGCAGTTCCAGGCTCCCCACCCTCGTCTTTTTTATACTCACACTCTTTTTGTCGCTCTTTGTGTTGATCTCTTCATCTTTCAATATTCCTTCCAACGCCCCAAAGTTATCTTTCGAAATGTCTGAAACTGAGTTTGCTCACCCCGTTTCTCCTCGCCGCATCAAACTTGGTAACCCTGGCCCACTGTCAGCCCCTTCCCTTCTTCCCATCTATCCTCTCTAAGACTCACGCTGCTGTTTGTTTTGGACAGCGGCCTCTTCTCCTTCGCGTCAACGACGCTAATTCTGTCGCTCTACAACGTCAAGGCTCGTGGTATCACTGTCCCCAACGTTGTCGTTGGCATGGCCCTTTTCTGTGGTGGCCTCGCTCAACTCCTTGCCGGCATGTGGGAGTTTGCCACTGGCAACACCTTTGGCGCAACAGGCAAGTCACCTTCACCATCTCTTATTTATTCATAATCACCTTGTGGTTCTCAAACAGCATTCACCTCCTACGGTGCTTTCTGGCTCTCCTTCGCGACCCTCTTGATTCCCGGCTCTGGTGTTGCTGCGGCCTACGCTTCCTCCGCCAATCCCTCGCAAGAAGCTGATGCCATTGCCATTTATCTCACGTCTTGGATGATCGTCACCTTCCTCTTCTTGTCCGTCTACTGTTCCTTTTTATTTCACATAGCGGTCGAACTCACTCTCTCGTGTTTTGGTCGTCCATAGTATTGCGTCGCTTCGCAAGTCTGTTGGCCTGAGTGCGCTCTTCTTCCTACTGACGATCACTTTCATGCTCCTCGCTGTCGGTGAGTACCGTCTGTTTGTTCGAAATCGACGTTGCTAATAGAATCTATGCGCGATAGCTGACTTCCAGAAGGACGCGGACATCAAGACGGTTGCCGGCTCTTTCGGCATCGCGACTGCTTTGGTCGCCTACTACTGCGGTCTATCTGAGCTCTTGACCGAAGATGACCTGTTCACTATTCCCCTCGGAAAATACCCCCCCAAGACGGCTTAAAGAGTGGTCGACGGATCATCTTGTCATCTTATTCAATGGGGTTGTTCTCTGGTTTGAGTATAGGTGTTCTGTGCCGAATGATCTGTTTCCCTCCACTACATCTTTTTTCACGTTATCCTATTACTCCGCCCTGTTTATCCCTACATCGCGTTGCGGTGAACAGCCAAAATACCAGTATAGTACGTCACGTGATGTATAACGTTTGGACAATCACTTTCCCCCCTTTCTCTGAGTTGTGCAGGTGGTAATATGAAGCCAAAGCGTACGATAATAGCTGGAGTGAGTCGAGAACTGTGCATTCTAACTCAACAAGCTATCACGAGGTGCTAGTGAGGTGCTGCCTCGAAATAATTACAAAGAACCTCAGCTAGACCCGATCATTTTCAATATTTCCCGTCACGCCACATCCAGTCCCGGTTTTAAGCAGGAATTTACTTTACGACTAGCTACTCGACCTGCGCCGGTTTAATCCGACCTATTTTCTACCTCGGAGCAACAAAGCATAATAAAACGCGTCAGCACGCTAGCCCAATACTATACTCGTACAACCGCACAAGCACAGGAACTTGCTCCCTTTTCCGGTCCTACGGGTGGAACATAGAACCTGGGGGAAGGATAAGCGGGCGGGAACACGGAAAACTCTCCTTCTCTCTCCAATAAACCATTTGTAATGTAATTCAGAATCCGTAGTCCGCCAGCTTTCGCGCATGCACACACACGCAAGCACAGAACGCCCTCGACAAGGGCGATTACATATACAGCACAATGCGGCAAGTATGGTGAGTGTCTGCGGAATCTCAAACTTCTCGACGGAGATCGGAGATTGAACGGGGGAACCATCGCAGTTGAACGGCTAATTCAATTACACTGAATGAATACAATCACAGAAAGACACCTTTGTATTACATTTACATTGTGATGTGCAGTGCAAAGGAAGTGGGATTTCAGTATAACAAAGAGGGTTACTGTCGGAGCCCGGTCCGGAGGCAGCCAGAATACAAGGCGCCACAGACATCAGTGAACAATAAGGAGTGGAGTCGTGTGCTCCGATCACCCGGACAGAACTCAATACTGCCCTTACCCAAGGGCTGTATATTAATGTGTATAGTAACGAGCCAATACAGTGTGTATGTGCAAGAACTCACAAGTAATACTATGTGTGCTACTACCCGTGATCTTTACAGGTTATGGGCCCTGCGCGTGAGCTCTAATGCCTACCTAACACCTTTGCGATCTTCTTTATCGCTCATCTTCTTACCATTATCTTATGCTTATCACTCCTATCTCTTCACCAATAACTATGATTGTCCCCAACAATGTGTCGACTATACAGCCTGACCTAATGGCTGACGAAGATAATATACTTGATTTACCTGTCACTCCCCCCGCTCCGAGTCGCCAAGAAGATTGGCATGTGCCCATGGCGGCACCAAGCACCTCCACTATTGCTCGCATCCACGCCGCAGAAGGTGCTGCCGTCACGAAGGCAGGAGACCTCCTTGACAGTAAGACCAAGAACTGGTCAGGCTGGGCACAGTCTATGGCGCTCCTCTTTAAACTCTTTGGCGTCCAGGAGTATGTCTTGGGTGAGGTCACCTACCTGGACCCAAAGGATGACCCACAGAGCGCCGCAAACTGGATATATAACGATATGTTCGCTCAGCTGCTCATAACAAGCAATATATCTGTCAAGGAGTGTATCCATACCAATGGATGCATGAGCGTGCACTGCATGTGGCTCAGCCTGCAATCCATGCATGAATCTAAATCCCATCTCATACTCACTACTCACCTCCGCACCTTGATGAATACCGTCGCTACAGAGGACGAAAACATTACTGAGCATCTCACAAAGCTGAAGCACAGTTGGGATCAGCTCAGCCTCTTCGGCGACGACAACTATCGTGTGTCCGAATTCCTGTTCAAGTGCATTATTGCCTCCTCACTTCCAGAGTCCTGGGACCAATTCACAGACCAGTACGTCGCAGGTCAACTGGACCTCATTGACACAGACCCCAGGAAGCATATTGACATGCAGCAATTCATCGGCATTATCAAGCAGGAGTATGAGCGCAGGCAATCATGCAAACCCGCGGTGAGTAAGCTGCCTGAGCAAGCACTCCTATCCCTCAGGCGCAACACTAGTAGACTCCCGCTCGCCAGTTGCATTAGCGGCAACGCAAATAGCCAGAATCGCACATCGTCCTCACAAATGTGCTGCAGGATTTGCAATCACGATAATCATGCCACATCCAAGTGCCTCTACAAGGGCAAACCTAAGTGCACATTGTGCGGAAACTTTGGGCATTCGAACAGTGATTGCTGGGATGCTGACCCCAGCAAGCATCCACAAGGCAACGGTGGTAGAAGGAACCGCTACAGGCCGACTAAGAGAGCTTGACAAGAGGCAAACAATGCCAATAATTCCGAGCAGGCGAATGATGCTGAAATCCAGGAGCACGTAGCGTTTAACATTGAGACAGAAGACAGGGAGGAGACCGCAGCGATCATCGCTGATGAGTCAAATGCAGTGGAGGAACCAATGGCCCTCATCGCTGATGATGACAAGTCGGGTATGGTCGACGACGACACCTATGATGGAGAGTATTATAATTTCGATCATGTCCCTAGCTCTGATGAAATGGACATATGTTTGATTTACTATGATTGGTTGGCTGATTCGGCAGCCACCACCCACATCACACACCAACACAATGCGTTCATCACCTATGAAATAATACCGGAAGTGCCTATATCTGGTGTAGGCGGATTGAAAACACGCGCGATTGGACAAGGCAGAGTGAATCTGCAGTCGGAATGTGATGGAAAAACATATATTCTTGAGCTACACGACGTCCTACATGTACCCGATAATTGTAACAATTTGCTGTCCCTCAGACGATGGGAGACAGCAGGATGCAGCTACACTGCGCACAATGGCATACTGTCCCTCCTCATGAAGGAAGGGAAACCTATTGTGAGAGGCGCGAAAGTCAGAAACAACTTGTATAAGATGACATTCAAACACATACCTGAAATGGCGCACAGTAATTGTGCATTCAACACCACAAGCTCCTCACAGACATGGGAGACTTGGCATCGACATTTCGGGCACATCGGATACAGCGGTATAAAGAAACTGCTAGATAGTCAGCTTGTTGATGGACTCAAGATAGACACGAACTCACCGAAACCGGACTGCATAGCTTGCATGGAGGCGAAGCTGTCCAAGACCCCCTACGGTCCCACGTCGGGATGTCCGACAAGACCTGGCAAACTAATGCACATGGACCTCTGGGGGAAATATGACGTTGCATCCATCCATGGCAATCAGTACTACCTCTTGATGGTAGATGATGCCGCACGCTATATAACAATCAAATTCTTGAAAACAAAGGATCAAGCGGCACGAAAGATCATGGATTACATGACGTACCTGAAAGCGCGGGGAAAAACCCCATACGCCATACGTGCCGACAGGGGCACAGAGTTCATCAATGAAACCCTGAGAGAGTGGTGCAACTCCCAGGGCATCAAATTACAAGTAACTGCACCTTACTCACCTTCGCAGAATGGGGTCGCGGAACGAATGAATCGCACATTAGTTGAACTTGCCCACGCAATGTTATCGGCCTCTGAGCTTCCGGAATTCCTCTGGGAAGCAGCGGTTGCACACGCAGCGTACCTGCGAAACATGTCGTACATGAAACCGAGAGTCAAAGAAACCCCATATCAACTCTGGCATGGTCATAAACCAGATGTATCACACTTACAAGAATTCGGTGCGCCCATATGGGTACTCCTCCAAGGACAAAAGGTCCAGAGGAAAATGTTGCTGAAGTCGCAAAGGCGAGCATATATCGGCTATGATGAGGGATCCAAATCAGTAAAGTATTACAATGCAGCCATGAGGAACATACTCACCTCAAGGAACTTCCACTTCCTATCTCCAGTAGAAAGCTCCCCGCTAGAGGAGATCGCTATCGAACCAGATGCTCTGCTCGAGGGGGAGCGCAGCCCTTCGTGCAAGGGGGAGCGAGAGGGTGACACACGTAGCGCCACCCAAGAGACCAAAGGAGAAACAAGGAAAAGAAAAGCGGAGACAAATATTGACACTAGAGAACCCCAACAAACAAGGGGAATCCGGCGTGACTACAGGTACCTCGCCGACCCCTTTCCAGATGAGGAAGAAGCCGGGATGGTCTCTGTTGCCAAGGAGGAAGCTTTCGCCATGATCCCTGGAGACGATTGCCATAGCCTGAAAGAAGCGCAAGAATCTCCTGATTGGCCAGAGTGGGAGCATGCGATTAACACAGAGCTCAAGCAGCTCTGGCACATGGGAACCTGGAAGTTAGTTAAGAAACCTTCCGGCGCCGTACCTATAGCAAACAAATGGGTGTTCACCAAGAAGTGAAATAAGCAGGGTGTACTCATGAAGTACAAGGCAAGACTCGTTGCCAAAGGATGCGCCCAACGTCCAGGCCACAACTACATTGAGACGCATTCACCCGTCGTGCGCCTAGAGACAATAAGAGCCATATTAGCAATAGCCCCAACGCAAAAACTCCATATACAGCAAATGGACATAAAAGGTGCTTACCTTAACGGGACACTGAAGGAGTGCGTTTACATGCAACAGCCCAAGGGCTTTGCCGATGGAACAGGCCGAGTATGTCTGCTCATAAAGACATTGTATGGCCTAAAGCAGGCCGGGTGCAAATGGAATATCGAACTCGATATGAAGCTCAGAAAGCGAGGCTACGCCCGCTTGTGATCCGACCCGTGCGCGTACATTTGGCGCCTTGGGGATGACTTCGCAATTATTACTGTTTGGGTCGATGACCTTCTCCTGTTCGCGATGACAATCAGATTAATGAATAAAATGAAGGCTGACATAAAAGCCAAGTGGGAAGTAACTGACCTTGGAGAGCCATCCAAGATCGTTGGCATCAAGATCACAATAGACAATGATTTGATCGCCATATCACAGAGTAAATACATCGAGTCGATCCTCAAGAAGGAAGGACTCGAGCGAGTGAACCCAGTCGCGATGCCATTAGATCCGAATACCCCACTTGTGCCAAATCCAGAGGGAAATGTCAGAGATCGCAGTAACTCGTTTGCAAGGCTCCTAGGAGAGCTCCAATTCATAGTGAACGCAACAAGACCTGACATAGCGTATGCAGTGAACAGGTTGGCGTCATACACAGCCAACCCAAGCATACAACATGTAGGAGTGCTGAAGCGCATCCTACAGTATCTGTCCGGCATGAAAACACACGGCATCATGTATAAAGCAGTCCCTCAGGAGCCTAGTTTCTTCTTCAGATATGCCGACGCTTCATATGGGAATGCAGACAACCGAAGATCCATTACCAGATATGTCTTCCTTGCCGGAAATGGCGCCATCACCTGGTGTTCGAGAAAACAAATCTCCATTGCATTGTCATCAACCGAAGCCGAGTATGTGGCCCTTTCCAAAGCGGCACGAGAAGCCTGCTGGCTAAGGAGCCTATACAGCGAGCTCGGCTTGCTTCAGGAAGAGGTCCCCACTCTGATCTGAGGCGACAATGAAGGGTCGATAGCGATGGCAAAGAACCCGCAGTTCCACAAGCATTCAAAGCATATTGCGATCCGTTGGCATTGGGTGTGCGATCTTGTACAGGAGGGCAAGATATATGTCGATAGTTGCAGAGACCCAGAGCAAACAGCGGACGTGTTGACGAAAGCGCTACCGCACCCGAAGCACAAGAAACATACAAGCAATATGGGGCTTGTATCAGTCTGAGGGGGAGTGTCAGAGCCCGGTCCGGAGGCAGCCAGAATACAAGGCGCCACAGACGTCAGTGAACAATAAGGAGTGGAGTTGTGTGCTCCGATCACCCGGACGGAACTCAATACTGCCCTTACCCAAGGGCTGTATATTAATGTGTATAGTAATGAGCCAATACAGTGTGTATGTGCGAGAACTCACAAGTAATACCATGCGTGCTACTACCCATGATCTTTACAGTTACACACAGTACTGGATTCCACTCGGAAATGTCTAGGCCCTTTGCTCGGTGTGTGCTGTATTGTACTGTGGCATCTCATTGATACTTGCTGTGCACTGATCCGAAAAAATTTCAGGTCTACTCGCTTTGCATTTCTTGTTTCCCCCTTGGGTTGCACCTCCTCCTGCAACATGGCTTATTTTATTTTGTCTGTCTGACATGCAAGAGAGTAGGGCACTAAAGAGAAAAAGAAATTGCGGGGGAGACGATAAAAAACAACCAGCAACTCCTTGGAACCCACTGAGGCAAAATTCGGAGAATCCATTATGAGAGGAAGCATGACTTGTGGTATGTCCCTCTCCCATGCCCCATCTCATATCCAGGATGTACGATATTACTAAGTTACAGTAGTACTGTAGTCGGAAAGTTGAAGGCATCAGGCCAAGCGGCATCAATTCCGGAGTGGAAGTATTTTCACGGTTATACAAACTGAGGGCAGATCTGTTGTGAAGTATAGAAGAATGGGCGGACAGCCTGAGTGCATAAGAAGAATGGATGTAGCCCAGCATCCATGCGCATATGTAAGCTTGGTAACTTACAAGAACTGTCGGAATGTGGAATGCATGATTGAGCTCATTTGGCACCAAGTCGGGTGCGTGAGACTCTTAGTCAAAAATTTCTGTATGGGCTGTTTCCAGTTTATTGGCGTCGGACTTTATAGTAGTATAATGACTGTGCCACTTTGACAAGTCACTATGTACATTTGCTTTGGAAACGTGTCTGCATTTACTCCCCCTTGGGCGGCAAATTGGGCTCTCCTAAAATCTACATGCTCATACAGGGTGGATGGTGATTAGAAAGGTATGGTAGGTCGATTAAAGGGAGACGGGAGAGGCAGTGTAGCATGGTGAAAGGAAAGAGGGCAGGGTGGCCACAATCATGATAAACTAAGGAAGAAAAAAGATATGAGACAGTAGGATCAAATAACCAAAAGCAGAGAATAAAATATGGCGTCCTGAAGACGACACCAAAGACAGTACAAGCAGACATATTGCACAGGAGTGAGACAGCAGATTAAAAGCAAGCTCATGAGTGTTCGGTAGTGGTTTGCACGGCCCAGCTCAAAGCCCGCAAGCCTGGGTTGCCCGGCCCTAAAAGCCTGAGCCCAGCCAAGCCCTGGTGATGGCTTTGGTGGGCTCACGGCCCGGCTCAAGGATCCCTCAAGCCTGAGCCCAGCCCGCAAGCCTGGGCTTTCAACGTCTGTGGGCAGTCTGTGATCTGCAACCAATACTAGTGATTCCCAACTAGTGCTTCTCCCAACTACACGGTTTTACAGCCCACCTTTGAAATTGGAAGGCCAGAGCCAATGACACAGTGCATTGACGAAAATGTCAGGAAGCAATGGTGCTCTATCAGCACCATGACCTTGCCCAAAATGGATCATCACTGCATCAGGCAAGCTGGTCGACCCTCAGAATACTGCCAAGCCCATTCCCCCCCATGAGTATGCCATCGAATTGAAATGGGCAGCTGAATCGGCTGACAAGAAATCTGGAGACCCAGTGACTCCATTGAGTGGTGGCACTGGCATGACTGGCCTTCCAGATTCAAGACCTTCTGGACACCAACCCTCTGCCTCCTATATTTTCCCCTCTCCCAAACCATGGACAAACACAAATAAGTCAAATTCTGCAAGGACTGTAACAGAGAAAGGCAATGGCGATGGTGAGGATAGTGGGGATGAACCTGATGAACATATTGAAGGCCATGAGTAATCCCAGCACATTCGGAAATATTCAAGTTGGAGTGCTGATGAATTGGATGGTATTCTTGAGTGCATGGAGAAAAAAGTTCTTATTTTAGCTGGTTGTATCAATGTCATTTGCTAACAAAGTTCTTAGTACAAAGACCGCTGACTGCTACCTTGAGGATGAGGACAATATCCCGGTTGTTGGGGATGATTCCAGTGGTCTGCATGTGCCACACCTACGCCTACGTTTTAGGTACTGTGGTGGAGTCATCGCCATCGTGCCCATCTCCGCATAGCTCAAATACAACATCAACATGGTGAATGGATACATCGTAAAGCAGATCCCGATCCTGTGCGGGACTTCACAGCTTCACCTCAGACCCATGACTGATCATAATTTGTTCCTTCGACATGAACAAGCCTGGCATAGAAGTAGACAAACTCAAAGGCAGCCTTGTGGGCAGCTCGATCCTCATAGGTGTGCTCCGCCTTGGGATGCAAGTCAAGATCCGCCCGGGCATTGTCACCAAGGACAGCTCAGGCTGTAATCCCTGCCAGCCCATTTACTTGCGCATCCCCTTGCTTCATGCCAAATCCAACCAGCTGCAGTTTACCATCCCAGGTGGTCTCATTGATGTCGGGACCAAGATCGACCCAATCCTCTGTTGTGCGGATCACCTTGTCAGTCAGGTCCTTGGGGCTGTCAGCAAACAGCCCCAAATCTTCACTGGTAACCCCCCCATTACTTTCCCCACTCACTCTTGTAGTTACATGCACATGACAATTTTTTTATTCAGGCAATTGTTTAGGGACATGTTTAATCAATTTACACTCTGAAGCCTGGGCTTAAGCCCAAGCCCAGCCCGAGCCCAGCCCAAGCCCTCAACCAGGGCCCAGCTTGATGTTTTTATGGGCCCGAGCCCTACAAAGCCAAGCCCAAGCCTGGGGTTTTGAGCCCAGCCTGGCCCTGCAAACCACTAGTGTTTGGGTGGATGCCCTTCGACCTTGAACTGAAGGAAGGGGAGAGCCCAGGCCTGTGGATTTGGACTGACTCAGAGTACGGTGGGACACTGTCTGATATTCCCTGGCATTCTTGTTGAGTTAAGTTGATGACCTTAACTGTATCTCATCAAGGCCACAATAGTTGTTGCCTATGGTTTGCTAGTGTAGAGCGTGCATACGCTGTGGCCTCGGAATCGGCCATTTCTGACCATGTGACAGCTCCCAAGTTGCCTGAGCCCAACAACGTGACACAAGCAACGCAAAGTCAACCATTTGCCTTTCCCACATGCCGCTCCTTGTCCCCTTGATCCTCCCATTTTCCCCACCTCCCGCCTTTGTTGTCAGCCAATTGGACCCAGGCCACATCTAGTCAAGACGCACCGCTCGCCACTCACCAAGCCTCCTCGGCTGAGAAGACTCAGATTGCCCAGATCAGACCGGCCAACAACAAACCCAAAGACAACACCGCCCCCCATTGCACGCACAGTGCGCTGCCCTTGCCAACTGTCCCAAGGTCTGGACTGATAAGGAAGGATTCGGAGTAGAAGGATCGGGTCTTTGTTGCATATCTCCCCTCTTTGATTTTAGTTCACTTTTTCTACATTTCTTGTTTTCTCCATTAGACTTAGAGGTTGACGTTGAGTACCGCCAGACCATTCTTTGTTCCCATCGCCTTGTGTTGACATCGCACCCTTCGCAACAACTCATAATTTTTGACATCGCTTCCCGCTTCCATATGATGCCGCGCAGCCTGTCGCCAGCTCAAACGTTTGTTTTATCTTTTCTTTTTCTTCTTACTTACTTTGTGCATAGAGTAGCCAATGTAGTACAAATACCTCGCCCTTGGATCAGATCAGAATAGAGAGAATACAGAAGGCAACCGCGGCCTCATTCCCCCTCATTTCTGTGTGATCCCCAACTGTGTAACGACTTGTGAGCCTGCTGCACCACAACCATCTTTCTCTATTCTCCATTCTCTGTTTTCAGTTCTCTTCGCTTCGTCTCACGTCTGTACCCCTCGCCCTTGCTCGCCCTTGCTTGCCCTCACCCTTGTCCATTCCCGCTGTCATCACTTGCCCTTGCTCTCATCGTTCGTCATCACCATTGCCTTTGCCATTGCCGCCACCTCATCACATCAACACACTGACATTCGACACCAACACACCAGCATCTATGCTTCTCCTGGTCCCCATCTGCGCGTTCTCGAATCTTCAGGATCGCGGCCTCTCTCCCTCTCCCTCTCTCTCTGTCACCTGGGGCACATCCCCAAACTCAGCACACAGGCACCATTCTGTTGCAGCTAAAGAGGGTGGGGCAAAAGCAATCAAAACACAAAGGAGTGTAACTGTATGACAGACACTCAGTCTGGGCTCTAGAAAGCACACTATAAGGATTGTATTCACCTGTATGACGGACACTCAGTCTGGGCTCTAGAAAGCACACTGAGGATCCAGTCACACGAGTACTAAAGTATTTAAAGAACTACAAAAATGGATGCTAATTAAGCTATGTACTGTATCTGGGCCTGGACCAAGCAGACTGTCTACAAGTAAAGTATGCTAGCACACTGCGCACCAGCAGCGTGCACTGTGTGGTCTTGATCCGGTGGTCCTGGCTGGCTGCCACTTCCGCAACACATTCTGTATTACACTAGTCAGGGGCGGAACGCTAAAGCCCAAACCATGTGAAGGGTACTAGAGTGTAACTGGCATCTGGAGTAGGAAGTGGGACCAGAGTAAGTTCGGCAACCGGGCCATAGAGGTACAAGAGTTTTGGGGTTTGGGTACAGGACTTGGGAGTGGGGTAGTCCCACCTGGTATGTCGTTGTATGATAAAAGGAGCAACTACAGTAGTAGGTAGAGCAAGTCGAATCTCCTGTCTAGTTATCTTTCTGCTATAAACATCGTTCTGAGTCTAGTGTTCACAGCGGTGACATTAGATTCGACTTTGTTTCTTCTTTCATCACAGCTAGTTCCAGCACTTCTGAGCCAGTGAAGCTCAAAGATCGATATTATCTAACCGATGAAGAACTCTCCTGGAGAACTCACAATAACTGAGTTGAATGAATATACGAAGACCATCCCAGAAACCCCATAGGAGTGGAATTCCAAGGATTCTGTATCAAGGAAAGACATACCATCAATAACAAAGGGTTTATTCCTGTCTGTCTACTTCAGAAACAGTGGTTCTGCATCTACTACAGCAAATCCAGAAAACAATTCTTCAAAGGACCCCATTTCCCCAAGGTATCCCTCTTCGATGACAAATACATCGTAGCCCAACAATTGGCACAACAAGAGTTTACCCTCCCTGAGGAAGAAGAAGATGACAAATCAAAATCTGATTCAAGCCACCACACCTCCAGTTTGGGAAGTGAAGAAGATGACAACGAATCGCCCACAAATGACATAGACCAAGGAATCTGAGAGACCCTAATTCCTCTCAAAGTGTGGACTCCAAGACACTCCCCACTTGATATACCAATCTATCCACAAATATCCTCCCCTACTCATATTCCCATACCACAACCTATGGTACAAATGGCAACACAAAGCCAAGTAGTAACTCAACCTTCTACAATGGTTCAAGGAACCTCCACCCCTACTGGAACATCAGGAACTTCCGCAACCAACCACCCCTCTCCCAATGATATCCGAAACAGTCTTCAAAACGCACTGTGCTGAGGTCCACCTGGAGGACCACCTTCAGGTGGAAGTGGCGGTGGGGGAGGCGGTGGCAGTGGTGGGGGCAGTGGTGGGGGTGGTGGGCAACCAGGCGGACCACAAGCCATCGCACCAGGGCCAATACAAGTTGTAGGCGATGTTAAAAATATGGGACAACTCCCATTTGTATTTGACGGAAATCAAACCAAAGCTGACAACTTCATGGACAAGGTTAAAGGATATCTTCTACTCAACCAAGACATCAATGGATTCAACTCTCCCATCAAGAAGGTGGCCTTTATGCTCACCCTTATCAAAGGAGCCGACACCACAGGATGGACCAGAGACATACAAACTTGGCTTGAAGGACTAGACCCAGTCACTGATAATGTACCCACAGTATGGGACCAATTCTTGGTAGAATTTGCCCAACAATACCAGGACTCCCAACAAGGACAATGTGCATGCCTTAAATTAGAACACCTCAAAATGATACACCCCCTCATCGACAAATACATCGCCAAATTTGAAGATGCTGCCAGACAAGCAGGTTACACTCAAGGCGATGAAGCAACCAATCATTACTTCCTCAAGGGGCTCACGCCAGGAGTCCTGCTTGACGTCCTGAAACCTCCTCATGTCCACACATATGCTGCCATCAAAGAGCAAGCCATTGAAGCCACCAAATCCAGGATCATGATCAAAGACCTTCTAGGACCTAGGGGAAGAGGATCAGGTTCTAACACATCCCAAGCTCCGTTCTGCAGTTTTCGGGGTGGGGCCTTTCAACCGTTCTATGCACTACAAGGACCCCCTAGGCCATTCTTTAGTCAAAACAATCCTGCTCCCCAGCAATCCAGTGCATCCAGTGGACAGAACTATAATTCCACCAATGCCCCTTGATGGATGAACAACGTACCAGTACCTATGGACCTAAGCCGGGCCAGAGCCCCAAACTGGCGCTACAATAAACAAGGGATGCAAGGACATGTAGCCCAAACAAACAGAGCCCCCTTGAAATGCTTTAACTGCAGAAAAGAGGGACATTTCGCACGAAACTGCTGCCAAGGACAGAGCAGAGCCAACTGGGCTAACCTTATCGACTTCAACGATACCCAATCCGATACTACACTTGCCCCTTCGACCAAGGACCGCATTGCCCAGTTAACAACAGAGATAGGTTCAATGAGCATAGAAGACCGGGTGAAACTGGCACAAGGAATGGGAGTAGCTGAGGATTTTCCCAATGCCTGATCAGATCGGCACTGATTAGGTAGAATAGTGATAGAGAAGTGTATATGTCTGCAAGAAAATCCATGACTGTTCGATTTTACACCCACTCTATTGCAAAAAGAGCTGAAGCTGTAGCACTAGTGGATTCCAGAGCCACAGAAAACTTCCTAAATCTATCATACACCAGATGGCTAAGGTTACCCATCAAATGACTACAAACCTCCCAAAAGTTGTACAACATGGACGGCACCAAGAACAAAAGTGGTGACCTCCAGTTCTACACTGATCTCTCTGTACAAACTGGAGATGTGCAACAAGTCCTATGATTCTTCCTCACAGATCTAGGAGACCATAAAGCCATTCTAGGATATCCTTGGTTCGCTGCCACTCAACCCAAAATCGACTGGAAACGTGGGTGGATAGATCACACCCAACTCCCTATCATCCTCCAAGCGCCAAACGCATGAAAAGCAGTATTTGGGATCCAAACCAGGAATCATCCAAGGCCTATCCAAACAGAACGATACTTCATCGGGAAGGTCACCATTGGGGAAACTACCACCTCTGATCCTAGTCCATCCATACCAGACGAATACCAGAGACACACTAAAATATTTAGCAAAGCAGAGTTGCAACGACTCCCAGCACACTCCATCTGGGACCACGCTATAGAACTCCTCCCAAATGCACCTTCTACACTTCCTGGAAGGCTACTTCCTCTAACCCAAGAAGAGATCCGTGAATGCCACCAATTTGTACAAGAACACCTGCAAAGAGGGACCATCACAAGATCAAAGAGTCCCTATGCAGCAAACTTCTTCTTTGTAAAGAAAAAGGATGGAAAGCTTAGGCCAGTACAAGACTATTGACCCCTAAACAAATGGACTATCTGGAACTGGAATGTATCTCCCCTCATCCCTCAATCTATTGATTGACTAAGTGGATGCACTCTCTTCACCAAATTCGATGTACAATGGGGATATAACAACATTTGCATCAAAGAAGGCGACAAATGGAAGGCAGCATTTCTCACTCCCCAAGGGCTATTCCAACCTCAAGTAATGTTCTTTGGACTAACCAACTCCCCGGCAACCTTCCAAACAATGGTCAACACTATGTTCTATGATGACATCAAAGCCGGGCACTTCACAATCTATATGGATGATGGAGCTATTCATACCAAACCACTTCCTGATGAAACCCACAAAGAACACTTAGCTAGGCACTGAGGATACATCCACAAGATCTTTGACAAGCTTGAGAAGTTTGACCTATATCTCAAACCAGAGAAGTGCTCCTTTGAACAAACTAGAATCGACTTCCTAGGAGTAGTAGTAGGCGATGGCCAGATACAAATGGACCTATCAAAGATCAAGGCTGTAAAAGAATGGCCAACACCCAAAACTCCTACCGAAGTCAGGGCATTCTTAGGGTTCACAGGCTACTATCGCTACTTTGTCAAAGGATATTCCTTAATCACTCGACCACTGCTACATATTACCAAGAAAACAATGGAATGGCACTGGGGAGACTTGCAAGAACAGGCATTCCAAGAACTCAAGAGTATAATGTGCAAAAAGCCTGTCCTCTCACAACCAGACTTCAACAAGAAATTCTATCTACAAACTGATGCATCCGCATATGGCCTTGGTGCAGTACTATCCCAGGACATTGGAGAAGCAGCCAACGCATCAAATCGGCAAAAACCCACTCTACACCCAGTGGCATACTACTCAGCCACATTCACTCCTACAGAACAAAATTACGATATATATAAACAAGAATTGCTGGCCATGATGAAGTCCCTTTCACACTGGAGACCCTATTTAGGTTGGACTAAAGTCCCATTCACCATCCACACCGATCACGCAAACCCCCAATACTGGAAAGCCCCACAAAACCTTAACAGAAGGACTGCGCAATGGCACGCTGACTTACAAGAATATGATTACAAGATTGAATATATCCTGGGGAAAGCAAATGTTACGTCAGACTTCCTATTGCGACCACCCAAAGCCGACCGAGGAAAGGACAACAATCAAGGCATCATAATCATACCCCCAGAACGCTGTAGAACAGTCTCCATCGGAAACAAAATCCAAGTCCCACCAATACTGGAGGTAAAAAGAGGTTTGATGAACCTATATCATGACCACCCCCTGGCAGGACATCCCAGAAGAGATGAAACCCTCCACAAGGTACAAGAAAGGTACTCCTGGCCTCATATGTGGCAATGGATCGAAGACTACATCAAAGGGTGTGCTATATGTCAGCAAAACAAGATCCTCACCCACAAAGCGAAGAACCCTCTATATCGTATTCCCACTATGCCTAACACCCAACCATTTGAAAGGATAGCCATGGATCTGATTACCAGGTTACCTAAGAAAGGGGACAAAGACGCCATCTTGACCATTGTAGATCAAGGACGCTCATGAGCGGCCATCTTCCTCCCATGTTCAACTACGATAACAGGACCCAAAATCGCTCAACTCTATCTGGATCACGTATATCAGTGGTTTGGACTCCCAAACCAAAATAATCTCTGATAGGGACCCTCAGTTCACATCACACTTTGGAACAGCTCTTACGAAAAAGCTTGGGATACAACAAAATCTCTCTTCGGCCTTCCATCCACAAACCAACAGACTATTGGAAAGGAAAAACCAATGGGTTGAACAATATCTACAGATTGTCACTTCTCTTCACCCTGAAGATAGGACAGCCTGGATATCCATCGCATCAGCAGTACACAATAATCAGCACAATAGCACCATCAACCTCTCCCCAAATCAAGTACTACTAGGATACGAACCCACTCTAGTCCTGTCAGATCGAATAATCACCACTAATGACACTGTGGAATCTCGGATCGAAACAATGATCAAAAGGAGACAAGAAGTGACCCAAGCCTTGAACAATGTGGCCAAAGAACTCCCGGAAAGCTCAGCTCGATTCTGGATAGGGGACCAAGTATGGCTAGAGGCCACTCATCTCTGTCTTCCCTTTCAGACCTTGAAGTTGAACCCCAAAAGATATGGACCATTTCGGATACAAAAGGTGATCTCTCCTGTGGCATATCGGCTCGACCTTCCGATCACTTGGAGAATCCATAATACCTTCCATGCCTCCCTCTTATTGCCCTATCAGGAGACTCCCAAACATGGCCTGAACTTCTTGCATCCACCCCCAGATCTGATCGATGGTGAAGAAGAACAAGAGATCAAACAAATCCTCAGTCATCAGACCTTTGGAAAAATGCGAAGGCTACAGTATCTTATCAAATGGAAGGGATTCCCCGATAGTGACAATGAATGGGTAAACTCCAAGCATATGCATGCCCCTGATATTATCCACTCTTATCACAAAAGGAACCCTCTTTCCTCTATAAAAGCTGTACGCTCAACGACATCAAACCTCATCCCCCATCCATCACTCCAGTCATCTAATCAAATCCCCCAACAATGGCCACTATGTCCTTCGATGTCTCTAAGACCATGGTCGTCACCCCTCTACAAGTGTCATCCCCTGCTACCTCGGAGTCACCACTCCCCATCCCTGAACTGCCTACTATGGCGGATATGTTCCACAACCCCAACTGGGTCCCACGTCCCCTCTCTCCCTGCACTGCGCTCACAGCCCTCAACCTTGTCGAACACCCCAATTACATCCTCACCACCAATATCGCATGAGGACTGGCAAGCACAGTGGAGAAACACTCCGAGGAGCATCAAATTGAGGAGGACCACCTCAACAGCCACATCCTTGGGTTGGAGGACCGGGTCGAGCATTACAAAAGCACCTTCGACACACCACCAGAAGGGTATGTCGAGAACAACGGGTATTACCCATCCCTTGTCATTCCAGGCCTGGGCGCGCTTTTTCAACCTGCCAAGTGGATCAAGAAGATTGGGCAAGGGCAAGTCACCATGCTGGCTGAGGGAGAGGGGCCCTCCATCGCCCCCTTATTCAGCAACATCTATGCCAAGCCCCTCATCCAGTACGACACTCCCACTGAGCCTTTGCCCACTTGGTTCCGTGACCTACTCGTCAGCCCAGGACCCTCCTTCCACACCCTCCTCCGCTCCTTCTCTGACATCCCCCAATGGGGGCTCCACACCGATGCTGTATGCTTCCACAACTACAACGATCAGGTCACCGTCATCCATGCCCAACTCCATCACCTCGAAGCGAGCCTCAAAGACACTTGGCTTGCCTGCTCCCTCTGTCAATCATGTCTTGAAATGGCCCACACTGCTTCACAAGTTCCCCATCTCAAAGCCATGGCACTGGGGCGCAATGTCTCCTTTTGTCGTGGCGGCTGGAACAAAGCACCCCAGGCTGCCCAAGATCGAGGACGATCTGCCTGAGCGGCGGAGTGATGTAACCAGCATCTGGAGTAGGAAGTGGGACCAGAGTAAGTTTGGCAATGAGGCCATAGAGGTACGAGAGTTTCAGGGTTCAGGTACAGGACTTGGGAGTGGGGTAGTCCCACCTGGTATGTCGTTGTACAATAAAAGGAGCGACTACAGTAGTAGGTAGAGCAAGTCAAATCTCCTGTCTAGTTATCTTTCTGCTATAAACATCGTTCTGAGTCTAGTGTTTATGGCAGTGACACTAGAGTGGGGCGTGCAGAATTGTATGTATATGACATCAAATGGAGCATTTCTCAGCACCTAGCTGATGTTCACATTCGCATCTGGGAATGGGCACCAGGGTGTTAAATATACCCGTCGCATCATTCTGCCCACCTGCGGATACGGTTTACGAATGCGGTGTAGCCTGTCGGTGACCCCTGCTCAATGTCCGAATCTACCTTAAACAACAGCATGAGAAAATGGACAACATAAGTACAACCGACTGAATTGAGAGGGAGCCCAACAGGATATGGACAGAACAATGTTGATTTGCATACCCGTCCAGGACGGTGTCACCAATCACCAAAGTGCCATGGCTACCCAGAGTCAGTGTCACCAAGGAATCTGTCCTGCATCTATCCCATGAAAATAATTACTTGGTCACAATACTCAGCACAGAAACAAAGAAAAGAAGGACTCACGTTCGCCAGATTGGAATTGGGCTCACCACGGACACCATTGACAACATTCAGAAACATGATGATGTTGATGTTGATGATGGTGTTTTGGTGGTAGTCGTTCATACTTCCTTACCTCCCCCAACATTCCTTCTCCCAATAGTTGGATACGGAACCAGCAAGGATTAGACAGAGCAGTGAGGGTGCAAGTGACCCAAAGGCCTATAAGGCATGCCATAGGAGAGAATAAGTGCCACTCATTCGGTTAGAATCAAGGAGTATGCAACATATGTATTGTCCTCATAATGTTATGTGTGGCCATCACCTTTGGCGCCAGAACTCTTGACTGTCCACATAAAGTTTGATCTGCCAGTACCACACTTCCCAGTTGGATTTGCTGAGATGAAACTGGAAACCAGCCGGTTAAGATGGGTCAGTTATGCACTGCATGGTGACCAAGGAGTTGCCTGGGGCAAGAGTACCAGAGTAGGGCCTAGGAAATTCATTTTTCCCTTGGGGAGTAGCATGTCTCAAGGCCTGTCTTTCCTAATGCAGCGGCTTATATAATTAGTGCTTATCCATATGCTGATCATGTGGGCACAAGGCAGCGGAGTAACTGCAGTGTATCAGGGCGGGTCGGACCGGACCTGCAGGACCCAATCCTCAAGCAAGAGCATTGCATCTGCTTCCCTACTTCAAAATGGTAACTGAGATGTCAAACGCGAGGATGGCCATCGCCGTTATCCTCTCGGGTGATTTCTGCGTCAAACTTGTGCTCATGCGGTACATGCAGGCCGGCCAAGATGTGGCTGACACATTAATCATGACCTGCATTCTTCTTGTGTGTTGTTGTGCAGACTCGTGCCGTCCAACTTGTCTCGGACCCCGACTAGGACCACTGGGATGATCATTGATCATCTCTCATCACTGACGCATCATTCTCTGTTCACATCAAATCATTGTTACAATAAATGATCAATGGTAAGACCATCTCGTCTACTTCCTGGCTTTGCCTTGCAGGGATATACTATCAGATGGAATCACACCACACTACACGGAGCATGGGGCACTGCCCCAGCTATACTATTGATCCTCCCCAGTTTCTATATCTATCCTCACAATCACTGTAACTAATATGTTACTAATACCTTCGGCAACTAATCAAATTCCGAGTCACCTTATCCCTCAACCCACTGAGCTGAGTTGCATGGCATGTGGTGTTTCTTATTATAACTTGTGCATCGGTTTCAGGTACAGCATGGTCATATTTTGGAATCGAGCCAAGTATTTGCAGAGCATCTTGCTCAAAACATGGTGTTATCTTTCCTAGTTCATCTGACCCCCCATCATTTGCTCATTAGCAGTAGAACCATGTCGGCCCCCACTGCCCTTCCCCCCATCCCTCCAAACATTGCAGAAATGTAAGGGTAGTTTCATCGAATTACGTGACCGGTTAACCTGACCCTTTCCTTCAGAGCTGCGCCCCAAGTTTGTCTTACCCTTTTCGCGTCGTCTTCTAGCATTCATACTCTCCCTGCTGATAGCTTCTGGGTGGTATTTTTAACTGGTGCTTGTATGGTACTCTAGTGGTCCAGTTATGTAAGTCCCATCTGTTGTCAACTCCAAGAAGGTTACTTATCTCTCTGGATGTTTCAAGATGTGTATATCTATAACTCCCCTGAGGACAGGAGACCCATCAGGCTACTAGGCAAGAGAATTCCCATCCTGTCGCATGAATTTTGCCCTGTCATACATTTTATAGTGTACAGCATATTCCTGCTGGAGACATTACAGATGGCCCTGAGTGGCGCAGACCTGTACTACTGGTTCGCCTCTGGATTCGGAGACATGAATCACCTCGCTTCGCCATATGCTTCTCCATTTGACATGCTGATAATGGGATCCTTGGTTTCATTATGTGTTCAATTCTTCTTCGTTTATCAGATATGGGTGCTCGGCAAGAGAGCGACATGGTGGCTGTGTATTCCTATCTGTCTGGTAATGTTTCTCCATCTTTGGGTCTTGGAACTATCTCACAATTATCATAGTGCTCACTTGTTGGCATGACAGCAGCGTTCATGGGAGGTACCTATGTGAGTCTGATTTGTATTTCTACACTCGAAACACGGCTCACATGCAACAGGGGCATGTACACGGGAGGTTTGCCCATGGGCAGGTGCTAGAAGTCCTTGCAACGGTAAGGTCTCCAAGTAAGCCAATATTCGCACCTCTAACGAAATGGCTGTGCCCCTTCAGACCTGGCTTGCTGGAAACACAGCCTCTGACTTGCTCATTGCAGCCGCAATGCTTTATCACGTAGATTTGTTTCGTTTCGCGTAAATAGGGGTTCGTCCAATGCTCATTATGCCAATCTTACAGTTTGGACAGCAGAGGGCCAGGGATGGCTACATAAGCAGTCATGCACTCACAAGCACAGTGAGGCTGACTGTTGAGACCAACATTATGACGAGTAAGTCACTTCTTGGCCTTGATACGTCAATCATAACTCTATTCTCTCTCAGCTACCGTCAGTATTGTGGGGTTGATAGTGGTTGTCCTTTACCCAGTGAGTGGTTCTTTCTGGCACGTAAACACCTGCCCTGCCAGTATTGATGCATCAATTGTCGAAAACAGCAGAAGAACTGGTTCGTGTGTCCGTATGTATCCGGGTTCATACAAGTTCTCCTTGAACCTGATGACCAAATTGTTATTCGTCACTGACATAGCGCATCAGTAATCAGGAAGCTGTAAGTGCCCATCAGCATGTTATCTCCTTCGAGTCCTCGCTATCATTACTGACCAATAATACTCTTCTACAAATACTCCAATACACTCCTTGTGTCCGTCAACAATCGCATATTGGTCCATGATACGTTCGTCACTTGTGGAGGGGTCGTCCGATCTCCCTCATTGTCACTCCCCAGCACGGCCCGTTTCGAAGCCACAACAGACATTGTGCTCATGGACGTGGAGAAGTCTTCAAATTCCTTCAAGATACAACCATTACAAGAGGTCGAAACGTAGGAGTCATCATCAGAGGGAGGTGCAGGCTACCCTTCTTCACATACTTCAGCAGTACCAGTCAGCCATCGCATGATCCCGATTCAATGACCAATGACGAGTATTTATGACTGAAGTTCATGGCAAGAAAATGGTCTTATTTATCGCTTAAGAAATGGTCTCGCGCTGTGAGACACATTTTATTTCAACTTGAGGCTTGGGATCATCCCAGCATCACCCAAGTGTCACCCACACCCATGTCAAAATCAAATCAAAACCTGACCAAATACCATCAAACATGGTACAGGCATTTGATTCCTGATTACCTCATCATTAAAAACGGACCTCGCCTTTGGGACAGATCGCAACGACTTGAAGACTCGAAGTCCAAGTCCGAACTAGCCGGGTCGTAACTTGTAGTACTGAGGGTCCAATAGAAGGTATCCGCTCATGCTGAAGTTCAGCTGGCCTGCGGCTATTGAAACCAGGGCTCCTTTAGACTAGAATGGTGCTCCTCCTTCAGGTGTTCCGCTCCAAACATGGCTGGGCTGTGGCATTCTATGGGATAAAGGTTTAAGCTATGGTGCAGAATGCTCCAAGGAGAATTTGACGGTTTAAGGGCTGCATCTGCTGCGCGGCCCATGTGTGATGGGAGGTGGTGCGGGATCAAGATGGAAAGAGAAAGAGGAGTTGCAGTAGGCAAGGTAAGGGGCTGACAAGGTTGATGTGGTGGCGAATGGTCGCTAGTGATCAGTGACAGGGGTTCCAATAAGTATTTTTCTGCATCTGCATCGGCAGGGCTCTCATGTCACCATAGGGGCTCGCTTCTAGCACTCCCACTTTCTGTCACACCTTTTTTGCCACCAACTCTCCAGTCTCCCCTGTGCTCGACATGTTGACGACCTCCTCCCTTGCGGCAATTTTCTTCCTTCTTGCTTCACCACTCTCAGCTAACGCTCAGCTTTCGTATCCCACATGCGATTCATTGTGGTCTTGGGTGCGTGTATCGATGCCCACCCCCCATCAATTCCAACTAACCAAATCTGGTGCTGTCTGCATCCCAGTCGTACAACACCCTCAGGCAGAGTCCCTGCATGGTTGCGGCATACTTGCAAGGCGTATGTAATCATGGAGGTGCGCTACAATTTTTGGACTGTCTCGTTCACAGGGCTCACCCAAGAAAGCTTTTACAATCCCTTCCCTAGCTTCTGATGATTACTCCTATGTTGGACCGATCATCCTGAGCGACACATCCAACTTGTGTAAGTGCAACATGGTCGTGTACTCGCTCATGAGCGCTTGCGATACTTGCCAGGGCGCAAACTGGTTCTTGTGCATTTTCTTCCTCTGCCTCTGCACGCTTACCGATACTAGTACGATGGTGACTTATAGGTGGAAAACGTGGACACACAACTGCTCTGCAGTCAACCCTCCACAAATGTTCGTCCTCTCTATCATAGCACCTACTTTAGTCTCCTCCTATTGTCGCTCTGCTTTTCTTCTTCTCAGGTATTCACACACCATCCCAAACGGGACGCACATGCCGGAGTGGGCTTTCATCGACATGACTGTAAGTTATGCCCCTTTCTGCCGACCGTACGTGGGAACCAACGCACAATCATCTCGAATAATAGAAGAAGGGAACTTGGGATCCTGTCTTGTCCTATCAATACAGAAGTAGGTAGCCGCCACTAGTTTCATACTGACGGCATTTATGTCTCACACACATCCCACACAGACCAGGTAGAGATCAGCCCCAGTGAACCAGTGACTATGACCTCGCTTCTGGCACCGACCACATCTCAGACGGCCGTCCCTGGCTTGTCATCCTCGCAAGCTCAATTCTGGTCATCAATGGAGAAAGGTCACAGCAACAAAGCAAGAAAGATCGTGGCAATTGTTGGGGGTGTCCTTGGTGGTATCGTCCTCATCACGGCATCCGTGGCGCTGCCGCTCTGGCGTGCGCGCACCAGACGCCGTAGGACGACTCGCACGGCTGCTGCCATCATATTTTCCGGTCGACGCGATCGCGCCATGCAGATGAAGGAGAATGTACCCAAGCCATAAACAGGCCCCTCGACCTCCCTCCTGAGACGATCTAAATTTGGGCATGCGTGGGCCATAGAAACCCCTAAAAGTAGGTCTCATCCTAGATAGGCAGCTAGGGTATTTGGTTGTTGTGTGGTAATATACTTTTATACTTTGGGAGAGATGCTGGTGTTGATTTAGAATATGTGGGCGCAGGAAGTGCTGCCACACGTTGGGGTGTATGGCGGTTATCACACATATACTGCCTACACTGACCGAACTTCAGCCCATAACAATGGTATCAGTACTCGCCATCATTTGGTGATGTCAAGCGCTTCTTCAAACCCACGCCCACTTCAGCCTGAAGTTTGGTAGTTGTCCATTTACGAATACATGAACGATCCTGGTTACAGAGCTCATGGTGACCTTCTACCCACACTATGCATGCTATAAGTTCGGTATAAGAAAGTATTCGATTTCGCTGCTTTGCGTCAACTTGGCCGACAGGCGAGCATTGTGGTTTGTTGCAAGCTTTCACCTCAGAGTGCTTTATTCTGGTTTCAGACGCCTTGCCCTCACTAGTTTTGCTCACCCTCCCTTCTACAACACCACAAATAGCACAACTGTCCATCTTGCATTCCGCTTTTCCAACGGGCATTTGGCAAGATAGGGCGCTTGTGTCTGAGTCCCTGCACACCCATCATGTCGCCCTTCCCTCCGCATACACAACTGCTCTGTGAAAGCAACTGCTCCCAATTCATGTGAACCAAGTTCATCTTGCTTCTTGTCATTAAAGTTCCTCGTTTCCATCCAGAGATTCTGTCTGAGAAGGACTTCTGACCGACGATGTACAGTGCATGTCCAATTTTCCTGTGGTTTGGGTCCAGGTGAAGTCCTCCTGTTCCAATAGCCTATATAGCTCCTTTGTAATGTAGCCCACAAAATCTACAATGGTCCGTAATAATGTACCACCTTGTTTCCAAGGAACTCCTAGGGCTGCACAAATTATAATGTACATCTCCCTTTTCAAGAAGTGCCATTATAATGCACTCACCCTGGCCCACAAGGCAGTTTGCAGTACTTTCATGCGAATAGGATGTGTTCTGTTCCTGTGTGGGTTACAACAGGATCTGTTGTGAATTCCCTAGGGATATGTGGTCCGAAGAGCGTTGCATGGTGTTTAACGATTTGGCGAACAAGGGCCGTGTGTTTCCATTGTCCGACCTACAGTGCAGCTTCGATTCAGTTCGGACCGTTTTGTAACGCAAAATCACATTCTTGATGATGTTCCACGGCCTCAGGTTGACCATTATTCATCAAGTTATATGAACACCAGTCGTTACAGGACTTTGACGACGAATTACACAGCCTACGGTTGTACCACCTCATGGCGGTTGAAGGTTGAAGGTTGAACCCCAGGACCTGAGGTCGACATATCAAAAAATGCAGGCGACAAATGGACTTAAGAACCACGTTGATTTTGGGCCCGCCACTGTTGAGCACATAGTAAGGACACACCGTCACACATGCCAGTGCTTTAAGTCTATGCAATCATGATATTACCACTATTCGCCGGGACGTGTACATCACAGAATCATCCAGACCATTGTTGGCTACACCTAATAACATGGCTCGTATTGTGTTCCACATACAAAAGGAGTCCGAGTCAGGACGATAACAAAGGTACTGTATCTGGTATCTTGAGAGGTAAACCGCACGGGAATGGCGTATGCAAAAAGTTAATGACATGCAGTGTAAAGGGACCAAAAGCAAGGCATCTTTATTGGTCACAAAATCCCTGATATATTTACCACGGAACTCTCCGAGCATTGTAGTGGACAGCTATAGGGTGGCCAGAAAGCCGTCGGGCGTTGACAAACTTCTCGATGGCTTCGTAGATCGGACCTAATGGCTCGGGGCCCTGTATGAAAAAATTTTGTAATGCTGGTAACATGTTTGTCGCTCCTTCACCGGTAAACTCTTGCAGAGCAGGCAAGACAAATCCTACAACTTCATCCAATAGAACGAGATCCTCCACAAAGGCGAAGGGTTGTAAAAGCTCCAGCCAATGAGTATTCTCCATGTTGTCATCCCAATCTGGCCTAAACCGCTCGATCTGGAGGCGCACCAGAGTGGAGAAGGGAGGTAAGGAGGAGCTACAGACCCGCGCAATTGATGAAAGTAGCCAATCTAATGGCGTGCATGAGATCCGGAACAAGAGTGACCCCTCCCTATAAGTTCCGTTTGTCCAAGTGAGTGTGAGGGTGCCTGAACTATTATAAAAGCATATGCATGCTTGTTGGGGTGCCTTCAATAGCTCTATTTGATTGATAAAGCGACAAAGTAGTGGAGTGTTGAAGAGTAGTTGATTGAAGAATGTGATATAGGTGTTGGTGAGTTGAGGGGGATCGATTGGGAACGAAATGTCCTCTAAGTATTCGCTATCACCGTGGAAGCTAAAGAAGGCAAGAGTAGGGAGAATAATGCGTGTGAGCGGAGGTGTGTATCGGCTTTCCCTATTGGCCTCGGGCCAAGGGGAAAGGAAGTGAAGTTCAAATGATTGGAGCCTTGGTAATGCGGACAAAACTTTGATCATCGCCTTCGGTGCAATGTGACCAGATTGAGGAATTCTCAGAAGTTGGAGCGTGACTAGGCCACTGGTGGATGAAAGTAGTTTCCCTAACGCAGGAAATGGAATGCCATAAAGTCGGAGTTTTCAAAGAAGTGGGGCATGCGCGCCCAAGAACGAATCAGGAAGGACAGGTGCCATTTTACTGTGCAACCCGAGCGCAAGATATGTCAGGGAAGGAAGGGGCTCCTTCATTTCGCTTATTTTCCCCAATAGTGGGTTCGGGACACCAGGAAGGTCGATTCTGTGTATGCATTTGGGACGCTTGAATGCAGAAATGATGTTGTCCGCGCCCTGTCCCTACGACATTCCACAAGAAACTTGAATAAGAATAGGCAATTGTGGCCAGAAATCCAGCGACTCCTGCACTGGCCAATTATTTGTGCAAAGAAGTTGCAGATCCAGGCGACGCAGTGAAGCAAAGACAACACATCACCATCTTTGACATATGTGAACTAGCTATGCCACCGATCTGAACCTCGCCCGTCAGATACAACCAGATAGAAACTGAATATTTCAAGAAGAATGTTGTCGGGGAGGGCGCAAATGGTCACTCTTTGGAGCAATTGTTCTGTGTCGCCCAAGTCAGCAACCGCCAAAAAAGGATGTATACGGATCAGTCCAAAATCACCACTCACCTTGACCTTCTTCGGCCAATGACTCCTGTTGTTGAGGTGCCTGTGCAATTCCCTTCCTTGCTTTGAATCCCTTGGCATTCCGCATAAGGGAAGTGGTGAAAAATAAGGAACCAAGCTTCTATCATAGTTTCGAGAGGCCAAAATAGGGCCTGGTGGTAGCAAGTCACGTTAATTTTTAAACGTGAAAAAGGGTAATATTAAACACACTTGTCAGAGATAAAAGTAGCGTTGTGAGCAATGGACAATACAAGGAGTCAGAAATATCATCAATGGATGGAGACGCGCGGACGCGGGCACTGAGTACTGAGGGCAGAGTACCGGCTGTTGCTGTTGCCACTCTGTTGCCACACGAGTTTGTGTTCAGTGTTTTTTTTTTGTTTTAGCGGCAAAGTCCCTCACCATCGCAGGTACCAGAAACCAGCATTTTGGGGGCTCCTTGAACCGCGACCACCACCAGGCGCAGTTTTCCCACAGTTGAAACCCAAGGCAAGGAGAGGCTCAGGCCACATGTACAAATGTCCCTGTGTAACTCATAGAACATCCACATAATAAAATGTCTATAAGAAACCAAAGAAACCAAAAGGATGGATAAAACCACTAAAGGAGAGACCGACATCCAGAAACTATGACCACCCAAAACACCGACACGA
>Ga0307510_10001032_pt1 | contig 29518 bp, 24 predicted proteins | sample 12_EM_MG_FD_207224 | JGI IMG/M metagenome (GOLD analysis project Ga0307510, IMG submission 207224) | Populus trichocarpa ectomycorrhiza microbial communities from riparian zone in the Pacific Northwest, United States - 12_EM | ecosystem: Host-associated > Plants > Roots > Unclassified | place... | reverse complement strand
TGCGCCCTGCAGCGTCGATGACCTGCGGTCCCGCGGCTACGACTACTGGGCGCTCGGCCACGTGCACGAGTTCGAGGTCGTCAGCACCGAACCCTACGTCGTGTTCCCGGGGAACGTGCAGGGCCGGACGATCAGGGAGACCGGTGCCAAGGGTGCCGTCCTGGTCGACGTTGCCGACGGCGAGGTCACGTCGGTCGAGCGGATCGAGCTCGACGTCATCCGGTGGGCGCGTCTCGACGTGGATTGCACCGGTGCCCGGATGGACGAGGTCGGGGATCTGCTGCGCTCCGCGCTTGTCGGCCTCCAAGGCTCGAACGCCTCGGGTCGGCCGCTGATCGCGCGCGTGACGCTGACCGGCGAGACGGCCGACGCCGGCGCGGTGCGGGATGGCGCCGCGACGCTGCGCAACGACGTGCGCGCCATCGCCTCCTCGATCTCCCCCGACCTGTTCGTCGAGAAGGTCCGCGTGGAGGTGACCGAGCCAGCGCGGACGACGGTCACGGTCGGCGAGGACCTCGGCGCGATGATCGACGAGGCCGCGACCGATCCGGATCTCGTCGCCGCCATCGGCCGCGACCTCGAACGATTCATGCTGGCGGCGAGCACGTCGCTGGGCGAACCCGAGGATGGCGACCTGCGGCTGTCGGCGGCGCGGGGCGACTGGGCGGGAGTCCTCCGCACTGCGTCGACCGCGCTGCGGTCGCGTCTCACGAGGGAGGGTTGAGCATGCGTTTCTCCCGCCTCTCGCTCGAGCGCTACGGCCGCTTCGAGGACTGCGAACTCGACTTTCGCTCGGGCAGCCCCGACCTACACGTCATCTACGGCGAGAACGAGGCCGGCAAGACGACGTCGCTGGCGGCTGTCTCCGACCTCCTCTTCGGCTTCCCCGTCCGTTCACCCTACAACTTCCTGTTCGACTATTCCCTGCTCCGTGTCGGCGCGGTGCTTGAGGATGGCGCCACGACGCTCGCCTGCCGCCGCAAGAAGGGGACGAGCGGCACCCTGCTCGGTGCCGACGACGCCGCGATCGACGAGGCACCGCTCGCCGCGATGCTGCGCGGCCAGACCCGGGACACGTTCGGCCTCTCCTTCAGCCTGGATCAGGCGGCGCTCCGCCTGGGTGGGCAGGCGATGGTCGAGGCGAAGAACGATGTCGGCCGGACGCTCTTCGCGGCGGGGTCGGGCCTGACCGGCGTCTCCGACGAGCTGCGTCGCTTGGAGATCGAGGCAGACGCGATCTGGGGCCCGACCACCCGCGGCAGCCGCACGTTCACGCAGGCCCAGCGCCAGCTCGCCGAGTCCGCGAGGATCGTGCGGGATGACGCCTTGAAGCCCAAGGCATGGTCGGACGCCAGGCTCGCTACCGAGCGGACGCGCGAGGCACTGGAGGCGGCGCGCCGCGACCGCGATGCGGTCCAGACAGAAACTAGGTCCGCCGAACGCGTCAGGCGGCTCGCGCCCCTCGTCCGGCGCCGCGAGGAGCAGAAGGCGTCGCTCGCCACATACGAAGGTGTCGTCGATCTCGGCCGCCAGCGCGAGACCGCCGCCGAGGGGCTTGTGCGGGAAGCCGAGGAGGCGGTCCGCGCGATAGCGGCCACCGAGAGCCTGCGCGCGGACATCGCCGAACGACGTTCCGCCGTCTCGACCGACGCACAGGTGCTCGGGGAGGCCGACGAGGTCGATCGCCTCGTCGCCGAGGCGGGCGCCGAGGTGAAGGCGAAGCGCGACCTCATCGGCCTGGAGGCCGAGCACGCCGATGCGATGGCGAGCGTTCGCCGGCTTCGCGCCGAGGCTGGACCGAATGTCGATGCGGCGCCGCCACGCGAACTCGCGGCGCGGTTGAGGGAACTCTCCCGTGTCGACAGCGAGCAGCGCCTGGCGGCGCGTCAGGTCGAGGACGAGCGGCAGCGCCTCGAGGGGCGGCGGGGTCGCGCGGAGGCGGCGCTTGTCGCGAACGTGGTGGGCGACGCCGCCGACGCACTTGCGTCCGCCGTCGATGAAGCGCGGGCATTGGGCGCCGACGCCGACACCCGCTGCGACGCCGCGCGCGGCAGGTTGGACGGCGCCGCGCGTAGTGCCGCCGACGCGCTGGCCCGGCTGGCGCCGTGGACGGGCGATGCAGATGCTCTCGCTCGTCTTCCCAAGGTGGACGCCACCGAGGTCCAGGAGGCGCGCGACGCCCTGGCGGTCCTGCTTGTCGACATCCGTCGCGAGGAAGACGCCGCGCATCGCGCGTCGGACCAGTCGTCCGCGACGGCGCTCGAGATATCGCAGCTTGCGACCGGGACTGCGGTGTCGGCCGAGGACATCTTGGAGATACGGGCCGAGCGCGACTGTCTGTGGCGGCCGCTGCGCGACCATCTCGTGGATGGCACGCCTCTCGCGGCACCGGCCGATGCGGTCGCGGGTTTCGAGATCGGCGTCGCCGCAGCGGACGGGCGCGCCGATGCGCGCTACGCGACTGCCGACGCGTCGGGCAGGCTGTCGCTGCTGGAGCAGACGCGGGCGTCGCACGACCTCGCGGGCGATCAGGCCGGAGCCCGCGCCCAGATGGCTCGCGACCGCCACGAGGAAGTCCTCGCCGGCTGGCGGCGTCGGCTCGGCGATGCCGGATTGCCGGAGTTGGAGCCGGGCAGGTTCCGTTCCTGGCAGGCCGACCGCGACGCGGCGGAGGCGGCCCAGGTCGAGCTGCGCGGCCTGGTCTCGGAGGTCGAGCGGTCGGAAGCAAGGCGCGACGCCGCGCGGTCAGCGCTCGCTACGGGGTTAGGGATCGCGGATGCCGGCGGCCCGCTCGCACCCGTGCTCGCAAGGGCGGAGACGCGTCGCGCAGCCTTCGAGGACGCCTCGCGCAAGCACCTGCTGGCGCAGGCGGAGCTGGATCAGGTCGGCGTCGAGACCACCGCGCTTGATCGCAGGGCCCGCGCGGCGGAGGGGGCGGCGACGACGAACGCCGCCGCATGGGGCGCGGCGTTGGCCGAGGCTCGCCTGGATATCGACGTTACCACCTGCGGCACCGTGCTCGACCTTCTCGACGAGCTGCGCGAGGCGGCGGCGGCGGAAGCGCTCCTCCGTCGGCGCATCGAAGGCATCGCGCGCGACTCCCGGGATCACGCGGCGGCGGTGGGACGGCTTGCCGACACGCTCGGCGTCGCTGCGGGCGAGGTCCCCGAGCGCCTACGGTCGATGCGGAACCGGCTCGCGGCGGCGCGGACCGCGGCGACGCTGCATGGATCGCTGGACGAGGAGGACCAGCGGCGCCACGGCGAGCTGCAGGAGGCTCAGGCCAGGCTCAAGGTGACCGACGACGCCCTTGCGCCGTTCCTTGCCGAGACCGGCGCGGCGGACAGGACGGCGCTTGGCGAGGCGATCGAAAGGTCGAGGGTCAGGCGCGCGTTGGTCGAGGACGTATCGGCGACCGAGCGTGCGATCATCGAGGGCGGCGACGGTCTTGGACTCGACGCGCTGGTCGCCGCGGTCGACGCGACCGACCCGGACCAGGTCGCGTCGCAGCTGACGGCGCTCGGATCCCGGCTCGATGAGCTCAACGCGGCGGTTGACGCGGCGGCGACCGCCCACGGCGACGCCCGCGCCACGTTCGCCGCGCTCGACACGGGCGGCACCGCCGCCGTCGATGCGGCCGCCGATGCCGAGCAGGCCCGCTCGGAACTGGAGGTCCTGGCTGAGGACTACATTCTGAAGCGGACGCAGGCGGTGACGCTGAAGTGGGCGATCGAAAAGTATCGCGAGCGACACCAGGATCCACTGCTGATGCGCGCGGGCGAGTTGTTCTCGACGCTGACCATTGGCCGCTACGCCACGCTGAAGGTCGACACCGATGGACCCAGCCCCCGGCTCCGGGGCTTGCGCGACGACATGCGGTCGATGGTCGATGTCGACGTCATGAGCGAGGGCACGACCGACCAGCTGTTCCTCGCGCTGAGGCTCGCTGCCCTCGAGCAGTCCGTAGCAGCGGGTGTCAGCCTGCCGTTCCTCGCCGACGACCTCTTCGTGAACTTCGACGACCGTCGGGCGGAGGCCGGCTTCCGAGTGCTGGCCGAGGTGGCGCGGAGCACCCAGGTGCTGTTCTTCACCCACCACCCGCACCTCGTCCAGATCGCGAAGTCCGTGGTCGGCGCCGAGCTCCATTCCGAGTGCACGCTGTCGTGATCGGGCGGGTGAACTTTTTTCCGGATTTTTCGCGCCAGGATTCGCTTGTCACTCTGAGGTCCAGATTTGGAGGAGATTCTCATGAGTGACGCGGACGATGAGCCTCCGCTGCCGGGCGACCACTGCACCTGGCGTCGGATTGTCGAGCAGGGCCAGCTAGTCCGGTTTCGCGAAGGCGTGATCGTCGGTGCGATCCGTGAAAACTACCGCCGCAAGAATGTCGATCAGGATTTCGTCCGCGGGATGATCGTCTACGTTTCCGACCAGATGCTCGAGATTCTGCGCCGCGAGATCTCCGCGACGACCTTCCCCAACGGGGGTCAGGACATCGTCGAGGCGGTGCACGAAGCTATGCTAAAGGCGCTGCTGTCTCCGACCGCGGCCGATGGCGAGGGGCTGCGCAAGTGGTTCAGGTCGACGCTCCGCACTAGGGCGGTCGACCACGTGCGCAAGGCGCTCAAGGCGATGAACCGCATGCCCGACATGGTCGACGACCCGGGCGGCATGGTGGATCCGCGGACCGAGCACTTCTCCCACGCGGAGCAGGAGCTCCATGTGCAGCGTATCCTGAACACCATCCGCGACAAGGAGAAGCGGGCGGCGTTCGAGCTCCACATGCAGGGCGTCCCCTGCAGCAGCAAGAAGGGCCCATCGATCTCGAGCATTCTCGGGATTAGCCCGGACACCGCCTCGAAAAGGATTGAGGCCGTCCAGAAACAATTAGCCAAGATGATCGGAAAATCGTGATGGAAGACAATCAGCGGGAAAGGGATGAAGTGCTGATCGCGTTCCACGAGGAGTGCGATATCCCGACGCGCGCGGACGTGGAGCGTTGGGCGCGGGCGCACCCGGACTTCGCCCAGGACATCCGCGAGCATGCGGCCGTTCGTCTGGCGATGGTCGCGGACCTCTGTGAGCAGCCTGCGCAACTCGACGACAACATGATCGCGCGCGGCCGTAGCCGGGTGCAGGCTGCTATGTTCGCGGCGGAGGCAACGGACCGCGTCGTCGAGGTGACCGCCGCGGCACGCCCGACGCTGGTTGGCATGCTCAAGTCGGCGGGCCTGACCCAACCGGAACTGGCCCGCAGGCTGCCGATAAAGCGTGTCGTCGTCGCGGACCTGTTCGCCGGCCGTATGCGCGATTTGCGACCGCGCTTCTCGACGGCGATATCGCGGGAGCTCGGCGTGTCGGTAGCGGCATTCAACGTTGCCCATGCGCACGCCGCCCGCATTCCGGCGCTTGGCGGCCGCGCCAAGTCCGTCGGTCAGCCCGTGGCGAACCAGCGGACCTTCGAGGAGATCATACGGTCGTCCGGGATGAGCGAGGAAGAGATCGTCTACTGGCTGGCCGACGCTTGATGGACGCTTGGAGCGATATCCGGCTTGCCGCACGGGATTGCCGCACGGCTGCGTTGGCCAAGACTGGTGCCGCCCCGACAGCCCGCGACCTGGTTGACGCGATGGCCGGCCTGCACGACCTGGAGATCGTCGAGTTCGATCCGGGCACGCGGGCCGGCGACAACGTCCTAGGCTTCTTCGAGCGTGGTCCCGGCATCGTGCATGTCGCTAGCGGTCAGGCCAAGGAGGGCGAGGTCGTCGTCATCGCGCACGAGCTCGGCCACTTCCGGTTGCACAAGGATGCCGAGAGCGACGTTACCGACGTGTCGATGAGGCTCTCTGGCGAACCCGTGGAGAGCGGCGGCGCCCGGGTCGACGGCTACTCCTCGCGCGAGCGCAAGGAGGTCCAGGCCGACGTCTTCGCGGGCGAGTTCCTCTGTCCTTCGGACTGGCTGAGGGACGAGCTCACCGCCGGCGTCCGGCCATCGGCGATCGCGACCCGTCTCGGCTTGCCGCGCAACCTCGTTCTGCAGCAGGCTATCCGCGCCCTGCTGCTACCGCCCCTCGTCCGTCACGAGGTCGAGGAGGGCGAGAAGGTCGCCTACTGCTTGGATACCGACCAGCAGGCGGCCGTCGACTGGTCGAAGGGGCCCCTGCTGGTCCACGCCGGTCCCGGGACCGGCAAGACGCGTACCCTGGTCGAACGCGTCACGCGCATCCTGAAGGAGGACGAGGCATCGTCCGTCCTCGCCCTCACGTTCTCCAACAAGGCGGCGGAGGAGATGCGCGAGCGCCTGTCGGCGGTCGATGCCGACGCCGCTATCGAGATGTGGGTCGGGACCTTCCACAAGTTCGGGCTCGAGCTTGTCACCTGCTACGCGGGGCGGATCGGCCGAACGGAGAAGGTCAAAATCTTTGATCCGACGGCCAGCCTGGCGCTGCTCGAGGCCAACCTCGAGCTGCTCCCGCTGCGCCACTACCAGAACCTCTTCGAGCCGGCGCTCGAACTCGCCTTCGTGGTGAGCGCGATCTCCAGGGCCAAGGACGAGCTGATCGGTCCGGAGGAATACCTCGCGGCGGCCGAGGCGGACCTCGCTGTGGCGGGCACCGACGAGGCCTTGCGGGAGGTCGCGGAGAAGGCGGTCGAGGTCGGCGAGGTCTACGTGATCTACGAGCGCCTTCTCGAGGAGGCGGACGCGGTCGACTTCGGCGACCTGATCCGACACGCGGTCACGCTGCTCAAGGATCCCCAGGTCCGGACGGAGGTGCTCGGAATCTACCGCCACCTGCTCGTCGACGAATACCAGGACGTGAACTTCGCAAGCTCGGCGCTCCTACGCGCGTTCGCCGACGACTGCCGCGACATCTGGGTAGTCGCCGACCATCGCCAGTCGATCTACCGGTTTCGGGGAGCCGAGCCCTCGAACGTCGAGCGCTTCACCGCGGAGTTCGACGGGAAGCGCCTCAGCCTCGGAATCAACTATCGCTCTGGCACGCCGGTGGTCCGCGCCTTCGCCGCCTTCACCGGAGGCATGGCGGGCGGCGCGGCGGCGCAGTGGCAGGCCAACCGAGGCGCGGTCGGCGACGTCACGCTGGAGATCTGCGCGACCGTCGAGGACGAGGCCTGCGCGATCCGCGACCGGGTCGAGCGGCTGCGGGCCGCCGGTGTGCCTTACCGCGACCAGGCGATCTTGGCGCGCAGCCATCTGACGCTTGGCCGCCTGACGGCGCTGCTCGAGAGGCTCAACGTCCCCCTCCTGTATCTCGGCGACCTGTTCGAGCGCGGCGAGATCCGCGACCTGCTGTCGCTGGTCGCGCTCGACGCCGAGTATGGCGGGCTCGGACTCGTCCGCGTCGCGCAGCTTCCAGCATACGGCGCGACCGAGACGGACGCGCTCGCGGTGATCGCCTGGGCGACGGCGGAGAAGCTGCCGGTCATCCAGGCGTTGCGCAGGGTCACTGAGATCGACGGCCTTTCCGACGCTGGACGCGGCGGTCTCGCGAAATTGGGGGCGGAGCTCGCGTTCGTCGGCCCCGGCACGTCGCCCTGGTCGATGCTGACTGGCTGGCTGTTCGAGACCGGCGGCTATCTAGATCCCCTCGTCCGCAGCTCGGACCCGGCAGACCGCCAGAAGCTCATCGCGATCTACCACCTGCTCAAGGTGTGCGGCGAGCACGACGCCGTCGGCGACGGGAGCCGGAAGCGCCTGCTGGAGCGCATCCGCCGCATCGAGCTGCTGAACCAGGACAGCGTGTACCGGGCGATATCGTCCGAGGCGACCGACATCGACGCCGTGCGCGTACTCACCATTCACGGCAGCAAAGGGCTGGAGTTCCCGGCGGTCCATCTGCCCGCATTGGCGACGAGATACATGCCGGCGAGCCGAAAGGGCTCGAGGACGCCTGCGTTGTCGAAATACCCTCAGCTGAACATGGCGAAGGACGACCACGACGCCGAGGAGGAGTGCCTCTTCTTCGTCGGCCTGTCACGCGCGCGCGACCACCTGTCGCTGACGCGGGCGGTGAGATACACATCGCAGAACGCGACGGCGTCGAAGTTCCTGGACTCGGTCTCGGCGATACCGTCGACGACCCGCACGGTTCCCTCCAGTGTGCCGCAGCCGATCGCCCGCCCGCCCGTGGTCGTCGAGAGGCGGACCAGCTATTCCGCCCGCGAGCTCGAGACCTACATCCGCTGTCCCGCGAGATACCGCTACGAGCAGCTGATGGGCTTGCGCGGCGGCACCGACGGCGCCGCGTTCCTCGACTTCCACCGCTGCGTGCGCCGGACGCTGGCGTGGATCCAGGACCGTCGCGCCGAGGGCGTCGCGACCAGCGCGGCGGAGGCGTTGGCGCATCTCGATGCGGTCTGGGCCGAGCGCGGTCCAGTCGGCCACGGTTTCGAGGGATATTACCGGCAGGCGGCGAATCGCATGGTCGCCAATGGGGCGGCCTTCATCGCTATGGAGCAGGGAGCGTCCGTCGACGGGGAACTCGACGTCACGATCGCGGGGCGGACCGTTACGATGGAGCCTGACCGTCTGATCGACGACGGCGGCGTGGTGCGCGTGCAGCGCATCCGGACCGGCCGGCAGACGAAGGGCGAGGGTGACAAGCCGATTTACGGTGCGTTGCGCCTCGCGGCGCAGCGGCGGTTTCCGGGCAGGACGATCACCGTGGGAGCATATTATCCCAGCGACGGCGACACGCGGGAGTTCCCGGCCGGCAAGGAGGACAAGGCCGTCAAGGTCTTCGAGGGCGCGATCAACGGCATCGAGGCCGGGCAGTTCCCCGCCAAGCCGGACGATCCGCGCTTCTGCCCGAACTGCCAGTGCTACTTCATCTGCGGCATCTAGGCGATCGAAGCGGCGGCGCCGGTCAACTGGCTAGGTCGCGATACCAATCGGCATAGGCGGTCGTCCGGGCCATGTGCCGGTTGAGGTCGGGTCCGCCGTCGTCCCACCACACCGGCCCACGCTCGCCCAAGGCGCGCTTGGCGCGGTCGACGGCTTCGTGTGCGGCAGACTCGCCTCGTTCGTCGGCCGCCTTGCGCGTCGTGGCCACCTTCCGGCGGGCGGCCATCAACTCCTTGACGAGCCGGTCACGCTCGTCGGCCGGCAGCTTCGGGTCGGACATGCGCCACAGCCTGCCGCGGACCACGAAGTATCGGCGGTCCGGCGTCACTGGGCGGTTCGGTTTCCTCGCCGTCACGTCGATCGCCGGATGACCAGTTTCTCGGCGAAGCACATCGAGCAGATGTCCTTGCGCCGCTCGAAGCCGTTGGAGTCCGCAAGTTCGCGTGTCTTGTGGTTGGCGTGCTGGCGCACCGACAGCCCGAGCCGCTCGGCGACGCAGTCGTCGCAGATCGGCTCGGGCGCTAGGCGGTCGATGAGGGCGCGGACGTCGTCGAACACGGTCATCCGGAGACATTAGCCGATGTGCCGGCCGCAGGAAGACCCCGCGGCCAACGTCGGTCAGGCCGCCTCCGCGAGGCCGACAGGGTCGATGTCGACATGGCCATGGGCGTAGGGTTCGGGCGCGCAGGTGAAGGCGACAGTGTCCTCGAGCGCCATCAGCGACCCCGACACCACCTCCATTGCGCCGCCGCCGTGGAGCCGCCGCAGCAGTTCGCCGACGGCGAGGATCGCCGCGGTCAGGCCGACGAAGGGCACGCCGATCGTGCGCGATGCCAGCAGGGTGAGCCCACAGCGATCAACGCCCTTCTTCTTCAGCGCCTCGTATGCGGGCATCGACGAGATGTCGGGTGCCGTCGCGGCCGCGGCCGCTGCACCCCAGATCGCGCTGGCGCGCTTTGGTCCGGGGAAGCAGTGCAGCGAGAAGTTGCGGAACCCCTGCGTGCCCGCACCGAGGCCGGCCTCGACGACGAGGTCGAAGCCGCCATCCTCAAGTGCGGCACGGGCGAGCGCATTGTCGACCCCGCACAGCGCCGCGCCGGGTTCAAGCTGATGGCGCCGGGTCCATTCGCCGAACCGACGCTCCTCGAATCGCACCTCGAAGCCGCGGCGTTCGAGCCAGTCGCCGACCCAACGCGTTTTCATCGCCTTGGGCTGCTCGGGCACAGCCAGAAGCGACGTGCTGTCGTTGGACTCGGCCATCCGGTCGAAATCCTGGAGCATCAGCATCGTCTCCGCCCCGCGGGGGAACGGGAGCGAGGCCAGCGCCCACGCGAACGCCTGGCCGAGATTGCCCAGGCCGATCAGCCACAGCAGCGTCGGGAGGAAGCGGAGTGGCGGCTCGCTCGGGTCCGGCTCCATCCATGCCCCGCCGGGATTCCACACCGACAGACCCGAGGCGCGGCGCCCGGCCATCTCGTGGTCGCTGGCGTGCCAGGCGAAGACCTCGCCGACGCAGCACGCCGCGGCCATCGCGGGCGCCAGCGGGATCGCGTCGCCGGTGAGCGACGCCGGCCAGATTGCGGGGATCACGCCACCTCGCCATCCCGACCACTGGAGGCGCCATGCCGGCGCGGCGCCGCCCCTCGGGACCCCCGCGCCGACGATCGCGCGGGGCCAATCGGCCCGCGCCTTCTCGACGCAGATGCCGCCGAGCGCCTCAATCGCGCCGCGCAGCGATTTCTCCGTAGCGAGCGACGTCATCACCGGCTCGTCGCCGATGCCTTCGACCTCGACCCCGCCGAGCATCGTACGACGCGCGGTGTTGACCAGGGTGAGGATCGCGATCTGACCGCTCTCGGTGGCGGCGGTCGGCGCGTCCACGCTGATCGCCATGCCGAAGCGCGCGAGCATCTCGACCGCGTCCTCGGCGGTCGCCGCGCGGCCGCTGTCCATGAAGTATTTCGCCGTGCGGTGCAGGCGGTCGGGATCGTATGTCATAGGAACTTGCTCCAGAAGCCGTTGTGCAGGAAGCGACGTGCGCCTGTGCCGGAATGGTCCGTCCAGTCGTGGTCGCCGCCGTATTCGAAGACGCCGAGTCGCGCCGTGGCGGGGCTGCCGACGGCAAAGTTCGGCACGATGATCGCGATGTGGCCTTCGCGCGCGACCATCGGGTTGGTGCGGTCCGACTCGCTCTGGAAGGCGCCGCCCGGATGGGTGTGCACGTCGCCTACGACGGTGAGGCTGCGCTCCCGGCATATCGACCACAGCGCGGCGAATGCCGGGGCGTGGAGGATGCAGACGCCCGAGCTGTACGCGTCGGGGTCGAGGTCGTCGTAGAATACGGTTTCCCGTACCTCGCGCAGGTCGCCCTCGCGCGTGCCGAGCAGGAAGGCGCCAGCTTCGTGGCGGCGCTCGCCCCGGCGATCCAGGTCACCCAGGAGGTTGCGCCAGCAGTCGGGTTCGATGCGTATGCCGCGGTTACGCCGCAGCAGCGCCCGTGTAGTCGTCCTGATTGAGAAGGTCATGGACTTGCTCCAAGTAGCAGATGATGCCGCGGCGGGGTTGCCACAGGCGGTTGGGGTGCTGGTTCACCCAAACCTCGTGCCCGTTCATCGAGATGCGGTCGCACGGCAGGTAGAGGCAGGACCCGCCCTGCCACTCGGGCCGGAACACCGAGGGCAGGATCGTCTTGCCGCGCGGCCACAGGGTCGCGGCCAGCGGCGCGTCGGTGGCCAGGCTCCAGGGCCGGGCCGTCACCGCCTGCTGCGGATATCCCGAGCACTCGAAGCGCAGGCCGAACTCGGCTGGCGAACCCGGGCGCGGTGCGGCCGACACGGCGATGACGACGTGGGGCCAGGCTGCCGAGACGAGGCGCCAACGCCCTTCGATCTGGCCGCACCGGAACTCCGGTGCGGCCAGATCGCGCTCGAGCAGCAGCTGGGCGGGGCTGACGGGCGCGTTCACCTCAGCCCTCGACGCGGATGTCGGGGACGAGGTCGAAGCACAGCTCGCAGTGGTCGTGCTTGACCAGCTTGTGCAGGGGCGTGTCGGTCGGCGGACGGTCGGTGCTGCCGCAGACCTGCAGAACGTGCTCGGCGGCGTCACGCTCGGCGAGCTTGAAGTGATCCACCGCCCACGCCTTGACGCGGCGGACGCGCGCACCCGGAGCGAATTTGTGGTGCACGGTCTTCTCGAGGTAGTGGATGGTGACGTCGATCTTGCGGCAGCGGGTGAGGTGCAGCTTGGCGCCGTGCTTGATGTGGTCCGGGCGCTTGTGGCCGTGCCACTCGATCGGATCGTCATCCTCGTCGTGGAAGAGGATGAACTCCTCGTCAATCTCGACGCCCGCCTCCTTGACGGTGGCGTGGATGATCTCGATCGAGGCGTTGTTGGGCAGGTCGACCTCAACGAGGCGGTCGTGACCCTGGACAGCGATGAAGACGGTATGGGACATGGGGCTTGGCTCCTGATCAGGCGGCGAACGGGCCGCCCTCAGAAACCCAAGCGAAATGACGCCCCGAAAATCGGGAATGAATCTTCAGGCCGGGTGCAAAAAGCCTGCGCGCGGGCGTCAGTCGCTCGTCGTCGCCTTGGCGATCGCGATCGCCGGCGCGACCTTGAGACCCGGCTGGGCCTGTATGGCCTCCAGATCGGCAGCAATGCCCAATTCGATTCCTGAAACCCGTCCTTCCCTTCCGGTCAATTCAAGCCGAAATCGAGATCTGAACGACCGGCGACTTTCGGGGAGCGACCGGGCACGGCTGGATGTCCGCGTTTGGGTCCTAGCCGCCGCGAAGCTGACTGGCAGGTTCCGCCCCAAATGCAGCCATTAATTTTTGAAGTTTCTGTAGGTTTGTTATGCCATATCAAAATCGTCGCCGTTTCCGGCCGTCCAGTCATTACCGTAAAGCTGCGAGAATCGTCGTGCCATGATATAAAGCGGCTCTGTTATGCCAGACTCATTGATTTTATCCCGATCAACTAAGTCTCTACGCAAATTAAATCCAGTATCTTTCGGCGAAACTTCATAGAGCTTGATGCTTAGTTGCCGATAAAGTAACTTTACAATACTGGTTTTGACCGATTTGTCACGCCTCATGCCAAAGTGAATAGCGGAAATGGGAAGTAATGTGTCGTAGGCTCCGTATCGACTCCTGAGGTCGCGCCATTCTCTCTCATGACTCCATTGGGAAGATTTGGCGTAATAATACGTCTGCTTAATCAATTCGAGTGCATTTAAGTCTCCTTTTACCTTCCACGCATAAACATCGCTGAGGTTGATTGCTCTCGGTGCAGAATAACTGACTTTGCCTATTTGTCGGTGAGTGTGGTCCGTAGTGTCATACTCAATACAAAGACCACGATGCTCGTCAGCGTAGTAACTCCACATTGCGGGAGAATCCCAAACCGCAGAAAGCGACAAAACTCCGATAGAACCTAATTCTGACTTCAGTTCAGTAAGAATATCACCACCGAAGATTCGCGAAAAGTATTCCGATGCTCCAATACCTTCATCAGCAAAGAAGGATGCTTGCTTCTTATTTCTGGCTATAGTGTCCCTCGTTTTTTCTATTCCCACATTGGGTATGAGCATTGTTTTAAGTAACACGAGCATTTGTCTTGAACTGATATCAATGGTCAGGGTTGGATTGCAATCCATCGGATCGTTGAAATTGAACGGAGCGGCATAGAACAATTCAGCTTCCGTCAGCATGCGAAGCGTGAACGTGTTGAACGAACGGTATTTGAACAGGCGCTTTGGTGGAATTGCTCTCTTGCTGCCCGCCATGATGCACTCCCCGTACGTGGCCCAACGTTGGCGAAATTTCTAAAAATGTCTGCCAGAAAAATTCTGTCAAAGTTACGCTACGGCACCCCGACGGCTATAACAGGCTTGCACGCTAACGGCCGCTTCCCACCAGGTCGAGACGTTTGCGAGTTAAATCTACTCGCCCGAGAGCCGGCATAAGATCGAGATGTACGAGCGTCCGGTTTCGGGGAGCGCCGACGCGCGGCTGAGTGTCCGCGATTGGGTCTTCTGGATCCAGAGGCTAGCTGAACGAATGTCCTCTACCTTTTTTCAGCCACTTGAAAGTCGCCGATTAGCTATCGGCCAATTCCAGCCGTTCTCTAGTCGGCCAATCGCTCGCGACATATCACTTCGACAGCCACTCTCAGCCCTTCGATATGCTCCAGCAACCAATCCAGTTCTTCGGCTGTAATCTTGTAGTGAGATGAATACCGCGCATCGACATAGGCGCGCCGCAGAAGCTCGAAACAGCGCTGGGCAAATCTCGTATCGCGAGGCCAGGCGCCGATAAGGCGGGAGTCGAGTTGCTCGCACTGCGAACGCAGGAAATTGAGCTTGTGCGATTTCGGGCTGTAAAGCGTCATGACGAGCAAGAAGCAGTGGTAGAAGCGCTCGGTCGCTTGATGAAGTTGAAAGGCTGCTTCCTTCGGTCGGTCGATGGAGACGTAATAACCAGCGCCTTTCAAAAAGGCTTCAGCGCTCGGAAACCACTCATCGAAATAGCCCTGTGCCTCTCGCCGCGCGGCCTCGTGCGACAGCTTCTCGGGGTGATCGAACGGCTCGTTGGGCACCTCGTACAGCGCGATGCCGTCGCGCACGATGTCGGTGAAGAAATACCTGCCGCTGCGCAGCTGCTTGTTCACGTCGGCCAGGCTGTGGACGATGAAGCTCACCGGCGTGGAGAGGCGGTGCGCCACCTGCTGCTCGCGGATCAGATGCTCCTCGGCCTTGGTCCAATATTCGAGCACGTCGGTCAGCTCGTCGTGATTGACCACCACCAGCAGATCGAAGTCCGAGAAATAGCCGCCTTTGGGATCGTTGACCTGGTCGCCGCGCGCATAGGAGCCGAACAGGATGATCTTGAGGATGCGTCCCGCCTTGCGGTGCGGCGCGTTCCTGCCCTCCAGGGCATCCTCGAACTCGGCGAACAGGATCTCGACGATGCGCGCGAGTTCCTGTCGCTTGGCCAGGGGAAGATGATCGAGGTCCGTACGCATGTCGGGAGAGTCGCCGCTTTCCGGGCGGTTGCCAAGTCTTTTACGTGCCGCCGAGGAGCAATCTGCACAAGGCGGCGATCACGCCCACCGCCGCGGGAGCAAAATCAAGATAGCAAATTTCTCCAGACCGGTAATGACAGCTGGCGGTTCAAAAACCGCAGCTGATCCGCTCGCCAACCGACAGAAAACCGGTTCGCGCCGCTGGCGCCTCCGGTCGGGCTACGCCCTCCCTACGCCGCAAGCAGCGCGAACGTCGCGCGCTCCATACACGTGCGCCAGCTCGCCAAGGGGGTCCCTGTTCGACGCCGATCGGGGACCCCTTTTGCGCGCCGATTGACATGATAGATTATTCTACAAGTAGAATAATCTATCATTATTCATCCTGTAGAATGACATTTCTAGCAACGTGATCGCGAATTGTATCTTAAATACTAAAGCATTGAGCAATATAGAGGCAGACCGACGGTTCAAGTGCATCGCTTTCGGGAGCACATCGCGGCGTGTTGCGCCATATCGCGCGCATGCGGAGCGACCGCTCGACAATCTCCGTCACACTGTCGAATTCAAACGCCGTTTGATCCGGTGGCGCTGCGCTGATCTCAAGGCGTACGGCAACGAGCCCCGCCCCAAACGAATATGCGCGCCAAGCCTTCGCTTCGGCGGGATTTGCGCCAAGCGGACCGGCTATCCCGCGAACCGGTCCTTCATCGCCTCAATCCACGCGACGATTTCCCGCTCGCTCCAGGATCCCGGACCGACCGGCGTGACCTTCCTCGTCAGCCTTGCTTCTGCGCCTCGAGCCACCGGCAAAACAGCGCGATTGGAGTCCGGCCCATCTCACGTTCATCGCACACGAGGTAATAGGCCAACCCGGTGTGGGCGACATGGTCGAACGGCCGGACCAGGCGGCCCGCGGAAAGATCCTCCTGAACATAGGCGAATTGGGCGATCGCCACGCCAAGCCCGTCGATCGCCGCCTGGTAGCACAGCGCGGCATTGCCAAAGGTCAATCCCGGTTGAGCGGGCGATCCACTCACGCACGCGGAGTCGAACCACGCCTGCCAAGCGGACGGGATCATCATCGAATGCAGCAACTGCGTCCCGAAAAGGTCCTCCGGTCGGTGCAGCGCCTCCGCGACACGGGGAGAACATACCGGGACGTAGGCGTCGTCGAAGATATGGTGCGACGCCACGCCATCCCAATGGCCGCTTCCGTGCCGGAGCACGAAGTCCATGTTGCCGAGCTCGGTGTCCACGGTGGCCGAGGCACCCGTGGTGATCTCGAGGTCGATCGTCGGGCTCATGGCGTAGAGACCGGCCAAGCGCGGGATCAGCCATCGAATGGCGAAGGTCGGCATCACCGTCAGCCTCAGCTTCTGCGTGCCTTTGCCCCGGGCCGTCGCGTCCTGGACGGCCTGTTCGATCCGATCGAAGGACTCGCCGGCGCGCTGCGCGAGTTGCACGCCGATGTCGTTCAGGTGGACGATGCGACCGCTCTTTCGGGTGAGCTTCACGCCCATCAGGATCTCGAGTTGATTCAGCTGCTGGCTGACGGCGCCCACGGTCAAATGAATCTGCAGCGCCGCGCGTGAGACGCCCCCATGCCGATGGACGGCGTCGAGCACCTTCAACGGCGCCAGGAGGGCACGGAGATTCGTCATCTACGAAAGCATGCCCATGTTCGGCCGGATAGCAACATCACCCGTCCGCAAGGGCCTCCAGGAGAACCTCCTTCAGCAGGGCTGAGTGCAGGGTCAGCGCGCCATCACTGTTTGCGTTGTAATTTCGTATCGCGAAACCGACGAGTTCATCCAGCCCCGCGGGTTCGACCAGGCTGGCGGGCAGCTTCACGGGCCAGCCGCATCGCTTGAAGCCGTCCTCGATCGCCGAAGCGACCGCGTCGACATATCCCTGGTCGCTGTCGCGCGGCGCGACACCGAACTGGGCGCCGATCTCCGACATGGCGGGCTTGCACTGCGGGCCGAACTTGCGCGCTGACGCACCGGAAAAGGCCGCATACCCATGCGACTGGGTCAAGCCTTCACAGCGATTGAAGATGGCGACCGACAGCGCATAGGCCGCCCGCCCGACCAGATGGGTTTTGAGGGGCTGACCGCCATCGTCCTCGTCGCGATTCTGGAGGAACGCGGCCGCACAAAGATCGAGCCGCGCGTTCAGATCGTCGAGCCGCGTCATCGCCGCGCTGGCCAGCGCCCAAGCTTGCGCGCGCGACGGCGCCACGAGCGGATTGCTCTGGGGCGCGGACCCCAGCCCCATCAGCGCAAAGAAGTACACCTCGAGGCCGGTCGAGGACATGAGCGACGCCGGGGCCGTGGCGAGGGCCACGGGGTCCCAGAAGATCGCCCTTGGCCGGGTCTTCGGATCGAAGAACTCGAGCTGATGAAGGCCGCCGGACATCCGCAGCGCCGAACCGCCACGGTTCTGGGCCGTCGTCGGGGCGGTCAGAACATTGAAGATCGGCACCTTCGGCTGGAGCAAACGGGTCGAGACGGGCGTTCCATCGGCGCGGTAGCGGGTCGCCATTTCCGGCAACGGCTTGTCTTCGCCCAGCAGCATCGCGATCACGCGCACGCCCTTGATGATGCTGCCCGCTCCCACGGCGATCAAAGCATCGCAGCCCCGTTCCCGGGCGAAGGCGGCGGCCCGCTCGATGCATTCGGCGGGCGCTCCTTCCGTAATCTCCGGGAAAACGCCCGCGCAGTCTGGGCCCAGCGACTCCTCGATGCGTTGGATCAGACCGGTCTTGGTGTACACGGAGCGGCCACAAACGATCACGGCCTTGCCCGAGCCGGCGCGGGACAACTCGCCGGGAAGATGGGACAGGGCGTCTTTGCCCGAATAAAGGTGGACGGGCAGGGAGCGCGCCTTGAATTGACGCCTGTCCAGCGGGTTCGTGCTCGGGTTCATGCGAGGGGATCTTTCATGCGTCTCAACGCCCCGTGAAGCGCGGCTTTTCCTTGGCGGCGAAGGCTCGACGGCCCTCGATACGATCGGCGCTGTCCCGGAGCAGGCCGTACACCTGCTGTTCCAGGTCGAGGCTCGCCAGCAAGGGGAGTTCGCCGCCGACGTCCGCTAGTTGCTTCACGGCGACGACCGACAATGGCGCATTCTCGGCAATTCTTCTCGCGACCTCAATGGCATAATTCATCAGGTCGCCCGGTTCGACCACCTTGCTGACCAACCCGATTCGAAGGGCCTCCGATGCGTCGATGCGGTCCCCGGTGAGGAGCAGGAACATCGCGTCGGAACGTGAGATCGCCCGAAGCAGCCGCTGGGTGCCACCCGCGCCGGGAATGCTGCCGATGCGCACTTCCGGCAGGCCGAAGCTCGCCGTCGACGAAGCAATGCGGATGTCGCACTGGAGCGCGATCTCGAGCCCACCGCCGAGCGCATAGCCGTTGATCGCCGCGATGACCGGCTTGCGGCACTTGAGGGCGCCGATTGCCGGCGGCGGCTCGCGCCCGAACCGCAGTGTCGCGAAGCTGTCGGACGGGGGTGGAGTCCGCTTGAGATCGGACCCAGTGCAGAATGCCTTGCTTCCGGCCCCGGTAAGGACCGCGGCTCTGATCGCGTCATCGGCCGATATGGCCCGCCAAGCGTCGATCAATGCCTCGGTCGTATCCGGATCGATCGCGTTCATCGCATCAGGCCGGTCGATCGTGACGATCGCGACGCCGTGTTCAATTTCCAGCTTGAGGCTCATGGTTCGGACCCTGTGACGACCGAGGCTTCCACGCATGCGTCGCGCGCCAGCAACTCGGAAATGATCTCCTCGGTGTGTTCACCCAGGCGCGGGGCGGGGCGGCGCACGGGCGTCGGCTGGCAACCGCGACCAAGATTGAACCGGGTGAGGGCGACGGGCCCGGACTCGGGGTGGACGACGATCTCTTTGAGGCCGAGCGCTTCGAACTGAGGACAAGACGCGACCTGCGCGTAGTCGAGGATTCGTCCACAGATCAAATCGGCCTCCCGGAAGGTGACTTCCCACTGGGCGGCGGACCTAGAGTTCATGCGCGACTCAAGTTGCTCGACCAGTTCGCGCCGGTTCTTCACCCGCGCGTCCAATGTCGAGAAACGGGGTGAGTCCGCCAACTCCGGAGCGCCAAGCACGTGGCAAAGGGTTCGCCACCGCTCGGGTTGATAAGCCGCGACCATGATCCATCCGTCGGAACACCGAAGCGCCTCGTTCGGCGCGGAGTAGGGCGCCGCGCTTCCGGAGGCGGAGGGCGCTTCCCGCGTGGCGAAATAGCTCGCGAATGCGGCCTGTTGCAGGGTGATGGCGCTCGAGAACATGTCGACCTCGAGTCGCTGACCCGTGCCCGTGTCGCCTCGCTGGTTCAGCGCCGCCAGCACCGCGATCGAAGCCATGTACCCCGTAACGGCATCGACGATGGGAACCTGAAGTTTGGCCGGAGGCCCTCCCGGCGTACTTCCGATGCTCATCAGGCCGGTGAGCGCCTGGAGCACGCCGTCGACACCGGGGAGGTCGCGCCAGGGGCCACTCTGTCCAAAGCCCGAGATCGAGCAGTACACGATGCGGGAATTGCGCTCGCGAACGGCCTCATAGCTGAGCCCGAGCCGGGCCAGCACGCCAGGCCTGAAGCTCTCGAGCAGGACATCGGCATCGGACGCCAAATCCATCGCCCGCTCCACATCGGCTTGCCGCTTCAGGTCCAGAACCACGCTTCGCTTGCCCGAATTCAGCGCCAGGAAGAAGGTGCTCTCCTCTCCGATGCGCGGAGGGAAAGTCCGGCAGGCATCACCGCTTTCCGATTCCACCTTGATGACGTCCGCACCCAGATCCGCGAGTATCTGGGAACATGTGGGGCCCGCCGCGATGTGGGTGAAATCGAGAACCTTGACGCCCTTCAAGCTTGAAGAAATCATGACTTCGAGTCTTGGATAGTGATGTGGCTATCTCGGAATATCTGCGCCGACTCGCGATCCTTTATATAAGGGAAATCGAGATATCTCCGGAGCGTCATCATTATTTCCATGTGTCCAGATCCATTGGAATTTCATGTCTTCTGGGTCAGACTTCAAACCGACGCGCTGCTAAGGCTTCGTCCGCCGCAGACATAAAGAAGTTGTCCCGTCATGTAGGACGCCGCCGGGTCGACCAGCATCTTGACGGCATGGGCGATGTCAGCCGGAGCGCCGATCCGCTGCATGGGCACGGTTCGCGCCAGATCGCTTTGGATATTCGGGGCAAGCTCCCTGAACAACGGGGTGTCGATGATCCCCGGCGCGATGGCATTGACGGTAATGCCGTAGCGCGCGAATTCGAGCGCCAGCGTCCGCGTCAAGCTGACGACCCCGCCTTTGGAAGCGGAGTAGCTGGCTTGCCCACGGTTGCCGAGCCATGCCCGCGAGGACAGGTTCACGATACGCCCGAACTTCTCCTGCATCATCGAGGTCACGACCGCCTTGGTGCAGATGAACTGGGACGTGAGGTTCACGGTGATCACGCGCTCCCAGAAGTCGAGATCCATCCTGGTCACCAGCTTGTCGCCGCCGATGCCGGCGTTGTTGATCAAGATGTCCACCTTGCCATGGGCCCCGATGCAGGCCGCCGTGGCGGCGTCGACCGATTCGACGGACGTCACGTCGACCTTCGCGGTCGTGATTTCGAGGCCCATCGCCGACAGCGATGAGGCTGCCGTCCCCAACGCATCCTCATCCATGTCCCAAATGGTCACGGCGCTTCCGGCCGATGCCAGGCTCTCCGCGATGGCCAAGCCGATGCCCTTGGCGCCCCCGGTCACGATGGCCGCGCGGCCAGCAAAACTGTTATGGTCCACCTGAATGCCTTTACCCAATGACTAGCTGCTGAGAATGTGGATCGAGCAAGCGGCGTGATCGACGCCCGAGATGCCGCCGCCGGTGACTTGCGTCAGCCCAACGCGCGCGCCGTGCACTTGCCGCTTGCCGGCGCGCCCTTGCAGTTGCTCGCAGATCTCGACGATCTGCGCGACGCCGGTCGCGCCCGGCGGATGCCCCTTGGCCAGAAGACCTCCGCTGGGATTCACCGGCGTCCGGCCACCCAGAGCGGTGGCGCCGCTGGCCAGCAGATCAGCGGCCTCACCGCGACCGCAAAGGCCCAGGGCCTCGTAGTAGAGCAGTTCCGAGATCGTGAAGGCATCGTGGATCTCGAGAACATCGAGATTCTCGGGACCGAGGCCAGCCTGCTCATAGGCAAGCCCGGCCGTTCTCGCCGTGATCTCGGCCTCGGTCATGTCGACGGGCGCCGACTCGAAGATGCCGGACTGGACCACGGAGGCTCGCACCCGGATCGGCGACGCCCGCCCCTTGGTGCGTCGCGTGCTGAGCACGACGGCCGCGGCGCCGTCCACGACGGCAGGACAACACTGCAGGAGCGTTAGCGGTTCGGCGACCATGCGCGACGCGAGGACCTCTTCGCGCGTTGCCGGCCTGCAGAACTTCGCTATCGGATTCAGCAGCCCATGCGTGCGGTTCTTCACCGAAACATTGGCCAGAACGTCGGTGCTCATATCATGGTCGTGGAGATATCGCTGCGCTCGCATCGCGTACAGCGCAGGCATGATCATGCCCCGGCTGTTGTTCCAATCGTCGTTGTTCAGGGCGAGGGGTCCCCCGCCTCGGGCGCTCAGATGGTCCATGCCGAACGCGACCACCGTCTCGTACTGGCCGACCCGCAACGCCTGGAGCGCCAGGTTGAACGCGGTGGCGCCGCTCGAACAGGCATTGTTGACATTGTAGACGGCCCCGCCAAGCGCGCCCAGAGGGCGTAGCGCCCGTTGCCCGGGAAGCATCTGGCCGAAGACGTTGCCGCAGTAGAAGGCCTGGACCTCCGCCATCCCGATACCGGCATCGGTCAGCGCTTCGAGAAGCGCGCACTGCGCCAACGCCTCTTCATTGAGGTCCGGGAATTTGCCGAAGTCGGTGATGCCGACACCCTGTATCATTGGCTCCGGCATTCAAGGATGCTCCTCGACGGAAAACGCATAGTCGTCCTCGCCGCTCGCGAGGGGGACCGCGACCACGGTGGCCCGGGCGCCGATCCGCAGCCGGGCGCAGTCGCCGGTGACACGCCCAAAAACGCGCACCTGCTGGGGGAAGTCGACCATGGCCAACGCGTAGCTCTGCGCATTCGCCCCGTGCACGACCGTGTAGGTATAGACTTCGCCAACCGGACCGATCAGCGCCTCGGCGGGAGTCGAATCGAAGTAGAAATCAGCGGGCGGGAAGGTCACCCCGTTCGGACCGGAATCGCCCACGAGGACGCTTCCGGAAGCGAGCCGGCGAATGTGGCTCTGATTACGCTTAGCGATGATCATGCCCGCTCCTCCTGACACGCGACCTACTCGGGCCATGAGGGTATGTCATTCGACGATAATTGATCGATACTTCAGTATGATTGAAGTATCGTCGCAGCCGCTGCCGGCCCTGGGAGGGATCGCCGTCATGATCGATGCGACGCTTGACGCACGGATATTGCCGAACCGAATCCGGGCGCGCAGGAGCACCCGGCAATCGCGGGACGCCGGGGACCTGCTTTGGCTATCCGGCGAGTTCCTCGAACACCGGAGGTGCCGTCGTCGCTTTGACCGAGACCGAGTTGTCTTCCGTCATGGCTGTCATATCGGCCGAAGGTAGATAGGCATTGCCGTCCATCAGGCGGCGTGATGTTCTGCTGAAACCCAGATCATCGAACTCCACGAACGGAAAGACGCTGCTTGGGCGAACTTTGACCCGCGCGGGCGTGACGCCCGACGGATGGCCAATGCGAAGCCGCTCGCTATCGGTGTTGAGCGCAAGCGCGTGCACGACCGAACCGTCGACCCGTGACGCGGCCGCCAGGGAGATTGATCCGGTTCCGGCGATCGACTCGTGAAGCAGGTCCATGAACATCAGGTGGATGCGCACGTCCATGTCGTCCGCACTGACGCTGACGCCGTTCAAGCTGGTGTAGCTTACCGGCGAAGAGACGAAGCCGGACAGGAGGAAGATCCCTCCCGCCGACATCGCCGACTTCCAGTCTTCCACGAAGCCAAAGGCGTGGGCCGCCTTGGCCTCGATCTCGCGGAGCAGGGCGATTAGCGAGCGATCGCCGTTAATTTCCGTGGCTGTCTCATCCCCGCGGAACCCGACGTCCGGTCCCGAGATCCAAAGACAGGGATTGCCCGCGTCGCAGAGCGTCACGCCGACCTCGCGGCCATCCTCCAGCCGAACCTGGTCGCTGACGTGACCGCTGGGCAGCAGGACATCGTATCGCGAGCCGATGGTCCCGGCCCAGTTCATCACGATTTCGGCACCCGTGCCTGGAACTCCGGGCACCACGAAGTCACCGGTCACCTGGGCCTTGCCGCCGCGCACCGGCACGTCGGCGACCAGCACCGTGTCGCTGTTGGTATTGTAGATGCGCACCTGCGCGATGCCCTCATGCGCATCGACCAGGCCTTCGTCGATCGCGAAGGGCCCGATGCCGGAGGAGATGTTCCCGCAATTGGGGCCGTAAATGACCGAGCGCTTGGGGATATCGACTTGCGCGAAGGTGTAGTCGATGTCCGCATCCGGCCGATCCGAGACCTTGATGATGGCCACCTTGGACGTAATGGGCCGTGAGCCGCCGAGCCCATCGATCTGCAGCACGTCGGGAGATCCCATCAGCCTTGCCAGAATCCAGTCCCGTCGCGGACCAGGCGGCGGCAAGTCCCGGTCGTGAAGATAAAGACCCTTGCTCGTTCCCCCGCGGGCCAAGACGACCCGAATCTGTTCCTGGTCAGCCTTTGTCATCGCCTCAATCCTTCCGCTTCAGGTTCGCGATCGCGCCTCGCATTGAATCTTCAAGGTCAAATCATGATCCTCTGGGCCAATCCTTCCGCCCTGGCGCCGAACACCGGTTGCTTGCGAATTTCGTGGGAAGCGCGTCGGCGACCATGGCCTCGACCACGCTTTGCGATGATCATGCGCGCTCCTCCCGGCACGCGATATACACGGGCGGTGAGTGAATGACATTCGACGATGATTGACATGAACTTCAGCGGGGCTGCAGCATTGCCACCGGCGCGGCCGACCCTGGGATGGATGGCCGTCACGATCGATGCGGCCTTTGGCGCGCCGATGTCGCCGGACCAGTGCCGAACCCGCTACCTATGGGTAATCGCAAGCCTCACGGGATGGACTCCGCTGTTCCGCGCCCTTGCACGTTCGCCGGATACGGCCCGAGAAGCAGGGCCACCACCATCGCGACCGTGAGCAGGCCTGCAAACGGGCCCAGAACCCAAAAGTAAGAACCAAATTTGTCAAACACGAGCCCGCCGACCAACGGGCCAAGACCGTAGCCCAGGCTGAACAGGCCGAAGAGCATGCCGTAGATTGTCGCGAAATGCTGTGTTCCGAAGTACCGGCTTACCACGAAGGCGATACAGTCCACCTCGGCGCCGAGACTCACACCGACCAGCAGCGCGACGGCGACGCCGCGGGGCATGCTCATCGGTCCCGCAAGGATGGCGATTACCGCCAGGAGCAGCACGAACAACATGCCGGAGACCAGAAACGGAGCGAAAACGCGATCGAGCAGCGCGCCGCCGCCGATGCGACCCACAAGAAGAGCCGGGCCGATGGCGCCACGCGCGAACGCCGCCTCCATGGGTGAAAGCCCGCCGTCGGTGAGGATCGGTTGAAGGTGAAGGACGAACAATCCACCCGCCCCAGCGGCGACAATCATGATGAGCGCCAGGAACCAGAAGCGAGGCGTGTGCAGCGCCTCGCGAAAGGTCATACCCTCATGTGCCGGGGGAGCGGCAAGACGGGCGCGATCCGTAGCCGCTCGTGGGCCAAGATCCGCCGCCGAGCGAAAGAAGAGCCAGGCTACGGGGAACACGGTAACCAGTTCAACGAGCGCAAGCAGGTGAAAAGCGCCCTGAATGCCGCCCCAGCGTGCGGTCGCGACCATGAAGGCGGGCACGACGGCGTTCGTGAGCGCCAGCCCTCCCATCGACAGCCCCAGGGCAAATCCCCTTCGTCGATCGAAACGACTGATGACCGCCATGGTCCAGACGACGGGAGACACGGTCGCGGATGCGACAGCCATTATGGCGCAGACCGTGTACCAGGCCCATAGGGAAGGCCCGGCCAAGCCGAAGACAAATAGCACTGCCGCATGACAAGGCACGCCGATGAGAGCGATTCGCCGGGGGCCGAAGCGATCGATCAGGCTACCGACCAGCGGGCCGAAAACGAGCATACCCAAGCTGATCACAAAGGCGCCGCCGGAAATATCCGCGCGACTCCATCCATTTTGGGTCGCCAGCATCTTCATCATCGCGGCCACCGCCACCGCCGGGAAGAGCGAGACCGTGGTGCCAAGCGCCGCGGCCAGGATGACCGGCCAACCCTCGACGAACTCAGAGTTTGGGGCTTGCGATGAAAGTTGATCGCTGTGGGTCATGTGGCGGCTCGCACGCGACGGGCTGCACTGGCGGCGGACGCGTTTCGACCAGTAAGGCGGAAGCGGGAGCACCAGGTTTTCGCGTCAAGCTGAGCTTTCCGACTGCCATATCCGATCCGAGACATGCTGTTGCCGATTGAACGGTGTTCGCCCTTACCGTCGCGATCGGCAGGCCGGGGCAGGTCCACTAAACAGAACCGCATGGTCTTTCTCCCTAGTCGTCTGTCAGCGGGGCCCCATTTTGACCCGCATGTGTCGTTCATCACCGCTCGCCAGCCGGAATGTCATCCGGCGAGCAACCAGGGTCACAGCTCACAAGTCATTCGTCCGGGTCAAGCCGGTCCGAGAAGTCCTCAAAACTGCCTGGCCCGTGCAAATTAACCGTTCGAGTCAGAATATTGGGCGCGGCGGCGGGGGCCGCCGCGCCCGCGTTCGGCTCAATAATGGTAGCTGAGCGTGACGCCGTAGGTGGCGGGCATACCCACCGCCCGCGTCACGTTGTCGACGACGTGCAGAATGTTGAGAATGTAGAACCGATCGGTGACGTTGTGGCCCCAGACCTCGGCGCGCCAACGGCCATTTTCGGTTTTGACCCCCGCCCGCAGATCCAACAAGCCGTAGCCCGGGATTTTGAACTCCGGATTGTTGCCGAAGCTGGCCGAAGTGTTGGTACGATAGTGGCCAGAAATCCCGACATAACCGCTCAGGTCCCCGGATAGCCTGAAGTCATACTGGGCGTCGCCGGAGAGCTGCCATTTCGGCGTGTTCGGGAAGGCCTCGCCCTTGATGTCGAGGACGTGGTTGAACGGGTCGTTGGTATTGAAATCGGCGTCCACCCTGGAGTCGACATAGGTTCCCCCGAACGTCAGCGCCAAAGCCCGCAACGGCTTCCAGGTGATGTTGAGCTCACCGCCTTTCACGCTCGATTTCGGAATACTGACAAGGCCCGGCAGGTTGCCAAAGCCCGTACTGACGTAACCCAGGATCTGCTTGTCCTTGTAGTCATTGTAGAATGCCGCTCCGCTGATCTCCATGGTCCGCCCGAACAGCGCCTGCTTGAACCCGATTTCGTAGGCCAGCACGGATTCCTGCGTCACCGGATAGAATTGAGGTTCGGAGATCCCGGGCACCGTGGGGAAGCTCCCGGCCTTATAGCCTTTGGTGACGCTGCCGTAGATCATGGTTCGCGTGTCCGGCTTCCAGCTCAGGCTCGCCCTCCAGGAGACGTTGTTCTGGTTGAGGGGCTTCCTGACCGGCGAGCCCCCCGCACCGTTCAACGCCACGGTCACGCACTGGCCGGCTGCGATTGGAACGGTCGAGAGTTGGGAGAACGCCGCGGCGAGCACGCCGTCACCCGGATCTTTCAGGCAGCCAGTGAAGGCGTCGTCAGCCGAGGTATAGCGGACGGAGCCGGAGGCCGTCAGGTTGAAGGGAAGCTTATAGTCGAGACTGCCGAAGACCGCCTTGGTGGTGATTTCCTGATTGTTGCTGTTGATGAAATCATGAAAGCGCAGCGCACCGACCCCTGAATTGGAGCCCGTGTAAATGCCCTCTTGATTGTCATGCGTGGTGTCGTGCTCGTAGTTGCCGCCGATCATCCATTTCAAGCTGTCGCCCATACCATTGCCTGACAGACGCAATTCTTGTGTGACGGATTGAATTTTCGCGCGGACAATCATGAGAAAATTGTCATACGGCGTACCGTCCGTATTGTTCGGCGCATCTTCCCGGAAATCGGAAAAGCCGGTAATCGAGGTCAAGGTTGTTCCGCTGGTGATGTCCCAATCGGCGCGCAGGGAGGACTGATAGAAGCGGTCGTTACGTCTCAGGCTGATATTGGGTATCCAATCGGCGATCCGGGGATCGTTGGGTGCCGGCTTATAGGCGGACAAGACCGGCGCCAGATCCTGATAGCCAGTGGGCCGGGTCGGGGAGAACAATATGAACTGATCGGCCTGTGTGTCGCTGCGGTCGCGCCAACCGTTCAGGTTCAGTTCGAAGCGCAGATTGTCGCGCGGACTCCAGTCCAGTAATATGCGCCCGGTCGAGAAGTTCTTGTGGCCGCGACTATCGTTGCGGGTCTCGCTTTTCTGCCAGTCGCCGCGCTGATCGGTGCTGAGCGCGATGCGCGCCCGCAGGGTGTCGCTGATCGCCCCGCTGATGAAACCGCTCGCCGTCACCGCGTCGAAATTCCCATAGCCGATGCTGGCGCCGGCGTCGAACTGCCGGGTGGGCTTGTTGGCGATGAAATTGATCGCTCCGCCGGTGGAATTTTCGCCGAACAGCGTGCCCTGCGGTCCCTTCAGCGCTTCCACGCGCTCCAGATCCAGCACAACGCCCTTGGTCATGGCCGAATAAGGCAGCGGCACCTGGTCGAGATAGACGCTCACGGTCGGCGCGACGGCCACCGCGACATCAAAAAAGCCGACCCCTCGAATGCTGTAGACCGGCGTGCCATAGTTGCTGGGCTGATAGCTGAAGCCGGGAACGACCTTCTCCAGATCCGAGACCGCCAGGACACCGCGGCTTTGCAACTGCTCCCCGGTCGCGGCGGCGATGGACATTGGCACGTCGCTCAAGCGCTCGCTGCGCTTTTGCGCCGTGACGATGATATCTCCAACGGTGTCGGCGGCAACCGGTTGCGCCCCGGCAGCCGAGGCTTGAGCGACCTGAGCATGAGCAGCTCCGCCGGCCAGACAACTGGATGATAAAAGACAAAGCACGAATGCGCGTGAGTGTTGCACGTTAACCTCCCCAATTATTTCTTTGTTTGTTCACCAGGCTGTTGGATGTGACGATCGCACATCCCGATTTCATCTCGATATCAGATCCCTAACTCGTGATATTTTGTGTAATCCTTGTGAGCTACACTGGGTGAGCTACACTGGCGGACTCGGCCAGATCGCCTCCCCAAAAAAAGCACATCCGCCAGCGAGGTCGGCCGTGGCCGACGCGTAGTTCCGCGCATTCGACCCATGCACGACCGTGTAGGCATAGACTTCGCCGACAGGACCGATCAGCGCGTCGGCTGGGGTCGAATCGAAGTAGAAATCAGCAGGCGGAAAGGTCACCCCGTTCGGACCGAAATCGCCCATGAGAACGCTTCGGGAGGCGAGCCGACGAATGTGGCTCTGATTACGCTTAGCGATGATCATGCCTGCTCCTCCTGACACGCGATGTACCCGGGCCGTGAAGGCATGTCATTCGACGATAATTGATCAAAACTTCAGTATGACTGAAGTGTTACCGCAGCTGCGGTCGGCCCTGGGAGAGATGGCCGTCATCCTCGATACGGCCCTTCGACCGCAGATTGTGGATCGGCGTGCAACAGGGGGCCCCTCATTTCGATGGTTTAGGCAGCGGTCTGGTATTCCAGGCGGCGAGATCGGGATGTTGGTGGTGGAGACGGTGGTTCGGATCCGGCGCGAGCATGCCGGCGGCAAGGCGATTGCGCGTGATCTTCGGTTGTCGCGCAAGGTCGTGCGCAAGGCGATCCGGGCGCCGGAGGGCGCGTTCGACTATCACCGAGCGGTGCAGCCGCTGCCGCGGATCGGGCCGTATCGTGAGCGGCTCGACACGCTGCTGACGAGAACGAGGCGCGGGCACGACGCGATCGGCTGCGGATGACGCGGATCCACGATCTGCTGAAGCGCGAGGAGTTCGAGGGTTCCTACGACGCGGTCCGACGCTATGCCACGCGCTGGGCGGACGGGCGGCGCAAGGACCCCGGCGGCGACGTGCCGGCGTTCATCCCGCTTTTTCCAGCCCCGGCTGCGGTTCGCCACCCTCGAGGAGTTGAACGGCTGGCTGGAGGCCGAGTGCCGGCGCTGGGCGTCGATGCACTCGCATCCCGAGCAGAAGGATATGACCGTCGCCGAGGCGCTGGAGGCGGAGCACCCGGCGCTGCAGCCGATGCTGGCGCCGTTCGATGGCTTTCACGAGAGCGAGCAGGCGGTGACCGGCACGTGCCTGATCAGCTTCGATCGCAACCGCTACTCGGTCACGGCCGGAGCCGTCCGGCGCGCGGTGCAGGTCCGCGCTTATGCCGACCGGATCGTCGTGCGCTGCGGCGAAGCGGTCGTCGCCGAGCACCCGCGCTTCTTCGGGCGGGATCGGATGATCCTCGATCCCTGGCATTATCTGCCGGTGCTCGCGTGGAAGCCTGGCGCCCT
>Ga0307510_10001031_pt1 | contig 29520 bp, 12 predicted proteins | sample 12_EM_MG_FD_207224 | JGI IMG/M metagenome (GOLD analysis project Ga0307510, IMG submission 207224) | Populus trichocarpa ectomycorrhiza microbial communities from riparian zone in the Pacific Northwest, United States - 12_EM | ecosystem: Host-associated > Plants > Roots > Unclassified | place... | reverse complement strand
AGTCCTTGTCAGATATATTTCATACGTGATGAAATTGTAGATAGTTTAATGGAACAATGAAAAATATTTTATATAAAGTATTATTTATTTCATGATATAATAACAATAGTTAAATCTACAATATTTAAATTAAAAACCATAAATATTAATATATATTTTTTAAAATTATTTTATAACCTCAATTTCAAAAGCATTATTAACCAAACACATTAAACTACTTTTTGTTCAACTTCAATTTAAACCACAGTTTTAACCAAACATACATAACTACCAAATCAACCTCAACTAAAAGCACTTTTTATAAAACAATTTTTTTCAAACTACAACCACAACAGCTACCACAATACCAAACACACATTCTAACATTCTAAAATAAATTCGCACCCATAAGATAAATCAGTTTATTATATTTTTTATATTTTAAATTTATCACTTATTTTTTTAATTTATATGAGAATGCTAATATTGAAATAATTAGACTCACAATATATACAATCACCTTCGTGAACACAAATATCAGCATATACAAAATCAAACACATAAACAACAACATATTGTTTAGTGGTTTGAAATTGACCTTAACAGTAGAAAAAAAATGCTGGAAAATCCAGTTGGGAAATAAGATGCATGTGTATTAATGACATGAACAATTAACTTGCTGGAATGAGACATGCATTCTCGTCATGCGCCAATTGAAGTATACCCGCAAAACATTTAAAAAAAAAAACATAATTGAACATAAATCAAATTGCTTCAATTTTTTTCCCCTAAGATTTGCATGTCTGGTGATTTGGATATGAGCGAGGCTAAAAAAAGGGATTGTTATGGACATAGTTTTGTTCAGATATTGAGAAGGCAATTAGGCTTTTGGGGCTGTCATAGTGTAAACAATGGTGATTTTAGGAGCGAACTGGTCACCACAAGGAGGAAAGGCTATGAGTTTTGGATTAGGTAGGAGGTTATTACGTTATGTCTATTTTAGGATGATATGTCAAAGACTTATGGTGATTAATAAAGTTTTGTGTGTGTGTGTGTGTGTGTCATAACTCATTTCTGGGTTATTTCCTAAATTCACTTCTTTTCTTCCAAAATAAAATTTTAAAATTATAATAAAAGACTAGCAACGTGAAGAAAGCAGACCGAGAAGGATTTCAAACATATAGAAAAATCAAGCTGTAATTTTGGATGAAATTGAAGCCTAATTGTACCCCATTATATCCAAGATTGAAAAGATAATGCAGATTCAAGGTCAAATTAAATGATTTATTGGACAAACCTGCATAAAAATTAAGTCCAATGACATAATTAAATTTTTAATAGGCCGATTTGATTTAATTATGGGCCAAATTAAAATTTTAATCATGTTTAGGAATTAATTTGGGTCTAATTGAAGGATTTAATTAGATGCAAGGACTTAATTATACTTTAAAAGGGTAAAATTAATTTTATTAGGAGCTTAATTGGTGAAAAATTAAGTTCGGAAGCCCAATTTGAGCTTAATTGAGAATATTGGAATTATAAGAGACCAAATTTAATTTTTAACAAGTCAATTGATTGAAATCAGGGACAAAATCGCAAGAAAATCAAAGTTTTGGAGTCAATTAGGGGTTAAATTGAAGAAATTCACAGCCAAGGACCAATCTACAAAAGGCGCTGAACTATGGGGACCTAATTGATTGAAATCAGGGGTGAAATTGAGGAAACTTTAAAGTTTAATTGTCAATTAGAGGCTAAATTAAAGAAATCTGAGATCAAGGCCCACAATGAAAAGGCATCGAAATCTGAGGTTAAAATTGAAGTTTTCCAAGGCCAAATTGCATAATTTTTAAAGTTTAAAGCCAATCAGGGGTGTAAATGAAATAAATCATCCAAGGACCAATCTTCTTCTTCAATTTTATCTAAAATGACAACTCGGGGAGGTCACTTTGTAGTTGCATTTAATGCCTCTAATGTCCACCAAATATGACAACACTTGTACCAAAATGATCACTTGACATTTCTCTACACCCTGGTTTGGTTAGTTTTTTTTCTCCACCACCAGCTCCACCACGAGCTACCAGCACGACCACCAACCGGCCACCCCCTCATCTGAAACAGCCATTACGACCCTCTCTCTCTCCTCTGCAAGTTTTTTTCTCCTCCACCCCACAACCAGCGCCGACAACCGACATCTCCACCAACTCCTCCTCAGCCACCAACCAAACACCCTCTTCACAGTCGAAGCCTCCATGTCGGGTAACTCTCCCTTCTCTTCTTCTTTTTCTCCCAACCCTCATGATCACTATATTTGAACAGTGGAACGTGAATTATAATTCATGTTCCACTATTCATGTATGAATAGTAGGCGTGAATTCTAGTTCATGTAGCGTTGCTTTGGGCCAGAAGAGTTTCGGCCCACCCAAATGGCTGGGCCGTGTCCAACCCACCTCTTAAAAAAGAATCCATTAGGCAAACATCGGCCCAATTCCCTTTTTTAGGCTAATCTTGGCCTAACCCATTTCGGCCGATTCAGGCCAACTAGGATGGGCTCGGCCCATATAGATGGGTCAGGCCTGACCCATATATTTAATTATAATATAAGAATAATATATATTATAATATTATATATTATTAAAAAAATAAAAAAAAATCAAAACTCCTTTCAAAAAAGTTGTGATTTTCTCACATGTTTTTTTACCAGTTTTGCATAATATTGGGTTATATATTTACACTGTAAGATATAGATCCAGTATTAAATACCCGATTTTCTCCAAAATATTTCAAAAAAATTCAAAACAAAATCTCAAAACTTTTAAATTAATTTCTCTTAAAAAAATATTTTGTTTTCATGTATACGACTAAATTCTAAAAAGTTTTCCAAGCATATTTTCATTAAAAAAACAAAAAAAATACATCTTTATCATGTTTTAAAAAAAGCAAAAAAATGGATATCGTAACCAATTTATAATTATCTATTAGGATTTTGCCAAAATATCCATTTACTAATCATTTTCATTTTATATTAGGGTTTAGTTATAGACTTTTAATATTTGAGAGTGTAAAACTACACAATAGAGTATACCTTTAGGTATTAAAGATACAAGGTGTAAAATAAATACGATGCTAAAATTTAGACTTTAGAATGGTTAGGATTAAACCCAATGAGGTAAAGACTCTCTCATGAAGGGAGATCTGCATTAAGACCTTAGAAAAAAACCAACAAATAGAAACTCGATCTAGAAAAACAATTAAACAACAATACAACTTATCTTAGGTAGGGTGCACTAAGGGTGATACGTCTTCCCTTTGCACAGCCAATCCCTTACCCAGACTCTTGCAAACTATAGGTTCCTAGTAACCATAATAGTAGATGGCGACTCTTGAACCTTAATTGTAATCTTATAATTAAACCTATACCCATTTCCTTTCCAAACAACAAAACCTGTCAAGAGGCACACTTTCAGCGCGCCAGCCCGACATCGCACCCGCGACAGGATAACGACTCCACTAGGGAACACCTTGTCTAGTTGGACTAAGTTTTGTTTGTTTGATTGTTTGCCTATTTGTTTTGGTTTATTTAATTTTAGCTCGCATTTTCATTGTTTTAGCATTTTTGTTTCTTGTTCATGCATAAGCACATTGGGTATAGATTAATGCCTTTATGCATTTTGATTTCGCGAGTAGACCCAATTTTAAGTTAAGTGGGGAGTAGCGGTTTGCCTCATGACTTTCAGTTGGGGTTTAGATTCGTGAAATATCCAACTATGAACTGAGTGTTTACTTAGTAATGGCGATCAAATTGTACCCCAACCATTCCTTGTAAAATCCTATACCGCCTTCACGCAAGGTGGTCACTTGGCAGTTCTTATATCTTTTTAAGACCAGGTAGAAAGCCTACCCATCATGTAATGGCCTAGAACCTTCCCTTAGAGTATGGACTCCCTAAATATTCAATTTGCATGGGTTTTCACCATCCATACCCGATGTGCATGTACAACATTTGCATCCATACACATATATTTATTCATTGTAAATAACATACATACATGCACTAGGTTGAAATATAGGTCACAAAAGAGTCTACAACACCCGACTCCAAGTGAGAAAATGGAAGATGAAGAGCGTGCTTACCATAATGCTCATTACCAAGAAAAGTTGGAGTCTCTGAAGGCAAATGGACTCGCCTCACCAGCTTACTCGAGCAAACACTTAGAAAGAATGCCTCTAGTGAAGGTCCTTCCAACCAACCCATCACTTTTGTTCAGATCCCGACAACAGCTCAGCCCAAAGAAAGAATGGGTGAACATGGTCAGGAGCCCCAACACAATCCAGCATCTGTGCAGGCAACAACATTGACACCAACCCCTGTAATTGTAAATGCATTCGCCAACAAGTCCCACAAGACCAAGTCATCTGATGGCATTGATCAAGATAAGATGGCAACACTGAAAGCGAGAATCATGGCTATTGAAGGGGTAGATTTATACGACCCAGTTCAACCTACAAAAAAGTGTCTTATCCCAAATATGGTTGTAGCAAAGAAGTTTCGTGTTCCTGAATTTATCAAATACACTAGAACATAATGCCTCATGACTCATCTCAAGTCTTTTTGTAACAAAATAGTAGAAGTAGTACACAATAAAAAACTATTGATGAATGTTTTTCAGGATAGTTTGAGTGAGACAACATTGAGCTAGTACATGAGATTGAACAACGCAAAGAATCATAAATGGAAAGATTTGGTGGATGCTTTCATCAAGTAGTACAAGTACAACATGAACATTGCTCCCGACAGAACCAGCTTGTCCAATCTGGAAAAAAGGACAAAGAATGTATAAGGGAGTACACTAAAAAATAAAGAGATCTAGTTGCACAGGTACTACGAGCATGTGATGGGTAGTTCGGCACAACAATTCACTAACGTTGTGACAATAGCTGGGTATATCAAGCAAGGAGTCAGAAGTGGTAGAATTTCCAAGCCCACTGAGAAAATAGGCTTCAAAGGGAAAATGAAGAAGGTAGACCATGTTGAAGGTAGCTATAGGGGTAGAAAAAACCAATTTCAAAACAGCCACACTCCATCCCAGATTGTAAACATTAATCTCAACTTTCCATTTCCCACCAAAAATCCTTAGCCCCAAAATTTCCAAGCCAAATTGAGAATTTCCAAAAGAAGAATTATCAAAGGGTCCAAGAACAACTACTCTCATTATCACTACCTTTGAATGAGATTACTAAGCATCAGACATATAGCTCTAGAACCACTTGCGCCTCTATAACCACCTTACCTTAACTAGTACAAACCAGATCTCATCTGCGAATACCATGTTGGTGCTGCGGGACACAACATTCATACTTGCAGTGCCTTTAAGAAGAGGCTCATGCATTTGATTAAGGTGAGTACGAACTCCTTACCCAATCATGCTTCAGGTAGTGGATCAATAAATGCACTAGGAACAAAATGCCTAGGAAAATTAAAAGCACTAATGGTAAGATCAGGGTGCAAAGAAGGCAACATGAATTATTGAGGGACTCAAATTTAAAAGGGTGTCTACGGTTTTTTGTGCACACCATTGATGAAATGCCTGCAAGAGCTTTTGTAGGGAAGCTAGCCGAAAGGGAAGAGTACCAGAGTTAGAAAATGGAGCTTTCCCCTATTGTGTCTAAAATAATTGTCTCTGTCTAATCATGCTTGTAAAATTATTTTGATCATGTTTGTTTCAACCTATTTTAGTCTTGTTGGCAATTTGGCTCATAATGCCACAAGACTTTCTCTATTAAAGGAGCTTCTTTTTTTTTAATAAGATCATGTGTTTTCTTGTGTTCATGATATGCCTTTATTTTTGTTTAATGCAAATAACACACCTACACGAGTACACCCTTTATTCACAAAATCACTGTAGCAAGAATTCTTTGGTGTGTTTCTCTTTTCTCTAAAAACTACACACGATCCCATGTTTTCACAAGGATTTTTAGGAAATCAAAGTTTTATTACAAAATAGAAATCAAATTGGTGTTTGTTCTAACAAACAAGTTCTAGAAATTCAAGTGATATCCTAGAATGGTAACCATACACTTAGAAAACCTAAAGAACAACCCAAGCACTATGAGATAACTTCAAAGTTGAGTTTTAGCTGAATGGATAATGAGAAACCATTTTGCATATTCACGTGAAAGAAAGTAAAGCTTGCCGATTCTGAATACATGCATTTGAAATGAGGAAAGGTTATTTTTTACATTCCTTTCACAAAACTGAAAATCCTTAGTAGTCCCCTTTTGAGCCTAATATGTTTTTCATGAGAAAAAATAACTTTGGCTAGGATCACACCCCACACTAGGGGGCAAGTGTGAGAAATATAAGAAAAACATCAATAATTATGTAAAACCCAACAAAAAGGTAGTGTTAGGCTGGCTTATGCTAAGAAAAAATTAAAGGAAACCAACCGGCCTACTCTAGGTGGAAAATAGGATGGGGAAAATCAGCCTATCCTAGGTGGGAATTGTGGGGTGGTAACCAACCCTAAGATAACCTAAAAGGGGGATACGAACAGCCATAACCAACACCTAAACACCCCCATCTCAATTAAGAGGGGTATAAATGTAGGAGAGGAAAAAGAATTGACCTTTCCTCTCCCCAAAAACCAACCATAACAGGCTGCAGCAGACCCTCTCTCTTTCCCAAAGAAAAACCTAACGACCCAGCTGCATATGCCTCCCTTGAACATTAAGAAGAAAGGAGACTTAGAGAAAAAAAGAAGTGACTGAAAACATGGATGAAGAAGGAGCCTAGACCTCTCCCCAGAAACGACAACAGTCATTGTTGTAGCTAACCCTTCTTCCCAATAAGACATCGAACTAGACCAGCCTACATGCAAGCACCCTTGAGTGTAGACTGAGAAGAGAGTTGGGAAAAAGAAGAGAAAACCAAAAACATGAAAAAAGGGAGAAATCAAAAGTAAAGAATAAGAAGAACTACAAAGAAACCTTCCCTAAAACTACTTAAAATCATAAGGTAAGAAAAACATCACTTCTCTACCTATTATTGTGACTTCGGGACCAAAAAGAAGAAGAAAACCCCAAGGAAATGGCCTAAGATTCTTACACAAATGATTAAGGAGAACTAGATTAAAAGATGGATGAAAATAGGGCTGAATAAGGGACTTAACTCTAGAACATGTAACAAAGGAAATGAATAATTTTGAATACACAAACCTAGAAGGAGGGCCGACCATAGTTAAGGCTGGATAGGATACAAATTATATGAAGAAATGCATAGATTGTGACTTTGTTAGAGTTTTAGATCACGTTGGAACCAAAACAAAATTTATGCTTGTGTTAATTACGTGATTTCTGCATATCTGATTGAAGAAATTGTGTGAAAATGTGTTGGAATAATGTTATATGCAGAATTGTGTTGTCATTAAACCTTAGAAGCATGCTGGAGCTGAAACAAGAATTTCACCATATTAATGCTTTGATTTTGTTTGTGTGATGAATGAACATGTATGATTGTGAACCAAGTGGATGGATATGCATTGAGAAATGTTATTATGGATATACTTGTGATAAAATATGTTGAATTGTATGTACTAATTAGGGAAGTAAAAGGCAGGAATGCTTCGGTCTAAGGGAAGAATCATGAAGAAACCTTACATGATGAACATCTTTAGTGACATGAAATAGTATAAAAGTAGAACTTTTAGGTGTTGTTGAATTGCTATAAATTGTATTGTTGAATTGGGATATTTCAATTGACAATTTGAAGTAGATGATTGTTAACAAAGGTTAGGCCATGAACTTGGAATGATAGTTAGGGAGGACCTTGGAAGAATGTACATGTTAGATTTCAATAAAGCATTGTTTGATAGCCTTGTGATAAATGTGAATGTGTTTGGTTTTGACACATGTCCAAATTCATTTGGGGCATGTCAAATAAGGAGAAAGCTTCGCGCAAACCTTATACGCAACCTAGGAAAAGAGTAAAGTCAGAAATGACTTAATCATCGCTGCCGATTTCTAGGTTGGTAGAGACTCAGTTTTGATCAACGATTTTTGAGTCAATAGAAAAACATAGGCGTTGGCGACTTTATAGGTCAGCAGTAGCATTGGATTGCACTTACGATTTCTAGGTCGGCAGCGACCGTAAAACTGATTGCGTTGATGATTTTTTAGGTCAGCAGCGACGTAGTTTTTGTCAACAATTTCCAAACCAAATGCACTGATGATTTTATGTGTCAGCCATAGAACTAATGGCGCTCATGATTTCTAGGTCGGCAACGACATAGTTTTCGTAAATGATTTTTGAGTCAACAGAAAAACATAGGCACTGGTGACTTTATAGGTCAGTCGTAGGACTGGATTGCACTGATGATTTATGGGTCGGCAACGACCGTAGAACTGATTGCGTTGACAATTTCTGGGTTGGGAGCAACATAGTTTTCATCAACTATTTTCGAACCATCAATAGATGAATGCGGTGACAATTTTATATGTCAGCTATAGAACTGATTGCATTGATGATTTCTGGGTCGAAAGCGATATAATTTTAGTCAACGATTTCTGAATCAACAGTAGACAAGTGCGTTGACGACAGCCATAGAACGAATTTCGTTGATGATTTCTATGTCACCAGCGAACTAGTTTTCATTGACGACTCAGCGTCTCTAGCGAACCAGTTTTCGCTAATGATTCTGGGTCACTAGCGAACTAGTTTTCATTGACAATTTTTTGTAACTAGCGAATCAGTTTTTGTTGACGATTCTGTATTACCAACAAACCTTTAAAACACCCAACAAAAAAAAAGTAAAACCAGAAATGACTCCACCGTCGCTGCTGATTTTTGAATCGGTGGTGACACACTTTTTGGTTGCTGATTTTTGAATCGACATCACTGTAAAACCCAATAAAAATTAGTGTTAGACTGGCCTATCCTCGGTGAGAATTGGATTAGAAACCAGCCCAAGAATAACCCAAAAGAGGGATAAGAATAACCTTGTCCAGCACCCAAACACCCCACATCTTCCTCTTACCAAGGTCCAGCTACAGGCTGTTGGAATCACCCTTCTCTCCTTCCTAAGAGAAAACTAAATTGAACAGCTACATGCCCACCTTCCTTGAGAGTAGAGTGAGAAGAGATTAGGAGGGAACAAAAGTGATAAACTTGAAGGAGGAAGAAGCCTGGAACTCCTCCCAAAACCAACTGCAACCATTGTTGCAGCACAACCCCTCCTTCTTAAGGAGAAAAACTAAACAGAACCAGACTGCATGCAAACTTCCTCGAGAGTTGAGTGAGAAGTGAGCTAAGTGAAGAAGAAAAAAACCAAAAACAAGGGAGAAGGAAGAGCCTAGAGGGTCGGCTGGATAACAGGTGAGAGAAGGAAGAAACTATAGTAAAAGAGAAGAACAGACCACCAAACTTCTTCCTAAAGCTATTGAGAACCGTGAGGTATGAACCAGAACTCTTCTCTACCGTTCTTGTGATTTTGAGACCATAAAGGAAGGTGAAAACCCTAACTAAATGACCTAGGATTTTCCAGCAATTGCTAAGGAAAATTTGACTAGGAAGAGGGATGAAAATGGAGTTGAGTATGAGACCTAATTCCAAACTTACAACAAGAGAAATGAATACTTTTGATTGAATGCAAAAAAAAAAAAAACTTGGAGAGATAGCTGGCCATAGTGAGGGCTGGACAAAACAAGAATTATAGGGATAAAATGAAAAGATGATGACCTTGTTAGAGTTGCTTAATTATGTGAAACCAAAACAGAACCTATGCTTGTGTTTATGACGAGTTCTGCATATGTGAATGATGAAATTATGTGAAAATGTGTTAGAAAGTGTTATGGACAGAATTGTACTATCATTTGAACCTTAGAAGCATGTGGAAACCGGAACTGAATTAACTCCATGTTGATGCCTTGAGTTTGTGTGTGTAATGGATGAACTTGGTTAATTAGGAAGCAAATGGATATACGTATGAGTATGATATGTTGTGGGCTATACTATTGTGTTAAACTTGATGAAAAGCATGTGAAAGATTGGATGAAAGTGGCATATATACTTCGACCAAGAATAGGAACATTGACGAAATCTCACATGATGAACCTCCATAAGTTGGTGTGAAATAACATGAATGTGGGGCTTGTTTACATGTCATTGCATTGTTACAAATTGTGATGAATTGTAGATAATACCATTGAGGACTTAAAGTGATGTTGGAAGGGATGAATTGGGGAAAACCTTGCTAAATGAACATGTGTTGATGTTTGTGTTGTTCGGTGAAAAGTGATTAATGGAGTGTGATTTGGTGAGGTTTTATGCCAATCTAGGGTGAGAAACATTGGTAGAGGGAAGCGTAGTGTAAATCTTACATTTGGACGAAGGGAAGGAGTGAAACCAAAAACGACTTCATCGCCGCTGCTGATTTTCGAATCGGCAGCAACAGGGGTTGCGTTGATGATTTCTGAGTCGACAACGACTCAGATTCATCAATAATTTTTACGTCAGTCGTATACTATATGCGCTAATGATTTTAGGGTCAGCCGAGAAACTGTGTTGCGTTGATGATTTCTAAGTCGATAGCGACTTGATTTTCACCAATGATTTCTGATTCAGCAATAGCCCATATGGGCTAGTGATTTCCACCAAGTATGTTGTCCCCAGCAAATCAGTTTCTGCTGCCGAATTGTGGAGTCAACAACGAATCAGTTTCGCTGCTGAATTATGGTGTCAACAGCGAATCACTTTTTGCTGCCGGTAACGAATTGTGGTGTCAGTAGCGATTTGGTTTTCAATGTCGAATTATGGTGTTAGTTGTGAATCAGTTTTTGCTACCGAATTTGTAGAGTCAGGAGCGAATCAGTTTCGCTGCCGAATTGTGGTGTCAGCAGCGAATCAGTTTTTGCTGCTGAATTGTGGTGTCAGTAGCGAAGTAGTTTTCACTACTGAATTGTGGTGTCAGCAGCAAACCAGTTTTCGCTGTGAAATTATATGTTGCCAGTGAAGCAATTTTTGCTATCAAATTATGGTGTCAAAAGCGAACTAGTTTTTGTTGTCGAATTATGTGTTTCAGCGAATCGGTTGAGTTTGTGTTGTCAGCGAACTAGTTTCGCCAACGATTATGTAGTCCAACGAATCAGTTCGCTGATGACTCTACGGCACTAGTGAACCAGTTTTGCTGACAAAGTTCTAAGACAGATTACATATCAACACTGGTTCAATGATTAAAATGATTGCATTGTATGATTGTAACGTGTGTTCTTGAAATTTGTTTGGTAACGAGTTGTTTGATTATAGAAATGCAAATATACTGATTTGTGACCATTGATGTGTTAGGTGGTGCGACCGGGACCCGATCAGCAATCGTACAAGGACATCTCACGGAAGGAGCAGATAGGTGACTTCCACCCCCTTCTAGCATAACATTAGTTTCTGAAGTGAATTTATTATAAAGGATCTATTGTTGTAATATATGGAATGTTAAACTATCACGAATCTTTGTATGAGCATTATGAAGGATCTATTGTTGTATTGTACTGAACATTAACTATCATGAATAGTTGTGTGAGTATTATGAAGGATGTATCGTTGTATTATACTAAAGGTTATTTGTCATGAATGTTTATATGAGTATTACGAAGGATCTATTGTTGTATTGTACTGAACATTAACTATCATGAATAGTTGTATGAGTATTACGAAGGATCTATTGTTGTTTTATGCTGAAGGCTATTTGTCATGAATGTTTATATGAGTATTGCAAAGGATCTATTATTGTGCTATACATAGTGCTAAATTGTTATGAATTTTTGTATGAGTATTACGAGGGATTTATTATTGTATTGTACTAAACATTAACTATCATGAATGGTTGGATGAGTAATATGAAGGGTCTACTATTGTGTTATACAGAATGCTAAACTGTTACAGAATGTTTGTTTGAGTATTACAAAGGATTTATTGTTATGTATATTGAGCGTTAAGCTAGTATGAAACGTCTGTACGAGTATTACAAAGGGTCTACTATTATGTTATAATGAATGTCAAATTGTTATGAATAATTTGAATGATCATTATAAAGGATATATTATTATGTTATAGTGATTTCATAAACTGCCTATGGAACGTTTGATTGGTAAATGATTAGCTACGACTAATGACATCCGAGATGGATGACCGGGTTGTGATTGATGATTAGCTTCGGCTAATGACATCCTATGTGGATGACTAGGATGAATAAATGATTAGCTTCGGCTAATGGCATCCTAAACGGATGACCAGGATAAGTAAATGATTAGGTTCAGTTAATGGCATCCTAAGTTGATGACCGAGATGAACAAATGATTAGCTTTGGCTGATGGCATTCTAAGAGGATGACCGGGATGAAGAGATGATTAGCTTTAACTAATGACATCCTAAGTGGATGGCCGAAATGAATAAATGATTAGATTCAGGTAATGGCATCCTAAAGGGATGACCGGGATGAACAAATGATTAGCTTCAGCTAATGGCATCCTAAGAGGATGATCGGGATGAAGAAATGATTAGCTTCGGCTAATGGCATTCTAAGAGGATGACCGGGATGAAGAGATGATTAGCTTCGGCTAATGGCATCCTAAGAGGATGGCCGGAATGAACAAATGATTAGCTTCGGCTAATGGCATCCTAAGAGGATGACCGGGATGAAAAAATGATTAGCTTCGGCTAATGGCATTCTAAGAGGATGGCCGGAATGAATAAATGATTAGATTCAGGTAATGGCATCCTAAAGGGATGACCGGGATGAACAAATGATTAGCTTCGGCTAATGGCATCCTAAGAGGATGATCGGGATGAAGAAATGATTAGCTTCGGCTAATGGCATTCTAAGAGGATGACCGGGATGAAGAGATGATTAGCTTTAACTAATGGCATCCTAAGTGGATGGCCGAAATGAATAAATGATTAGATTCAGTTAATGGCATCCTAAGGGGATGACCGGGATGAACAAATGATTAGCTTCAGCTAATGGCATCCTAAGTGGATGACCAGGATGGATAAAGTATTGACTTCGACTATTGGCATCCTAAATGGATGACCGGGATGAATAAATGATTAGTTTTGGCTAATAGCATCCTAGATGGATGACTGAGATGACCAGATTTGGGAGTTATGAGTTAATTTTAAGAATTGATGCGTTTATGTGTACTATGTTTTATATATGCCAAATATATGAAAGAACTACAATTGTTATGCTTTAAACAGATAATGACGTTAGTTTGGGTAATGGTATTCGAGACGGATGACCGGGTTTGAGTATTGTAATTAGCCTTGATAATTGATGAATTATTAAGGGTGGTATTTAGGTAAGTAAGGAGAAAAGAAATAATTATACTCTTTTGGTCTATGAATAAAATGTAACATTAATATTGCTTTATTATGTTTTTAAATTACTTATAATGCTTGAAATTACCTTGTGTTGTAACAAGGACATCATACCAATATGTTGTCTTCTTTGAATACTTGAGTGAAGGAGAGTTAAGGAGAAGGGTGGCAACTGAAAAGGTAGCCTAGGGCCAGCTGGAACCAGTCAGCAGAGGAAGAAGAACAAAAAACCAAGATTTGAGGGAATAACCATACCACCAAGACCTACTCAAAAGTTGTCTAAAGAACGTGAGGTAAGACCAATATCCTTCCCTTGGCTGGTTGTTACCCTAGATTTCAAACAAAAAAGAAGGGAAGAAAACTCAAAAATAGAAGGGGGTACTGTTCTTGCACTTAACTCAAGGAATCTTAACTAAATGGACAAACCTAAGTAAAGCAAAGGATGAATGAACACATGCATAGACCCTTACCTAAGAAACATGAACGATTTTGCATGCATGAACCTAGGGGAGGGTCGGCCATGGTGAGGGCTGGATAAAATATGAGTTAGAATGACTAAATGCATAGATGATGATCTTGTGAGACTTCTAGGGACATACTTGAATAAAAAACAGAATCATACTTGTGTTAATGATGTAAATTCTGCATGTTTAATTGATGAACTTATATGGAAAGGTGTTGGAATGATGTTAAGTGCAAATTGTGTTATTAATGAACCTTGAAAGCATGTTCCAGCTGAAACATGAATTACACCATATAATGCTTCGATTTTGTTTGTTGATGAACAGACATGTGCGATTGTGAAGCAAAATATTGGATTGTGAATTGCAATTGTGATTATACTTGTGAGAAATATGATGATTTGCAGGTGTAGCTAAGTATGAGAAATATGATGATTGGCATCGACATGGAATTTGCTGATGATTTTAACGTCAGTCGTAGAAATATGTCGCATGATGATTTCTAGGTCGGCAGCGACTAAGTTTTCATCAACTATTTTTGAGCCAGTAGTAGGCTATATGCGTTGACGATTTATGCTAAATAGTGGTGTCTGCAGTGAATCAGTTTTCGCTGCCGAATTGTGTTGTTTGCAGCAAATCCGTTTTTGCTACTGAATCATGTTGTCTGCAACGAATCAGTTTTTGCTATCGAATTGTGTTGTCTACAGCGAATCAATTTTCGCTGCCGAATAGTAGTGTCTGCAGCAAATCAGTTTTCACTACTGAATAGTGTTGTCTACAACAAATTTGTTTTTAATGTCAAATCGTGTTTTTTATAGCGAATAAGTTTTCGCTGCTGAATTTTGGTGTCTGCAACGAATCAGTTTTTGCTGCCGAATTGTGTTATCTGCAACGAATCAGTTTTTGCTGCCGAATTGTGTTATCTACAACGAATCAGTTTTCGCTGCAGAAATCTGGTGTTTGCAGCGAATCAGTTTTCACTACCAAATATTTCTGTATCGCCAGTGAATCAATTTTCGCTGCCGAATTCTAGGTCACCAGGAAATCAGTTTTCGCTGCTGATTTTCTGCGATAGACACCCATGGCAGAAATGACTTAAATGCTTGTAACGATTTCATTGTATATTGTGTAAAATGTGGAACACTTGAATGTGAACATATGGATTCTTGAAATAGGTATGGTGATGAGTCATGTGATTTCAGAATGCAAAAGTGCTTACTTGTGACCATTGATGTGTTAGGTGGTGTGACCGGGATTGGACCTTCGATCGGGCAAGGACACCCTACGGGAGGAACAGGTAGGTAACTTCCACCCCTTTCTAGCGTAACATGAGTTTCTGAAGTGAATTTATTACGAAGGATCTATTATTGTGTTATATAGAATGCTAAACTGTCACGAATGATCGTATGAGTATTATGAAGAATCTATTGTTGTATTATACTGAACATTAACTATCACGAATAGTTGTATGAGTACTACGAAGGATCTATCGTTTTATTATACTGAATGTAAATTATCACGAATGTTTGTATGAGTATTACAAAGAATCTATTGTTGTATTGTACTGAACATTAACTATCATGAATAGTTGTATGAGTATTACGAAGGATCTATCGTTGTATTATACCGAATGTTAATTATCACGAATCTTTATATGAATTTTGCGAAGAATTTATTGTTGTGTTATACAAAATGCTAAATTGTTACGAATATTTGTATAAGTATTACGAATGATCTATTTGTGTATTGTACTGAACATTAACTATCACGAATAGTCGTATAAGTATTACGAAGGATCTATCGTTGTATTATACTGAATGTTAATTGTCATGAATGTTTGTATAAGTATTGCGAATGATTTAATGTTGTGTTATGCAGAATGCTAAATTGTTAGGGAATGCTTGTTTGAGTATTATAAGGGATCTATTGTTGTGTTATGTTAAACGCTAAACTATTATGGAATGATTTGCTTTATAAGGCCATTGCAATCTTGAGGTATTTCTATAAATATTTTGATGTTTTTGTTAAAAGAAATTGAGGACTTTAGGAAAGGCTTTGAGTGATTAAGAAAAACTAATGGATGATAGGATTGGTATGATAATTAATATTATGTTGCTAGAAATCTAAATGATAGGAAAGGTTGTAAAAGGGAACGATATTGAGATGATCAATATATCTCAGCCAATATTTGACTGAGAAATCTTAGATTAGTCGATATCTAAACTAAGATGTTATTGGTTATATTTTGTTTTATTTTTAAAATTGGAATGAGAACTTAACAAAACATTAATGGATGTGGTTTTTTTTTTTTTTTGCGCACCATCTCATAAAGTGCTTATTTTTGTTTTTAAATCTATGTTTTTAAAAAAATTTAATTTTGTCTTTCAATATTTTATTTTGTAGGGATTAAGTTTCATAATTAGTTTTAATTTACTTTTTATAGGGTTATCTCAACCTCATGACCCGAGTCTTGGGTTTGATAGGTTGATCCGAGTTGCGGATTTGGTAAGTTAACTTGAGTGGCCTTGGGCTTTTTTTTTTGTTTACTTTGCTTTAGTTTATCTTAGTCTCATGACCCCGGTCATGAGTTTGGTGGGTTAACTTGATCTGAATCAGATTGTTTTTTTTTTAATTGCTTTGTATGAGGTTATCCCGATCTCATGACTTAGGTCATAGGTTTGGTAGGTTAACTCGGGTTGACTCGGATCATTTTTTTTCCTTTTTTTAACTGATTTTTTTTTCAATTTTATCCTTCAATATTGGGTTGATTGAGAATTAGATTTCATAATTTATTTTAATTTTATTTTTATGAGGTTATTTCGGTCTCATGATCCGGGTCACGTGTTTGGTAAATTGACCTAGGTTGACTTAGGTCATTTTTTATGTATTGTTTTCAATTGAATTTGTTTTTTCCAATTTTATCCTTCAACATTAGGTTACTTGTGAATTAGACTTCATATTTTATTTCGAATTACTTTTTATTGGGTTATCATTGTCTCATGATTAGGGATGCAAATTTGACAATCTAACTCAGGTCGACCGATCCATCATTTAAAAAATGATGTTGTCTTGAATTTGTTTTAAGTTAAATTATAATTTTACCAATCATCCAGTTTGTCTTTGAACTCGCTAAGCAGACCAGGTCATATTGAATTAATCTACATGCGGTTAAATTTTTTTTTGCTAGAAAAAAATATTAGCAGCAACTGTATATTTTTTTAACATTAAAAAAAATTAATTTAACCTACAAAATAATGTGAGTCAATGATCTAATCTGAACTATTTTGAATGGAACATAACGATATTGAAGACATTGACTAAAACCACCTGATTAAAAGTGAAGGTTATATTCCTATAGGCGGCCTTCCTGTTTTTTAAAAAATAGTCTGTAGTCTTTGATTGTCTATTTTAAGTAAAAAAATTAATTAACAAAATCTTGAAGATGCACCATTCACCTCCTTATAAATCATTAATTTTTTTTTTTTATATATATATAGAAGATCGTTTTAATTTTTTATTTTATTTTATTTTTTTAATATTAAATTTATTGAATATTAGACTTTATAATTGTTTTAATTTGATTTTGATGAAATTATCTCGATCTCATGACCTAGGTCACGCGTTTGGTAGGTTAACTCGAGTTGACTCGACTTATTTTTTTTATAATTAATTGATTTTTTTTATTTTGTCCTGTAATATTGGGTTAATTGAAAATTAAACTTCAAAGTTTTTTATTTTATTTTCTATGTGGTCATTCAGTTTTCATAACATAGATCACAAGTTTGATAAGTTAACTTAGGTATTGAGTTATTTTTTTTAATTGAATATTTTTTTATTTCATCCTTCAACATTCGATTAACTAAGATTTTGGATTCATAATTTATTTCAATTTACTTTATATGTGGATATTATAGTCTCATGATCTAAATCGCGGTTTTAACATGTTATTTAAGATTGACACATGTTGATCCTATATATTGTTCTTAATATTAAAAAAGAATGTCTTCTTGAAAAACAATTAGTCAAATTATAGTTTTACTAGTTGTTAAAGTTGTTTTTTGACTTGTCAAATCAACTTAATCATATTAGATGAACCTCTGTATAATTAAAAAGATAATTTTATTGTAAAATATATTAGCAATATTTAAATATTATTTATATTTTAAAAAAAATTAATCCTGAAAGCAGAATAATTTCAGCCAATGATTTCACAAATTGAAGCGAGACTTGAAGATGTAGTGTGTTGTGGTAAATGAGTGGATATATTTTCTAGATTAAATTATAGAGAAGACCATAAAAGATAATATATATTAATCTAAATGGAAATAACCTATTTAAAACTTCATTAAAAAATTTACTTTTAGGAGTGTTTTGCATAAAATATTTTATGGATTTAAAATATTTTTTTTGTAAAGCATTTTACATGAAAAAATTATAGTATTTAATAAGTAATAATATGAAAAATATAATGACAGTAGATTAGAGATTTATGGTGATAAGGTAATACAAGTGGTAGTTGTGTGATGGGAGTGAGGTTGAGGATAGAGGTAGAGGTAGAGATGGTGGTGGTGTAGAAATAATGATAGTAAAAAAGATTAAAATTTTTAGATGATAAATATTTTATAGAATTTTATGAGTTAAAATTATTTTTTGATAAATTAATTAAAATTTTCTACATTAATCAATTTTTATATAAAATATTTTACAAAAACAATAAACATAAAAAATTAAAAATATATTTTTTTATAAAATATTTAGCACAAAATAAACGCCCCGAACTTGATCACCGATATCCCTTTTAAAACAAATTAAATGCCATAGATGACAGAAAATGTTATTGGCACCTTACGCCAGCTTTAGATAACAAAATTGTCAACCCCATGTCAAGGGCTTTATAATCAATATGATTGTTTCATTTTTCAAAATTTGATGAGTTTGAATATCGAAATCAACATTTATAAAAGTATATATTTTTTTTATTGTAGTAGATCAGTACAGAGAGTGCATTTTTAAGAACTCTCAAGAAAATAACTTATTATTTAATTGACGAACAAAGCTGGCTTAAAAATCGCTTATTGTCAAAAAAAAAAAAAAAACCACTCCTATGCTACTTTAAATTGACTAAATTCTCATTAATGATGAATGAAGACAAATATTGTAGTCAGATATTTTTTCTTCGTGTATACTTCAAATCGACTAAATTTCAAGGTCTCCTAGATATGAAATGATTAGCAAAACTAAACAAATTAATGGGTCGGCGCATGCATGGTGAGCTTCTCATGAAGCACGAAATGTCATGATCTCCGTTGACTAAATTAGTAGGTGTGCTACACGAAAATGATGAGATGAAAAAAACAGCTATGATCTCCTTTGGTTTGACTTCAAATTTTGCAAATTATCTCCCCCCTTAATCACGAAGGCCCGAGTTCTTTCCTAGTCTTATCCCTTGATTTCTTTTGATCATAATCTTATGCATTGATTAATTACCAAGAAACATGGCGCTTTCATAATGGCATAGCTTCATTAAAATCCTTTATAAAAATGCAACTTTCATGTCCACTCTCTTCATTTTCACTCTATGACTGTTTAATTAATCTTCTGAGAAAGTCTACTACGGATCATGCCCTAATATGTCCATGAGAACAATTATGCAAATGGTTTAAGAAAACACATATAATTTGCTTCGGATTTGTTAGGACCTGAACACACTAAATTATGAGACTTCATTAACATTTACATGAAACCTTTTAATTCGTTTAGGATTCCCCATTTTCCATTCAAGTGAACCACAAAACTTTGTAAGCAAGTGTACTATGAAAAAAATAATAATTTAATTAAACGTTCTGAGCAAGTATACATATATATGCATGCCCTTATTTTAATTGGCCACTAGCAGGGGCAGCGCTACGTTATGTCATGGGCCCCCATAGTTTTTGACAAGTAAAATTTCATCCTTATCTTTGTTGATTTTTCAATTAAGTCCATGTAAAAAGTTTACTTTATATACTTGTGCCCCCACCTCTTTTCCTTTTTGTTCACTTTTTACCCTTCATTTTTTATTCATCGGCCTCAATCATTTCCTCTAGATCAATTTCAATACATACAATATTAACCTTCTCCTTCTCTTACATATTAGCTTAATTTTAAACTTTTCAAATTGGGAAATTTATATAATACATAAATTGAGAAACCTAACTCTAGAGGAAAGATTTTATAATGGTTCTAGATTTACAACTTCGCAAGTTGAGTTGTAAAGCCTAATCAATAATATTTAAAACACTTGCATATAAGACCAAAATAATCATATCGGTAAGGTGGTTATGCAAGAAGAGTCCATGAGTTCTTGTATGTCCCCCTCTTGTTGATGTCCTAACTTTGTTGTGATGTCGCGGTCACACAAATTAATTACTCTAATTTAAATAAACAAGATAGTATAAAGCAAGTAAGGGGTCGATCTCACGAGGAAGGTTTAGTTCAAATTTTTATGCTAGATAATATGAAGTTGGAGGGGGGGTTGAGGTTATCTAGGCTATGCCTATGGTAAACAAAATAAAACAATCAAGCTAAATTAAATAAATCAGAAAATTATCAAGAGAAAAAAAAACATTGGTCTCAAGTAAACGTCCATCTACGGAAATCAAAACTGATCATTGAAACGATACGTCAATTTATATTCTGAATATTTATCTATTCTTAATATTAATTAGTTAACCGATCTGCAGTGTAACTAACATTAACCATTAAACAACCACAGTGTCCGCATTAGTAATTTAATTCAATGGTAGCCTTAAAAACTAGATAAGTTGATTAATCTAAACAACATAATTGTTTGCAGTCCATGTTTGATTTGATCGAATGTCTTCCCTAAGATTAATAACATAGATCCGCCACAATTATTAAACTCGGTTGCTTTACAAGTTTATATATCACAACTCCGATTTTGATAGCAAACTTAGCAATAGAGTAGTTAGAATAATAATTTAGAGTCCGCTCTAGTAATTAAATTAAACAATCATAGGAAATAAGCATAGGAAAACAAACATACTCATCATATAAACTAAAAAGAAAAGGTAAAATAGATCTCACAGTTCTTGAAATCTGAAGGTTTCCGTGTCCTTGCAACCAAGAAAAAGAACTTAGCCTTGCATGTCTATTGAGAAACTAATCAAGAGAAAATATGAATACATGATTTCGGGTATAGGATGAAAGGGTGGAGTTTTTTCTTCTCTTTTGGCTGCCCTCTCCTTTCTTTCTCTCTTTCTTTTTATTTGATAGTCATTTTTTAAGTAGACAATTTACATTTAAGTATAGTCATTTTCTAAGTAGACAATTTACATTTAAGTAATGTAATAATTATTTTCCTAAAAAAAGAAGAAATAATCTTGCATAAAATCTTCAAGCTTTGACTTTGAACATAGAGGAGTTAAATTGCCCAAATAGAGACTTGGATGTAGTTTGGATGCTTGGGAAGTAAATTGGACTTGTTTCTTCACAAAACCTCTCTGTTGGCAGAATCTATGAGTCGTTTGAGAAAAATAATCTCTCTCATATGAGCTCTTTTCATGCTGACATTTGGTAGGCTAATAGTTCTTCGAGTCAGGAATCCAACAAAATTGAGTTTACATCAAATGGACTTCTCTTACTCAAGATATTCAAGTCGAAATGGCCGAAGGTCAAAACTAGCAGAATGCGAGATTTGTCTTTGAAGGCTGTGATTTCCATACTTTTTCTCTTTTTTTTTCTTGCCATATATGTATAGAAAGATATGGATGTTAGCTTTCTAATTCCACTAGAATCACGTCATTTCGACCTCTAGAGCTCAAGCTCTGCACAAAACATCAATCAGATGTCAAATGTGCCAAAGTTTGACACAAGTTGGAACATGGTCTGAATTATCTCCAATTTACTTTTTTTTTAATCTTACATCTAAAAGTGCCTTCAAAACATAAAACAAATAATATCAAGGCATTTTATATATAAAACATAGGCAAAATACTAGGCAAATATGGGTAAAACTATCAAATAATATGGTTGCATCAAATACCTCCACACTTAGTTATTGCTCGTCCTCGAGAAAGGAAAAATAAATCAAACTTAAGTTAAATAAATAAAATAACTATTACTAATCTCTTATCAATTTCCAAGAGTACATGCATTATAAATAAGAATACAATCAAGAAGGATAAAAACATAAATTTCCATGAATTTATTTACATGCGAACTTCAAAACTCAATTAATGGTTGGATTTTAAATGAAATTTATGTCATGCCAAAGTGATAGGTCCTCTCATTAATATACACTCCAACATTCACATGTTTAGGACTTATGTGTTTAAATCTCTCAAATTCAATTAATTAACATGTTCTACAATAAGCTTGCTCTTTAATCTCATCTTCATTACTAAACTATTACAAGCAATGCATGAATAAAAAAAGGTCTTACTTTTTTGTTGTAATGAGGCTAAGGTTTAGGTGAGGTAAAAGAAGGGAAAAGAAATGGCTAAAACCAAAGGAAGTATAGCATTCTATAAAAATTGATTTTTTGAAACAAGATATCTCATAAGAGCACACAAAATTTCCATCTTTAAGCACCAATACTTAACTTCTTTTGATTTCAAGCTCCATCAACAAGAAATTTTAAGAACACAATGGAAAACTTTTTTTTTAATGGCCTACCTTTGGCAACTTTGCCCATTCTTTTCATCAAGTATTACTTTTTTTTTTCACATAATTTCCATCCATAATTCCATGAGATATCAACAAGTATATGCTCTATTAATCCTTCACCAGGGGAAAAGAAAAACATATAAAAAGTTAAGGCTTACACATGGGTAAAGCAAAGAAAAGATAAACAAACTCAAAAGGGCTTACTAAGGATAATATGCTTTAGGTTGACTTTTTGGCTAAAGTGGTTAAAATTCCTAATGTCTTTATCATCTTCATATACACATGTAATGTGAATGTAATCTAAATAAGATATGAAGTAAGTTCTAGAGATACATATCATTGAAAGAATGCACAATCAAAGAATATAATGTGAAGGCTCAAAAGCTTACATTAGTATAACACTATAAAGTAAACATGATATATTTTTAAAGTCAATCCCTAAACTAATTAAACAAAAAAACTTGCATGCACACTCATTCATTTGATTTATATTTTTATCTATCCCAACTAATTCTCATAAATAATACTCATATTCTCATAAACCAATAGGAGTTCAAAAGATAAAACTTAGACTTTTTCAAAAAAAATAGAAACAACAAAGAAAACCAAAATTCTCTCAATACCCTCACACTTTAAACACAACATTGTCCTTAATATTAAAATAAAAGAAAACGAATATAAAAGAATGACAAAAATAAGGTAAAATATGAAAAAAAAAAGATAAGGGAAAAAAGAAAAGCAAATCTGATATTTTTTTTCTATTGGGTTGCCTCCGAGTAAGTGCTTTTGTTTTATGTCATTGGCTCGACACAATGCATGCTCATGCTTCATAGACTGGTTCAGCTAACTCCACAAAAGCGGTGAGTTCTGTCGTCCAACCTTCATAGAAAGTTTTCAATCGATGCCTATTGACCTTATGCACTTTGTTTGTTTCTAAACTTGTAATTTCAACTGCACCATAAGGAAAAACATTAGAAACAATAAAGGGTTCAATCCAACAAGAGCGCAACTTTCCAGGAAAAAGTTTCAAACATGAATGATAAAGAAAGACTTTGTCTCCTACATGGTACTCCTTTCTTGTAATCATTCGGTCATGAAAACTCTTGTTCTTTTCTTTGTAAATTCTTGCATTCTCATAAGCATCATTTTGTATCTCTTCCAACTCTTGAAATTGCAACTTCCTTGCAATCCCAGCAGCATCATAATCCAAGTTACATTGTTTAATGGCCCAAAAAGCTTTGTGTTCAAGCTCCACTAGTAGATGACATGCTTTCCTGTAAATCATCTTATAAGGTGACATTCCTATAGGTGATTTGCAAGCAGTCCAATAAGCCCAAAGTACATCACCAAGTCGCAAACTTCAATCTCGTCGGTTAGGTTGCACTGTCTTCTCCAAAATGGACTTGATTTCTCGATTTGAAATTTTTGATTAGCCATTCATTTAATGATGGTAGGTTGTGGAAGTCCGATGAGTCACATGGTATTTGTGCAATAATGCTTCTATTGAACGATTACAAAAATGAGTGTCATGATCACTAATGTAGCTTTGGAGATTCCAAACCTGTCAAATATATGAGTCCTGACAATCTAAAACAACCTTAACATCATTAGTTTGTGTGGCTTTCGCCTCAATTCATTTGGACACATAATCAACTACAAGAAAGATATAAAGATTACCAAAAGAAGAAGGAAATAGACCTATAAAATCAATACCCCAAACATAAAAAAATTCACTTACAAGAATATTCGTTAAAGGCATTTGGTTCTTATGAGTGATATTACCTGCTCTTTAATATTTTTCACATGATTTGCAAAAGTGATATGTATGCTTAAAAATAAAAGGCCAATAGAGACCACTTTCAAGTACCTTGTGGGCTATTCTTTTTGCTCCAAAATGCCCACCACAAGAATGAGAATTATGTGAGAATGGAATGAAATTCATTTTGTGGTACACATCTTCTAATTACTTGATCCACATAAAATTTCCATAGATAAGGAGTGTCCCACAAATAATATTTAGCATCAGCTCATAACTTGTCTTTTTGGGATTTAGACAAACATGGAGGGAATTCTTTGGTGACTAAATAGTTCACCAAATCATCATACCATGGTCTTGTAGAGGAATGTAACACATATAGCTGCTCGTTGGGGAATGTCTCTCTTATTATTTCAGTTTATATATCCTTAGTTCGTAGTCGGCTCAAGTGATCAACTCATGGTTTTCAACATCCTTTTTGTCTTTGATCTCAAGATCAAATTCTTATAAAAGCAAAATCCACCTAATCAATCTTAGTTTGGACTCCTTTTTCTTCAAAAGATACTTCAAAGCTGCATGGTCAGTAAAAACAACAACTTTTGCACCAAGTAAATAGGACCTGATTTTTTCTAGTCACCACTACAAAAAGTTCCTTTTCAGTTATATGGTAATTGCATTGCGCTTCATCGAACATACGGGAAGCATATTCGATAACATGCAAATATTTCCCTATTCGTTGCCCAAGTACAGCCCCTACTGCGTAGTCACTCGCATCGCATATAATCTCAAAAGGTTCATCCTAATTTAGTGGTTGCATGATAGATGCGGATCTGACATGCCTCTTAAGCTCATCATGGCCATCTTTACATGCTTGATTAAATATAAAATCCATTTCTTTGGCTAATAATTTGCATAAGGGTGTTGTAATCTTCGAGAAATCTTTGATAAAGTGTCGATGGAACTTGCATGGCTAAGAAAAGAATGAACTTCCCTCACACATGAGGGGTAAGGCAATGATGAATTAACATCTATTTTAGCTTTATTAACCTCTAATCCACACCAAGGCACAACATGCCCAAGAATTATTCCTTGTTCTACCATAAAATAACACTTTTCATAGTTCAAGACAAGGTTAGTTTCAATGCATCTTTTCAAGACTAAAGATAAATTTTCTAAACACTTATCAAAAGAATCACCATACACCGTGAAATCATCCATGAAAATCTCAATTATTCTTTCAACATAGTCAGAAAAATACTCATGCATCTTTGAAAAGTTATGGGTGCATTACAGAGACTAAAGGGCATTCTCTTATGGCATATGTACCAAATGAACATGTAAATGTAGTCTTTTCTTGATCTTCAAGATTAATAACAATCTGATTATATCCATTAAATTCATCAAGAAAGCAATAAAAAGACTTACTTGCTAGGCGTTCAAGCATTTGGTCCATGAATAGTAATGGAAAGTGATCTTTGCGTGTAGAAAGATTAAGCTTTCTATAATCAACACACATTCTCCAACCACTCAAGATGCGAGTAGGAATGAGTTCATCATTTTTGTTTTTTACCAACGTGATTCCAATCTTTTTAGGCACCACATGGATTGGCACCACCCATTTATTGTCTGTGATGGGGTAAATGACTCCTGCATCTAATAGTTTCAAAATCTCAGCTTTCACTACCTTCATCATAGGCAGATTCAACCTTCTTTGCATTTCTCTTGTTGGTTTCGCATTGTCCTCCAATAGTATGTGATGCATACACATCGAGGGACTAATGCCCTTGATGTCGACTAAAGTCCAACCAATGACTGTTTTGTGATCGCACAATAATTTCACAAGTTTTTCCTCTTGTGCAATTGTCAAACCTTTTGCTATGATAACGGGTAGTGTATTGTTGTCGCCAATGAATACATACTTTAAATTATCGGGCAAAGGTTTCAATTCTAACTTTGGTGCCTGTAAAACAGATGGCAAAAGTTTTTTATGTGAAAGTATTAAATCAACAAAGACATTACCATAGGGAGCAGTTTGCAAAGTTTGCAAAGCCAACGATGATTCTTACATGTTTTGGGGAACATATATGTTCCTCTCCATCTCCTCTATCTTGGTAAAATCACATCCATAGCTCAAAGCCACGCTTAATTCGTCTTCGCAATTAAAATAAAAAACTTGCTGCTCACACTTATCAATTTGGTCATAACATGTGATAGAATAAATATTGTTGTAAGGATATTTCATTGCATCATGAAAATTAAATTCAATTACTTCCTCTCTTACTTCCATAGATAAAGTATCCTTACCATAATCAATTTTAGTATTGACAGTTTTCAAGAATGGTCTTCCAAACAATATAGGAGTGTTGTTGTTTGAGGAATCACATTCCATATCAAGAATATAAAAGTCACGTGGAATAACCAAACTATCAATCTTGACTAGGACATCTTCTATCACACCAAGTGGATAAACAAAACTATGATCCGTAAGTTGTATTAGAATACTAGTTTTAATCAAAGGCTCAAGATTAATAGAATTATAAACATGTTTAAGCATAACACTAATGGATGCACCTAAATCGCATAAAGCCCTTTTAAAGATTACATTACCAATAACACATGGGATAGTAAATGCACCTAGGTCTTTTTGCTTCAAAGGCAGATTCTTTTGAACAACAATACATAGAACTTCACCCGTACTTACCATTTCATAGCCTTTTAGCTTGTAAGCTCTCTTGGTAGGACACAACTCCTTTAACAATTTGGCATATTTAGGAATTTGCTTGATAGCATCAATTAAAGAAATGTTGAGTTCCACTTTCTTGAAAACCTCTAAAATCTCTTTTTCTTTGTCCTCTTTTTTAGACCTAGAAGAACTCAAAGGAAAGGGGGGGATTTTCTTAAAACTAGAATTCATAGAGTTAGGACTTGCCTTTGGAGTATTGGTCGTTATTTCAATTTGTAGAGGAGTAGGGTGTTTCTTCTTTATGTTCGGTTCGGTTTCTATATCCTCTTTTCCTCCATCTCAATTTGTTTCGACCTTTGCTATTCAAGTTCTTCTCCACTTCATAGCATGGTCACACTAACATTCTCTTTTGGATTTAATGCTTGGGAGGGTAATTTTCTATTGATTTGTGCTTCCAATTTCCCCACACTTGAAGCTACTTGCCCCATTTGCTTCTCTAAGTTGTGAATACTTGAACTTGTTTCCTGTTGAAAAGACATGATATTTTGTTGCAAATTTATTGTTTCAGAAGCTAAGGTTTTCATCATCTTAGAAAGATTATCACTCGATAACCCCATAACATTGAAGTTTGTAAATACAGGGGGCTGCCTCACTTGATAGTTCTGCTGGGGCTAAAATCTATAGGGGTGGAATTGTCGACCTTGATTGCCTTGTTGAGGTAGGTTCCCATATCATAAGTTTGGACAATCTCTCCATCCGAGATTGTATGTGTTAGAAAAAGGATCATGTTTATGCTGGGGTTGTCCATTGAATGCTCCATCAACTGCATTAGCTTGTTCAATGTAATCTTTTTGTATTGTTAGGCACATATCCAAAGCATAGCCTTGTAATGAGCATATGCTATAAACTTTCACCTGTTATACATTTCCACAAGCCAAAGAACACACAAGAGAAGTAAGATCATTAACTTTATTCTCAAGGTTAGCAATACTTACCTCATTTACTCGTTTGCTTGGGAAGTCTCCACGTGTGCCAAATTATTTCGAGTTGACTGCCATATTTAAGATCAATTGGCATGCAGCCTCAGGTGTTTTATCTACCAATACCCCTCCACTTGCCACATCAATGATATTGCGGTCAGTAGGCATCATTCCTTCATAGAATTATTGAAGGTATTTGATGATGAGGGCATTGAATGCATAGTTACTCAAATCTTTCCCAATACTTGAAGAGTGTTTCCCCATGAAATTGCTGAATCCCACATATTTCTTCCTTATGCCAACAACTCGAGAGGCTGCGAAATACTTTTCAAGGAAAATCTTCTTCATGCTATTCCAAGTTCCAATGGAACCAGGAAGAATGGAGAAAAGTCATGCTTTGCTGCCCCTTTTAAAGAGAAAGGGAAAGCTTTTATCTTAACTTGTTTTTTGTCAACTCCATGCGATTTCATGCCAATGCAAACCATGTGGAACTCTTTGAGATGAGTATGAGGGTCTTCTCTGGCAAGTCCATTAAATATTGGTAGTGGGTGTATAAACTCAAACTTGAGCTCGAAGTTGACATTGTTGTCAATAATTATTCATAATAGTTGATTCTCCATGTTGGGAGCAGCGAGCTCCTTGAGTGTTTGTTGTCGTGCAACAACAATGGTGTTGATGCGAGCTTCCTTTCATAACCTGTGTAAAATTTTTTCTATTTTGAAATCTACGTGCACTTGTCGTTGGTTAGTAGATCAGGTTACATGCATAAATAGTCAAGAAAACTCAAAGAGAAATCAAGCACACGAGAGATTTAAAGTAATGAGAATGAATGAAAATCCAACACTAAAACACAAAAATTATCTAAAAACCCTAGAAAACAACAGAATTTAGCCTCGATAGAGTGGGGCTAGTGGCTAAAAGCCACTAGTCTTTTTCACAATGTTGTTTTTCTTTAGGAAAAAAAAATGTCAAGGCCTAATTCCACCAAAATTTTCATTTTGAACAGTACCTGAACAATACTGTAACTCTATTTTGTTTTCTATTGCTTTTTTTTAATGAAAAATAACAATCACAACACAAGAATCAACTAAAATCACTTTCCTGACAACAACGCCAAAATTTGTCATGATGTCGTGGTCACACAAATTAATTACCCAAGTTTAAATAAACAAAATAGTATATAGCAAACAATGGATCAATTTCACGAGGAAGGTTTAGTTTAGATTTTTATACTAGATGATATGAAATTGGGGGGAGGGGGTGAGGTTATCTAGGCTATGTTATAGTAAACAGAATAAAACAATCAAGCTAAATTAAATAAATCAAAAAATTATCAAGAGAAAAAAAACCTTGGTCTCAAGTAATCGTCCACCTAAAGAAATCAGAACTGATCATTGAAACTGTCGCACCCTCGCGAGCGGAGCGCGGCGTCGCGGCGACCATCGGTTGGTTTCGGGGTCTTTGTTTTTTGTGTAAAAGGGAGTCGCCACCTAGTATTATGATCACTAGAAAACCTAAATGGTCTTTCAGAGATTCTAAGGCAAGGGACTGGTTGCGTAAAGGGAAGGTATTAGCACCCCTAGTACGCCCTACCTAAGGTAAGCTGCTTGGTGTTTGGTTTGCCTTATAAT
>Ga0307510_10001030_pt1 | contig 29541 bp, 15 predicted proteins | sample 12_EM_MG_FD_207224 | JGI IMG/M metagenome (GOLD analysis project Ga0307510, IMG submission 207224) | Populus trichocarpa ectomycorrhiza microbial communities from riparian zone in the Pacific Northwest, United States - 12_EM | ecosystem: Host-associated > Plants > Roots > Unclassified | place... | reverse complement strand
AGGTTGCAAAAATAACTACAAGAGGGACCGTCCTCTGTAACACCTAAAAACAACAAAGCTAGGCACACAAACCAGAATCAATCTGATGGGAGAACAGTAAGGTAGTAGGGATATCCCAGGCTTGTCCCTGAAGACTGTATTCTCTCTCCTCCACTTTCATGATCGTTAACTGGTAGAAGATTCCAATTCAAAACATAGTTTGACAAATCATATGTACCAGGGGAGAACACGCATATTTGAAGAGGAATTTCTGTTGTGGATAGCGGCTTGATTTGGACTCCGGTTGAGCTTGACCCAGACCAGATGAATGGAGAGACACTTTCTGGTAATAGTGACTTTCGAACATGGTTTCTGAGTGCATCAGATTCGATTTTACTGTCCTTTGCTAGAGACACATCATGCCACCCAACTTGGTTTCCAGAAGCTTCATCACTCAGCTGATCACTAATGCTGGTGGAATCAAGGGTCTTTAAGATTATAGATGCAAGAGCATTCGATGAGTTGTAGATAGTCATCCTAAAATTTATTTCGCAAAATGAAGAAGAAAAGTCGTGATGTCTGGTTCGAGGTCCATCAACTACCCATGATATTGGACTTGTGCTCGCAGTGCTGTAAATGGAAATAATAATTAACAACTAGATGATTGAAGAACGTACAGAAAAAACAGAACAGCCACTGCAAACCAGAAGCGCTTTTGTATATTCTTGCCTGCAATGACATGCATGATGAGAAAAGACATGATGTGCATCTGCAACTCCAGGCTGAGAATTGCTTTTTAGTGGCCGAGAGATCAAAATAAAGTCCACTGCATTTTCAGCTTCCTGATACATACAAAAACAGAAGGCTCAAAATGACCAATAAAGAAACAAAGGCAGTGCAAGGAAATGAGATGACTGATCACAACCAAACATAAAATATTAACTGCCACTATTGTTGCTTACCTGCAACTTTGATTAAACAGAGCACCCAAAACAAAATAACAAAATAACAAAATCCTAGGCTTGACACTTACTACAGCTTGTAAAGGATGTCCAAAATTGTCACTCAGAATTTTGACCAAAAAAAAACAAGGTGGCTGTGCAGCTGTGTTGGTGGTCTAGGTGGTGATAGTGATGAAAATGCTGACAGTACCAAAAACAGCCACCGCATTTGATTGTCATTCGGATATTACCAACCTGATTAGAAATTCCATGCTGCAACCTTTCATAATCGTGGAAACCAACCAAAGGTGATTTGGATGTATCAAAAGGAGCTCCTTTGCTACCATCAGGAACCAAACTTACATTGCTTCCAATGTGAGGGAAAAGAGATGAGGTACTTTCTTCAGTACTTAATGATTTCCTACAACTCTGAAGACGAAGAATAATTTAATTGATCAGCTTAAAATGCGTAGCATAATTAGGTGAAATTTAAAGGGCCATGAAAATGAATTTACAGGGCATTGGCAAAACACATTAGGAAATATTATCCATGTACAAGTTAGCAGTAAGCACATCAAGCTTCGCACTAAACAACAGAACAAGGAAATAGAAGAAGATAGGAAGAAAGAAACGTTTAATCTGAGAGAAAGGAAGAGGTAAAAGGTCAAAAGGCAAGGGAAGGGCAATTTCAAAAATGCTTAACCTGAAAATGCAGATTCTTGTACCAACCTTGAGCACAAAGAAACATGAAAATGCTTGGCCAGCAAATAGAGATTGTGAAGGGAAGATTGTATCGATGGGTTGAAGCAGAGAAATTTCCCAGTGGCTTCCAATGGTTGATAGCTGATTAACCTGGATGCTCTCTGAGTTAGTTTTGTTGACAACATCCATGTGCACAAGGAACTCTTGCAATCTTGACGGATAGGGACTGATTTTAAATGACACATCCAACGATGGTAGTACCTATTGGAAAAGATTTTTAATGAATCACATTAGATAAGTAAAAAGTGTTTGATCAACAAAGAGAAATCACATGCATCACCAACTTAATGATAGTTGGTTCTTAACAATTGAAAGACGAACAAGAACAGTATGAGTATTATAATATCTATATAGCACAAGTATAAATTATTCTGAATTCATCCATGACAATATTAATCTTGATATCAGAAAACCCATTCATTATTTCGCACTGATAGCTCTAGAAGCTTGGTATGATCTCAAGCTATTATCGGGATTATAAATAGTATGAAGTATGAAGAAAAGACAACAAATCCCCATCATATTCAAGCACATACCTGCAAATTATAATGCATGCGTAGAATTCGGTATCTCATGGCACTTGATTGATCTCCCATCTCATAGTATATTACTACTTGCAAGGAGATGTTTCCAGGAACAGCAGCCCGAAACCAAAGAGGCCACAATAGTGGATTTTCCCCTTGCACTGAGAGATCCTGAAATACAAAGGCAACAGCAAGTATATAACTAAAAATGGCAAGATACCAATTTTATGTTAAATGCCACAAACCAATGCATAAGGTGAACTTCTGACCTCTGGAAATAGAAAAACACCATGAGATGCTATTTTTGGATTAGCAGGTGGGCTAACATTTGTTTTCTTCTCTAAGCATGCAGGAAATTCTAAATCCAAATCTTCTTGTTTCCCAATATTTAGGAATCTAGGATGGCTGGTCTTCATTTTCAAATTCTGCCAAGAAAGATTATAAACAAAGTTAAAACAGAAAAGACACTAGAAGCACCCGTTCATTAATGCATCTTACTAATAGACAGTATTTATGCTAGCATTTGCAGGAGAAATTAACAAAGCCTGACATATAGGCAAGTTGGGTTCTTCCTTTCACTCAAAGTTACCATGGTAATTTGTGGCAGTCTAAGAGATTAAGAAACTTTTTTAAAAAAATAATAATAAATTGTGGCAGTCTAGTAGATTAAGAAACTTTCAAACATAAATATTCTTTAAAAAAAAGGCCATTATCCAATTCGGGCACCATCAACTGAGGTCTTGGAATGAAAAATTTGGAAACCATCCTAACCTTTAACATTTTTGGATGAAGTGGGTATTCATAAGAATCAAATTTGTGCCTCTACAGCTGTAGATCCAAAACATTTACCAAGTACAATATTAAGACATTGAAATCATCAAATCAATCTTTAAAAGGTCAACATGATTCAATTTTCCAAATCACAAGGTTGCAATACAATAGCCAGTGGGGTCACAAATACAAGAAGCATGCTACCCAATGGCACACAAAGTACATTATTCATTAGGACACTAGAATGATGGGAAAAAAGCATACCTTTACAGAAACTTCTGATCGGTTCCTCAACTCTAAAACAAGATTCTGTAAATGTCCTGCATATGCCTTCTCAGGTAGAGCATGAATGAAGCCCTCAAGCTTGGGTAGACTCTGGACAAGAATGAATATTTTTAAAAATTGATATTCCAACTTAATCTAAATAAATAAAAAATCCAAAGGAGCAGTGTGGGGGGGCAGGATGTCGGTACCTGGATCACTATAAACTTCAAGTAATTGCCGGGTGATTGCTTAGCTTTCCTTCTTCCCTTTGCAATTTTCTTTTTCACATAATTAGACCCAAAACTATAAAAACCAACCACAGAACCTGACAATTTCCATCTGACACCAACAATTTTTAGAATGCCTTCTACTTTGGGAGTAACTGTTAGTTGCACCTGAAAGGGAAAATAGGATTGTCAAAACATGACTTCCAAAAATGACGGTGACTATTGAGCAAAATATATTAGGAGAGCATTGTATCAAAGAGAACTATCTTTGATCATCGACAAGAGGACAGTAACTATGACTATTGAGATAGAGAAACCAACTGGACTCTTACAGAGATAGAAGAACCAACTAGACTCTTATAGAGATAGAAAAACATCCACATGGAGAAATGTCAATATACTAAGTTTTGGTTACACTATCTTCAGTGCTATATTCTGGTTTGAAGTATTTTCCATATGGACTGCCTATGACAAATAATCCATTTTGGTTTGCACTATTAAAGTTTTGGTTTATCAAACTACAGAAAATGTGGGTGGACAAAGATCAAATTCAAAGATTCAGGCCTTCCTCCAATGGCAGAACCTGAGATAAATTTTGGGGTGTGGGTGCCATTTATTATGTACTTGTGCTTATATAAAATTTTCATTGATTTGTACATTAATAGAGCATAGAAATGCATAAAAATATTATAATCTAACTTGGGACCATATCATATCCAATTTGTCATTCAAAGAAATTAAAACCAAGAAAGAGGACTAGCTCCATCCAAAATTGAAATTCAGTACAATATATTATAATTAGAATTGCAAAATCATTCATTCTTGAAAAAATCAAGAAGAAAGGAAAGAAATAAGAATTGCAACATTATTATATTTCTATTAGGGAAATAATTGCAAAAAAAGAAAGATTAGTAAATCAACTACAGCTTCGAATAGAAGTGAGAATGTTTAATTTGAATTCATTTGTTTGAAGAAAAGATACGAATCTATAAGAAAACTGAAAGTAGCGACTAGTTCTTGCATGCCTCAACGTCATTACTAGTTCTTATACCTTCTTACACAAATGGTCATTTTTGTCAAATATATTTTCCAAAACAAAATTATTATTTGGAAATCATCATTACGACACATTTGTTAACTTGATTTCTTCACGAATTTTTAAAGTGAGCAGCACACACTAATATTTGATTAACTGGCGACAATACCACTTACAAAATCCATGCAGTGAAATATCGCACAGAGGTATCGTACATATAGTGATGCACTTAATTCTCTCTTTCACACGCACCAGAAAACAGGGATAACACACCATGACTCTAAAAAGTTCAGAAAATTTCAAATGTGTTAAGTCACTGCAAATTCATTCCACAGTTCAAAGAAAGCACTCACCAAATTGGCTTCACCCCCTCCCAGTGAGATGTTGACCTCGGACAAGGAAAATGAGGAAGTGTCTGATATTATCTCTCTGCAGTAAGCGAGCAAAATTAAGTTAGCAGTTGTAAGAATGACACTGAATCCAGGAGCACCATAGGAGGAAACTGGCTTGAAAACAAACAAAATTTAGGAAAAGATTGTGAAAAGGTTTGCACAAATACCTCAAGTTTTCATGTTCTTCATTATTCCAGATTCCAGCAGTTGAGCAACTTGCATCTGCGTCAACATTAAAATTGTGATCACCTGTTTTCTTTTTCCTATGAATTTACCCTCATCCAAATTGACAAAAGAAGAAAGAGAAGGAAAGAAAATTTAGAGATAAACTGCTTGTAACTCACCAGAATTCGTTTCATCTGATGTTGCAGAAAGCTCGCATATCAAAGAAACACTAGAGATTGAAATAGGGATTTCCAGGGGGTTCTTAAATTCAATAGCGATCTTTATTGCTTCTGCAGTCACAAAATAAAAGAATGTTATACCACTAAAGGCAATACAACGGATGAGGCCCCTTAGTCCCTTCTTTTTTTTTGTGCACCTGGTACTGATTAACAATCTTACATAATAAATAAGCAATCAAAACCCTTTTTTTCCAATATTTCCTGTTCTCGGTAACAAACAAAACTAAACATGGACTCTCAAATTATTTTTCATGTATTGCTGACAGAACAAAACTCTTACATAACTTGTATGCATTATGAATCTGAGTCTTCATCAAAATTCAAGTCCAAAACTAACATGCAGTCTCAAAATATTCTTCATGCACTGCAAGTATTATTCCCGACAAAACAAAACTCTCAATAACAAAATTCAAATCCAAACACCACATGAAGTGTCAGTGACAGAATTTCACAAGCTGTGTGCTCTTAATGACCCGTATTAAAAGAAAACCTCCAAATAATATTATGCATAGAAACTAAGAAACATTCAGTTTTGCTGCTGTACATAGCAAAAATAACCCTGAGTTGAACATAGGCAAAAATTAAGCAAAATCAAAAATTTTCATTCCTAACATATAGAATAGTGTATTTTATAAATTAAAGAAGATTTACACAATTTTCCATAGAACAATATCACCTTCATACCTCCAGCCACACAGATGTTTGATTCTTTATATTTCGGTAAAAGCTTTGATTGTAGTTCCAGCCAATTAGTCCTGACAGTAGGCAATGACGGGATCATGTCTTCCTCCAATGAACGCCAGACACTTTCTTTAACACTAGTCTGGTATGTTAAAAAGGAAAGGTAGCATCAGCTATAGTTGATCATCTAAACCACTTTCAGAATTCAGACAGTCTTCCAATTGAAGAGACAATAAAACTACAACTATGACAATCATAATCATAAATATATTGATAGCAGCAATACAAGATTTTGATATCTTCAAGAGATACTTTATATGAGCATTCATTAGGATATTTGGTGATGCTTACACCACCAACACACTTGATTTAGGTTAGGAAAACCTAAAAAGGATAGATAATAACAATACAAGATATTTGATATGTTAAAAGATGCTTTGCACGTTCCAGTGAAATTTTAATTAGTACTTGTGGCCATGCTTACAGCACCAACAAACTTGACTTCAAGTTATTTCTTAACCAACTTCATAAATCCAAAAGGTTTAGTGATAAAACCATGAGGTGATGTGCACATCAGGCTTAAGATACATAATGCACAGAATCAAAGATTCATGGAATCCCCTCCTGATAAATAGCATCATTTTTCAATGTCTTCCAGAGAGTCGGAGAGAGAGAGAGAGAGGATCTGTGTTCGGTGTATAAATATAGCAAATGCTAGGGCTGATGCATGTATGCACCCTAACAAATTTAATGATATCAATAAAACAAAGCGGAGAGCAGGAGAGGCATCTTAAAAAGCTATTAGGGAAAAGTGACATTTATAGATTACAGAGTAGTAGAACAACATACTGATCCAGGCAATGCATAGGTTCGATGGTCTTCAAAATCAACCTTAAGCGATGAGATGTTGATAACAGGCAACTGAAGTCTTAATACCTCAAATGTTTTCCCTGCTTTCTACATCATCCAAGATGAATTGTCAAACTCAGGGAAATGGGAAATGGGAAAAATAAATACCACCTATATCAAATTAGGGTTAGAGTCTACCATTTAGAAATAGCAGTCACCTGAACAATTTGAAGAAATTCTCTGAGGAATAACTCCTGTGTTGCCTTGGACTGATGGCTACAGGCCAGGACTTCCAACATATGTGTGAAAGCAACATCATACATCCCAAGAAAACCATAACACCTATGTTAAATAAGCCCTGTTAAAAAATTGTGCTTTGCAAATTTTGCAGGCCCAGCATGTTAAACTTCAGTTGGATCAATTTGAAATAACTTACTGGCCGATATGGAAATGAACATGATCTTTGATGTAGCTCCATGGGGTTCCCTTATATACTGAGACAGCGTTTCTATATGTACGAATTGCATGTTTAATCTACAAGAGGAAGCGGCAAATATCTTCAGAAGCCGCATCATGCAATTTGCTATAATCAGATTTGTGCGTAAATAAAATAAGTACCTGGTCACATTTTTTATACCGATCACCAGAAAGAACAAGATGAAACCCATACTTGTGCAACATAGGTGGTTGGGACAACAAGTAGCAATAAGATGCTTGCTCAAGCATGACAGCTGAATGTAACAGTTCCTGCAAAAAGAAAATTCTCGGTAAAAAATAAATCCACCCTCATTCATTTTTTATTTCATAAACAGTGGGCAGTACCTCACTGCAAATGCGGAAGTAAACAGTGGCAGCCTCTTTAAATTGATCTTTCATCTTCAACATTTCTATCCACCAAAGACCACAGCGTGTAGCATTTTGTCGACCAGAAGACCCAAGTTTCTGTAGTAAACCAAATTCGATATACTTAGACAAAGTTGAAAGAGTACATAACTAGGTGGCATTTGTTGTTTGATTCACTTGACCGGAATAAGTTGCCAGATTAATAGCATCATGTGTAAATAACCAGCTCCATTGTGTTAGGCCAGTGGTCATATAAAGCTAAGTTAGCAAACTAACCACCCTTTCTCTGCCAAGTTACAAGGCCTAAAAACGAGTTGCATGTGCGTCATTTTAAATAGAGCAAAATGCAACCAAGAGGATTTATCCACAATGATGAAATAGCTTTCTTCCTTATATTGCAAGATCAAGGATGAAGCAAGAAAAAACACACATACTAAATAAGTGTTAAAAGCATTTTCCATGCAATTATCTGCTTCTTTTCTTGATTGATCCAACATAAAGTACGTAAGCCCCATCATTTCCTGCATGGAACCAATGAAACAAATGAAGAATGTCGCTAGAGGAGATGATTCACATGTTGAGATAATATAGTTTGAAGAAATATCAAGAAGCAAATAAAGGAACTTCTGGTAGGCAGGCAAAACACAAAGAATTTTCCAGGCAATGACAGACTAACCAAGCATTTCCCAAAACATATATGATACACATGCCATATAAAAGTTACAAGAGCTAGAGATGCTTCAAAAACATGGTTTTGCACTCAAACATTCTGGTAAAGAAAAGTTTGTTTAGTACATTCACCAATTATCACACAGAATAGGACCCCAAAACAACAAAAAGCTAGAGCAAGGAACAAAAAGGCATAAATATAAATAAACCACTCCATGTTTTTCCAACAATAATCACACTACTATCCCAGATCCACCATATGAAATCACATAGTATTATTACAGCCTAGAAAATGGTCATCAGGAGTAGCAAACAGCAAATAATTATAGAAACAAAATTTGAAGATACCTGCACACCAGCATAGCGCTTCCAAGCTTTATCAATCTTATAATCTGTGGAAATAAGGCGATAGTTTGATAATGCCAGTTCATAATCTCCTAACATGAATGCATAGTCACCCAAAACTCTGATCTGAGACTCGACGGAGCTATAGGTATACCTTCAACAGTGAATGTAGAAACCTATATTAGGGAAAATTTGCGTAAAATATGGAGAAAGCTTTGGCATGAAAAAAAAAGAAGGTATTTTTTAAACATACATAGGTCCATTGGAGGAATCTGGTGTGTCTTCTTTCCCTTTTCTCCACCATAAGTTTTTAATTTGGTTTTTAAAGCCTTTCCTTGTAGCAGAAATCTAGCCATGATAAATTATGATTTGAGAAAGAAAGGAAAAGGAATCATAGAGACAATAAAAAAAATTGTATTAATAGCTTAGATTTCAGAGTAGTGCAAGTGAAAGCAAGCAAGCCCCCTCGTGAGAAGACTCGAAGCACAAAGGAATGCTGGAGATTCCCTACCTGCTGATTGAGCACACGAACTTTCTGCTCCATGTAAGGAATGATATGTTTAGATGATAATTCTTGTATTAAATCCTTTATCTGTTGCCAATTTGTAGGGTATATTTGTTAAAAGCTCTACAATAATTCACCCCAAAATAAAAGATAAGGAAACAAAAGAAAATATATAGTTTACACCATATGCTAACAGTGATAAAAGCAATTTACCTCATTAAAATCATCAATGTTAAGATAACAACCAAGATCCTGACTAGGTGAAGAATCAAATTTCTGCCAATGTCACAAAAGTAGATAAGGCCACCACCTTAATCTTGCTCATTGTGTCCAATAACTCAAGACAGAGAAACGAATCACGTGGTAAAATATTTCAAAGCATGAAAAGAATATATGATACAAGAAAGTAACTTACATAAGGAACCCAAGGATTATCTTGATGTTCTATCTGCTCATCTTGAGAAGAATTAATGCAAAGTAAATGACAGCCATTAAAGCCAAACGTATTTTTCATCTCTGTTAGTATTTTAGTTGCCCTGAAATCAAACAAATAAAATTTTAAAACCCATCAAAAAACATTCAGAGTTGTAAAGACTTGCCTAAAAGAGAGAAGAAAAAAATCTTAGCAGAGTGAAATGTAGTTAAAATGTTATTTAAAGGAATAAAATGCAGGATACAATACCAAATTAACAAATTGATATTACAAGTAACAAATATAAAGTTTGGCCCCTAGAGATATGCTTTTTAGCAGAAAATGGATTGAAACGGAAGATTCTGTTAAATGCACCGAGTCAAATACAGGACGAGGCATTGACTCAGAATAATAACCACAAAGATTTAATTATACAACCAAACACTTGCCCCTATCTATTGTTCTTGTATCGTATACTTAGATAATACCTTCCAACATAAAAAGAAAGGAAAGAAAACCATACTTCTCTGAGGGACCATCTTTATTATCATGCACCAATACATAATGTTTCAAAATCTTTGGGTCCATTGCACCGTCATTGAGAAGGGAAGGCAACTTGTTAGTGTTGAAAAGGTCCACAAATTTGTTGATAGGCTGTTCATCCTTTGAAGAAACAACTGAAACACCTACATATCAAATTAGAAATAAATTCAGGAATGAAACCCAAAATGGTTTTATGATTACAGTAACCAAAACCTTGAAGAACTATCATCCCATTAGCCAAATAACCCATGTATCATGAGTGTGCATGTGTAGCCCAAAGAAAAAGGGGGAAATAAATAACAACCCCTCTTCCTATCAATTTTCAAAGCTTACATGCCACAGGGTGGTCAAAAGCCTCGTGCTCGGAAAAAGAGACAGTACGTACAAGCTCTTTATTGAAAATCTCAAACCAAGATGGTGAAATTTCAGATTTGGAGCCTGCACAAATCACAATTCAAATGCACCAAAATGATTCGATAAGTTAAAATCTTAAATAAATTTCATTAGTTAAAAGCATCTAAACTAAAAAAAATTAAGTAGATGCAAAGGAGCAGAAAAATAGAATATAAATTCGCATCAAAGTCGATAAAAACATTCACCTCTGCAGAAAACAATTCAAATGAATAAGAAAAAAACAAGTTAAATGAAATCGTACACAATTGATAAAATAGCTACGTGTTGACAAATTTACATTCTCATACAGTGAACTTACTTGCAAGTACATTGCTAATATCTAGAGGATCAGTGGACAAATCCGATCTATCCTTCTCTCCTGCCTCAGTAATAACCTGCTTTAATCGCTCCTTCGCTACCTAGTTCAACAAGAACATAATCAAAATGCCAAAATTGCAGTTTAGTTTCATCGAGAATAAAATTGGACCTAATCTAAATTGTAAATCCAAAATTTAATTTTTTTAAACTACCAAACAAAACGACTACCACGATATCCGGCTGCTTAATATCAGACTCATAAAATAATCTCAATTTGAACTTCTGTAGCCTGTATGGCTGATCACTCGAAGTCCGTACAGGCACTGCATTTAACAAAACCAAAGGAAAAATCTCAACTTTTACTCTCAATTAGCTTCAAAAATTGGAGCATGAAATAGATAGCGGAGAGAGCGAGAGCTAACCGTCGATGTTATTGAAGTCGCAAAAGGGACTAAGCATTTCGATGAAGGAGAGGCTGTTTTTGAGGCAAGATTCTTCTACCAGGGGTGTACGGAGGACCATGACCACCGGAGTGATCTCCTCCAATAGCATTTTACCAAGTGAAGTCTTCGCCGGATCCATGCCGTCAAAATTACCGGGTGGCTCCCTCGCTGAGTTGACTCGGATTTGGTTTCGATCAGATCTCTTAATTCTTCTCTGCGTCTGGTGCTTGTGGAGAAGGAGGGAGCTGGTTAGCTTAAAGAGAATGACGGTGGCCCGTTTTGTTTATTAATGGACTGGACTTTTGGCTTGATGATCCACGGACTGTGCATCGACTTATTTGGATCCCCGTTTCACTCTCTTTCTCTTCTTTACTTAGGGTAGGGTGCCATGGTATTTTCATTCTCTTTTTAGTAAATAAAACGTATTACAGTTACAAACTTACAATTACAAATTACATTATATTACAATTAAAATTACAAATTACATTACAATTACAGAAAAACAAACCTAAATAAATTCTTTTTTGCATTGAAAACTTTATTTTTCAGTTTTTTTTTTTATTTGAGAGATAAAGTCATCAAATTCTATTAGTATAAAGAAAAAATATTGGTTAACACCGATTCTGACCACTAACATGATCAATCTTGGTGTAAATAGGTTTCATTCAATGAATATAGCTCTATTGGGTTGTTATATCACCTTGAAATTGCATTGGATAATAGATCTTATCTCAAAAAGTTTTTAGTTTTTGGGTTGATTCTTTATTTTTATTTTTATTTTTTTGGGTTTTTGAAGGTAAAAAAGGGTTTATTTAGATTTTAGTGTGTTTTTTAGGTTTTTTTTGGTCAAAATAGTTTAAAATGAATTTTTAAGTATGAAACACCCATTGATCGATTTTCCAGCGACCCCTAATCGCCGAAATTGGGGCAGAATAAGCGACATGTCACATGATTTATATAAAGAAAAAATGGGGCGGGCGACATGTTATCTTTCTCTTATAAAAAATATTATCAAAGCTCAGGCACATGGACCTAAGCTGGCAGACCCGCGCACCTTGGCTATTCTTATTAAGGTCGAGGCGCACTGAATCACCCAAGCCTGTGCGCCTAGGATTTTTTTTCTAGGTACTTTGTTTTTTTTATTATTAGCTTAATTTCATCCTTCAATTTTTTTATTTTATTTTATATTACCTACTTGTCCAGAAAATAAAATTAAGAACTATCAAATATTTGTACTTGTTGGATTATAAATTTTATTTAATTATTTTTATAAATTTTAAGATGCTATAATTATAATTTTTTTTTGGTAACTATTCAGAGTAATACATTAAAATATTTTCATTGAAAATTACAATTATTTTTAATCAAATTGAATTATAGTGATTTCATTATTTTTTCGATCATGGTAATTATTTTTAGAATTACATGAGATTGTTAGCATGTGCTATGTTGCGGATCATATCAGTTATTTTTAGGAAAAAAAAATAAAGAGGTAGACATTGCTAACATATTCTATAGTAGGGAAAAAATTAAATAATGTGGGGATTAACCTAATGTGACCTGATCAACTTGATTAGTTCAAAGACAACTTGAATAATTAAAATAAATAAATAAAAATAAATGTTTCCAAAATCAAACACCAACAAAATAATAAAAAGTTTATGCGAGACCGTGAAAACCAATTTAAAATAAACCAAAATATTGAATGCTAAAAATGAAAAAAAATCAATTGAAATTGAAAAAAAAAAACTAAATGCCATCAATGTTTCATTGTGTCATATGAGAAAGAACAATGTAGATTCGCACATTTTTCTTTATTTTTTGTTTCAAAAGTGTTTTCCACTTTAATGCCTCGATTTGTTTTTCTTTTATTTTTTTCATTTAACATTGCTTTTCTACGGGATTGGTTATAGTGATTTTTTTTTTGTTTGGGAATATTTTGTTGCTCGGTTTAGCAAATTAAAATTCAAATTTATTGAATTATAAGAATTAGAGTTTCGAGAATCAAATTTAAAACTTGAACAAATATTAAGTCCTTTTTGTTTGCCAACACCAAAGGCTGATTTGTATGGTCAAGGTAAGTTTTTTTTCCGGTCTCTCAACTTTTTTTTTAATTAGATCCTCTCAAATTGAATTTATTTGGGAATTGACTCAATAGTTTATTTTATTTACCTTGATAGGGGGATCTTGTATTATCAAAGGAAAAAATTGGTGCTTCATTTTGCAAAATAAAATAAAATTTAGCTAATTTAAAACAATTAAGTGTCAGGGGACCAAAATTGAAACTAAAATAAATATAAGGACTTGATAAATAAGTTGCACAAAGAGGCTATTAGGTGCAACGCACGTGCTAGCGTGTAGGAAGGCTTTGTTATCTTCCAATGGCGTGTGAGGCTTTAGACGACGGCCTAACACCTCCTTTCATGACGACATTCGAAGTGTCTTGACGTGATCTTCCTGGTAGTCACGCATGTGTACACAACAACATGGCAGTTGGGTTCTCGTGAACTTTTTCTTTCCCTCTATTTTTTCTCTCTTCTCATCAGGTTTTCGTTGCTCTGTAAAAAAATTAAAGGTGTCTTATCATTTGTTTTTTTGTATCAAATTTAGTACTCGTTCTTTTGATTATTATTTGTTTTTTTACTATCCTTTTTAGTATTGATTTTTTTTCTTCAATTTTGTCCCTCATCAGTTGGTTTTAATTAGTTTTTATATCAAATTTAATCTTTATTCTTTCGATTGCTATTTTTTTATCTTTTTCTTCATTGATTTGTTTTTTCAATTTTATCATTCAACATTTAATTTAAGTTTATTTTTATATCAATTATGGTCTTTATTTTTTTATTGGTATTTTTTTTGTTTTAGATCCTTTTTTTATTGATTTTTTTTTCGATTGCATTTATTAGCATTTGGTTAATTAGGAATTTTGCTCCGTGATTTTTTAGGGCTTTCCTTCTATATGGTTACTCCTAAACTTATGACTAAGGTCATTGATTTCGCAGAATATCGCAAGTTGACCATGGTTTTTTTAGGTTCTTTTCTAAATTTGATTGTTTTTTTAATGTTATCATTCAGAATTTCATTGGTTTGGAATTGGTCTTAGTATTGCTTTTTCACTTTTTTTATAGGTTCATCCTGAACATATATCCTAGGATGCAGGTTAACCCGAGTCTTTTTTTTTTCTTTTCAATTTTGCCCTTCAACTTTAGGTTGTTTGATGATTGAGCTTCATGGTTTCATTTAATTTGCTTTCAATGGGGTTACCCTGATATCACAACCAAGTCACGAATTTGGCATACTAACCTAAATGGGCTCGGGTCATTTTTTTTACGATTTTAAAATTTCTTCATTTTTATCCTGCAACATTTGACTTGCTTTAAATTGGCTTTAAATTATTTTTTTATTTTGCTTTCTATGAGGTTATTCCAACCTCATTTAATTTTTGCTTTATTATCAAATAAGATCATGTAGATATTTTAAGAATATGTGGAGGATATCTTTTTGTGATACTGACAAACGTTCATTTTTTTAGTTCATCATTATTAATTTTTTTTTTGTTTTATTTATTATTGTTGCACTTTTTATTTATATTATTAAATTAGTTGAGTTTATTAAATTTAGTTGAGTCAATTTAGTCAAATCTTTTTTTTTCATTGGAAAACATATGGCTTGGCCTATGGCATAGAGTAAGCCACCTATCTAGTTTTTTTTTCTGTAATGTATCAATGTACTTTTTTTTTATAGAAATAGAAAGTATATCTAATTATTGACAATTATCACATTATTGTTTAAATCACAAAATAAGATGAGATAATAATTATGTATGAAATAAAATAAATTATTCCATCAACAGAAATTTTTTTATTAATAATTATTGTCCCAGTCTATAATAGATAAAAATTCTAGTGTTAAAAAAATATCAAAGACTTGTGCATTTTTTTTTATTTCACTACAATTTAATGTTTGAATTTTATAATTCCTTAATCAAATAAATTTTAATTTCAATGTAGATTTTTGAAAATAAATCTAAAATTACAATTGGTTATTTACAGGAAAAATATGAAATACTTGACAAGAGAATTTCTTGTTTAAATTGTAAGAATCTTGCTTTTTTTAAGCAAAAAAGGGAATGTCATATCATATATTTATATATTTGTCTTACAATAAATACCCATTAGACAATGCAATTACACCATGGTGGAAACTTTTCAATTTGATTTTAAACCCAAAAAAATATCAAATTGATTTTTTAGCTACAACTTAAATATTAATAATATCTAAAAGAGTTTAGGTTTCTATTATAGACAAAGACACAAAACACTGTAAATTGAAACATTGTTTTGACACTTTTGTCTTTCTATAAAAAATCATTGAGCTTTGTATAGGGATAGGATGGTTTGTTCTCAATAGTCAAAAAGTCATTTATGAATTAAACGGGAATAAGAAGATCTTTACATATTTTTTAGCATGGTAAAATTACTTAATTTCTTGTAAAAGTAAAAAAATCATAAATCTGGATCTTGGAGGTTTATGGTCCTTTTTTTTTAACAGTTGAATGACTAATTTTACCTTAAAAGACAATTTTTATAACTTATATCCAAGGGCTCTGCATCTTTTTTGTAACAATCTAGTTTGTTGAGGGGTTGTTTGGTAATTAACTAAGCATAAATATTGTTAAAAAAACTTGGTCGGCGCATGCGATGCACGTCCACCGGGTGAGTTATCTCTGCATCTTCTCGGTGGCACATGAGATGCCATTTAGTGGTTAAAAGGTGGCTTCCAAGGTGGTGTTTAGATCATCTTAACTTCCCCTCCATCCATGGACGACGTGTGTTTCAAATTGACCTCTGGTTTGATGCGTGTGTTCCTAACTGACCTTTAGTTTGGTGCGTGCGATCTTTTTTTTCGTCTCTCATCCTCAATTTCTACATTGACCTTGCAAAATTCAAAATCAGCTCTTCAATTATTTATTCCTTCACATTTGGTTCCTTTTATTTTGATTATATATATTTTTAAATGATATATGAAATTTGATTTTTTTTAATTTTATCCCTCTTTAATTTTTTATCTTTCAAATCCGGTACTATTTCTTTTAATTGATATTTGTTTTATTTGAGATGATTTTTAAAAGTTTATTTTTTTTATGATTTCATCATCTTTAAGTTTTTTTACTACCAATCTGATCATTATTATTTTAAGCTCGTTTTTTTTTCCAGTTCCATCTCTCAAGGAGATTCGACTCTAGTTATTTTTTTTATAGGATTTTTCACTAATTTTGGTAATTATCCAGGTTATCTTGAGTCTTTTTATTTTTTATTATTTGTTAGATTTAGCTTTTTCATAGATTTTTTTCAACTAAATTAAATTAATTGATTTGATATAAGCATAAGATGTCCATCCCATGATTTTTTGTTAAGTTGCTTTATAGGTCGTTGCACTAACTACATGTACGATCTTTTTTGATATTGTCATAGAGCCTTTTGCAATAGCATTTCAAACATCTCGATAAGTTCTTTCTGGTGGTTGAGCGGTTTCTATGGCAAAGCGACTCTAGGTCTCTAAAAAACTTTTCTTTTTTCTTATTCCAAATATGATACTGGAAAATTATTTTTTGGGGGTTAATTATTGCCTTTTTTGAGTTATTTATGATTTATTTTTTAAAAAATCATATAATTAAACTAACCATGCTTATAGAACTTGGTCGAGTAAAAAATCCAAATCTTATATTTTCCTTACTTATTTAAAAACAATAGTGTCGCCTTGATTTTTTATTTTTTTTTTACATTTGAAAAAATTTAACTTGGCCTGCTGTGTAGCATAGGTCACCAATCTAATTTGCCAAATTATTATCAACTTTATGCCTAACTTATTTTTTTAAAATCAATATTAATCTTCAATTATTTTGATTTCTCAATAAGAACCTATATTGTAATCACTTATTAAAAAACAATAATCTTTCTACAAAATATGGATGAAAAGCATTAAAAATAGATGGAAGCTATTGATTGAAAAATTTATAAAGTTTAAAAGTAAAATTGATGAAAAGCATTAAAATTATGAGAATTTAATCATTGAAACTGTCATTTTTCTTTTAATTTCTTTTTTGTAAACAAAACTGAAATCATAGGGAGAGAAATGTAGTGTGAAAAATGGGTTTGGTTGTTTATTAAAGGTTTTTTAGTTTGGCAAATTAGGTTTTGGATTTTGAATCCATGTATTTCTTTTTTTAATTATTGCTTATGTTTCTGTTTAGCCTCTAGAGATAAAGATACAAGAATATCCTTTTCATAACCTTCCAAGAGCTTCTTTTTTTTGTTATAATTGTTCTTATTTTAGCTCATTCTTGTTGTAATCTTTCCTAACTTCTCAATAACACATCCAGGTCATAGAACCACCATAACAATAGTTGAATTGCAGCCTTGATCAACCCTCTACATTTTCTTTTCTACCTACCATTACCTCCTCATCAAGACCATTTGAAGAGTGTTATTGTTCTCACTTTATATAGCAAGCATCATTGATAAAGCTAAAATAAAAAGTCATCAAAGGAGCAAGAATGTTATAAATGGAAAACATCCTTGCTAGTTATTCTAGTTAAGAAGTCTAGGTTGAAAAGCATGGCTATGAATGCTCTTAAAAATCACAAAATAGATTTAGCTATTGTAATTGAAACTACAATCACAAATAATTCAACTTTATATTAAAATAAGGTTATTAGCCATTTAATGGTTATGATGTACCACGATTAATCTAAAACACATCCATATAATCCACCACGTCTTCTCAAAATTTAATTAAAGTTCACAATTTAACCCAAATTCTTTATCAGGATCTTTTAAGTTTTAACATTTGATGTCGATCAAAATAAAAAAAATATTTGTATTTTCATGCATTTATCTAATAGGCTATTTAGAACCTTCAGAATTCAATTCACAAGTTAAATCAGTTTCTGTGTTTGAAATTCTTTTGAAGGTATTAATTTGAATTCCAAATAGAATTCAATAAAAATGACTAAAAATACAAATCAGATGGTCTCTCCTCTAATTTGCTCACGTTATCAGAAAATTGTCAAATAGCAACAGAATTACCGATTAAATATTTTTCATTGGTAATTTTCAATATTGACAAAAAAAATTTATCAAACATTACCAGCACCATTAATATATTATGTCGTTAATAACTAATGAAATTGCTAACATAATTAAAAAAAATCAAGAAATATTATGTTGGTAATTCTGTAGGTAAAATAAAATATCATTATTTGCTATTATTCCATCGATAGTTTCCGTCAAGAATTTCATCGACAAATTTAAAAGTGTTATAACCAATAGCTACCCCCATCCCTTTGTTCTTCTCCTTCTTTTTCCTTTCCCTACAAAAAATAGTAGCCCATTCCCTCTATTTTGCCATAAATCTAGGCTTTATTCTCACAAATTCAGCTACCCCAACACTCAGTAATGTTTTAGTTCAATCCTTTTTTAAAAAAATATTCCTTAAACCATGTAAGCAAACCTGCCCATCTATGTTTTAGGTTGATTTATTGATATTTTATGTAGTATTTATAGTTTGCTTGTATATTTAAGTGTTTTATAGTCTTTCATATAGAATTTTTACTGCCTTTTTATGAAGAATTTTTATTGTATTAAAATATGATTTGTATGTTAGGGTTTGTTTTAGGATTTTAAAAAAATTGAATTTGTTTGTAATTTGATGAAATTGAATTAGATTAACACTATAGTAAAAAGAAGATGAGGATTGTGTTGAAGTAAAGTAGCTATCGGTTTTTTCAGAGGAATGTGATTTGCGGAGGTTGGGCTATCTTGTGGATATAGCTAGAGAAAGACTTTCGGTTGGAATGAAAAGGGAAGAAAGAGGTGGCCTACTGTGTTGCTATGATAAAAGAAAGTGGTTGTTCTCGGTGACAATGGTGTTTTCAATTCAACAGTGGCATGAATGGTTATTAGTGAGGGTTGATTTTTAAAGAGAATCAAAGATAAAGCAAATAATGGTCACATGTTTTGTTTCAGTTTTTAAGAAAATGAGTTGTTATAGATAATGTTTTTCTCCTTTATTTTGAAGGTGATATAGTTCATATTTAGGTTTTTTTTTTTGTTCTAAATATAGAGATTGGTGATTTTTAATTTTTTAGGGGAAGAGAGAGTCCATATTTTTATCTTTCTTTTTGTTAAATGTGAGTGTGTGGTGGATAGTGTACATAGTATAATGGCTTTTTTTGTCTCTTTTTCTTGGTTTTGGTGATTTTTTAAAGAGTGTTTGATAAAGTCAAAACTAATTATGTGAGGCTTTTTTTGTGTGTTCTCTCATTGTCCTTTCTATTTGTGTATCCAACCGCCTATTTATACTATCAAGAATTTTTTGTTTCACACCTAATCTCTAAATTCTTCCATACCCATCTATTTTCCTAAATTCTTTACAAACTTCTCCATTGTCATTCTAGCTTCCAATATTTTCTAAAATTTTATTTTTTTAACATGGTGTTCCCTCTCTTTTTTCTTTTACAATTATTACCTTTTATACTAAACTAGTCTTTATTTTTTTTCAATTACATTTTAATCAATAAAAAAATTTTCTTCTTGTTTGATTGATTTTTTTCTTTTTTTTCAAAAAAATTGTAAATACAAAAACAATAAGTGAAATGGTTGAAAGTTATGAAATGACCAGAAATTAGCCAAATCACGTCGAAATAATATTTTTTTTACATTTTGGTATTTTTTTAGATTTTATAATTTTGTTTTTGAAAATATGTTGAAAATAAGTGTTAAAAAATAAGTGATGACAATATTCTTAAATCATTTTTTCTTGTATTCTCATATAGACTTATAGACAACATCATTAATTTTCGTTATCCCAAAATTTATATCTTATTGAAGCTTAAATTTTCTAATTATAATATGAACAATTTGTCATATGGTTTAAAACACAAGTAAGTATGTAATAATTTGTAACTCTAACGAGAATACATTTACTTAGCTTTTTTCATTGACTATCAATTATCTTTAACCAATTGTATAACATGAGATGTAATGCTGATAGTTTGAAATTACTATCTCTGGTTCTGAAAGAAAGATTTAGTGTTATAACTGGTGTTTCTTTAATGGGTATAAATACATATAATAATAGGTTTTGTGTTAAGTGATTAACTTTTAACGAGTTTGAAGTTGATTATTTATGACAAGATAGAAGAGGTGATTGAATTGAAGTATCACATAGTGTAAAATGCAATCTTTTTATTCAAATACTATTGACATGATACCAATAAAGGAATTATAGTAGATCTTGACCATGGTTTGATCAAAATGAATAAAATAGGTAGACTTGTTAACATCAATGATTTTTTGTATTCGCTAAATAATGCCAGCAAATGTATTACGTATACACTCTTTCCTTTAGAAAAGATCATAATAGAGTTGATTGATTATCCGTTATGAAAAACAAATCTAAGAGTTGTGTCCAAGTTGTTAAAGATTGTAACAATGAAGTAATTAAGAGATAAGATATATTTCAATTGGATGAGTTAATTGATCTATATTGAGTTGCTCTATCTACGGAGTTAGAAGAAAATTCACATTTTTATGTCGCTGAGAATACTTGTATTTATATTGATGTTGACGAATTAAATGATATATTAAGTACTAATGGACATATAAAAGTTTATGAAGCCGGAGAGATCAATAACCTATAATTCAACGAAGAAGAAAATAATGATAGACATGAAGATGATAAAATTAAAGATGAGGAAAATTTAGAATAAAAAGGATTTGAATTGATTCTAAATGTAAAACATCATTATACAATTAAAATATTTGTTATTACTTTATATTACATTATATTTTTTACATTCACCAAGCGTTTATTATTGTAGTTATGGTTTTAATGAGTTTTGGTTTGAATATAATTGTTGTTGCTGCTGCTATTGATGTATAACTAGGATGGACAAGGCATTATAATAAATATTTTTAATTTTTTTATATGGAATCACCGACAATATTTAAAAATAATTAAAAATTATAAAATAACTATTAGCAATTCTATTGATGATTACCATAATTGCAAATCATGATGGACTCACCAACAAACGTTAAAATAGTTAAAGAACTACAGAGAGTTGGGGAGAAATTCATCAAATTAGAACAGACCAATGGAATTACCAGTGCATGAAAATTCATCGGTGAATTACTTCCTCACCGATTGATGTTACAATTGTCGAAGATTTACAAAGAATTTTGGAAGAAATTCATAAAATTAGGACTAACTGACATAATCACTAATTGATGAAAAATCATTAGTGAATTTGGTAGGTATTAAAAAAAATTCAGAAAATTCTTGAAATTATCGATAAATTCACCAATGAATTTAAAATTTATGTCGATAAGTCCATCATTAATTTGATGACATGTTTAATCACTGATGATTTTTTTGACGAAAAATTTCATCGATGAATTAAAACCTGATATGTTGGGAATCCCTAATTATCCATTTTTTCCCATAAATCTCATCATTTCATCTCTCTTTCTCTCTCTATTGTAAGTACCAACAATCGATGTTCTCTCTCTAGAATCGGTGGTTGCGCTCTCTCTCTCTCCCCCTCTCCCTCTCCACCACTTAAGGTTTGATCTTGATGGTTTTTTCTTGTTTGGTATGCATATAATCAAATTGTGAAGAGTTGATTATAATAATTAAAAATATTCATAATAATATTACTAAGAAATCACATTATGAATTTTTATTTATGACTTTTTATAATTGTTTTATGAGAAAATCTTATTCGGATGAGATATACAATATCTAAAACAAATGAAAGCTCAATCAAAACACCTTGTAGTTCAATATTTGAAATTAGAATAAAAGGAAATTTATGGGATGGTTGGGCATTTTTAGGCTACTTCTCTTTTTATATTATTCTAAATTATGTTGATTTTGATAATTTATTGACATACACTTACATATGTGGGTAAAACAATTAAATATGTATATTACATTTATATCCTTCCATAGCAGATAAATTAAAGAGTCTCCCATATGTGAGTTATACATTGCTTTTTCTTTATTGGATCAATAGCCTTTTCAAGGCCAACCATGGGGTTTAAATCATGAATGATCATTTTTTATGTTGTTATTGTGTTTATTTATATTTTTTTATTTATGAAATTTGAAATTAGTTTTATATAAATAGTGAAACTTATGTGTGTGGGTGATGGTTTGGTTCGAGAATGTGCTTTTTAGAATTTCTAAATTTTTTTAGGTTGGATCCCATATAGGGGAGATGTTGCTGAAATTTTGTTAAAAATGGATAGATGCAGTAATACAAAAACCCATACATCATAGATTAAGAATTAAATTGAACATGCTTCACTATTTATTTATTTTTGTTTATTATATTTTAGTTATATTGTTTAGTTGTCGAGAAAAAAGTTCAGTGCTAAGAAGAATCGCTTATGCTTCTGCAAGTAGTATTGTTGGTAAGCCTACAATTTATTTAGGTGCTAATCATAAAAGGCACATGCTGCACCTGTTAACAACATAGGCTTGTTTGATACGAGTCACAGATCTGGCATCCCATATGCCAGGGAACCTTTTTCTAGCAAGCTTATACAAAATACAAGCCGAATTACATGTTTTTTTTTTCTCAAGGATAACATTAACTAATTTATTAAGTGTTTATATAGTTTTTCATTAATTAATTGATTTTCAAGTTCATAAATATAGAAGTTGCTCACATGATAACATCAATGATTAAAGCGTCGATGGAAATGCCTTTGTTTCAATAAAGTTAGCTTAGAGATCATCATTAATAATACTTGTGATTGAGTTTTAAACATGAAGAAGACCTTTCAACTCATTCAAAATATGATTCAAAGTTGTGGTTAGAGGTTGGAGCAACTGGTGGTTCTGGTAGAAATCAGGTTTACAATATCTCTATAACTACAACCCGACATATAAGGGCAAGTTGTAGTGTCTTAACTATAGGCACTCTATAATCCAACCTGTGATAGCCATCAGTAGCCATTCAGGAGTTGGTTCAAGAACAAATTGATGTTGTGAAGGTCGATTTGAGTGTCAAACTGGAGGCAGAGGATGAAGAACGAAGTTGGAATCAATGAGAGTAGATAATGGCATACACATCGATTTATTATCCTATATTAATGGACCTCTAGGAGATTTCCCCTCCTTCCCTTTACCTTCACCTCTAACTTCTTTTCTAGTATATTAAGATATTTGTAATTGATTTTATAGTTAAATTAATAATATAAAATATATTCTTCAATTTAATTTAGTTGTTTAATATTGTTTAATGTCAAATTATTTTTATCCAAACAAACATGTATTAAAAAAAAATTGCTGAAATATTGATGGAATCACCGATTGACATAAATATTCTGTTGGTAATATAGTCCAATTTTCCTTGGAGAATTTTAAAGAGTTGTGAGTTATTTTGATATTGGTTGATGGATTCACCGACTGAATTATCGATAGACTTAAAATCTCTGATGAGAAACCCGTCTCCGACAAATTTCCATTGATAATTTATATGTCAATGAGAATACAACTTAATTGCCAATGAAATATTATATAAATAAAAATCAATTTTCTGGTTATGTCAAGGAATTCGATTCTAATAGAAATTGAAATTTTTTTTTCAAAAATACCCCTTCTTTTTTTTTCATTATAAAAACCTTAACTTACATCTTTTCTTTCCCCAACTCTGTTTTTGTCTCTTCTTCATCAATAAAAAGGCTTTGGACACGAAAACAGTGGCTATATCCCCTATTGTTTCTACTTGGTCCAGTCTATTAGGGACATGTTCTAGTCATGGAAGGGGCAAAAGATGCAACGTTTTGGCACCTCCTTCCAGTTCTGATTTCACAGAAGCATCAATTCCAGAATCACTATGCCCAATACTAGTATAACAAGTATTTATTGTATAGCGCACCCTGGTAGGGAATTCCTGCCTTTGCATCCTAAGTTCGAATCTTAGTGTGCATGTTTGTCATCCCTGTGGTACATTACCTATTTACTGGGCTTGCAGGGTGTTCAGTGGGTCCAGGGATTAGTCGTGGTGCGTGCAAGCTGGCCCGGACACCCCGGGTTATATATATAAAAAAGTATTTATTGTATAGCCCTTTTCTAAAAGAATATCTTTACAATTGATGCTCTTTTCTTATAATGCAATCTTTAATTTCATATTTATTGTGTGCATGAAACTTTCTTTGTTTGCTTTCTTATTTTCCTCGGTGGATGACGACTTCCCCCATTATGAGCGCACATTTATTTCAATAATTGATAGTAAACTCTAACTAAAGATCTACCTCTCAATGGAAATATAAACTTGTAATGAAAAATATTTATTGTAAAAAACTAATTTATAATTTTAATTAATATTATAATTAAATTAAATTAAATTATATAATTTAATATTTTATTTTAAATATAAAAATTATAATAAGTTATTTATTATTTTATAAATTATAATAACACATATTACTGTTCCAAAAGTTTTATCAGAGCTCGTTTGGATTTATATTTTAAAAATTTTGATTTTTTTGATTTTAAATTAATTTTGATTTTAATATTTATATATTATTTTGATAAATTAATATTAAAAATAATTTTTTTAAAAAAATAATAAAATATTATTTTAATATATATAATAAAAATATTTTAAAAAATAACTATAATCACATAAAAATGAAAAAGAAAGAAACGAAAAGAAGAATGTTTCTCGCACGCGCAAACTGCGAAAGTCCATGCAAAGCCCCACAGTTTCACTTCCCCGGTGGGTTGCAGAGTAACAGCTTTCCAATGTGTTATTGCCATTATAAATAAATAATTTAATTAATGTTTCTAGCTCGTCGCTCACACGGTGCTCCCTCTTTCTTTTCCAAACATCTCTTACTAGCCGCGCCTGCGTTATCTTCAACAACTCTCTCGTACATTCATCGAGACATCTCAACTCACGCCATGTCACGCCGTCCTAATTTCCAAGGCGGCCGTCGCGGAGGCGGAGGCGTTCCCGGTCGTGGTGGTGATAGAGGACGGGGACGAGGAGGACGTGGAGGAGGACGTGGTGAGCAGCGGTGGTGGGATCCTGTTTGGAGAGCGGAACGATTGAGACAAAAACAGAGTGAGGTATTGTTTTCTAAATTAAATTCAATTTGTATTCATTAACTGTTAATAACTATCTAGTTGGTTTTAGGGTTTTTAGGGTTCTAGACTCATTAAAGATTCAATTTTCGCTAACTAGATTTTTTTCTGCTAGTTATATTTATATTTTTTTAAATGCATTCTTTTTCACTGTGGTGGTGAAGATGGAGGTTCTTGATGAAGATGAATGGTGGAGTAAAATGGAGCAAATGAAGCTTAGAGGGGAGCAAGAAATAATAATGAAGCGTAGTTTTAGCCGCGATGATCAGCAAAAGCTTTCTGATATGGCTTTCGAATTGGGGCTTCACTTGTAAGTATGCTTAACTTCCTAATTTTTATACTGTATTGATATATATTTACAAGAAGTGAACTATATAAAGTAAATAGCTTGATTTGGTAGTGATGTGTTAGGAATTTAATATAGAAATGCTTAAGAAATGGTTAGGATAATTACACTGGGTAAGGAATATTGTCAGATATTCAAATTTGGTTATTTGTATTCACACGAAGTTTTTAGAGGACTATTAGGATTCGACTGTTGGTTGAATATCTTTTTGTTTGTAGGTGCATAGGGTGTGTTTATGTCTGGGAAAGAGCTTTTTTTTTTTTCAACATTTTGTATCTCCATTTTGTAGTTCATTTCTTCATGAAAACATGGTCAGTATTTAAAACTAGAAAAGTTTTTTCTGAGTTTGAAAAAAATATCGGAGAACATGTTTGCTAAGTATATTTTTTATTATAATATGGTAGCTGGTAAGTGGAGAAGTTGAGATACTGCTTTTTCTGAAGTCAAAAAAGAAAATTTGGAGATCAGTAAGACTACAAAAGGATACTTTTAATTTTCTGGAAAATTGGAAAATTTGAAAAATCTTCTCCAACGAAAAAGATTCTTGGCTTTTTATCATGTGTCTGTACTTACAATATCTTCATTTTGTACTTGTGGAAAGGAAGCCATGCATACAATAAAGGCAAAACCCTTGTCGTTAGCAAAGTTCCACTACCAGATTATCGAGCTGATCTCGATGAGCAACATGGATCCACACAGAAAGAGGTAAAAGCATTGAAGTTTATAAAACTCAAATGTCTTTTCAGGTAATAAGTTCTCATTTTTTAATCTTTCTGCAGATCCAAATGCCTACAGAAATCGAGAGGAGAGTTGGAAATCTTTTGAATAGCTCACAAAAAGCAGCGGCTGGAAATGAGTCCGATGCAACTTCTTCTCAGGGAGGCAAACATGCATCTCTTGGTGGTAAAATAGTGAAACCTGCTTCCATGTTGGAAACAGATGCTGCTAAGGAGAAACAGAGTATTGAACTAAAGCAGAAGCAGGATAAATTAAAGGTGAACGCATTAGGCTTTTTGTGTGAGGATGTTTTAACTTATCATATACTTAACTAACCAAAGGCATTATGCACTTGATTATTCAAAGTTGTTTACAAGTGGCTATGTTGAGATGTAAAGGTTTTTTATGTTATTGGTTTCACACTTTCAGGCTAGTAGCAGCGTGAAGGAAATGCAGTCTTTCAGAGAAAAGCTTCCTGCATTCAAAATGAGAACTGAATTTCTGAAAGCAGTTGCAGAAAATCAGGTGCATTTTTCTTTTACTTCATTTTGGCAATCTTTCTCTGATGCATCACATGTATGTGGAAAACAATGTGTTTTCCTCAGGAGTCTCAGAACATTCATTTATTTTCAATTTAACTAAGGCCATTATCTGGTGGAGTAATCAAAAGCAACTTGATTATAGCCACCATATGCTCTGAGTTCAGCCTTCAGCCTATATTAGTAATGTATCAGAACGCAATGATGATGTAGGGCCATGCTTCGGCATGATATGCTGTTAATATTCCTAATTGATTGTGGCAAAGGGATGTGCCTTTCGCACACCTGCTGGTTGTGCCTGAAGTTTGGCATATGGTTATTACACCTGTGGGCTTAATATAATATTTAATTATGATTAAAAAAAGCTTTGCTCTTAATGGAAGCTAACAGAATGGTGTAGTGTTTCTTTTCACTGACACCAATTGGTGGATTAACTATTTAGTATCCAATCAGAGTTAGTTGAATTTCCTCTGTTTTGTGGTTCATCTGCTTTCTCTCTCACGTTTTTATTCCTCTGCCCCCTCCTTTCAACTTTTTGAAGAACCATTTTATTTAAAGTTTGACCTGATGAATGTGTCATAAATAATTATCATTATATCTTATTTCTGACTAAATTCCTTGCTGCTTTTAGTGCTAAATTCTTATCTAATTTTCATTGTTTTTGTGTGGCATTGGCAGGTATTGGTAATTTCAGGGGAAACAGGTTGTGGTAAAACAACACAGCTTCCTCAGTATATATTGGAGGAGGGAATATCATCTCTACGTGGTGCTCATTACAACATAGTATGCACACAACCCCGCCGTATATCTGCCATTTCTGTTGCTGCACGAATAGCATCTGAAAGGGGAGAGAGCCTTGGTGAAACTGTTGGTTATCAAATTCGTCTGGAAGCATTACGGTCTGCTCAAACCCGGCTCCTTTTTTGCACCACTGGTGTGTTACTCCGGAAGCTGGTAATTGATGATACTGTGCATTTCCCATTTGTTATGGCCAAGCTTGAATAAACTTGTTAATAGGAATTTTATTCTTCAGCTTCCGTATCTATACTTACCCACTAACTACAGGTTCAGGATCCGAATTTAACTGGTGTGAGCCATTTGGCAGTGGATGAAATTCATGAAAGAGGAATGAATGAGGACTTCCTGTTGATTATTTTGCGCGACCTTCTTCCTCGGCGTCCAGATATGCGTCTTATTCTAATGAGTGCTACCATTAATGCTGACTTGTTCTCTAAATACTTCAGAAATGCCCCAACTATTCATATCCCGGTATTTTTGTGATTGTAATCTTCACTCTATAGCAGTGGAACACTTTTCTTTGAGGGTGTTCAATCATGTTTGAATGTTCCTATTATTCATTCAGTTATCGTGATATATTGGCAGGGATTAACTTTCCCTGTATCAGAGTTCTATCTAGAAGATGTGTTGGAGAAAACTCGCTATGAAATTCAAGAGTTGGACAGCTTTCAGGGGAATTCAAGACAAAGCAGAAGAGAGCAATATTCAAAGAAAGATCCTATAACTGAATTATTCGAGGCATGTTTAAACTCATTGAACTATATATTTTTTTATTTGTACCTCTCACTCTCTCGCTCTCACATGCTCACGAGTGGTAAATATACTGTCAGTATAGCAGTTCTGTAAAGGAAGGTTCATTTCGTCAGTTTTTTTTTAAAAAAAAAAATTCTTATAAAAAAGAGGGATTTAATTAGTTTGATTTCAAGTCATGTGGTTCATCTTGTCCCAAAATGGTTGCTTTAAGTGATATCACTGTTTCTAGCTTTGTATTCTTGGTGATTCTCATCACTATCCACACCCTACATGCATCCTCATTTTTTGTTGGTGGATCCCTTAAACTGCAATTGGAAACAAATTGTCAAATGTGGACAGTTGACCATTAGGTCTTCTAGGACACCAACTACATAGTTTTCCCATAGATTGGCATCAACTAGAATCAGTTACAGAACTGCTATACATAGTTTTCCCATAGATTGGCCTGTTTGGGAGTGTGGTTGCGGTTGCTTTTCATTTCGAAATGCATCAAAATGATGTTTTTTTTATTTTTAAAAAATCATTTTTGAGATCAGCGTATCAAAACAATCTAAAAATACAAAAAAAAATTAATTTTTAGCAAAAAAAAAAAATGAATTTTTTGGAAACGCAGTTTGGCCCGCGTTTCCAAATGCTCACTTAAACAGACAGAAAAAACACAACGAAAAACAAAAAGTTGTATTCTGGAGATCCTGCATTTAAGTAATTTTCTGCCAAGCATGCTTGTTGTGGAAGGCAGATTGGTCTAATGAGAGTCAATATTTGATATTATCTCTATGAATTAGGTGTGGCCGTTTATACATGCATTGAAATGATTACAACACTTGTATTTGATATGATTCTCCAATTGCAGCCATTGCTTTTGTGACCATTTGTAAGTTATTGTTGTTATTATTTCTGGTTTGTTCTAGAGAGGATATTCCT
>Ga0307510_10001029_pt1 | contig 29543 bp, 27 predicted proteins | sample 12_EM_MG_FD_207224 | JGI IMG/M metagenome (GOLD analysis project Ga0307510, IMG submission 207224) | Populus trichocarpa ectomycorrhiza microbial communities from riparian zone in the Pacific Northwest, United States - 12_EM | ecosystem: Host-associated > Plants > Roots > Unclassified | place... | reverse complement strand
CGGCTTGCTCATTTTCGTTGGCTCCACGCAAAGCTTGCAGGCAGAGTGTAGCGGCATCAGGCCGCGATCTCGCCCTCGAAGACGAAAGCCGCGGGGCCTGTCATCCACAAGCGGTGGCCCGGGCCTGCCCAATCGATCTGCAATTGCCCGCCGGGAAGGTCGACCCGTGCCGTCGCATCCAGGCGCCCGGCGCGCATCAGCACGGCCGCGGCGGCGCAGGCACCGGTGCCACAGGCCAGTGTCCAGCCGCTGCCCCGCTCATGCACGCGCAGCTCCACGTGCCCGGCATCGAGCTGGCGCGCGAAGCCGATATTGCATCCCTCGGGAAAAGCCGGATGGCTGGTAAGCAGCGGCGCCAGCTCATTCCACCGCGGGTCTTTGATGTCGTCCACCTCGACCACCGCGTGCGGATTGCCCATCGACACCACGCGCAAGGTGACCGTCTCGTGGCCAGCGGTGAGGTCGTAGCTTTCGGCTACTTCCGCCGTGAACGGCAGGCTGGCCGGGGAAAATTGCGGTTCGCCCATGTCCACCGACACGCGGCCATCGACCAGCACGCGCACGGTGACCGGCCCGGAGGGGCTGAGCAACCGGGTATCGCGATCGACGGGGATGGCACCGGCACGATGCAACCACGCCGCCACGCAGCGCACGCCGTTGCCGCACTGGCCCGCGGCGCTGCCATCGGCATTCCAGATACCGTAATAAAACGCACACGACGGGTCCGGCGAAGGCTCGATACTCAACAATTGATCGAAGCCCACGCCGATATGGCGATCGGCGATCGCGGCCATCTGGGCGGCCTTGAGGTTGAATCCACCGTCCCGGGCATCGACCACGACGAAGTCGTTGCCGATACCGTGCATCTTGGTAAAGCGCAGGGGCATCAGCCGTTGCCGAAGCTCAGGCCCGCCGGATTGTGATCCAGCCCGGCGGTGGACGGCGGCGCGGGAGCGTCCTTGGCCGGGGCTGGCGCTGCCTTGCCTGGCTCCACGGTTTTGCCGGCCACCACGGGCTTCGGCGGCAGGACGAGGTCGGTCTTGTTACCGCAGGCGGAAAGTAGCGATGCGGCGATGAAGGTGGCCGTGGCGAGATAAGCGCGCATGAAAGTCGGCGATCCGCAGGAGGGTGGGGTGGCCAGTATAACGTTCACGGTGCGCCCCACCGATCCTGCGTAGACTGAGCCGATGAGCCTGGCCACCCTGCTGCAGCTGCCCGCCTTCGTGATGCTGGCCATCGCGGCGGTCTGCCTGGTGCTGGCCGTCGCCATCGCAGCCGGTGGGCGGCGCTATCGCGGCATCGACGGCCGGCGCTACCGTTCAGGTGCGTCGACCGCGCTGCGCGCGCTGGTGGCACTGGTGCTGCTGGCCCTGGCGCTGGTGATCGCGGCGGGCGGCTGGATGCTCCGTGGCTACCGCGTGCTGGACAACGACATCACCGTGCTGGGCCTCGCCGCCCATGCCCAGGGACCGCAGCACTGGACGGTCGATCTTTCATTTCCCGGCGGCAAGAGCCGCACGGTGGAATTGAACGGCGATGCCTTCCGGGTGGAAGCAGTGGTGGTGAAGTGGAAGACCCCCGCCATGCTTGCCGGCGCGCCACCTTTATTCCGCCTGGATCGACTGAGCGGCCGGTACGACGATGCCAGCCAGGAAAGCTCGACCACGCCGACGGTGGTTCCATTGGCTGAACACGACGGCTGGGATTTCCTGGATCTTTCCCATCGCTATCCGCAGTGGCTTCCGCAAGTGGACACTACCTTCGGCAGCGGCGCCTACCTGCCGCTCGCCGACGGCGGCCACTACACGGTGAGCTTGATGCGCACGGGCGCCCTGGTGGCGCGGACCGACGACATGTCGCCGCCGGTGAAGTAGGCGGCCCTCACCTTCAACCGAAGGCCTTCTCGTAACGGTAGCCGTCCGCGCCGTCTTGGTAATAAGACGGTAGCTGGGCAATGCGCCGGTAGCCCAGGCGCTCATACAGCCCGATCGCCACGGTGTTGTCGGTGCGCACTTCCAGGCGCAATGACTTGCACTGCCGAGCCCTGGCGGCAAGCTCGGCGGCGGCGATCAGCGCCGAACCCACGCCCTTGCCCTGGCTCTCAGGCTTCGTCGCAATCGAATACAACCGGGCGACACGGCTTTGTTTACGGAAGAACACCACCGCCGTTCCCAGGAACCGCCGGTGGTTGGCGCTGGCGACCAGCACCTGGGCGGTTTCCGAATCAAGGTGGCGGCGGTACTGCGCGCGGCTCAGGCGGTCGTGCGCAAAGCTTGCGTCCTCCAGGGCGACCAGGTCGTCCAGGTCGGAAATTTCCGCGCGCCTGACACGTACTGCGGCGGTGACCGGGGGTGGCCGCATGGGGCGGGCCGGTTCCATGGCACGCAAGATGGCAGGGCGGGAAGGGGGCACGGGCGTGTCGTTTGAGGCCGGGCAGGACGTAATGACCGCGCACTGTAGTGAACCGACCCTCCGGCAGCAATGAAAATTTCGCCGAAGGGTTTATTCAGGCTTCAGTCCTTCGCTTGTGGCCGGGCCCGCATGTCTCCACACTCACCACCCATGGGTGCGGCACCGCCTGTCGCCCGACAACACCAAGAGGACACATGAGCCGGCTCGTCATCGTCGTGGAAAAAGCCTCCGATTGGGGCTCTTATTACCCTTCCGCCGACGTCATGACCGCCATGGACTATCTGCGCGGGCCGGTCGGCGGCGACGATGAGCGCACCCATGTGGTGAACCTGTGCCGGAGCTACAAATACCTGGGCACGGGTTATTACGTATCCCTGCTTGCCGAGGCGCGCGGCCACCGGGTGATCCCGTCGGTACGTACCGTCAACGACCTGCGCCAGCGTTCGCTATACGGTCTGTCGATCGACGACCTCAACGAGAAGCTGGCTAATTTCCTTCCCGCGGGAGGCCGTGACACCACCGACTTCGGCGTGCTGGTGTACTTCGGCGAGACGGCCTACGAAAACCTGCAAGATCTTACGAGGCAGATCTTCGAGATGTTTCCCTGCCCGCTGATGCGCATCGAGTTCGAGCGCGACCGCGTCTGGCAGATCTCAGCGATCAAGCCGGTGGGCCTGCACACCCTGGACGACGCCCAGGAAGATGCCTTCGCCCAGGCACTGGACAACTTCTCGCGGAAGATCTGGCGCAAGCCCCGCGTGCGCAAGCTCTACCGCTACGACATCGCCATGCTGGTGGATCCCAACGAGGCCATGCCGCCATCGAACCGCAAGGCGCTCAAGGGGTTCATCGCCGCCGGCAAGGCGCTGGGCGTGGAAGTGGATCCGATCGGCAAGAACGACTATCCCCGCCTGGCCGAATACGACGGCCTGTTCATTCGCGAGACCACTGCCAGCGACAACCACACTTATCGCTTCGCCCACCGCGCCGAGCGCGAGGGCATGGTGGTGATGGACGACCCCACCTCCATCCTTCGGTGCACGAACAAGATCTACCTGAACGACCTGATGGTCTCGCGCAAGCTCGCCGTGCCCAGGACGGAAATCATCTACCGCGACGATATGCGCAAGCTCGGTGCGCTGGTGGAAAAACTCAGCCTGCCGATCGTGCTGAAGATCCCAGATGGATCGTTTTCGCGTGGCGTGGTGAAGGTGGAGAGCGCCCAGGCGCTGGAGAAAGCCGCCGGTGAGTTGTTCCAGCACAGTGCGTTGCTGCTGGCGCAGGAATACCTTTACACCGAGTTCGACTGGCGCGTGGGCGTGCTCAATCACGAGCCGCTATACGCCTGCCAATACTTCATGTCGCGCGGCCACTGGCAGATCTACAACCATGGCGCCAAGGGCACGGCCAAATCCGGTGGCTTCCGCACGCTGCCGGTGCGCGAGGCGCCATCGGAAGTGATCAAGCTGGCCCTGAAGGCCACCCAGCCCATCGGCGACGGACTCTACGGCGTGGACATCAAGGTGGTGGGCGACCGCCCGGTGGTGATCGAGGTCAACGACAACCCGTCGATCGACGCAGGCGTGGAAGATGCGTACCTGGGCGACGACCTCTACAACCGCGTGATGCAGGAGTTCCTGCGCCGGATGGAACTCAAGCGCCTTGGCATCCGCGGTTAGCGCCGCAGGGCCGCCGCCAGTAATCGAAGGGGCAGGGTGGGCCTGAGTGCAAGCAGGATGCTCGTCGGCGCGAAAACCAGCCAGAACGCCGGTGTCCAGCCCAGGGCCGCACTACGCGACGACAACGGCGTGAAGGCGAGCAGCAGGCAACCGCCCACCAGCCAGGCCAGGGCGACGGCGGCACGGCGGCCGGCAGGTGAGAGTTGGGAAAGATCGGTGTTCATGGCAAGTCCCTTCAGGCGGCGTGGCATGGGTCGATCCTCGCCTGCCTTCGTCTCACGGACCGCGACGGGTGCGAGCCGTTACACTTGCCGGTCGATTCTTGCCTCCTGGAACCCCTCGATGCCCCCGCGCCAGCGCTTCGCCGTCTTCGGCCATCCCATTACCCACAGCCTGTCGCCACGCATCCATGCCGATTTCGCCAGACAGTTCGGCATCGACCTGGCCTACGAGGCGATCGACGCGACTGCCGAAGGCTTCTCCGACGCCGTGCGTGCCTTCTTCGGCGAGGGCCGCGGCGCCAACGTCACCCTGCCGCACAAGGCCGCGGCCTTCGCCATGGCCGACACCGCCACGACCACGGCCACGCGGGCCGGTACCGCCAACGTACTCACGCGACTGCCCGACGGCAGGCTCGAGGCACACAACACCGATGGCGACGGCATGGTGCGCGACATCACCGAACGGCACGCGATGGATTTGCGTGGCCATACCGCCCTGCTGCTGGGCGCCGGTGGCGCGGCGCGCGGCGTGGCATGGCACCTGCTGGACGCGGGCGTCGGCACGCTGACCATCGTCAACCGCAGCCCGGTAGCTGCCGATGAACTGGCCGACGCCATCGGCGATCCGGCGCGCGCGCATACGCGGTATTGGGAAGACCTGCACGACATCGGCAGCTTCGACCTGATCGTCAACGCCACCTCCGCCGGCACCCTGGGCGGCGGCCTGGACCTGCCGGTATCGATCGTCGGTTCCCGCGCCCTGTGTTACGACCTGTCCTATGGAAAGTCCGCCGCGGGCTTCGTCGGCTGGGCCCGTGGCGCAGGCGCCCGCTATGCCTTCGACGGTCTGGGGATGCTGATCGAGACGGCCGCCGATGCCTTCGAACGCTGGCACGGCAAGCGGCCGGATACGGATCCTGTCTACCAGGAACTGCGTGCCATCCACGGCTAACCCGACATTTTAAGTTCGGTACGCCGCCTCGCCACGGACGCGAAAGGCCACGCTGATGCGTGGGCCGGCCGGAACGGCCTGCTTGGGAATGCCATGGTCGTAGTGCATTTGCGTGGCGTAGCTCATCACCAGCACTGAGCCCGGCACCATATCCACGTTCAGTACACGGCGGGGCGGCTGCTTGGCCCGGATCACCATGCGGCGCGTGGCGCCCAGTGACAGCAGGGCGATGGGCTCGCCTTCGCGGATGAATCGAAGCTTGTCGTTGTGCGGCGCCACGCTGTCTTTTTCGTCCCGGTAATAATTAAGTCCCGCGTTGTCGTACGGTGCCTCAACCACCGTGCGGACGGCGGCGGCCGCCTCAAGCAGCAGGGCCGGCGTGTCGTGCAGGTCCAGCCGGTATTCCGCGCGCAGCCGGGGGACATCCACCTCATGGTCGTACATCAGGCGCCGGTCGGCCTGCCAGGGCACGCCATCGCGCAACCGCGCGAACCAGTCGGCGGCCATTGTCGCGGGGATGACATCCAGCGCGTGCACGATGCAGCCAGAGGCGTCATCAAGCAGCACCTCGGTACCGCCGGCGAAAAGGGAAGGCTGGGCCATCGTTCCAGCCTACTCGCCTCGTCAAGGGCTCATGCCGGACCGCGTGAAGACGCCCTCACGCCGTGTTCGCGGCACATGCCACGCCGTCGACGAAAAATCTTCCTTGAGATTCAGGCCCTGCACGATGATGAAGAGCAAACGCGACTACGGAAGCTACGATCCCGCCAGCGCCAAGGCTGCCGCCAGTCGCGGTGCGCCCTCGCAACGACCGGCCCCCACGGCGGCGCGAGTACCCGCGCCACGGAAGACCCGGGTCCCCGCCGATCGCAGGCCACGCCAGGCCTGACACGACGGCCTATTTACACACCCCGCCAACCGGCCGCTAAAGTAGGCGCATCCGGTACCGGGGGGTCCAGATGTTCGCAACCGTATTGTTCGGCCTGGCAACCGCCTGGGCCCATCCTGACGTGAACGCCACTACGCAGCAGCTGATGCGCCGTGCAGAGTTCGAGCAGGTGGTGATTTCGCCTGACGGCGCGCACATTGCCGTTGCCTCGCACACCAACGACGGCACTGTGATCACAGTGTTGAACCGGCAGACGCTGGCGGCGGAGTTTCAGATCAGTCCTGGAAGTGGGGGTGAGGTTTCGTCCCTGGACTGGTTGGGCTCGAGCCACCTGATCGTGGCTGCCAATCGTCTCGCCGGACCCTACGGTGTAGCGCTGGGCGAAGCCACCTTGTACCTGGTCACGATCGGCCAGAAGCACCCGATCCGGCTTCCCGTTTCCTTCGCCGGCATGATCGAAGGCAATGACCACGAGATCTTGGTGGGATCGTGCGACGGCTACGACGACGATGGATGCAAGCCAAAGATCAGCCGGGTGGACATCAATCATTTCACCGCCACGGGCACGGTCGTGGCCGTGGCACCCGCGGGTGGCGCAACGATGACGCTGGACCACCAGGGCAAGGTCCGCTTCGCCGTTGCGGTCGACAAGGAAGCGCGCCAGCGGCTTTTCGTCCACGGCGATGACGACAAGTGGACCGTACTCAACGATAGCGCGACCAGCGGCGTCTACGTGGATCCGATGGGCATTTCCCGTGACAACACCACGGCGTTCCTGGTCACCGAACACAAGGACGGCCCAGACAGCATCGACGCCTATGTATTTTCCTCCGGCGCGCGCAAGGAGCTTCTCCGCGACAAGGTTTCCGACCCGCTCGGGGCCATCTATTCCGCCGACCAGCTCGAGCCGATTGGCACATGGTTCGGCCCTGGCGTGCCCACGGCGCGGTTCTGGAACGACGACGACAACGAAGTGAAGTGGCGAAAGGTGCTGAACCAGGCCTTCCCCGGCGCGCTGACCGAGATCACCAGCGCCAATGAGCGCGGCGATGTGATGGTTGTCCGGACCACCGGCGACCGTGACCCGGGCACGTACTACCTGCTCGACCGCGGAACAAACAAGGCAAGGATCCTGTTTCACGCCAGGCCGTCGCTGGACCTGGCCAGCCAGCTACCGGCCACGCCGGTCACGGTGACGGCGCGTGACGGACTGCCGTTGCACGGCTTCATCACCCTGCCTCCCATGAGCGCCGCACTACCGCCGATGGTGGTCATGGTGCACGGAGGCCCATTCTTCGTCCGCGACTCGTGGGGTTACGACGAAGAAACCCAGTTGCTGGCGCAGCACGGTTATGCGGTGCTGCGCATCAACTTCCGTGGCTCATCGGGTTTCGGCAAGCCCTTCGTGCAACGAGGCTACGGCCAGTGGGGTACGGGGATGCAGGACGACGTCACCGATGCGACCCACTGGGCCATCAACCAGGGCCTGGTCGACGGCCATCGCGTGTGCATTTATGGTGGAAGCTATGGCGGGTACGCTGCCCTGATGGCCGCCATTCGCGAGCCCGGGCTCTATCGCTGCGCCGCGGGGATTGCAGGTGTGTACGACTTGAACCGCCTGTATTCCTGGGGCGATATCTACCGCAGCGACTACGGCTTGAAGTACCTGCAGACGGTGCTGGGTACCGACAAGGCGCAGCTGTCGCAAAGGTCGCCCAGCGACCACGCAGCGGAGATCACCATCCCGGTCTTCCTGGCCCATGGCGACCTCGACGGCCGCGTGCCGATCAAGCACGCACGCGAGTTGCGCAAGGCCATGACGAAAGCTGGCCACGAGCCGCTATATACCGAATACGAATACGAGGGCCATGGCCTGGCCCTCGAACCGGATAAATTCGACTTCTATGGCAAGTTGCTGATGTTCCTGGATACCAATACGGCGCCCGGGGGCGGCACGGCGGCAGGTGCTTCGCCTTGATGCTGGCTGGACGTGGCCGGGCGGTTGGGGGTCAGAGTATTTACTCTGACCCCGCTTGGCATGGAGCAGGCCCGCTCAACCGGCCAGGTAGTCGTCCTTGAGCTTCACGTAGTTCGCCGCGGAGTAAACCAGCATCTCCACCTGTTTTTCGGTGAGCAGCCGCACGAAGCGCGCCGGGTTGCCGACCCACAGCTCGCCCTTGCCCACCGCCTTGCCGGGCGAAAGCACCGCGCCCGCGGCAAGAAACCCGTAGTCGCCGACCGACGCGCCGTCCAGGACCGTGGCGTGCATGCCGACGAGAGCGAAATCGCCGATGGTGCAGGCGTGGATCACCGCGGCATGGCCGATGGTGACATCGTGCCCGATGATGGTGGGGAAGCCGCCCGGGGTGTAGGGACCGTCGTGGGTGACATGGACGATGGCACCGTCCTGGATGTTGCTGCGGGCGCCGACCCGGATGTGGTGGACGTCGCCCCGCAGGACGGCGCCGGGCCATACCGAGGCGTCGTCGCCCAGTTCGACGTCGCCGATCACGGTGGCGGCAGGATCCACGTAGACGCGTTCGCCCAGGCGCGGAAGGATGCCGCGGTAGCTGCGGAGATGGTTCATCAGGGCATTCTACCGCCGCCGTGGCGCTTGATTTCGTAGCCTGCGGTCGCCACGCTGACCATCCGGGCGCGCGGTGCGCCCCACGGACCGGAAACCCAAGGCATGACCACGGAAAATCCCCTGCTCAGCGACGATGCACTGCCGCCCTTCCCGGCCATCCGGCCCGAGCACGTGGAGCCCGCGATCGATACCCTGCTGGCCGAGTACCGCCAGGCCATCGATGCGCTGGTGCTGGCCGGCGGCGGCAGCTTCCAGGACGTCATGCTGCCGCAGGAGCGACTGGAGCAGCGCCTTGGCCGGGCATGGTCGCCGGTGAGCCACCTGCATTCGGTGGCCGACACCGAAGCCCTGCGCGAGGCCCATGGCCGCGCGGAAGAAAAACTCACCGACCACGCCATCGAGCTGGGCCAGAACCGCGAGCTCTTCGCCGCGGTGCAGGCCGTGGCGGCACGCCACGATTTTGCCGGCCTGCCGCGTCCACAGCGCGCCGCCGTGGAACATGCGCTGCGCGATTTCCACCTTTCAGGCGTGGCCCTGGAGGAACCGGCCCGCTCACGCTTCCGCGAGATCGGCGTGGAGCTGTCGAAGATCACCACCGAGTTCTCCAATGCCGTGCTCGATGCGTCGGAGGCGTGGCAGAAGCATGTGAACGACGAGCGCGACCTCGCCGGCATCCCGCCGTCGGGCGTGGCGGTGCTGCGCCAGTACGCCCAGGAGGCCAAGCTCGACGGCTACCTGGTGACCCTCAAGCAGCCCAGCGTGCAGGCGGTGATGACCTACGCCGACAAGCGCGAGCTTCGCGAGCAGGTGTATTGGGCCTACCAGACGCGGGCGTCAGACCAGGGTCCGAACGCGGGCAAGTTCGACAATACACAGCGCATCGAACGGATCATGCAGCTGCGCCACGAGGCAGCCCAGCTGCTTGGCTTTGCGAACGCCGCGGAGGAATCGCTGGCCACCAAGATGGCGGCCTCGCCAAAGGTGGTGCTCGATTTCCTGCGCGACCTTGCCGCCCGCGCCAAACCCGTGGCACAGAAGGAACTGGTACAGCTACGTGAGTTCGCCACGCAAAGCCTGCGTCTGGACGGCCTGGAGCCCTGGGACGTGGCTTACGCCGCGGAGAAACTGCGCCAGCAGCGCTATGCGCTGGATGAAGAACAACTCAAACCCTACTTCGCCCTGCCCGCGGTGATCGATGGCCTGTTCCGCCTGGCCGGCCAGCTGTACGGCATCGCGCTGGCCCCGAACGACGATGTGCCCAAGTGGCATGACGACGTCCGCTACTTCGACGTGCTCGATGCCAACGGCACGGTGTTCGCCGGCGCCTATGTCGACCTCTACGCCCGCTCGGGCAAGCGTGGCGGCGCATGGATGGATGTCTGCCGGGCACGCTTCCAGGACGGCGACAAGTTGGAGCTGCCGGTGGCTTATCTCACCTGCAATTTCCCGCCACCCACCGGCGACATGCCGGCGTTGCTCACCCACGACGACGTCCTCACGCTCTTCCACGAATTCGGCCATGGCCTGCATCACCTGCTGACCGAGATCGACATCCCGTCGATCGGTGGCATCGAGGGCGTGGAGTGGGACGCGGTGGAACTGCCCAGCCAGTTCATGGAGAACTTCGGCTGGAACCGCGAGGCGCTGAACCTGTTCGCCCGCCATTACCAGACCAACGAACCGCTGCCGGATGAACTCTACGAGCGCATGCTGGCCGCCCGCCACTTCCATGCCGGCCTGTTCCTGGTACGCCAGCTGGAGTTCGCCCTGTTCGATTTCCTGCTGCACCTGAACTACGACCCCGGCCACGGCGCGCAGCCGATGAACGTGCTGGAAAAAGTGCGCCACGAGGTGGCCGTGCTGCATCCGCCGGCCTGGCAACGCTTCCCGCACGCATTCACGCACATCTTCGCGGGGGGATATGCGGCCGGGTACTACAGCTATCTCTGGGCCGAGGTGCTCTCGGCCGACGCCTTCGGCAAATTCGAAGAAGCCGGCGTGGTCGACCGCGCCAGCGGCGATGCCTTCCGGCGCGAGGTGCTGGCCGTGGGCGCCTCCCGCCCGGCCCTGGAATCGTTCGTGGCATTCCGCGGGCGCGAGCCCCGGCCCGATGCCTTGCTGGCCAGCTACGGCCTGGTCTGAAAACCTCTCCAGCGGGGACCTTGGGGGTCAGAGTAATTACTCTGACCCCCAACCCACGTCGCGGGTGGCCCCGCTTATGTGACCTTCGTCGGTGAAGGCGACTCGCTGCCGATTTTGCACCGCCCTTTCATCCGACACGGCGTAGTTTTGGCGCCGATGCCGCGGCACGGCCGCGGGTCAAGGAGGGGCGTCATGGCAAGAAACCTTTCACGCGCGGCCACGCTGGTGACGCTGGCCCTTATCGTGCCCATGGTGCACGCGGCAACCCCCACCCAAGGCTCCATCATCCGCGGCTTTGCGGTGGGCCTGCTCGCCTTCGTCCTGCTGGCCCCCACCGCGCTGGGGGCCGCCATCGGCCTGCTGGGCAATCCACGCGAGCGCTGGCTGCGCGGGGCCTTCCGGGGCGGCGCCACGGGCTTAGGTTCCATGGTGGTGCTGTTGCTGGTGCTTGGCGCGCTGATCCGCGTCACCTGACCCGTTCGAGTTGCCATAGACGGCCGCTACAATGCGGCTATGAAGATCGCCTCCTGGAACGTCAACTCGCTCAAGGTCCGCCTGCCCCACTTGCAGCAGTGGCTGGGCGAAAGCCAGCCGGACATCGTCGCGCTGCAGGAAACCAAGCTCGAAGACAGCAAGTTCCCGACGGACGAAATCGCCGCCCTGGGTTACCGCAGCGTTTGTTCGGGCCAGAAAACCTACAACGGCGTGGCGATCCTGGCCCGTGGCGAGATCACGGACATCGTGACCGACATGGCCGGCCACGACGATCCCCAGCGGCGCATCCTGGCTGCCACCGTCGATGGCATCCGCGTGGTCAACCTCTACGTGGTGAACGGCAAGGCCATCGGCGACGAAAAGTACAGCTACAAACTGGATTGGCTGGCCCGGATGCGCGATTTCCTGTCCGCGGAACTGGCGCGCCATCCGAAGCTGGTGGTGCTGGGCGACTTCAACATCGCACCCGACGCCCGCGACCTCTACGACCCGGTGGCGTGGGGCGAGGACATCCTCGCCTCGCCACCCGAGCGTGCTGCGCTGAAAGCCATCACGGATCTCGGATTAACCGACAGTTTCCGGCTTTTCGAAGAAGATGCGGGACATTTCAGCTGGTGGGACTACCGCCAGGCGGCGTTCCGGCGCAACATGGGCCTGCGCATCGACTTGATCTTGATCAGCGATGCTCTCAAATCACTGGCATCGGCCGCTGCCATCGAACGTACCCCGCGAACGTGGGAGCGCCCGTCCGACCACACCCCGGTGGTCCTGGAGTTGAACGTCTAGATGAATACCCCAACCGATTGGCCCAGCTCGCTGGACGATGCCGAACTCGAGGAGCTTGATCGCTACCTGCGCGCCCACTGCGGCGACGGCGATCTCCTGCTCGATGGCGTCCACGGCATGCTGTCGGCCATCGCCGTCGGCCCGGTCCCGGTCACGCCCACCGAGTGGCTGCCTGAAGTGCTGCACGACGCCTTCGACGACGAAGACGAGGGCAATCGCGTGCTGGCGCTGCTGGCCAAGCTCAACGACTCGATCCTGGCCGAGCTCGAGGTCGACGCCTACGAGCCAATCCTGGGCGAAATCGACCTGGACGCAGGCCCGGTGCTATCGGCCGCGGGCTGGTGCGAGGGCTTCAGCCGCGGCATCGACATGCGTGCCAGCCTATGGGAAACCCGTCTGGCCGGTGATCCGCAATTGATGGAACTGTTGGGCCCGGTGATGGCCCTGGCGGTGGACGAGGGCATCCTCACCGCCGATGCGGAGTTCGAGAAACTCACCGACGACGAATACGACGAATGCCTGTCGCAGGTGCCGATGGTGCTCGCCGCGGTCAACCAGTACTGGCGGCAAAAAACCCCTACCGAAGAAGAACTGGCCGCCGCGCCGCGTCCGGAAGACGACGATCCGGCGCCGCCCCGCCAGCGCAGCGGCGAGTGGGTGCACTAGCAACCATCGTCGCGGCCAGCCCGCCGGCTTACGGTTTGGTCGCGCTCGTCCCCGCCACGCGTTCGGCCACCGGCGCCAGCGTGGTGCCGGCAGCCTGCCCCGGCGAATCCAGGTAGTAGTAGGCCGTCGCCGCGATGTCGTCCTGCCGGTAGTAATTGAGCCACCCGTCGGGCGCATTGGTGGCCGCCGGGTCAATCTTGCCGTTCTCGAGCAGCTTGATGAAACGCTCCCGGCCACCCGGGTCCAGCGTCACCGGCTGCAGCGGCACGCCGGCCTTCTTCAGCGCCATCACCTGCTTGCGCGGGCCGCCTCCGATCTGCTGCAGGCGCACCTCGCACTCGCGCTCGAACATGATCGGATCGGGCACGTGCAACCGGTAGAACAACCAGCGGTTGGTCTTCTTGTCGGCAATCGGCGCGCCCTGGTACCGCTGGACGTAGGGGCCCAGGCCCCAGCCCGTACCGAGGTAATCCTCGCTGCCGGTACCGGCAAGCGTGGGATGGTCGGTATCGCCGTCGAGGAACACCTTCACCTCGCCCTCGCCCCACCAGGTGTCCTGGTAAGCCGGATTGCCCAGCACCGCCACGGACGTGCCGAGGAAGCGCCCGTGGCCGGTCACCCGCGGCATCAGACGCATGTCCCGGCCCAGCGTGGTCGGGTTCTCGCGGCGCCAGCTGGCATGGAAGTACAGGGCATCGGCGGGCACGGCTTCGCGGGTGAAGTCGATGTCGTAGAACACCATGCTCAACGGCACGCTGCCTTCGTTGCGCAGCACCACGCGTGCGCCGCGGCGGAACGGCATGGGTACGGTGGCGATGAACGAGCGGCCCTCGGGGCTGGCGAACAGCGCATTTTCAAATCGGTGCGGCGCCTCCAGCGCCACGCCGAAGAAATCACCCAGCGGCACGTCCACCGCGGGCGTGTCGGCACCATCCCAGAACATCTGCAATCGCAAGGCGCGCAGCATTCGTGTCGAGCGGTCATCCACCGTCATCCAGATCCGGCGGATGACGCCTTCACCCTCGATGCGGCCAAGCTCCAGCTCGCCGCCGGCGGCGATGGAATCGAAGGCGTGGCCCTTGGCGCCGTGATTTTCCAGAGCGCCGCGGCCGGGCTCCCCGTTGCGGTTCTCCGGGCTGAGCCAGCCGGTCTTCTGTGGCTTGTACTGGTACAGCGACTGGGCGGATGCGGACCCGGCCAGGGCTACGGCAGCGCAGGCAAAAAGACAGCGAAGCAGGATCATCGTCTATCCCAGTAGTCACATGGACGGCCACGACCAACAGGCCGATCATCGGCGCAACCACTGGTCAATGGAACCCCAAGCCCTTCGCCCATGGCGAATGGACGATCCGATGCACGCCTGTTCCCATCCTTACGCCCAGGCACCTGCCGGCCGGCAACGCCACGCGCCGAGCCATTGCCTGGAGCGCCATTGCCATGACACCGCCTTTGCCACGGTGCTCCTGGACGGCCGCTACCTGGAAGCCGGCGACGAGGGCCGGTATACCGTAGAGGCCGGCGATGCCCTGGTGCACCGCCCGTTCGAGTCGCATCTGGACTGCTTTTTCGCGCGCGGCGCGGACGTACTCATCATCCCCCTGCCTGCCACGGCCCGGCTACCCGTTTACGGCCGCGTAAGCGATCCCGACGCCCTGCTGCGCATCGCCGAACGTTCGCCTGAGGAGGCTTGGCCGGCATTCGCCGAAGCGTTCGTGCCCGATGCCTCGGGCCATGAAGACTGGCCGGACCTGCTGGCCCGGACCCTCCGCGAGCAGCCGGATACCAGCCTGGCCCAGTGGGCGGAAGGGATGGGTTTGCGCGTGGAGTCGGTCAGCCGTGGTTTCCGCAAGGCCTACGGCAGCTCGCCGAAGGCCTACCGCGCCCAGGTACGCGCGCGCGCGGCGTGGGAGGCCATCCGCGGATCGTCGCTGGCGATGGGCCGCCTGGCAACGGAGCTTGGTTTTTCAGACCAGGCGCACATGAGCCGCGCGATAAGGGGGCTCACCGGACACATGCCGCACGCCTGGCGCATGGCTGCGGTGGCCTGAACGGCAAGCAGCCCAGGTCAACTGGATTCAAGACGGCGCGCGCAACGGGCATCTACTGTCACAACAAACCATTCCTACCCGGATCGATCATGCGCAAGACCTTCCTCGCACTCGCCGTTGCGTTCTCCCTGTCCCCGTTCACCGTGCTGGCCGCCGACCACGCCGCCGAGATACTTGCGGCCAATGAAGCGGCGACCGCCGGCAACCAATGGCAGGCAAAGGACGGCCTGGAACTTCGCTATGACTACAAGGGCCAGGGGCTGACCGGACAAGTTAACTTCATACAGGACGTCAAGCGCGGCTGTTTCGTCGATCGTTGGGATACTGCCCCAATCCATACCGCCATCGGCTTCGACGGCAAGACGGCCTGGGAGGTGGAGCCGTCGGGCACGGCGACGCCACAGGAGGGCGGAGACGTTCGCCAACTCGCTGTCAACGAGGCCTATCGTCTGCAGAACCTGTGGTGGCGTGGCGATCGTGGCGGTGCCACGGTGGTCGATGCCGGCCGCAAGAGCAAAGACGGCAAGGCCTATGACGTACTTACCGTCACACCCAAGGGCGGCAAGCCGTTCGATGCCTGGTTCGACTCTGCCACGCATCTTCTGGCGCGTACGGTAGAGACCAGCGTCACGGTTACCAACACAACCGATTATTCCGATTTCGCGCCGACCGATGGCGTGCAGCTGGCGCATACGGTGGCCATCGATGACGGCAGCGGTGAAGCCGGCCGGCAGACGATGAAGCTGTCATCGGCGAAGTTCTCCACCGCTGCAGATGACGCGATCTTTGCACTGCCGAAAACGGACCTGCAGGATTTCGAGTTCGCCCCCGGCGTCACGCAAACCACGGTGCCATTCCTGCTTGCCAACAACCATATCTACATCCAGGCATCGTTCAACGGCAGCAAGCCGCTCAATGTCATCGTGGACACCGGTGGCCATGACATCCTGGTACCTGATTCAGCCGCCGCGCTTGGCATCAAGGTGGAAGGCGCGCAGCCGTCCACGGGCTCCGGCAGCGGCGTGACGCTGGGCGGACTGGCGCGCGTGCAGTCCATCCGCGTAGGTGGGGCCATCCTGAAGGACCAGCCCATCAGCGTACTCAAGTTCTCCAACGCCGCCGAGGGCGTCGACGAGCAGGGCATGATCGGCTACGAGTTCATCGCTCGCTTCATCACCCGCTTCGACTACGGCAAGCACGAACTCACCTTCATCGACAAGAAGCACTTCGATCCCCGCGATGCGGGCACGCCGGTACCATTCCGCTTCTACCACCAATTCCCCGAGGTGCTGGGCAGCTACGACGGCATTCCCGGCCGCTTCGGCATCGACACCGGCGCGCGCAACGTGCTGTCGCTCACCAGCCCCTTTGCCAAACGCAACCACATCATCGAACGCGAGAAGAACGGTGCGAAGGCGCTTACGGGCTGGGGTGTGGGCGGCCCGAGCTACGGCTATGTGTTCCGCGGGAAGGATCTGCGGCTGGGCGACGTGACGGTGAAATCCCCACTGACCGAATTCAACCTGGACAAGGGCGGTGTCGGCGCCACGGAGGCCTTCCCGAACAATGTCGGCAGCGGTCTGCTCAAGCGTTTCGTGGTTACCTTCGACTACGACCACCAGCTGATGTACCTCAAGCCCATCGCCGGCAAAGTGGACGACCTGGACACTTTCGACCGTTCCGGCATGTGGCTGAACGTGGCCGACAAGGGCTTTGGCATTGTCAACGTGGGCGATGGCACGCCGGCGGCCAAGGCGGGAATCGCCGCGGGGGACGTCATCGTGGCGGTAGATGGCAAGGCTGCGTCGTCCATGCGGCTGTACGACCTGCGGCGGCGCCTTCGCAACGATGCGGTGGGTACGCAAGTTGCGCTGACCGTCGAGCGCCAGGGCAAGCCGCGCAAGGTCACCCTGGTGTTACGCGACCTGATCTAACATCGGCGGGCGTCCTTGGCCGGAAACAATGCGTTCGTGCCGGCGGCCTTCCCTGCGGCCGCCGGCGACGGCATCTTGCCTGGCATGGACATCAAGAGGGCCTTGCCATGACAGACCGTGAAATCACCCGCCGCGTCCGCGGCATGGACACCTCCGACGGTGCCGGCGTGAAATTGAAGCGCGTGATCGGCCAGCCGGCGCTGGACATGGTCGATCCCTTCCTGTTGCTCGATGAATTCCGGTCGGACCAGCCGGGCGACTACATTTCCGGTTTTCCCGAACACCCGCACCGCGGCTTCGAGACAGTCACCTACATGCTCGCCGGCCGCATGCAGCACGGCGACAACCACGGCAACCGGGGCGACCTGGAGGCAGGTAGCGTGCAGTGGATGACTGCCGGCCGCGGCATCCTTCATTCAGAAATGCCGCAGCAGGAAGACGGTCTGATGTGGGGCTTCCAGCTGTGGGTGAACCTGCCTGCCAGCGACAAGATGACCGCCCCGCGGTACCAGGACATCCCGCCGCGCGACATCCCTACCGCCACGCCGGCACCGGGTGTCACCATGAAGGTGATCGCAGGCTCCATCGACGGCGTGACCGGCCCGGTCTCGGGCATCGCCACGGCACCGGTGTACCTGGACCTGACGCTGGAGCCTGGTGCGCACGTGGCCGTGCCGTTGCCCACCGGTCACCACGCGTTTGCCTATGTCTTCGACGGCAAGGAGGCCAAGGTGGGTTCGCAGCTCCTGGCTCGCAGCGAGCTGGGCGTGCTGACCGAGGGTGACAACGTGGTGATCGGCGCCACTGATGCCGCCACCCGCGTCCTGCTGGTGGCCGGCAAGCCGCTGGCCGAACCCGTGGCCCGCTACGGTCCGTTCGTCATGAACACGCCGCAGCAGATCCACGAAGCCATCGCCGACTTCCGCGCCGGCAAGTTCTAGGCGAACAGGCTAGGTTAGGGGTCAGAGTAATTACTCTGACCCCTTATGTTTCCAGCGCAGAGTCAGGCGAGGGCGGCCTGTAGAGCGGCCGCTGTCTTCTCACGTTCGGCCGTCGGATAGAGCAACCAGAGGCTGGCCAGGGCTGGCAGACCAATGGCGGCGCAGGCGATGATCCATGAAGCGCGTGCGCGAGGGTCGATTTCCAGGCGTTGTATCCGCCAGCCGGCGAGGATCGCGGCAAGTACGCACAGCAGGATCGCCATGACCACCGATCCTGGCGGAGGCGGAAGTCCGTCCGATGCGCCCAGCGGGGGCGTCGGCTCGAACAGGCGTTTGGCGAAGCTATCGAGCCAGTCCATCGCCGGTGACATCCACCAACCGGCATGCTGGTACCAGGCAGGGAAGTCGTTGGCGAGCGTTCGGGTGGCGACGTTGGTCACCACACCGTGTCCATCCACCAGCACAATGTCCTGGTGGCGCGACAACGGATAGAACATGCCGCCGCCGCTGAAGGCAAAGGACACCAGCAGCCCGTCGTCCACGGTGGTTGCATCCACGCGACCAAGGTCCGCCACGCTGCCGGGTACGGGTATACGCGCCACCGGCACCTGCGGCCACGCTGCGCGCACCAGGGCGTCGGCACGGTCGAATACATACATTGCCCGGCTGCCTTGCAGCAGCACGCGCGAACCTTCCACGCGCGGCGGCCCCTGCACGGCTTCACCGTTGGGCAGGCGCAGCCATGGCTCAGCGGCGTTCTCGTCGGCCACGTGGCGGTAAACAGTGTCACCGGCGATGAAGATCGTGTACTTGCTGGCGATGCCGGCCGGCGGATCGTGCGGCACGGCGATCGTTGGGAAGGGCGCCTGGTTGCGTCCCACGCCCAGTTCGCCGCGCGCACTATGGTCGTCGGCGAGGCCACGCCCCACCATGCGCATACGGTCGTAGCTGAATGTCCAGAGCGTATCGGTGTGCGTGTCGGCCCATTGCGTGGGAACGATATTGCTGAGCTGGCCGCGGATCGGATTCTCCGCATAGGGCGCACCGATGGCGATCACACCATCTTCGGTGAGGCCATCGAGCCATGCCTTGGCTTGCGGCAACGTGCTCGCCTGCAAGCCTGCCGACATCAGCGCCCGCGGTGTCGCCTGATGTGCCTGGACCACGCCACCATCCGCCGCTCGTCCGTTGGTCGGCGATGTACCGGCTGCCATCCATGCCATTTGCACGCCCAGGGTTAGTGCCATCCACGCCACGACGTACGTCGCCATTTGCAACGGCAGCGCCAGCAGCACGGTAGCGATCGGACCGCGGGGGCCATCGAGCCGATCGGGCCGGAAACTTACCGCCACCATCGCGGCCAGCCATCCCAGCACCATCAGCTGCAACACGATCGCCGCAGCGCCAGCAGCACGGGCCGTCAACAGCAACAGCAGCAGTACCAGGCCGCTTCCGGCGTGGCGGCGGCTGGCAAGCATTCCGTAGGCACCCACGAGATACCCGCACGTCGAGATCAGCCACGCCGCCAGCGGCAGCCACGCGTGGCGCGTGTCCAGGACACGTGCCGTCGTCGTGGCCTGCCAGGCCAGCGTGCCAAGTATCGGGATCGCCACCGCCACTACTAGAAGCACACCGCCAGCGAGGAACAGACCTCCAGCGATGCGCCCGGGCGGCAATGGGCGATGCAGCAAGGCCAGCCACGAGCTGGGACGGCGATAGGTGCCCATCTGGTAGAGGCCCAGCAGCGCACCCAGCGCCGCGTAGGCGATCGCGATCAAGCGGTACACGATCAACGATGCCTGTGCGAGGTCCGTCAGGCGTGAAAGAAACCCCAGGATCAACAGGTGGGCCAGCGCGATCAGGAGCGCGGGAAGGCGGAAGCGCAGGAGCTCGGCGCGGAAGAAGTCGTACATGGTGTCTGCCTTGTTCGATCGTGCGCTCAGGCCGCTTTGGGCATGGCGTGATGACGGGATAGGAAGCCGTTGATGGCGCTGTCCAGGCCCACCGGCATGCGCTCGATCGAGCGCGCGCCGTGCTCGCGCAGGAAGGCAGCGAAGCCCTCGCCCTGGTCGAACACGAGGTAGTGATGCAGCCCGTCGATACGATTGGTGCGGAGCAGGCCCGGTATCACGGCGGGGTCCGGACCGCGGAACGGCATCTCGGCGATCCAGCAGGCCACTCGCGCGCAGAATTCTTCAGGTGGGGATACATGCCGCAGCGCGCCGCGCTCCATGATCACCAGGTTGTCCGCTACCCGCTCCACTTCATCCATCTGGTGCGAGCAGTACACCACCGTGCATCCTTCCTGCTCCCGGGAATAAAGCATGGACTCGAGGAAGGCTCGCTTGGCCACCACGTCAAGGCCAAGCGTGGGTTCGTCCAGGATCAGCAGCTCCGGTGATTGTGCCAGCGCCAGCGCAAGATTCAGTCCCGCCCGCTCACCGCGGGAGAGCTGCCCGACCTTCTGCTTCGGCGCGATGTTGTAGTGGCCGGAGACTTCGTCATACGCGGCCTGGTTCCATCGTGCGTAGTGGCGTCGCTGCATGTGCAACACGGCCTGCACGGCCATCCATGGCGGCAAGGTGTGCTCTTCGTTGACGAATCCGATCCGGCCGCGATCGATGGGCGACAGCGCCTGGCTGTCGCAACCGAGGATGCTCGCGCTGCCGACGGAGGGTTTCTGGAAACCCAGAAGTACGCGGAACAAGGTGGATTTACCTGCGCCGTTGGCACCGACGATGGCATGGACGCTACCCGGATCCAGGCGCAGGTCCAGGTGATCGATGGCCAGCCTGTCGCCGTAGCGGACCGCCAGCTGTCGTGTTTCGATGACGGGAATATCGGTCATAAGTAGAAGTCCGGATCAGGCGAATTTGCGTGGGCCAAGCACGCGCAGGGCGATGTCGAGGCGGCCCAGCGCCTCGGCGGGGCTGAACCCGAGGGCGGCCACTTCGTGGACGAATCGCGCCACGGCCTCTTCCATCCGGCGTTCGCGTTCGTCGTCGGAAAGCCGCTGGCGCGGCGCAGCCACGTACAGACCCAGGCCTTGCCGGGCCTCCAGCCAGCCTTCGGCCGAGAGCTCGGCATAAGCCTTGGCCACGGTGTTGGGGTTGACCGTCAGCTGCTGGGCCAGCCCGCGCACGCTGGGCAGCTGATCGCCGGCTTTCAGTTCCGCCGTGGCGATCTTCAGGCGTACCGCGTCGACGATCTGCTTGCTGATGGGGCGCGCGTCGCCGGGCGCGATTTGCAGGGCCAGGGGTCGGATTCGGGGCATGGGGCAAGGCCAGCTGTACTGTGGGTACTAGTACAGTATTAATCCACGTCCGCTGTCAATAGCCCGCATGGCACGTCGCGTTAGGATGGTCGCTCCCCTGCTTCGGACTCCCCTCATGCCACGCAGCAAGACCGCCTTTCTATTCGACCTCGACGGCACGCTTGTCGATAGCGTTTACCAGCATGTGCTGGCCTGGAAGGAATCGCTCGACGCCGAAGGCATCGACCTCTCCGTCTGGCGCATCCATCGCAAGATCGGCATGAGCGGCGGCCTGTTCACCCACATCCTGCTGCGCGAAACCGGGCTGGAGATTACCCACGACCGCGTCGAGCGCCTGCGCATCGGCCATGCCGCGGCCTACAGTCGGCTGGCGGCGGCCGGCAGCGTGAAGCCGTTGCCCGGTGCAAAAGCCCTGCTGGCATGGCTGACCGACGCCGGTATCCCATGGGGCATCGCGACCAGCGGGCGGATGGAAACGGCGGGACATAACCTGGAAGCACTGGGCGTGGATCCTTCGAAGGTGCCCGTGGTGACACGCGACCAGGTTCGGCATGCCAAGCCGGATCCGGATCTCTTCGTTACCTGCGCCGAGCGCCTGGGCATGGACATCCGCGAAGCGGTGGTCCTGGGCGATAGCATCTGGGACATGCTGGCCGCGCAACGCGCCCGATCGCTGGGCATCGGCCTGTTGTCCGGCGGTTACGGCGAAAACGAACTCGAACGCGCCGGCGCCTACCGCGTCTTCGCCGATCCCGCCGACCTGCTGCTGCATATCGACGAAGTCGCCGCGCGCAGTTAACGCGCGAGGGGGACGGAGTCAGAGTAATTACTCTGACCCCCAATAGCCTCAGCGCGCGATGGTGACCTGGACTGGCAGGCTGTGGAGAGTGAGTTCGCCGTCCTTCCAGGTGGCTGGCTTGCCGTCGACGGTGGTGGCGCCGGGGTTGTCCTTGCCGGGCCACGGGAACACCAGGCCGCCGGGGGGCAGGTCGATACCTTCGTCCACTTGCAGGTGCACGCCGTCGCGGTCGCGGCGGAGCGTGTAGCTGAGCTGGCCGCGGGTGGTGCGCAGGCCCTGGATGCCGATGCCCTCGCCGTCCAGCCAGCTCATGGGGATGCCGGCGGCGAGCACGATCGACTGGTCGGCATCGCGCTCATAGGCAAACATGTCCAGCACCGAGCGGACGTAGTCCGAGGCGATCCACGCATGCGGCATGTCGCCGACGAAACGCGGCTTGCGGGGATCGCGGCCAACGACTTCCGCCCATTGGTTCCATGCCGGCGGGCGACGCGAGGTGAAGAAGAAATCAAGCAGCCCTTGCACGCGGTCGCGCCAGCCAAGACGCACGAAGGTGGCGACGGTCCGCAATTCATACGGCGTGTAGTCGTCCCACGTGGCCTTGCCATCGCGGCGCGCCACGAAGCCCTGCCAGTATTTCTCGAACGTGCCGTCCACCAGCGCCTTGGGCAGCCGCGCCTGCTCCCCGCCCGGGGAAATGGCAATCGTGGTGGAGGTGGCGTCGAAGTCGCCCAGTTCCGCGGCACCTGGGATGAAGCCGATGCCGTGCTGCTTCACCGCAAGGTCGATCGAGGCGTGCAGGTCATGGCGGAAGGCGTCGCGTGATTGCGTAAAGCGCTGTTCGTCGTCCTTGGTGCCCAGCACGACGGCCATGTCCACGGCATCGTCATAGCCCTTCATCGCCCAGAAGTCGTCCCAGTACGAATGCATCGGCTTGGCCGAATAACCTTCGTGGCTGATCGACGCGGGCATCAGCCCGTACAGGGCGCGCCGGTCGGGCGTGGTGTTGGCCGCCGTGCTCTCGCTGGCGCGCAACTGATCCATGTAAAGCACGGCGTGCCGGATGTTCGGCCACAGCGAGGCCAGCATGGCGTTGTCCCGCGTATAACGATAAAGCTCGGCAATGCTGAAGATGAGTTCGCCGTGGCTGTCGTTCTCGGGTACCGGATCCGAACCGCGGGCATCGACGCAGCAAGGCACCTTGCCACTGGAGAACTGGTGCGGGGCATACCACTGCACGAAGTCACGCGCGGTGTCCTCGTGGCCCATGCGCAGCAGGCCTTCGGTCATCATCGCGCCGTCGCGCACCCAGGTGCGTGCATACGAACGCGTGCCCGGTTGCAGGGCCGGGCCGTCGCGCGACAGCAGGATGTGCGCCAGCGCAGTGCGGGCAGTGTCCACCACCGCCTGCGCGTGCGCTGGCACCGTGATCGAAACGCGATTGAGTTTTTCGCGCCAGTCATCGGCCACGTTGCCCAGGGTGTCGTCCAGCCAGCCATCGGCAGTGGGTGCAGGCGCGTGGGCGGGATCGACGATCAGGCCGATGTCCCGGCTTGCTCCGGGCCCAAGCGTGAGCTTGTACAGCAGCGCGCCCTGGGCAAAGCCGAAATCGTCGTGCAGGGCGTTGACCTTCGGCTCGTCGCCCGCGGCCAAGCGCTCGGCCAGGTTGCCGGCATCGAAGCTTCCGGCTACGAACGCGTCGGTCGTCTGCAAGGGTTGCAGGTAGCGGTTGCCGTTGACGGTAAGCGTGCGTCCGTCCCAGGCGAAGTCATGGATCGGGCTGGTGCCGCCCGGGGAATTGAGGAACTGCGTGGGCGGGTTCACCTGGAAAGGCCGGGCGAGCAAGGCAAGCGTGACCTCGCGTGCCTGCATCGAGTTGTTGTGCACGGTGTACTTCACGGCCGTGACCGAATCGCCGTCGTCCCGGGCGCCGAAGGCCGTGGTCTCGAGCGAAAGATCGCCGCTGTGCCAGCTTACCGTGGGAATGGGCAGGTAGCCGTCTGCCAGGCTTTGCCGGCTGGTGACGTCGGCCCAGGTCACAGCGCCCTGCCCTGTCAGCAGCATCGGTTCGATCGAGAACCCGCCGCGCACGACTTCCAGCGCGCCGTCTTCGGACAGCAGCGCGGAGCTGGTGCTGTCGCCATCCACCCCAAGCAGGGTCCAGTACGATTGCTCGCCGGAGAAACCCCGCGGATACAGGCCGCGACGCACGCCCTTGGCCTGCGCCTGGAAAAACGCATTGGGCGTGGCGCCCCAGGCAAGATCCTTGAGCGTGAGGCGGGAAAGCCCATACTGCTTCGGCCCATCGCCATGAATGGACACGCGCAGGTAGCGGGCGGAGGTGTCCGGCAGGAAGATCGCGTCCTGCCCGCCGTTGCCATCGACCACCGTGCGCCCGGTGCGCCAGGTGCGCCCATCGTCGGACACGTCCACGCTATAGCGCGACGCGGCATGGGCGGGCTCCCAGTCCAGCACCACGCCACCGAAGTCGCGCTGCACGTTGAGGTCGATGGTGTAGCTCGGATCGTTGCCGCGCGAAGGATCGTTCCGCCACGCCGTGCCAAGGGTGTTGTCCAGCGGCGCTCCGGCGGGAAATCCCGACAGCGAGGAACTGGCCGTGGCCACCGGCGTGGGGAAGGTGGTGGCCTCGGGAGGCAGCTGCGTGAGCGCGAGGTTGTCGAAGCACACGTTGCCGCGGCCGCCATGCGCGTTGTACACCATCAGCTCCACCGCGGCCGTATGGCGCAGGGTGCGGTCTTTCGTCGGACCCCACGCGAACTCCACCTGCCGGCGGCGAGCCTGGATGTACTCCCACGCATTGGCGGGAATGAAATCCTGCCGCTGGTACCACCACACGTTGTCGCCGCTCTCGTCGATCAGCTTCAGCTGCAGGGTATTGGCAGGCATCTGCCCGTGCACCTGCACGGATAGGGCGAAGTTCGGCGGGAAGTCGATCGGCAACATGCGCTTGATCGAAGCGGATCCGGACACGCCATGGAAATCGAAATCCAGGCAAAGGCCCTTGCCGTCCACGCCCTGGTCTTCACGCAACGATGCCGTGACATCGTCGGTATGCAGCGCCTGCCAGCCGGCCTTGCTTTCGAAGCCGTCGAGCAGGCGCGGCGGCGCGGCTTGGGCGCTGCCGGCAACGAAAAGCGCGAGCAGCACCGCTTGGCGAAACTTCATCCGTTATCCCTTGACGCTGCCCAGCAGGAGGCCTTCCAGGTAATAGCGTTGCATGGCCAGGAAGAGGGCGAGCACGGGTACTACGGTAACCACGGAGCCGGCCATCATCAACTCCGAATCCTGCACATGTTCACGTGAAAGCGATGCCAGCGCGATAGGCAGGGTGTAGTGCTCCTGGCCCGTCAGCGCGATCAACGGCCACATGAAGTCGTTCCAGGCTGCCAGGAATGTGAAGATGGCCAAGGTCACCATGATCGGCTTCAACAGCGGCATCACGATCTGCATGAAGATCCGCGCCTCGCCCGCGCCGTCGATGCGCGCGGCCTCGAGCAGGTCGTCAGGGATGCCGCTTGTGTACTGTCGCACGAGGAAAATGCCGAAGATCGTCGCCAATGCCGGCACGATCACCGCACCATAGCTGTTGATCAGGCCGATGTACTTCAGCAGCAGGAACAGCGGCAGCATCGCCACCTGCGCGGGAATCACAAGCCCCCCCACCAGTGCCTGGAACAGGCGCTGCCTGCCGGTAAAGCGCAGCTTCGCGAAGGCATAGCCCGCCATCACGTTGATCAGTACCGAGAACACGGTGATCGCCGACGATATCAACAAGCTGTTGGCGAAGTACCGGCCCATGCCGGCGTGCACGAACAGCTCCCGATAGTTGTCAAATGTGAAATGGCGCGGCAGCAGCGGCGGCGGCAGCGAACTTGCCTCGCCCGGCTGCATGAACGACACCGACAGCATCCACACCAGCGGGAACAGCGCCACCACCGCGCCACCCAGCAGCAGTCCGTTGACCAGCGCCTTGGCCATGCGCGGGCTCACGGGGCCACCTTGCGCCGGGACAGGCGCAGCATGCCGGCGGTAAATACGAACATGATGATGAACAGCAGGAAGGCCACAGCCGAGGCGGAGCCCAGGTTCCACCACTTGAAGCCTTCCTCGTACATCAGGTACAGCACGCTGGTGGTGCTCTGCAGCGGCCCGCCTTCGGTCATCACGTAAGGCTCGGCGAACAGCTGGAAGTAACCGGAAACGGTAAGGATGCTCACCATCAGCAGGGTCGGCGCCAGCATCGGCAGGGTGATGTGGCGGAACTGGCTGGGTACCGAGGCGCCGTCGATGCGGGCGGCTTCATAGAGATCCGCCGGGATCGCCTGCAACCCCGCCAGGAAGATGATCATGTTGTAGCCAAAATTCTTCCATACGGCGAAAAGAATGATGGTGGGCATGGCCCAGCGGGGGTCCCCCAGCCAGTCGATCGGCTCGATGCCAAGGCTGCTTAGCCCATAGTTGGCCCATCCGTACTTGGTGTTGAACAGGTACCGCCAGATCACCGCCACCGCCACCACGGTGGTTACCACCGGGGCGAACAGCGCGGTGCGGAAGAATGGCTTGAACCGCGCCAGCGGCGAATTGAGCAGCAGCGCCGCGCCGAGCGAGGTGGCGATCGACAGCGGTACGCCCACGATGACGAAATAGAAGGTATGGCCCAGCGCCGACCAGAACAGCGGCCGGTGCAGCAGGTCCCAATAATTGGCCAGCGCGACGAAACGCAGGTTGCGTACATCCGCCAGCGCGTAGAGGTCGTAGTCGGTGAGGCTAAGCAACAGCGCCGCGATCACCGGCAGCAGGAAGAACAGGCCAAGCACGATCAGGGCAGGTGCCAGGAACCACCAGGCGGCGTTTTGGCGGCTCACGGGGCATGCTCCTTGGCGTGGTCAAGCACCCAGCGGCGCTTTTCCAGGATGCGGTCGGTGCGGCGGTCGATCTCGGCGGCGGCATCGTCGATGGTGATCTGCCCGGCCACCGCTTGCGCGGCCACCAGTTGCATCTCGGTGGCGATGCGCTCCCATTCGGGCACGGCCGGCGACGGCACCACGCGCTCGAGCTGGTCACGGAAGGCGCGGGCCTTCGGGTCGCCGGCGAGCGTGCCACCTTCCCACGACGAGCGCCTGGGCGGCATGTCGCCCAGGAGGTCGTAGAACTGCCGCTGGATATCCGGCCTGGAAAGAAATTCCACCAGCTCCCAGGCTTCTTCCTTGTGTTTCGAGGTCCGGAAGATCACCAGGCTCGAACCGCCGGCGTTGGATGCCCCGGGGCCGGCGATGCCGGGCAGCGCCGCGGTAGACCAGTCGTCCTGGTCCTTCGCATCGATGCGCTTGCGGAACTCACCGATATTCCAGGGCCCAGAAAGATAAAACGCATACACGCCGCGGCCGAATTCCGTCCAGGGGTTGCCCGCCTCGACATTGGTGATGGTCGGCGCCTGCTTTGCCTTGAAGGTATCGACATAGAAGGCGAGCGCGCGCTTGAATCCCTCGCTGCGGAAATTCCCGTAGCGGCCGCCATCGCGCAGCAGCGGCTGCTCCGATTGCAGCGCCAGCGACATCAGGGGTTCGTACTCGTTGGTGGGAAGCAGGATGGCGAAGCCCTTGCCGTTGCCGCGCGCACGGATGGCCGCCAGCTGGCGGCGCCATTCGTCCCAGGTACGCGGCGGACCGTCGAAACCGACTTCCTTGAGGATATCCACCCGATAGAACAACAGCCGCGTGTCCACGTACCACGGGACGCCCCAGAGCTTGCCGTCGATGGTGTTGGTGGCCCAGATGCTGGGGAAGTAGTCGGCCTTATCCACGACCTTCGAGGCAGTGACATAGCCATCGAGTGGCTCGATGGCGTTCAGCGCCTGCATTTCCGGAAGCCAGGTATTGCCCAGCTGGCTGATGTCCGGCGTGGAATTGCCGGCGAAGGCGGTGAACAGCTTCTGATGCGCCGCGGTGAGTGGCATCTGCTGCACGTGCACGCGAATACCCGGGTGTTCACGTTCAAAGGCGGGCACGAGTTTGGCCATCGCTTCGCCTTCGCGGCCGATGGTCCAGAAATCGATGTCCACCACACCGGCGCTCTTGTTCGCGCAGGATGCCAGCAGCACCGCCGCCAGCACGACCCATGCGCGATGGCCGGACGCGAACCTCACTTGGCCTCGTTAGCCGCACCGTCGAGCCAGCCGCCGCGGAAACCGGCGCGCTCCAGGCCCTTGCGGATGTACGGGTTCTTCTTCATCACATTCCAGACGAAGTTACTGCGATAGTTCTCGATCATCAGCAGCATCGGGCCCTGGTCGATGCCGATGTGCACGGTATCCACCCAGCCCACGCCCGGCACCAGCTTACCCGTACGCAGATCGGTACGCGTCTGGAAGGTCAGGTTGAAGGCATCGACGAATCCGTACTTGTTGTAGATGTACTTGCCCCAGCGCTTTTTCATTTCCTCGAGCGCCGGAATCACGATCTCCGGGGCGAAGGCGATGGAACCGCCCGCTGCCATGGGCACGATGGTGCCGTCGTCGGAGATGTAGTCGCGGCCGGCTCCACGCGCGGTATAGCCGTGGAACTCCCGGTGTTCCTGGTCGTCGCCGCCTTCCACGATGATGCCACCCGGGCCATTGCTGGCCGACAGGCCCCAGACATTCTTGCCGTAGCCTTCGAATTTGCCGGGATTGGCGATGGCATAGGCCTGCTGTGAATACGTGGCACGCCGGCTGTTTTCAAAATAATCCAGGTTCTTCTCGCGGTTCCAGTCGTCGCGGATGCCGCGCATGTCCACCCATACCTGGGTGAACTGGTGGCCGAAGAGCGGCGCGAAGTTCAGGAAGGTCTGCCCGTAGAACTCACCCCAGGTGGCGTCGTACGTGTGCGTCCAGGCATTCCAGGCGCCATCGGCCACCGGGTGCGTGGGCGAGCCCAGCGCAAGGATGTACACCAGCGAACCTTCGTTGTAACCGCGCCAGTCGGCCTGGATGAACTTGCCTCCCGGCGTCCAGCCCATGCTGATGAGCGGATTGTGGTTCTGCATCCACGGCCAGTCCACATTGCGGTAGAGCTTGTCGGCCAGTTCGCGGATCTGCGTTTCCTGCGGGTTGTCGCGGTCGTAGTACGACTGCGCAAACAGCACGCCACCCATCATCAGCGTGGTGTCGACGCTGGACAGTTCCACCCAGCGCGAGAAGCGCTTGCCGGTCTTCATGTCCAGGAAGTGATAGTAGAACCCGTGGAATCCGGTGGCGTCGTCCTCGCTGTCGTTCTGGCTGGACTCGTCGAAGAACTTCAAGGTGGCGAGCGTCCGCTCGGCCGCCTGTTCGCGGGTGATGTATCCGCGTTCGGCGCCCACGCCGTAGGCCGTCAGGCCGAAACCCACCGAGGCGATGGAAGCAAACGAATCACCCGGGAAATGGTCGGGCACCAGGCCCGTCTTCGGATCGGCCGCATCCCAGAACCACGCAAACGTGCGGCGTTCGAGGTCGTCGATGCTGGCGGGCACCTTGTTCACTTGCATAAGTTTCGAATCGGCCTTGTGAGCCTTCGCGGGATGGCTGGCCGGGGCGGCCGTAGCGCCTGCACAAGCCACCAGGGCGGCAAGGGCGAAGGTGAGCGGGGAGGACTTCAGGATCGACATGGGGGAAACCTTCTTCGGGGCGCTGCGTCGGGGAACGCGAGGCCCATGAAAACGTTTACATCGGTAGCGTGAAT
>Ga0307510_10001028_pt1 | contig 29544 bp, 27 predicted proteins | sample 12_EM_MG_FD_207224 | JGI IMG/M metagenome (GOLD analysis project Ga0307510, IMG submission 207224) | Populus trichocarpa ectomycorrhiza microbial communities from riparian zone in the Pacific Northwest, United States - 12_EM | ecosystem: Host-associated > Plants > Roots > Unclassified | place... | reverse complement strand
TGAATATGATTGACAATCGCATTATCCGCCGCGAAGACAAGCTTGAGGCATTGGCGAAGGAGCAGGGCGAGGGGGGGCCTGAAGAAACGCCCCCCCGGTAAAGAAAACTTAGATGGGTTGGGGGGGGCAAGCTGCCGAGTAGGAAGGGGGGGGGAAGGGGGGGGGTAGAAAGAGGGTAGAAAGTTTGGCTCTTTTCACTTCCAATGGCATACTTAAAATTGTGCTATATAAAAAAAGAAAACTCTCTCTTTCAGGAGGGGAACCACAACGTCACATTTCCAAAGCTTCGACAATACAAGTATGATACAAGCACTTGTAATATTCAAGTCTGGGTTGTTGATGTCCTGCAAAGCGGGCTGAACCCCAAAAGATCCTAGCAGTCGGCTAGCGGAGGTATGATGCTTGGCAAAGACGAGTCTTCTGGACAAGGGTTCCACGCTAACCCCTTTTTGTAAAATCGCTTTCAAACGAGCCCAGCCCTGCACCGCTAATAACATAGAGGTACCAGTACAACAGACACGACGAACTCGAACCCAAAGGCTTTCAAAGGCTTTCCTTATTCTTGTTTCTATTCTCCTCCCTCCCTCCCTCCCTCTCCCTCTCCCCTTCCTCCTTCCATTCACCCATCCGCCAGTCAAACTCCCTTATAAATATCTTCTTTCCCACGTTACCCCTCCACACGCAACAAACATCGCAGCTACCTCCCGCCACCCAGGCCAAAAATGGAGATCGGCTCTCCCATCCCAACACAAAATAGATACCCGCGACTCCGCTTGGATCAAATGGAGTCTCCTCCTTCATCTCCCTCCTCCTTGGCTAGTTCGTCAACGGCCAAAGCATCTTCACCCCCTCCATCTCCCCCAGAAGACGATGAAGGTTCACTCCTCCGCCTTTTACCCTAGAATTTGACTCCCGAATCCGCTAACAACCCTCGACTGTAGACTCCGACTCGGATGATTCCCTAGACCCCCTGGACATCCTGGAATCAGACAATATAGAAGACATTCCGTGCACTCAAAACCCAGCTCGACGTTACTATGGTCCGAGAAAGCGCCTGAGGAAAGCGGGATCGCCCGCCCGTTCCCATCACGGCTCTTCGGCGGAGAAAGAGAAGGGGGAGGAGGGGGAAGACGAGCCACCATCTACGCAAGGTCCACCTAAAAAGAAGAAGAGGGAGGAGAAGGCAAATGGTGAGGGAGGAAATGGAGGGTTGGAGGTAGAGGCTGCGTTGCGGAAGCCTAGCGATTGGGAGGGGGAGAAGTGGTGGCGTATGACATATTCCGAGGATGACGAGTTCGACAAGAAAGAGAAGGAGCTGGAGGAGTTTGAGGATAGGGAGAAGGAGAGAAGGAAGAGCGTGTGGGTAGAAAAGAGGGGGAGGGAGAGGGAGAAGGAGCAGGGGAAAGGGAAGGAAAAGTCAAATTGTGGGGTCAAAGCGGGGGAGAAGGAGGAGGGAAAGGGGAAAGTGGAACTAGAGGGAGAGGGTACAGAGCTGGGAGGGGTGATACTGGAGCTGGAAGGAGAGGAGATAGTGGAGCTGGAAGAAGAGAGTGGAGAGAACGTCAATGAGGCTGAGAATCCCGACAAATCCGACAACCTCAAAAAACTCAATACCCCCGAAGACGCTCCCCATCGCCCGTTATACCAATACACCAGTCGATGATTCCTTCACTCCTCCGGGGCAGCCCTCCAGGGCAGATTTACGATACAATATTGGTCCCTCGGCTCGCCACAAATGTTATAGCAATGTCCACATGCGATACAACAATTCTTGTTTTTTCTTCAACAAAAAGTTACTAAGCACTCTAGCTAGCCTAATTGTTTCAGACTGATAATCTTTTTTTCCCTATACCGCCCCGGTTCGGTGCGAGTTGTTTTCGCGAGTGGTGCGCAGGCGGGGGTTGGGAAGACGCGTTTAGTGCTTTGCGTGCCACGCGCCGCGCGTTGGGGTTCGCATGACGCAGTACTATACAGTACTAGTACTCGCCACCGCACGATATACGGTAGCTCAGTAGGATAGACTTTTTCCACTTTGTTTAGAATTTATGTGATAGTCTTCATTCGACTGTCATTTGCTGCATTATGAGCTCATCTTATCGGTTTGCGGTATTTGCAATCGAGTGCTCACTCCGCCAGACAATTCACACATTTACTGTCCCTGCATAAGGCAATTTTTGCCCTTGTCACTCTTTTTTTATTTCTGTTTCAATTCTATGCACGAGGTTCCGGTTCCGTGAGCACTGTCCCGTACATACCGGTGTCTACCGGCACTGTATATACCGCGCTGCGCCACGATCGATCTCAAGCACCAACAGGGAAGCCGAGTTAACTTCTAATTTTTTCAGTATGATGCGATCCCCCAACTCCCACCATCTCACTTCACACTTTAGTCTCTCTTTCTCTCTTTTTTTTGAGGGCAGAAAACCCTAACCCCAATCACTCGTTCTCACTCTTCCACCCTCCTACGCTTCTCACTATCTATCTATCTGTTTCGCGCAACAATCACCTTGCCGTGTAGCCTCCTCAGTGTGCCAACCTCACATCTTCTCCCATCCGCTCATCTGCTCGGGTAATTTACCCGTTCATGCACTACCATACTTAGGTTATCCCCCGGCGTAAACCTCACGTGGTACTGTGTGTACGGTATGTCGGTCTGTCGCTCGGGGGGCCTGGTCCGGTTCTGTTACGGGTCACGGTGAACGGAAGCAAGCTAGGCTTCAAGACCGGAGCTGGGTGGGTATCCGGTGGGGTTATGTTGTATCATACACATATTTGCTTGGTTCGCGGGTCTAATGGGAAGGGAAGGGGGTTCTAACTACGGGAGGGATGATGCGGTGAGTGATCGGTGTTTGGGGCGCAGAGGAGGTTCTAGCCCATGGTTCGCTCCATCCTCTAATCGATCCCGTGCGAGAAAAAAAGTGAGAAGGAAAGAGAGAAGAAAGAAAGAAAGAAAGAGATGGAGGAGATAGAGGGAGGTGGTGGTGGAAGAAAATGCGAGACAGAGAGGGAGGGATATATATAAAGGAGAAACCAGCCGCGAATCGCACATATCTACACTGGCTACATACACATGGAGAAACGATAAGAAAAAAGAAGTTTTAGAAGGGGGGGGGGAAACCGTTTTTACAAATATTCCAGTGAAGAATTATCCGAACGGAGCAACAGCAATCACCAACGCCTATTCTCACCGCACAGCCATGAAACCGGCTATGAGGAGTAGTAGTGCAAGTACCAATCTGGAATCCTCGGGAAGTATTTTCCAAGCGGCGGATCCAAACATCATTCTTTCCCCATCCTCGTCCAGCATTGGGAAGCTGGGTGCCCCACCAGCACCATTTGAGGCGATAGTGACACGATCTGGGAGAGTGACGTTTGCGGGAACTTTGATACCTAGCGATGACACCAGACCTGTGGCGCATTCCCCTATTAGCGGTGGTTAGAAGTAGAGAAGTGGGGAGTTTGCGAACCATCAGCATAAGGAAACTCAATAAGTCCCTTCTTCGAGCAAACTTGGTATCCAAAAACCACAGCTTGCTGGATAGCGACTTGGTCGAGCGCACACTACTCAACGTCAGCATTTCTGCCCTCGCCCACCGGTCAGGAGAAATATGTGGCATACCTCTCTAAGCCCACATTCCGACATAGCCTTCACCCAGGTCTTGTGGGTGCACGCGCAGCGAGTGAGTTTTGCCTGGTCTTCCTCGATCCAATTTCGTACGCCGGCGCTCTCTTGCTCGAATCTGCTGTAGATTTTCACGCACTGTTTCGGTGAATGTTAACTTCGGCGGATTACCTCGCTAGGGGGTTCTCCACAGTGGGTTACCTCAGGGTGCACGTCTCTTCTGTATCGCTGGTCACTGAACCATCCGGCGAGGCTTGGGTTGTTGTAGCAGTCTGCTAGGCAAGATGGGCCGTTGAGCTCTTTTGTGAGAGGATCAATGCCGACGTGGGTGGGAGGGGGAGCCAGAGTTGCCGAAGAGGTATGTGTTGTAGTAGTTGTAAGCGTCAAAGTGAGGTTTGTCGTCATGGTAGTGTTCACTTGTGCACTTGTCGTGGTCGCTGGCCTCGGTGTTATAGTGATAGTGCGAGTTGCGGTATTGGTCACAGTCTTGGTCTCCATCGCTGTAAGTCCGTAGGTAGTTGCTGTCCATGTTTCTGTGACAGTGTGTGTGCTTACGGCGGTCGGTTGGCATACCGTGCTGGTGAGCGGTTGTGTCATCGTGGTTGTGGATGTCCTCATCGGGGCGGGTTTGCTGTGCCTATGCTGAGTGTATGGTGTTGGATGGTGGTTTGTCTGTGATACCTTCTTGCCCATATAAATATGGCTGCCTTCTAGTGAATTCCAGTATATTTTCCGGCGGATCGTTCCTTCCAAGTTTTTCACGATATCTATACGATTTGAGTACAACCCGATCTAATATAGGATGAAAAGTCTAAAATACCTTCGATATCCTCCCTTAGAGCCCCGGCTGCCACACAAGTCTTTGCCCCCCATTTGAGAGAGCCCAGACTGTAATCTGTTAGCTTCAACTCTCCTAGAAATCGAAGATCCCAATTCTCACATCTCCCCCGACCCGCACTATACAAATCAATTAGTTCAAACTTCCACCACTAACCAAAAAATCCCCTTAAGAAACTCACATTCGAATATACACACTCCCCAATACTTGTCGACACCTCCGAATCCCCGCAGAAACAACTCGCAACCCTCCTGTCCCTAACGAAATCCCCGGCATTGAAAGTCTCGTCACGGTAGCGCTTCTTCGGCGTACACTGTCAACCTCCATCAGTTAATTCCAAACTTCGCCCTCTAACCAAAAGCAACCAGTAAAACCCAAAGTAGACAAACCTTAGGATACTCCAAAACCTCCCACTGGCCCAAACAATCAACTAGGCATCTGGGCGCATTCTTGTAATGCGCCTCGTCAAGAGCTTTGCCCTCAACGGCCACCACCACCAGGGCGTTGGCCATAAAAGTGAGTTGGGTAAGGGCTCGGACGAGGGACCATTGCTGCATTGCTAATTGGAGCGGAGGTTGGAAGCGAGTGCGAGGAAGTGAATGTATCCCACAAACAAAAGAAAGGAAGGAAAGAAGGAAGGAAGTATCACCCCCATAAAGGGATCGGGAGGGAGCGTTCGGGGAGAGCTCCTGGGTTTGGGTGTTGAAGTTATATATGGGTTGTGAGCTGGGAGTTGCCGGCGACGACCAATGGAAGGCAGTAGGAGGGGATTATATTTTTATTCGAAAAGAGGTGGGATTGTGTGGCTTTGCTGCTCCGGTGATGGGAGTGAGAGGATCTGCGTACCGGAGCTTGAGAAGCGAGAACCCTACCATGGAAGAGCGCCTCCCGGAGGCCTAGGCTTGGGATTGTTCTAGTATTTTCTGTGCTTGCCAGAAGTACGGAAGGAAGTATTGCGTCCTGATAGAATCACATACCACTCTCCTAGCACGTACTTGGAAGGCCAAGTCACGATGTCCATAATCCGAGAAGTGTTTCGAAGCATAACCACCCCCCCACCCATCTATCTCATACTGAGTATGCCATTTTCCCACCGTCTCCCGCTCACATCATCCCTTGACACCCCTACCCCCTCCCCCAGCCAGCACTCCAATAAAAATAAAACAAAGACGGTGATAATCCGAACGGAAAACAAAGAACCCCACCCCAAGTATCTAAGACTAATGAGCACGGCAAAATCGGCCAGATCATCATCTGGTTAATGTCGACATATTTCCACAGTGGATTACCTCTTGTATTACATGAAGGCATCATAGAAACTCACTCTTTAGGGATACCAGCCACCAGACGTAAAACATCCTCTCAAATGCCACTATCACAAAAAATTACTACACGGGTGGGGCACATGTAAAGGTGTCATCTCTTGCTTCTCCATCACACCTCGTTCAGAGAAGGTCCTGGACGGTGCGTGCCCACATACCAAGCCCTAAGGTGCTAAATGTGGGATCCAAAATGATCTTGGTTGGAGCTCACACGGGTACTACTATAGTGAATAGCAATTATGTTCTCAGATGGGTGAATACACGCGGGCCTGCTTTGCATCTCATTATCTCTAGCGCACGAACATCACAAATCGCTTCTTTCTGATACCCGAGGTTTGACGGGATCCAAATGGTGCCACGAGATCAACTAACCCCAACTTGAACTTTTAATACAATGGGAGGAGAAAAGAAAAGTGGGCATTCTGGATAGCTATATAACTCGACCACCCAACACCTGATGCATATGAAGAGAAAAGGAATTGTATAACTTAAACCGTAGCCCCACCATACTTTGCAAAGATCCTGTCCGACGCGACAAGGTCAGTGTTCATGGCCTCCTCGTGAGCCTTCGATCGGATCTTGAATTCGATGGGGAATTTGAAGGGTGTGGTGGTAAGCCCGTCCATGAACGCTGTGCGCACGTCTGTGTCGAGAGGAAGCGGCTTCCCCGTCTTGGGGTCTGCAGGGATCTTCATGTCGAATGCCCAGACGAGTTTGGCAAAGAGGACGAACTGTCCGGCATCAGCATCACAACATATGTACCTAGGTAAGGGTGGATAACTCACGAGTGTGTTCCTGGCAAACCATTGACCTGGGCAAATCTTTCGGCCGAGACCGAAACCGTACTGCTCCTTGCGGCCGGTTTCGGCGTCCTTCTCGGCGTCAAATTTCGTGCCAAAACGGTTCCGGATGTACCGTTCTGGCATGAAATCTTGAGGTTTCTCGTAGACGTTTTCATCCATGTTCATTGCCCTATTTTCCGTTGGTATTATAGCAAGTGAGTGGGTAGGACAGCTTACCATTGGACCTGGAATAGGACAGTTCCTTTGGGCATGAAGTAGCCTTCGTACCAGTCGTCTGTTCTTTGATGTCAGATGCCTTATTTTTCTTGAGTATGGTAAAGGCTTGACTGAGGTGGGTTACCTTTCATGAGCAGATGGGGGGCACCATATGGTAGCGGAGGTCTCCACCGAAGAACCTGGAAAGTGATTAGATTGGCATGCAGACGCCTGATAACTTCGCATACCTCGTTGACACAAGCTTCAATGTATGGCATTTGATCACGGTCGTCAAGAGCAGGTAATCTTGATGTCCCACATATTCGGTCAACCTCTTCTTGAGCCTTCTTGAGAACATCTGGGAATGCTAGCAATGCCATCATGAAGTCAAGAGCTTGGGATGCAGTAGTATCGCTCCCGGCTTCCATCTGTAAAAGAGTTAATCCCAATTAAAAAAATCAAACTAACTGGGATCCCCCTCACCAAAGTTGCACAAACATACGCAATTCGCTCGTCGCTAAGGCCGTGCTTGGGTTTATCGTCGATCAATTTTTCCACAAATGTTCCATATCGCTCCCCCTTTTCCATTCTCGCTTTGTTTAGGTTGAGGAGTCTGAAGTAGAGTTTCCTGTGCATGGCGCGAACGTTTCGGGCGTGGATTCTCCAGGGTGACACGATGTCGGGGAGCCATTTCAAGAACGGAAAGTGGTCGACTGGTGGACCTGTCAATGCCAAAATCTCGGAGAACTCTCTTTGCACAGTCCAAAGCTCAGTGACCTCTGGGTCATCGTAATCCTTTGGCAAGACGCCGAATACTGACTCCAAGATGACAGCCGTCGCCATGCGCATGGTGTGCTCGTAGTATCTATCTGGACTTGTTGCAATCTTCTTTAACAGGAGTGTTGACTCAGCGCTTTGCCAAGGCAGGATCTGTTCGACCTTCCCGGGGCCCATGAACTGATGGTACTGTGCACGGTAGTTGCGCGAGGTCTCGCCGTATGGCATGTAGATGATATGGGTCTGGTCCGGGCAAACAATCTCAGCGCCAATGTGAGGCAAAGGCCGAGAGGAATAGATTCCCCCACGCTTATCATATAATCTGAGGGGCAAATTAGAAACTGTTGCCTCCTAAAGTATTGGCAGGACATGTACTCGACATGTACTCACTCCTTAAGAATCTTGACATCGCTGATGAGAACAATGGTCTGCTTGGCAATCTTGATTGAGTAAATACCACCATATTGCTTTGCCCATTCTGTGAACTTCAAATATGGTCTCTCTTGTGGCACAAGATGCATGTTTCCGAGAATAGGTAGCGTAGGTGGCCCTGGAGGAAAGTTCTTGCCTCTTGAGGTTCCTTTGGCAAAGTAGATTATAGTTGCTATGAAACTTGCTAGACAGACTCCCAGGGCAAGCCCCGGCACCGTGGTCCAAAATACGGGAATGGCCATGTCGCTATGTGAAAAGTAAATGGCCCAGCAGTTTCGACTAGACTTGAATCTTCTGAACCCCGAGATCCTTGGGGTTTATGTAGAGGGGGACCAAGCAATGGGGCTAGATCGAAAGAGGTGGGCCCGCGCCATATGAGAAAGTGTGCTAAAGTCAGAAGGCAGAAACTTCGCCTCAACCTCCGTTATCTCCTAAAAAAAACAAGGGTATTTTGGAGCGATTACTCCGAGCAAAGATGGCGACGTTTTCCAGATACCCTGCAAAAGCTAGATGTCCGAACCTTCAAAGTATCTCCCGCAATCGGCTGTACTAGATTGGGAACACACGTTGCAAGCTGAGTTATCTGCGGGCTTTCATCTGAGATATCTCTTATAAATATTTTCGAAGAACCTTCCGAAAGAGGTCCTTGAGTTTCACTCAACGGGGCCCAACTTAAGAAATGATATGTGAGTCTTGTTCCACAATCTGCATCTCGTACGGCGGCCCAAGGAACACCATCTGCGTTCCTGTTGACTCGACTTTCCCGGGAATCTCTACGTGACAAGCAATAAATCTGGTGTATTTAGCATTGATTTTCGGAGATACCATCAAGATATGGAGCATGGTCTCTTGTAGGCAAGTCCTGTGGGCCAGGGTAGGCGCATTCGCCCGCGCTCTCTAGTTAAGGCTCTGGCGTATGTTTTTGAGCCGACAGTCTATGAGGGATGTGCGTTTTAGTTGAATATTGCCGCACGGAATTGGTGTTATGTCCCTGCGCCAAGCCCTTTCTGTTTTTCCGAGTTAACCGTTTCTGAATGCGCAGTAGCGTCGGACAAGAATTCCTGGCAAAAATATATGGTTGGAACTTGCGGGGCGACCTCCATCTATGAGAGGTGTTAGGATAAGGGCTGTATTTGGTACTAGCCCCCGAACCCCCCCAATATTTTACTGACAAAGTAGGAAGTGGTCTGGGCCATTGGTATATACAGCCAGCAGCCTAGCCCACTACCTTTTAACGCGGAAACAGACCGGCCAGTTAAGAATATCCCCTAATCGCATCTGCCTGCATGGCGCTTGACACAGGTAGACCGTTTCTCAGGGAAGTTCAAGAGTTAAACTCGTATCCCAGGCCATTCTGCAGAAGAGTAGGGAGTTCCAATCGTAATATTACCCTCCCTAAAACCGAGAAGTTAGGTGGGGCACCGAAGATAACAGAGAACTTCAAGCCCCCCTCTGCCGGGCGGGGATTGTGCCATCGTGGGCAAGGGCGGGGCTCTGGAAGGTCTTGCTGCGATTGGCATTCGCGGGCCCTGATAATAAATCTAGGTTAGGCTTGTTACCAAAAGCATGCACCGGGATTAGAAACCTTAATATTGAGTATATATTCAACTACTCACCCCTTCAGAACACTTAGGTGACCCTGATTGCAGTTCCACTTACAGGAGCAGAGCTCTTCCGACCTTAACTAAGGATACCGTACTCAATACCTTTTGCCTTACGCTTTAATTATCATGAGTTTAGTTGACTTCATCGTACCGGGTATGATCCTACGCTAAACCAAGAGTGATAACACTTAAAACACTAGTATATGGCAATAATCGTATTCCCACCCACTTAGTTCCTATAGTGTCGTGCTCGGAGCCTAACAAGTTACCAGCACTGCATTTAGGAGGTTGTGCCAAGAGATATTGGGAAAGGGGGACAGAGTAGAGGATCTCCCTTCTTGGATCAGCATTGTGACACCTCAAATAGCGGTGGGCAAACGTGTGCATTCGAGAATGTCAAGTAACGGTATTCCCAGCAGATCCTGCTGTTAGTCAGCCATCCTAGTCCCCTAAACTAACGTCGAATTTTACATAACCTTAGCCCTTTGAGTACTTGGCCAGAACAGAGCAGCTGTGATCGCTCCCGGGTTTTCAGGGAAAAGATGAGGAAAGTGCCTAGATGGATTTCCCACCGCTGAAAAACAATAATTCTTGGCCCCATAGAATAGGAAAGGGCTGCCGTTCTAGTGATCAAAAATGAGGGGGTATAACGTTCATGACCATAGAGGCACCACAGATCTTACATTATGATTCTGAAAGTCATGAGCAGAGGAATGAATCAGATGGGTGCGTTGTGCCCAATTTTCCCAGGAACCAGAGGGATACTGAAGGCCCATCACAAGAGAAGCCACCTCACACCCTATAATAAATGCATCCGCAACACCATTGCCGACTATTCCATAATACCAACAACACGTCTTGCGCCAAATCTCCTCCGCCCAATAGCAACCGAACCAGAAGGTTATGTATACCTGTACCAAGGCTAGCCAGTGCTCTACATAAGAATATCGTATCCCCTTTAGTATCAGCAAATCCCTCCTCCATTTCTTCTTTTCAATTCTCGAGTCATTCCCTCCTGATTTCCCAAGCGGCACTCAACCCCCGCCATCCCATAACCTCTCCAAAACCCATACCCGTAACGCTTAGATACATGGACCCCGGCCTAGAAGAGGGGTAGAACATGTATTCACATAAAACGTTCTAGGAGTCTTCTAACCGCGTACGAGAGAAGATATTGGAAGACTCTTAAAAGGATATTAATTCTGGTGAGTAGCGAGGAGTGTCCGATTTCGGTGTGAATCTCAGTAATGAGTTGTGTGAAGTGACAGCTTTCAACAGTATACACCAAGTAGGCTACCGAAGAGCCCATATAAACCAACCATGGGAGGCGAGCCCCAGTAGCAAGTTTCCCGTTTATTCGGTATTCGGCGATGGCGGAATCTCTATTCGTTACGAGGATGGGGAGACTTGTTCCTTATCTCACGACCGGACGACGAATGGTGAAAAACTTTCCCTGAGCCCACGGCCAAAACCATCCCCCCCCCCTCTTATTATCGCAAATCCCGACTTCCCCAAAGGTCTAATGCGTGCCTGAGTTCCCTTCAGAAGGAGATCCCTGGTAACATGACTGGAGATACGGGAAACTCCTCCTCGGTTGCCCCTGGGCCACCACAACTCTCCACTTTTCCACGTCATCTAAGGTAGCGACCAGGTGCTTTAAATCCGTCGAGTCCGCTCTATATCTTCCATTCGATTCTATCGGCTGCCCCGAGGGCCACTTATGAAATGATATGCCGGAAGCATCTAACAGTGCCCAGAGCCCGTACACACATTTGAGGATCCTAGCACACCACTCTGGAGTGGGGAAGCATAGCTATATCTATATATATGTGCCGTCTTCTCTGAAACTCCATCCTGCAGACTCTTGGGAGGTGGTGGAGGCCGGCCAGGAGAATAGTCCACGTAGATGGTCTTCGAAAGTGTTCCAGTGATTTCTTCGAAACTTGCTGTGGCATCACCTCATTGTATGTCGCATTCTGTGCATGAAACGAAGCGAGGAACGGGTGGCCGGGATCACTCGGCATAGCCAGCTGGCCTAAACGTCCGAGCATCTCATCTGGTACCCCGCACTACCAACGTAACGATGGACTCCCCGCTAGAACCTGCCAGCGCTTGCGCCTGCTTGGCAGACTCTTGCTCCCGGGAAATGAAGAAAAGAATCCCCTTCGCTTGTGCCTGGTTTCTGGAGGAACTGTCTCCGATGCGGTCAATTTTCCCCTCGCTACCCCAGTTTCTAGATGCAGGGAATGACGTTCGCTTGGTTGAGTTCTTCTGGCTTCATCTGACTTCCATTTTCGAGTAATGAGCTGTCCCTTTAGTCCATACTTGTAGGTTAAAGCTTAATTAAGTGCTCGGGCTGCTTGGCGGAACTCTCCGAATCTCTGCGTTGGCTCCGTTGGGCTCCATCTCTCGGCACTCGAGTACTCAGGAGCTTACGGGAGAGGAAATTCCTATTCCCTTGTCGTGGTCGTGGAGCTTATCTACGGCACGCCTTAAATTTTACTTATTATTTTATCCGCTCTAAGATATCCTAACTTCAGAAGTTGGGTTTCCTTCGCTGCTGGAGCGAGGGGTTCTGCCACAGCGCTGGCAATGATGGGTTGGGATTTGAGACGTCCCGAGGCCACTAACAAAAGGCCCCCAGGATTCCGAATCCTAATAAACTGACTCACCACAATAGCGAGTACGGTAAGTACGGCGGCAGAAAAATCGAACAGGCTACCGTACCGGTCATATGTCTCTTAGGAACCCATCATCCGTGAAGATGCCCTCGGATACAGTGTTGCTTGTGGGGTGAGGCGGTGCTAGGCCATCACTGGTTCTGATGCTAAATCGCCTACATTCTGAGGGCCGCCATCCCAAACTAGAGACCTGCCAACTCTGACAAAAATCCACACAAAAAACAGATATTCGGGAGACATTTTTCTGGACGTTTAGCTCCAAAAAAACCCCTAGGGGGGGAACCGGTTTTCAGGATCATCTTCTCTGTGGTTCTCTGGCTGCCGGAAACAGGTTTCTGATCCCAACCGTTAGGGAGCGAAGCGGAAACCCCACCCTCAGTCTCTGAATTCTCAAACTATTCTGCCATACGGTAATTAGCTCTCATCAACCAACTCACGTCTTAGCAACATACGATTACCGGTATCTGCAAAGTCCCCTTTTAGGTGTTGCTTGACAACGATGTTCTCCTGTTAGAGACCTCACCCAACCAGAGGGCGTTGGTACCTGTGCGATAAAATAAGCTCAATTCCCAGGACCTCGATTGGTTGAACCACAAAATTCAACAACCAATCATCAAGTGTGTTATCGGTGGCAGGGCGGATAGCGCCCGAAAGTTTATTGGGCCCTCAGAGCTGTCCAACAGCTGCTCACATCCAATCGTTTCTTTAAAACACAGAATCCTAGTTAGTCAAGTTACGAGGAACCCTCCGGTTGGTCTCTTGAGAAGTGTTTTGTCGCCCTGCAAGTCGTTAGGCTGCTTGCAGGGCTTCGCCCCACTGCTCTACTTCTCAACTGACCGCAACGGTTGGCTGTGATATTTCACCCATCCGCGCTCCTGCAGAGCACTTGGTTCAATCCCGTTCATCTGTAGGTGCCAGGGGAACATCCCCTCTCAAAATTGAGGAAATGCGTATACCAAGATTGACCCACTAGCCGAGAAGGCAATAAGTTCGGGGGCCCAGCCTCACTGTATCTACAATTGAGCTCCCTTCGCTTTCCACTCTCCCTCTCTTACAATCATTCAACTCTAGCTGTCATCGAGAGGATGTCTGCAGATCTAGGACTTGCTCTTGTTTCTGATCCTGACGGAGATCATTCCGCAGATCTAGTATTCATCCACGGGCTCGGTGGCCACCGCTCCCGCACATTTACAAACAAGCACTCCGAATTCTGGCCTCCCTGGCTTACGGAAGCTATCCCTAAAGGTCGGGTATGGACTTATGGTTATAATGCGAAAGCGATCCTAGGCTCAGAGGATGATCTGTCACTCCATGCAACGAAACTCTTGAGAGCGCTGGTCGCTGATAATGTTGGGCGAAAGGTTAGCTCTCAGGCTCACTCACAGATCTTAAGACTAATACAATGAGATTCAGAAAGGGAAAAGCAGCAGTCGCGACAGACCAACGCGGCCCGTGATCTTCCTTGCACACAGTCTTGGAGGAATTGTAGTGAAGAAGGTCAGTCTACGCTCTCATCATTGTAACAAACCCCTTGTTAATTGGCTTTTGGTACAAAGGCTATGGTTATTGCATCAAGTCCAGGGCAGTCCTGGTCGTATCTGTTCTCCACTGCCCCCGCAGTAATTTTCATGGGCACACCTCATCGCGGGTCATATTGGGCGCAGAGGCTCTTTATGGCAACGGCATTAAGCCAGGCCTTCCTTCCACGATCCGAGTTTCTCCACGTGCTACGAGATCGGTCATCGATGCTGGCCACACTGGCGGAACAGTTCAACAGCGCTTGGGGCAGGAAGCAAGTTTTATGCTTTCGCGAGACCGCGCGAGTGGGTGGCATTGGAATGGTATGATACACTCATTCGAATGTTTTCACACGGTCGCGAGTTAACATTGCTGGTATATAGATTGTAGAGCCCAAATATGCAGTGACAAATTGCCGGAAAGAAACAGTTATTGATGTAGTAAATTGCGATCACCACCAGATATGCAAGCCCGAATCCATGCAAAGCCCACTATTTCTGAGTATCGTGAGCCACGTCGAGCTTTTCCTCAAGAGCTCAGGTCCGTCCAGTCCAGGACTAAAGCCTACAAGGACAAAGTCAAACCAGAAACACAAAGTTGATCCGACGACCAAACCTGCGGAAAAGTCAAAACCTGCCGGAAAGGCAAAATCGGCGCGGAAGGCAAAATCGAAGGAAGAACCGAAGGAGAGAATAAAAGAAAATACCAGGCCAGTCGAGAAGGTGATCACTGTTGAGAATGTCAGGCCGGTTATTTCGTTCAAACCCCCAAAGCCGCCCAAGGCTCCAAGGAATACGCTCGTCAAAGCCAGACCCCTCCCCAAGCCACCGAAATCGCAGCCCACTTCTCAAAACTCATCACAACTAGCACCACAATCAGCATCGGTCCGATCACTGCCAATATGGACACCCTCAGCGCCACCGCCGCCCCCACCCCCGCCAACGCGGTCGTATTCCGCTCCCAGAGCGAAGAAATCAGAAGCTGGTAAGTACTGACATTGGGGATATCCTTTAACCCACCCAGCTAATGGTATTAGGTCTCTTGTTACGATACCTTGCCGGGCGCTAAAGCCAACCAACCCCCAAAGCACACACACATTCTCTATCTCTCTCCCTCCTCTCTCTTTCCCTCTCTCCCCCTCTTTCCCTCTCCACTCTCGCAGCAGGCCTGCAATATATATATTTCACCTGTACCCTTTACACCTTACATATTGGATCGGAGTCTTCTTAGGGGAAATGTTAAATAAATTGTATCTACGACCGGGACAACAACTCACAGATTGACACTACTACTGCTACTGCAGCACACTTTTCCTTTACTTTTTTACACTGGGAAATTTGGAAACATATATTTCGATTAGTCGGGAATATTTTAATCATAAATACAATGAGAATGCTATTATCCCTCAGCCCGTCATGTGCTGCGCCTTAGAGATCTGGTTAGGAAAATGGCGAGATCTGGAAAGTATGCCCCCTTGACTGAAAATTAATTAATTTCTAGAGTTTTAAGTTTGTCGCAGGTTACACCGGCTTCCTGGGCTCCGATAGACTAAGAGTAGGAAAGCAAGACCAGGGACGGTCTGGCCCAATTCGGCCGACAATGTTTGAGCTCTAATTTACTAGTAGACTACGGAGCAACGTATCGTGAACCCGAGGCTCGGTTAGCTCAAGGCCATGTATGAGATCGCCCAGGGCTGTGGTTTGGGGTGGGGCTTCCTCCGGAGGGGCAGGAGTAGACTATCTATTTTAGGCGACAAGCCGTGTTGCCGGCAGACGGAATGTGTGGGGTTGTAGTGGGGCTTCATGCGATGGCGACTTGGCGGAGCACTTGTGAAAGGGCATTGTATCGCACCGTATAGTTACACCACCAGTGTTACTTGTACTTCTATTCTCATCGTGTATTCGGAATACGGTTGCTATAAAAGTACCGGAAGGCGTGCCAGAATTATTTGAAATATCGATGTCTTTAATACAAAGAGGATAATGTAACCGATGGTAGGTGAAAATAATGATCATTATGAAAATTGTGACGGCAACTGTGACGGTAGGATGAGGGAAAGTGTTCATTCACCGTTGAGGGTAGCCTTGATGCCACTTTTCAAGCATGGTGCAATAAATTCTCAAGTGTTAGTCCATTCTCATACATGGGCTTCACCAGCCACTGGCGCTGTTCACCGCAATCTTTCAAGGAGCATGAATACTACAGTATACTTTCTATGGGTTCGTGATGGCTCTTCCAAAATGGGAAACCAATTTTGGTGCGGAGATGACCTGTGTGTGAACTAAGAGGTAATAAAAAAGAAGCTTGGCCTGGTATGAGAATAAATGATGCAAGGAGTAGAAATTACTACTAGCCATGTTTGGTCATAGTATTAAGACATAAATCTTTAATATTACCTGATTCCGAATACGCGATGAAAATGGAAGTATAATAGCTTCGGTTATCGGGGTTGTATTTGGTTGCCCCCCTAGCTACTCTCTGTTAGCATTGGTTTGCACCTCCTTGATTTTAACTGTTTACTTGGTTGTATTGCCTATTGGGGTTCTTTCTCTTTCCTAGATTGGTGGTGCTCCCATCGGTATAGCGCAGATATTAGGATGCGTCAAAGTAGCTTCTGCTCATTGCACGATTGTCTACTCGTACTTCTCATCCAAGAGTTACTTCCCCATCTGTGGTTGTGCGTATTGGCAATTCTTTTCTAGTGTAAAGTAGTGCAAGCCTAGTGGGGGGTGAACTATCTAGCGGATTTTAAGAGGACAGATGCCAGCACTAGCTCATAACATGAACTCTAAACTTGATATGCTCGTATACCCGTGCTAGCCAGTGGGAATTCCCAATAGAGTGAAATTTCCATTATGCAGCTAGGCATTAAACTTGTTGTCTCCGCGTCCTCCCCAAGCCCGAACATACAAGAGCTTGAGTTGAAAATTCATACAAAAGGGGCATCGTGAATTGAGTTCTCTGAGATTGAACATTCTTGCCGCACATCTACGCAATTTTCATCTTCCTGGTACTACTCGAGTAGTGGGCAGGAAAGAACTACCGATACGCACTACGACAAATGGGGAAGGCAACTCTTGGATGAGAAGCCCGAATACGAATTCTAAGCTTTCGAGAATTTAGCTATGGAGATGATTCTCCTCGAGTGGGCTGGGTTCAGCCTTAACGTTCTGTCTCAAGTTTCGCGCACGTGATCTTGAACCAAAAGCGAGTGTTGCACTGCTGCCTGGCTGATCGGATCGTCTCTTCTTGCGAACATCCCCATAAGTATGCTGTGGTAACCCAGGTCCTGAGAACACTGCGGGGGAGCACCAGAATCACCGGCTACCTGTATACACAGTGTTAGCAAGCTTGATTATCGCATCCGTTGGCCTGTCGGACCGGGTCGCAGCGCGAGCGGCTCTCCAGCACCGTACCACATACCATACAAATACCCCACCTGCGCCCACATCTTGATCCACTGTCTTATTCTCATTATGGCTGGAATACTTGATCTACCGAATGAGTTAATCCTTCACATCTTGACATATCAATCTCTGCCGGATATTAGCTCTTTTCTGAGGACATGCCGTCATCTTGCAAGCCTTTTAGCGCACGCCCTTCTGGACAACGTGTGTCGTTCCCGCTCTAGCGAGTATGGCAAACGGGCGCTCTACTCCGCCATAAAGCATGGGAACGATGCCGTGATTAGGTGGCTCCTGGGTAGAAAGGTTCTCGAGTTCGCCGCCGGTGGCGAAATACTCCACGACGCGGTAGAGAACCAGAGTGTAAGGGTCGTCGGATGGCTATTGGAGCACGGCGTGGGAGCAGATGCCAAAGGCCTCCAGCTGAAGACGCCGCTGGCCATTGCGGCTGCAGCTGGGCGCGCAGATGTGGTTCGACTCTTCTTGGTTCGGGATGATGTCGACTTTAACGCGCTAGATAGTGCGGGAACAACCCCATTCTTCAGAGCGGCTGCGTGTGGAAAGGAGGAGGTGGTGCGTGTTATGCTCGCCGATGGAAGGTTCGATGTTAATCGTCCGCGCCGTTTTAGGCGCCGGACGCCGTTGATGGCCGCGGTCTTAGGGGTGCACTTGGGGGTGGTTCGGGCATTGTTGGAGGATGATAGGGTCAATGTCAACGCGAGAGGTACCGATAACTGGACTCCGCTGCAGCGAGCGGTCCAGTTAGGGAGCGAGGAAATTGTTAGGATGCTCTTGGACAACTGCAGGGTCGACGCTACCCTCTGGGTTCGGAATCAGCGGCCGATACATATGGCGGCCGAAATGGGTTTTGAAGGGATAGTCCGGCTTTTTCTACGTGATAGCAGGGTCGAGGTAATCATGGGGGACGGGCGCTGTACAACACCATTCCATATAGCAGCTGAACGCGGTCATGGAGAGGTGATGCGGCTTTTGCTGAGCGATAAGAGGCTCGACATGAATAAAGTGAGCACCCACGGCGGTACACCGCTATATCAGGCAGTGCGCTACGGGCATGCGGAAATTGTGAAAATCCTGCTGGAGGATGAGCGAGTTGACGTCAACTGGAAGGACGAGATGTCTTGGGGGCCATTGCACAAAGCGGCCACTGGTACGGAGCCTACTATCGTGCGGTTGCTGCTCGCCCACGATGAAATCGATGTCAACGCAGGGGACATAGATGGGGACACCCCACTGCATATAGCAACAAAAGTTGAATCTAAGTCATCAGTAAAGCTTTTACTTAGTGACCCGAGAGTCGACGTCAATCGATTGAACCTTCGCGGCCAAACACCACTGCGCCTAGCGGCAAGAATCGGGCGTGCATCGGCTGTACGACAACTTTTAGAACATCGAGAAATCGATGTCAATTCTAAGGGAAAGTCGTGGGGCACGCCCACTCCGATGGGGCTCCCGGGCTTAGTGGGCCCTCTCGGCGAGGACCGGAGCGGCGTGACACCACTCCATATGGCAGCTGAGGAGGGATACGGGGAGATAGTAAAACTTTTGATGAACGACCCCAGAATCGACATCAACCCGGTGAACGACGCTGGCAACACGCCGCTACACCTGGCCATTTGGGCCGGCCGGACAGTAGTCGTGGAGAGCCTGCTTGCGGACCCTAGAACGGGTTTCAATGTTAAAAACTTCCAAGGCTGGACCCCTTTACATGTAGCCATTCATCGAGAGCGGCATGGCATTCTAAGCTACCTCTTATCAGACACTGGACTCAATATTTTCTCGGAAGCAGGCCCACTCGACGAAGCACCTCTGCATATCGCGGCAAAAGCCGGGAACTACTTGGCTGCAGACCTCCTCATCCGCGACCCCAGGGTCGACTTTAATCAAAAGGACACCAACGGCAGAACAGCCCTCCACCACGCAGCCATGCTCGGCCACCTCGCACCAACAAAGCTCCTCCTCGATGACCCCAGATGCGACCCGAGTCTCCGGGACTTCTTCGGGTACACGCCACTGCACCTCTCGTTCCTCTACGGCGAGGATTCGGTGATGTGGCTTCTGCTGAAACTCGCTTTGCCGGGAATCGAAGGGCCTCCGGAGCCGCAGGAGTCCGAGAAGTATGATGTTATTGTGCAGTATTTGAAGGCCCAACAAGACTTTAATTTTAATGATCTCTGGGCGTTGAGGGAGGAGATATTGGCATTGAGAGTTTCGAGTCTTGACTAGGATAGATGGTGGCAATTTGGGGGCGCGAGGTGCGAATTTTCTATCTTGTCTCATTCGAAACCATTGGGCTAAATGACTAGTCGCTCGCTATTACGGGCTTGTTCGGAATAACTATTCCTGTGTATTTATCTATACTTCTCTGCTTGATCTATTCATCTAGCCCCCCTCAAATTGACCACACCTGATTATGCTCCCGTCTCATAAGCCGGAAACCAAGCACCTTAATTGCTTGTTCTATCTGAAAAGTGTGGAGGGGTCGTTGAGGCGAGAGCCAATTTCCAATCTGCTATACCTGCTGTCGGATTCTACAACTGGCTTGTCAGTGTACCCCGATGGAGTAACCCCATCGTGGGATGTCATGTTAGGGCATACTAGTTAGCAGGCGAGTGGGACTGTCACCATGTCGAGGGCGACTGGTGTTTCTGGTGTTTGTGATAGTGAGCCCACTCCACTGTGCGGGTGGCCACCACAAACTGTATTTAGCCTCAGCTGCGCTCTGTTCCTCTGTATAATCATCATCAATCTACACATCGAATAGCGAACACACTTCATTTTTCCTATCACCTTTGTTCCGGGTCTTCTCACGACGCTCGCCTCATAGCAGCCTCCTGGCGGTGCTTGTACGGCGGCAGTTGTCCCTGCGCATGACCAGACCTCCATCATACCCCCCATTTACTACACACTGCTCTTTGATATCTTGCGCTTTGCCCAGCGCACTATCCCCGGGCAACCAGGATATATGACCCATTGATTATCACTCAACAACTCCTATAAACTGCCTGTCAGGAATTGAATGTTTTGTCTTGCGGAAGATTGTTGATTAAGCTCTCCACCTAACTACGGGAGACATGAACGGTATATATATACCCTATCTTGATGACGCAAGCTATTGTGTGAATCCCAACCTCCACCTTCGCCCACACATCCGCAATAGTGAGTAGGAAACTCATACTGGGCCTTCGTTCCTCAGCCCAAAGGACCATTTCTCAGCACTGCCCTTTCTCTAGGGATTACTTGGAAACGTGGCGCCGGGCTTGGGGGGTTGGGTACAACGCTCTGAACGGGGTCATCGTAGGCCATATATATCCCTAGTAGTACCCTCCTATTGCACACTTATCGGTGTGCGGATACCTGGCGGCCTTTATCCGTACGCTTGCAAACTGCGGTCCTTTCCAAATCATATCTTACCCACAGCAAAGCCCACTTTCTCTCACCTTCTCCCAATGTTGCCGATATAAAGGCTGAGACGGAATATAGTGTGACAGCAGGGCCGTGGGCTAGCTGTATGGCATCACGATCCCAACAACCTCGGTACAGACATGTAACCTGAAAGGAGGGTGTAGCGTGGAGAGATATGAGCCATTTTACAGGTGGTTGCTGATAGCCTTTCGAAAAGGTACAACATTGTCCGGAGAGTCCTTGTTTTTTCTTTTTTTCTCCCAATTTATCTCTTGATACGACATAACTCCTGTTCAGCGATAAGCGTCGCTTCTTGGGAGATAGGAATTGCATCCTTTGTGTTCTTGATAGCATCCTTCAGGTTACATGTTTTGTACCTTAATCGGGAAAGATGGAGAGGCCAGTGGCCCTTGGGTGATGCTGGGGCGTTGTGCGTAACGGGGCCACCCTGAGTGATACTATAGGCGGTCGCTGTAAAGCCGCCACTGAGGGCTAGATAAAGGTTATCCCTATCAACGGAATGGTTCATGTCTTTCCCTCATGCTTGTTCTTAAGGCTTAGGACATGTCCAGAGAGAGAGCGCGAGGGCCCAAGGAGGGCGGAGAAGGAGTCGGGTCCTGACTTTGTACCAGGAGTTCGTTCATCCTTTCACCTCACCCCTCCGCCTTTTCCCTTGTTTAGTACTCTCCCGGATTAGTCGGAGATAACCAGGCCCTCGAACATGATCATCATAGGTCACTCGGTCTCAGAGACTCTTCTTGAACATTACAAGTTACAGGCATATGGAACTCGAACACTTGAGTGCGAATTTTGTATGGGCGGTTAGATACGCATAGATAATTTACCATGCAAATTTTTTATCCCTGTCCTTTCCTGTACCAAAGAATAGTTACATCGAGGATACTAGCCCCGGAATTCGGAGAACATTTGTCCTTCGACAAAGAAAGCGGGTGTTCCGGAGGCAGATCGCAGGTATACAGCGGAACACCCCCGTTCCTCGTTCTACCGATCTCATGAGAGAGTACTATGATTGGATACCGATGTCCTTTTTTTTTACTAAAGATAAAGTATTAGGCGCCTGAATTATCTATTTTCTGAAGAAGCAGTTAAAAGATCAAGAAGAAAAAGTATTATCGGCCAGTTCCTATGGTCTAGTGGCTTAGGAGACTGGTCGGCTAATTTGAAACAGGGACCATCATGAGTTCGAATCCGGGGGCCAGTGGAGTAGTCGAGCATTAAAAAAATGCTCGGCGAACCACTTTTTTGCTGGGGGGTAGGTCCAGGGATGGTGATGCCCTTGGGTCAATTCCCGTCAAATGTTGCGGTGGAACTGTTGGCTAGCCCGGTCACTGTATGCCCGTAACTTGTAGATGCTCCCAGAGCATATATTCTTGTATTTCGATGAATCACCTAAGCCAGGGTGCTATCACCGGCGTATAAAGTCGGGCACCACGATGTGGGCTATTTTCGTGGTTCCTTGTGGTGCGTGCACGGTGTGATAAGCAGCGAGTGCTAATTCATGACAGGATCCTCCAGGATATTTGCAGGAGGGATGCACCAGTGGACTGCTACATATTAGGTACAGAGCCACCTTTCAGGAAGCTCTATGTAGTTCTATATCTTGTCTCCCCTTTTTCTCGGCCGGCACACCGGTCGCAATATGGATGCTCGACCCACTATGAGGGCTGAATGGGAAGTCGGGTGAGGCTTGGGATAAAAGGTGATGTTTTGGCTATGGGAGAGGGGGGCTCTGGTTGGGGTTATGTGGGAATATCTCATAAATGCTCTCGGCGCAAGAGACAAGGTGTTTTTGAAGAGAGTGCTTGAGGGAGAACAGCAATTACCGCTTGGCCTTTATTGCTGTTTCTGCTGTCTGAGTTTTTGGGTATCTGGAGTAGGGGTATTGCTAGGTAGTTGAGGGGGATGCAGCACGGGGATGGGGAAATGTACATTTCAGATAGCGACGAACACATCGTCATTTAACTGGGGGGTTATCTCGCTTTTCTGTAACCTTATTCGCAATGGGAAAGTGGTGCACCTCTTAAGCATGTATATCAGTTATTTCGAGTTTGGATTTGTTTGCCATCATTTACGGCTCCAGGTTCATTTGTGGATCGGGAACGGTGTGGTAACACTGATGCTTTCCCTCTCCATATCAGCCATTGATTTCAGAACGGATTGTGGGTTTTCATAAGGTTGAACCATTCATGGGCACACGTTTCTGGGGCGGGGGGGGGGGGTCCAATCTTTGTTCTCACTCGTTCTTGAGCTTGTTTCTGGATTGTTTTCTGATTTCCAGGTCTAGCCCACAGTACTCACTAAAGCAAGAAGTGCACCCTGTGGCCTTAATTACACTGTGTGGGCCACGGAACCAGTCCTTTGAACCAATTGCAGCTATTTTCATTTCAGGGAATCACCAGAGGCAGTACCTCCCTAGCCATTTGATTTAAGCAAGGGAAGTAGTGCCAGATTTTTTTATATTTACTATTACTAATCCTACCCAGCGGGAGAGGGGATGCTGAGTTGGCGCTGGGAGGTATATCATGGGGATAGACTTTCTAATTTGGAGAGTAGACACAGTCAATCACAATATATCACTCGTACCCCAAATCCTCCCCGAGGAAAAGTGCATCCAACCCCCCACGCTCTTCCCCTCTGATCCAATTAGGCTACCTAACAAAGCCACCTGCAATCTAGATGCTATTAGGGAAAAATGGTCCCGTAGGATGCATCTTTGACAGCATGCATGCGTTCAACATATACCCGCAAATACCCGGATATCATGCGGACACAAGCCACACCAAAGGGGTTCTCGCTTGGCTGGCTGTGGGCTGGTTGGCGGTTGGTTGGATGAGTATAGATGTGTTTATGGATAACTACTGTGTCGGCCGAAAAATCCCGAACGGTGGCTCACAGACTCTGATAACGGGCCTTCCTCCTTCCTCCTTGCCGGTGTGAACAGGAGGTTTCGCGATGGTAACGATACAGCCAAAACTTACCCTCTCAAGACTTAGTTGCCAAACGCTAGAGGTTATGGTTATTTGACAGCCCCGAAACCATTTTTTGTCTCGGGTGAATGCTGAGAGGAAGGGGAGGATGGGAAAGAGGGCTGAGATGGATGCGCAGTGAGGTCAATGCTGTCTAAGAACCTGGATTCATCGGAGCTTATTATTATTGCCACCTTCTCTTCTAAGTAGTGTATGACACCCGCGAGGCGTTACCGTTTTGTGGTGGCGTTTGGGCTGGGTTGGGGAGATCACAACACCATCTTCCAATCAACCAATCCCATCGAATACGGCCCTGATGGCTGGAAACAGGAAGAGTCATTAGCCTTTGGCAGAATTTCCCTTTAGGGGGGTTAAAACGGAATCTCGCCCCATCTAAATTATGCAACGAAAATGCGTTGTGGCCTGTCCACATAGCCCTCATAAAGCCCCCGACGTGGTACTGACTCACCCTAGCTTGTCTTAGACAGCGCCATTTTATTGACTGCACTCGAGCGCTTCCCACCCCCTGATATGCTAAGCAACCTGCTAAAGGTCCTTTCCCGTTCGTCCATTGAGCTCCTAGGATAGAGTAACGCTACGGGAGGTAAATCCCCTAAGCTTAGCTATCGCCAACCAAAAGGGCAAGATGATCCATTGGATTCTCTCTTTCCCGCCCCTGTTGCAGGAGTGCGAGTCGCAGGATACATCGAGAACCTCACCTCTGATCACCAGGCCTCTCTCCCAAAGAGTAAGTTGGTAGGTGTGAAAGAGGGGTCCTCCCAATCTGTGATGTATTGTGGAGTTTTACCTGGTGAGAATTAAATCGATTCCACAGGAAAACGGTTGAATGCGATTGGTCTGCTAGGATTCTGGAGAGCGTACTAGGAAGGACGTCGATTTTGGCTTTGGCCCTCACTTTGTTTTACCTGGGGAAAAATCTTCGGGCAGAGTCCCGTTGCCTCCACTCCCGTGACGTGGCGCTCTTGTAGCAGGTGCGTTTGACGGAGCCTTGATACCCGGTCAATGTGTCAAATCTGTGGGAACAATGCTAGACGCTGAATGCAGCAACAAACATAACCGGTCACTCGGGGGAGTAAAGTACCCCTGTTTGAGTTTCCTACTATGCATTAGTGGCTTATTTCACTTAGTAGTTCCACACATCCAATAACTTCTAGGGTTCGTAAAAGGTTCAAGCAAAAAAGAAAAGAATGGAAGTTATCAACTCGCCGGAGTGCTACGAGCACTACCAAAACCTGGGCTCTACATATAACTAACTCAGGTGTCCTAACGAAGGATAGTGCACTTTACAAACATCTGCTGGCCAAAACAAGAAAGAAAAAAGTAATAATCGGCGATGCAGGTTACAAGGAAAAGAGAGTAAACGGTTCAGCGGGGGCTCCATAAAAGTATGATATAATGCTACCAACAGACACGATAGAATAACAACTCAATTTGCTATCCTGTGCTTCCTCGGTTACACAACACGCTAGCTGCCAGACCTCCTGGGCCAATCTAGGCAGGATTATTCCTGTAAAGGGCTCAGATGAAGCCCCGAAAAGGGAAAGAGTCAAGCGCACCACTAATTCCGAAAGTGTGAGGAAAGTATCGTTTATAGGGCACACACACACGGCCAGTGTCAATAACACTCTCTCGATACTGCGGAAACCCTTACCCAAGATTTTCATCCTTGTGACGCCTCTGGGGGGGGTAAACTAAGCTAATCGAAAGGGAAAAGTAGAAGGAGCCCCCCGGCAAATGCGCTTGTAAGTACCTCAGCTTACCCGCTGGGGACCGTGGCAAGCTGCAGTAGTTGATTAGTAAGGCATTTGAAAGGCGCCCCGGAAAACAGATACCCCCCCATCTCGAAAGTATCCAGGGTTCACGAATCTCGGTACAAGTATCCCAACCACTGTTCTCGCACCCTTGCCCAGTTCGAACTGTCAGACCACCTACCTACTTGCTACTTGGCGGTTGGTCTGCGCTCTAGGGCATTGCACGTGGTGATCCAGCCTAAGCTATTAAGCTTCGCCCTAGTTTCATGGAATCAAAAGGGCGGGGGAGGTTGACGGTATGTTTGGGCTGGATTCACTCCCCCCTAGCCAGCAGGGCTATAGCGCAGCACTGCAAGATAGCGTATAGGAGAACCGGGATTTTATCTATTTTGTTTCCGATTGTATCGAGTTTTCCTAGTCCCCCTGCATCGATTCTAAACCAGTTTGATGGAGATCCCTGTCTGGAGACCAAACGATAGGTGGTGATTCAATTGGGTCCAAGGATCCCATCGCAGAAATCTTCAAGCGTGCAATATGTAACACCAGAGCTGAAGTTCTCCGTGACTCCTGAGATGAGCGCGTGATATGGTGTCATACCTTGGCTTTGTTTGGTGTCTTCAGCATTCCTCTAACCCTAAGGCCTTACTTTGCAATTCTGGCAACGTTACCCGTGAGGCTATTCTCTGAGACCTCTTAGGTGATGCTGCTGCGGTCGTCAGGTTTCTGAGAAAGAGATAAACAGTAAAGGCCATTGCTGATCAGGAGAGACAATTTCCAAGACAGCCAGGTGGTAGGTATTGTAGCCCGTCTCTCAGGAGTTCTGGAACACAGTCAGCAGTATACAGGCACTTATACTGTATATACTTTTCGCCATAGGGCAGACAGAAGCTAAGCTCTCAGCCAAGGGGAAGCAGATAACCGGCCACACCTAAACCAGTAATTAACTTGGAGAAGGTTGGGGGGACCCGGGGGCTCGAGAATTGGCCAAGTATGATGGGGGTCAGTAGGGCGGCAAATATCTAGCGTTTAGTTAGCCGGGAGATGGGAATGACTCCCAATGCAGGAAACGATATTCCAATTTGACAGAGGGGAACGGGACATCCGATGCATAAGGCTATGTTTCCAATTGCATCTTATGATGCGGGAAGACGCGCCCCAAACCAATATCCGCCCTACGCTACAACCCGTTGACATCCTTAAACTGTAAAATTGTAATAGAGAGTGCAGACTGCCTGAAGTCCTTCCCCGGATGGAACCCGGAAAAACAAAATATATACTGTATATAAAAAATGCACAAAAATTTCTCAACCGAACGACGAAAGAACCTACCAGAGGAACTACAGGCGCCCCGTCAGAGTTCTACGCATTAATGTCACTCATTCACTGCTAGGCAAAACTGCCAATCTACCACTGGGATATGTACAGGGGAGGTATTTTCAACTTCCTAACATAGCCCATGGGGGGACTGTCTCTGTCGTTTTGGCCCCTTGTAAACACGAGCCTAGTTGCTCTTACAATTTGTATATACCTTATGAAGTGTACCAGAAAAACAAAGTTTGGTTAGGGTCAAAGTTTGGTTAGGGCACTACTGTCTCCGGGCTCCAGTTGGTATTGCTGCCCCAGAACATTGAGGGGGGAGGGGGGGAAAAATAAGAAAACCCAGCTCTGCGGCAGTTCACAGTTTTGGATACAGGTAATGCGTCAATTAGCATGGCCACACTTCAGCTGTCACAGTTTTGAGTATGTTTAAATTAGGCACAGTAAAACCCTTGAGAGGGAGTTTTAGTGGTGTTGTATAAATTTGTCTTGGTAGAATCATCACCTCATGCATTATCGATATCTAGTAGCACGATAATACTAGTACCCAGGATGGCCGGGGCGCGACTGCGGACTACCGGTATTCGAGAACAGGCGCTTGGTCAATATCCTACCGTGATATTTCGTGCGACAGCCCTCCCCCAGCTGGCAGTCCTTCCTCTCCTATATTTACGGATAATTCTTCCCTTCCCCCCAACCAATAGGGCGCAAGTACCGCCAGCCAAAACAAACCGGAAAAATAGGTGCACCGGGTGCACCGCCAAGGATCTGCACTAGCACCCGTCACGCCTACCAGTACAATAAATAAATTAAAAAATTAAAAAATTAAAAAAAATACTTTTTCAGCCCATCTAACTGCCCTGCGGCCGAAAAAGATGCTATCTTTACCGGGCCTTAACCATTTGCTAGCCGGAATAAACTCTCGGGTGACGGCCAACAAACAGCCAGCTAAACTAGAGTCAAACTAATAAGAAAAACAACTAAACATATGGTACCGCACTCCCAACAAGAAGGCAGAAAAACTGATACCACCCATGAAAATGAAAGAATAATACTTAAATCCCAACCCTATTTTCCTTCCCTTTCCGAAAGAGAACCATTTCACCGGTAGGGCTGATACCCCGCCCCTGAAGGTGGGCTATGATACTCTACTCGAGTAGTATATCGTATACGGAAGGCGGTAGAATCAGGTGACGAAACTGGTCCTTGCACTACTGTGGGGTATCACACACGGATGGATAGTAATCTACTACACGCGCCCCAAGTCTAGATCCGAAAATCTGTCTACAGGGGTTCAAGGGGAGACAGATGCTGCTGGTACCGTAGTTAGATTGTATGATACCAAAGGTTAAGTTACCACAGGTACAGTATACGCCCTCCCACAGGCGCCTTAAGCACACAATACCTAAGGGGGGGCGGCTTGATGTTGTTCCCAACAGATAGCATAGGGTATTTTAGTCCGTGTTTTCAGTTGCATTGCGGCTACGGATGACCTCAGAGAAGCTCGTTAGGCGAACAGCCAATCCTCCGGGAATAATTGAGCCCTCATGTCACCGTCGCCGAGAGAGAATGCCTAAGGACTTTACCGCTGGTATCCGCTGCAAGACGTTTGTGGCGCGTTACTCCATTGCTGATTCTGGTGTAACTTGACCCAGATGGAAATAGTAACGTGCGGCTAACAACCTCACTACCGGTAGCTCAGCCGACAGCCAAACTAAAGCTAGGCGAAGCAACCACAAGTACCGTAAAAACTCGATAGATCCACTAAAGTTCATCGACCTCGGATCACCCCGATCAGAGACAAAACACCCCGAGATGGAATAGTGTTTTCCAGACTGGGTATAGGTTGGGGAGGCGAGCTTGCAGAATCTCATTTAACTTATATTCGCAATTTTATTAACCTACTCCTCTAAACCTATTGCGGTTTAGAAGGTGATTCATGCTAAGATCCCCTTTAGTGGATCTATCGAGTTTTTACGGTATTCACGGATAAAGGAATGGGTGCTATGCATAACTAAAATTCCAGTAGCAGTACTACAGTACCCCCAAGAAACATGGCTCTTAGAGGACCTCTATTTCCTTTTATCTCAATTAACTTTGGATGGATATGGTTGGTGGGTCAGATACTCGGGGAGAAAATTTCACTAGTATAATAAATACGGGATAGGAGTAGGTTAAAAAAACCCCCCAGGGGGGGGAATATTTTTCTTGGCTTACAGTGCGCCCCCACCAAGCCAATGACCCCCAGACAGGGCCCCAGTCCTCACACTAGGAGGCCGTATCATACCTCCATGTGCAGAGACGAGGACCCCGCACGGAGATAATCAGCCCCACGGGGGAGCACAGTAAACAGCTGATCTAAAAAACTAATTGGGGGCATGCTACTTGTAGTTGAAATCCGTCACTTACAATTATTTTATGCTTTCTTAGGGCTTCCATCCATGTTGATAACTTCTTGCATTTCATTAACGAACAGACGTAACTCCTCTTTATTACCATCGACAGCTTTCATCGTACTCATGGCGGCCTTTAGCATGAGTTTGTTGGTGGTTTTTTGACAGTCGAGGATGGTGTTTAGTTTATCATCAGTGGCATGGCGAAAGTCATCAATTTTTCTGCTGAATGATTCCTCAAGCTCGTTTTTGCAGGCATTGCCAGCAATTCGTCCGTTGGTGATAACAAGTCCGGCAGCAATCAGCGCTTGTGTACCCATAATAAACCCTGTATGTGGTTCAGTTACAGCGATTTGCAAATGTTTTGTCCAAGGCGGAGGAAAGAGAGAAAAATTTGTTAAATGCAAGTGGGGCAAACTAGTGTGCACTATATTAAGACTGGATGTATTGGGGCAT
>Ga0307510_10001027_pt1 | contig 29555 bp, 35 predicted proteins | sample 12_EM_MG_FD_207224 | JGI IMG/M metagenome (GOLD analysis project Ga0307510, IMG submission 207224) | Populus trichocarpa ectomycorrhiza microbial communities from riparian zone in the Pacific Northwest, United States - 12_EM | ecosystem: Host-associated > Plants > Roots > Unclassified | place... | reverse complement strand
CTGACTGCCATAGAACAGGTGATAATCTACTACTGAATGCCCAATATTATCATCAGTAAATTCATTTAATAAAATGCGAAAAGAGCGCTGTGTTGCTGCTGATTTATTGTTCTTCAGCGATCAGATCTCTTCAGGTCTGAAAAGCCCTATTTTACACCTCTTCCAGGTCTCACAAGACTTTTAGGTTAATAGAAAATAACCTGTTTTCCTGCCACCTAGGTCTCCTTCCGCAAACTCTCCAGTGCACCCTCTTGCTAAAACTCTGCTTCTCCACCCCATTCTCTTCCTTCACATGCATTGCGACTTGCGCACTCTCGGCAGGGTTGGCACGGTAGATCTGCCTCTGCTGGATCCCTCTATTGACCACCTGCCATTTTCTACCGGTATTCCCTGATCATCGAGCTGTGTGATACCTACACTCATAAGGTCCCAGAGGGTCTCCATCAAGAATTACCAAGTCCTATCACTTTACCACTATAAACATTCGATATGGTCTACTGTAAATATCTATATCATAATTATTATACATACCACATAATATGCTCGCGCAGCTGAATTGATGCCGGAGACCTAGGGCGGAAGTTCCTAACCAAAGTGCCTGGCTTCACCCCGGCCTCGCAACTAGGGATTGGTACTTACAAAGACCTCTCTCCGGATAATTGTAGCCTCCTTCCCTCGTCGCTTACTCCTTTTTGAGCCTATCCTTTTCCTGAACACTACTGAATTTCGCCATAAATATCTTGAATAATACCCATAAAAATCCAAACCCAACAACAGTGACAGTACCAATCTTGATCATCTCGGCATTTTCCAATCCCAACACAGGCACGTCAATACTACTCCAAGCACCCTCACCCCCCCCATGCGGCGCCGGGGAGAGATAATAATACATTACTTGCTCAGGGAACAAGTCCTCCCACCCTAGGCGCAACCTGTCAAACGGGTTAACCGTCATCTTTTTCCATTGCTCACTTCTACAAGCCCAGAATACACTCGGCCAAGCGAAATCGATCTTCGTGGTTGTGCCATTGTAACGAGGCTCCAGATATCGCAAGTGTAACGGTAACTCTAGCTCTATCCCATTTTCTCCCATTTTAGTATCCACTTCAATCAAGACCCGGCTCCCCCATTTCTCCCGTGTCCAAACTGGCGCCTCAAGATCTGTCTCCCCGGAAATTGCTTTGATTCGCTTTATGCTTAGTGAGTCAAGGAGTTGTTGGTTATCCGATGAGAGTTGATACTTGTCGATGAACAAAGCGACCGGAAGGGTGAAGTACGCGTTGAGTGTGCACTCACCGCCATGGTTTCGCGGTGGTTTCACTGGGCCATGAATAGAGAGCTTGAGCTTAGGGTGCAGGCCCGTTGGACGTGCTGTGGCGAGGCTAAATGTCGACTCTGATCGATGGTGGCGGGAAGCAAATGAAAACATTGTCGGTTCTAGGTAGGCGTTAGGGAAGCATATCTAATATCACCTTGATAGGATATATCACCAAAATCATCGCTCTCGCCAAGCTCAGCTATGAAGCCTGCCAACGTAAGACCTTCCTCTTCCATTGGAGTTATATTCCCCAAGACCCCAAGCTCGACACCAGAGGTTTTTGCATTGGTTATTGACGACCCGTCCCATTTGGGTTGATTTGGAGCATGTACACTTGACAATACAAGTGTTTGTGCAATAGCGTCGTAGGTCACATCGATATATTCAGCACTTCCCAATGATTGAACTTCAGATCGTCGTACAGTATCTTTCTCGGGGAGATGGTTTTGCAGGTACTGGACGAATGTGGAAGCTGAGCGTAACGGGGAGTAGAACTGGTAGCTTCCGGGTATTTCGATAAAGGAGGACTTGAAATCCTGACAATTATTTATGCCGAAGACCTTCTCAAGAAGCTGGCAAACCGAGTCTCTGCCCATAGGTCTTTGTCAGTGTGTAACACGTAACCGAGGGGTAGATTGGCATACGGAGAAGCTCCTTGTTCAGGCGACAAAAACACATGTAAACCAGCAGGAGTCCTTGAACTGTACGGATCTATGGATTCATAAATGTCTCCGCTTGTAAGTTTCAAGTGAACCTCCCTACATGAGCTTAAAACACCCTGGATCTCGGCCGGGAGCTCGTGAACGCCAAAAGTTACCCGGTCTTCACGTAGGGCGGATGGAGGTAGCGCTTTTATTATAAAGGTGTCGTTTTTGAGGGAGAAGTTTTCTGGGAGAGTTCCGTGGGATTCAGAGACGACAAAGGTAGAGCGCTGCTTCATAGTTGCTCCGTCTTGAATGAATGGGAGCAGAACTTCGAGGAAGCCAACGGAGTAGACAGCGGACTTGTTCTGACTGTTCGGAAAAGCAGCTCGTAGGGTGTTTGAGTAAGCCCAAAGGGCAGGAAATGAAGATGGCCGGGCTTCAGACTTCGCCTGTGGTGAACACAACAGGTATCATACCGTAATCTGCTACCGTATTGGTAGGATGCCGGAAGTTGGCGGCCACTCGAACACCGTAGAGCCGGGTAACTCGAACTGTACTCCCGGGAACTTGCCCAACACCACGTTTCCTTTGGCACAAGTCCTAAGCCATTCACAACCAAATCCCTTATTCTTCCCAATGCATTCAAAAACTTCCTCTAGAATGTCCCTCTGGACTTTTTTTGTTCTTGCTTTCTTGTCGTTAGCTGCTGCTGCCTCCGGAGTTTGGACATTCGAAGATGCGCAAGCTGTCGTCGCCGCAAAAGGAGGTAAAGCTGATACTTATAAGTGAGTGCTCACAAACAAGCAGCTTCGGAATGTCGGGCCAGCAATTGTAATCCCCCCCAACTAACAGATTATTTCGCTAGATTCTCCCCCACCAAACCAGTCAAAGGAGCTATCAAGCTTGGGTCAAGGGATATATTAAAAGTCTCGTTGACCATTAAGGAGAGTTCTCAGGTTGGCCGCCCTCATCAGGCGTTCCTCCTAGTTCAGGAACCCGAGAGCAAAGTAGAGATCTTTTTCCCGCTTTCTGTGAAAGAATTATCCGGCAAAGCCAGGGTCGATTTGGTATGATATTTCTAGCATTTACGGATATTCAGATGGTTACGTGTCCTAATGAATGGTTTTCGTTACAGTCTCACAAAGATCTCCCAGCCTTTCTGCTTGTCGCCCCTTCCCTTTCGCTGTCGCTTGTCCTCGGCTCCTTCGGCGAATCTACCGCATCGATTGTTCCCATCGGAAACGTCAAACCCTCACTTGACCCGACCGCAAAAGCCCTCCTCGTGAAGCAGAAGCAGAAGGATATTGGCGAAGGAACAATCGTCTACAAAGCTAAGGATGAGATCCGTCATATCTTCAGAGTTGACCCTCAGAGCCCCCCTAAGATTATCACCCTAGTTTTCTTGCTCTCGGTGTTGGCAGGACTCGGCGGCCTCTTCGTAGTCGTAAGTTTCCCACTGGCGCATTACGAAGCATCTGGGCCAAGACTAATGAGCGTGATAGTGGTTCCCAATTCTTGGAGGGAACCTGTCTCACCTCCCCAAAGCCCTCAAAGCTGCCCCGTTTTCCCATCCGCTCTTCTTCGCTAGCTTACTTTCGCTGGAGGGTATCTTCTTCATGTACTACACCCAGTGGAACCTGTTCCAGACACTCGCCGGAATGGCTGTCGTAGGGCCCGTCGCCCTGTTCAGCGGCAGCCGAGCATTAAGGGAAGTTAGGGCCAGGAGAGAAAAGGGAGAGCGCTAAGCGGTGGAAAATCTGTAGTGAGGCCTCTGATGCAGTCGTGATGCTAAACATCTCACGAAAATTAAATGGGGAAATCTACATTTTTCTTCTCTTGGATTTTTCTAAATTAAAAAAAGAGCCTATCGAGGATATCAGGTTATAATTGCGCTGTTTTGGTCAAGGCAAGGCGAACGGGATGGGAAATGGGTTTCAGAATTGTACGCTACCTTGATAGAGCCGTTCCATTGAACGGGGAAGAATGTATTGTGTTGAAGAAACGGGGCGGATGCCCGAACGAAGCGAATGAGGCAGAGTCAGGTGACAGCGTGATCCTGAGCCGGAGCATTACTACAGTGCGGTGCTAGTACCCGTATTAAGCCTCTGGTTCAAGTCTGCTGGGCATTGGATCATATCCATGGCTGAGCTTCAATTTCGATACCAGCCAGCACCGTATGCTACTGTCCGTCCAAAAGTTGTATTTTCCGTTCCACGGTCTGCGTTCTAGCCATCTGTACTGTGTTGCGCTATTGCTTAGAGCCCCAATCTCTCGCCATATACTCGAGCGTTTAACGGGCTGACCATTGAATGCCGGTAAATTTATGCATAAACAGATGCTATGGGTTTTAGTGCTGTGTTGCGCCTTTCAATGCTATACCCGTCTCAAATTATTACACCAGTACTACCAGAATAGCAGTTTTTTCGGACTCCAGAATGAGTGCAAACAAGTGATTTAGTCATGATATTTTGACGGCTTCATGGGTACCGGATTTCGCAGCAACTACCGTAACCTAGGCTCCAGGAGACGTAGCCTACGTTCCGTCGCGCGGGCACTGCTGCGAATCCTGATAAATTGGGGGGGTTAGAGTAAATGATCTTATCATAGAAGATTAATATCCGCTCCTCCGCGTCGGAGGCGTTGGTTGGGTAACCTGCCAGATTCTGGTCGTAATCGCCTATCGAGGGAGGTTGGCCCGGGCTGGTACTGTACTAGCACTGTATCATACCAATATTACCTGCAGGGTGAGCAATGATCATCATTGGCTATCACTCGGCTAGAAAGCACCTACAATGGAGGAAGCTATTACAATTTCCCCACCGATGCAGAAACCCGGTGATGAACTCGATTCTATAACTAAATCTCAACTGAATAAATCTCTACACACAATAGCTAATTACTCCAAATCAACGAGGGGAGAAGAAAAAACCCGCCCCTCCGTACATCTAAAACTCGAAACCAGATGCAGCGCAAGAAGAAATTTCCACTGGTAAAAGATAGTGCAAGTGCGCTGGTATGTTCAGAGATATCGGCCCGTTGCCGTTCCCACCGGTGTTGATCCCGCCCTCGAAGATTTGGATGTCGGTGGCTTTGATATTCGTGTCGCCTTTTGAGATCCAATATTCTGGTGAGATGTGCTGGTATCCGAGGATTACGGGTGGGAGTCGGGGGACTGGGTCGTCTTAAAAAAAAGTTAATATCACTTGGCAGGAGAAGGGGGTCTGTGGGGCTTACTAGTGTGGGTAAAGCGAAAGTTAGTTCCCGACTTCGAAATGAAAGTCGATAGCTCTTCGTTTCCGACTCTTGGTGCACCAAAGGTATACTATCATACTTCCCTATTAGCCAACAAGACCGCAGCCTCCAACACCCCAAGGTTCGCCCAACAGTAGCATACCAAATCAACCTTCACCCCCAGTCTTCTAACCTCCTCTGCCACCAGCGTCGCGACAGCCCCACCGAGTGAATGCCCGGTAGCAACAACAGTATACCCTGGATTCTTCCTCCTTAATTCCTCAACGCTCTTCATCACAGCCGGTAACGCCTCCTGCATGGCTTCGTGAAACCCAGTATGCACTTTACAGCCGGAGCATACCTTGGGAACTTCTTTGAGTCTTGCCTGCACATTTGCCAGCCAATTGCGCAGCGAACTGCTACCGCGGATGGATATCACAATGGATCTGGTGGAGTCATCACGGGCTACTAGGCCGGTTGTGTCGGTGTCTTTGGTACTATAGGGACTGTTAACAGGGGAAAGAGGTGGGGGGAGGGGGGGGGAGGCGGACTTTGCGAATTCTAGGATCGTGGTGATGTTATTCGCAGTTATCTCTGGGCAGACGCCCTGAGCACAGGTGACTTGAGTGCCAACGACGTGGTTAGGATCACAGTATGCGGCTGCGGCGAACTCGGCGAAGTAGTGGATTTTGGGTAGGAGTTTTGGGTCGAGAGCTTTATATTCGTTAGTTTCTGGCGCAGCGGTATGATTGATATTGATATTGTTGAGGTGGGTGGCGACTTACTTCCTTTGGAAGTGCCATTGCTGCCGCCGCCGCCGATGATATCCCTCCCTGTCTCGACGAGATCCTCCCAGATGTTTTCGAATGGGTCGCTGACTCCGGGTGTTGTTGCTTGTGTCGGTGCCGAGCTGGCAGCCCGGATATATGATCCTGCGAGAGCCGATATGATAGTGAGAAGAGCTGCTTTTCTGGGCATTATGCGCCAACTTATCGAATAACCCAGAGGTTGGATGTTTAGAGAAAGACTGTATTCCAAAAATTAAGAGAAAATAAAGGAATAAAGTTTAAAGAGTGACTATTGATGAACGACTGTTACGGTGCAAGTACTTCGGCCGCTTGAGTATGGCCCCAAAACGTCTTGGAATGGGGAATGCATACCATCTTTAAATATTTCACACTATTTCACTTATCGCCAGCATATTTTCCGACGATCCACTACACAGCATCCACCCCCCCCCTTAGCCATGGCTTCTTAATAGCCTTCCTTCCTTGGATCGGAACCATTCCTCAGAATAGAGTGCCCAGGGGCTCGTATATCGATTCCTATGTACGACTTCAAATACGAAAACTCGGGGGAGCTAGTTGATGAAACACACTCACTCGTTCCACACGCGGAAGTCGGATTTCGATAATTCATGCTATCGAGGAATGCTACGCCGGGGGGGAGGGATTGCACAATCTGGGATATGTGGTGCGCACTTGGCACCCCTCCGCTCTTAACCTATACGAACAGTTCTCCCCAGCACAGCGTAGCATAGCCATTACGAGTAAATACCGCTCGAGGATAAAAGAAGCACAGTACACTTTAGCGCAGTAGGACAGGCGCCCATCTTGATATCAGAGACAAGAAAGGATGGATCCCCGTGGAGGTCTCACTGGCCGGACGCGCGAGGTACCGTGAATTTAGTATGCCAAGTATAGCGCAGGGGTAATATATCCTAGCTAAAAAAGGTTAGCATATATCATACAAGTTCTCGGATCAAGTAGATGGATATTTGATCCAGCATAACCTTCGTAGAACTTGTTTATGATCGGTACAGTACAGAAAAAGTTCTCAAAGCACATGAAAGATGCAATTCAGGGACCCATTTTCGAGTCCCGTTATTTCATGCCACTCGCGGTAGGCTATGGTATTAATATCTAGGTGGGAGGGATTAAGGATGAACCGATATATTCTTTTCGTTCCCTGTGATGGGTCGGAAAATGAGTATGTCTGCCTTTTTTTGGATGCATGTTTGTAGGAAGCCTCATGGAAGGATACTCGGGTACAAGTACACCATTATGCTTAACGAAAGTCCTACCCGCGCTTAACTTGCATGAAACCGTACCGTATTTGACATGCTACCACCCCTTTGTGTAACTCGGGTTTCAAATCGCAGGTATCACAAACACTGCCCCCGCGCGCTTGCACTCCTCGGTCGCACCGAGCCTGCTACAGCTGCGGCTGCTGATAAACACGGGAGGTGGGAACCGGGCGAGTGATATTCGATGGTGCTGTATTAATGTACCTGGGGGAGTCTGCATCAGATTCATTTCATCACATACTGCCGCATTAACCCAGGGCCATTCCCACATATGGAATCTCCTTGCTATCATCATATAAGTAGAGATAGTCTTTACTTTTTGGAAGAAAGGAGATGCTTGGTTCACGAAACACGCAACACATCCTCGCCACAGGTAGAAAATCTCAAAGTATCATAATGATATTGCGATCTTATTTCAATTTTCTATACAGCCATCTCCGGATGTAATCCCCCACCCCCCAGAACACGCCTCGGTCTTTTCGTTGGCTACATTCAATGCTTAAAAGCGTGCAAGTGCCGCTGCCTGAGATGGTAATATTATTATTAGGTTTAGTAATGACGTATAACAAAGTGGAGTGAGGAGGAGCATGCGCACCACCAAGCATCGAAGGGGACAGTATCAACAGAGATACCGAGATCCTTAAGGGCCTTGGTGGATAGATGGCAGTCATAAGGTCTTACCACTATATTTTTGATCACAGTTCCATGGCTCAGCATTCCCGCACCAGACACAAAGAAAAAAACACAGGGTTAATCATACCAGCCGCGTTGGGGTCATTCTTGTCGTTTCCAACTATGTGATCGATGGGGAGACCGGCGATTCCGGAGAGCTTTTGGCAGATTTCGTACCTAATAAGCAGGTATGTGAGGACATTATCGTGAAGGATAGAAGCTCGAAGGGGAAAACTTTGTCATGCGGTCCTCGGAGCTGAACTGCAGGATCTTAGGAAGAGAGCCGATATCGTCCGTCGACCTATACCTCTCTAGAAAGCCATTTTCAGCAAAGTTCAACAGAGAAATGACGAGGGACAATTCTTCATGCTCACCAGCTACGTCCCTGAGAACCCGTGCTACATCAGATGTATTCCTATAGAATAGTTTAGTGATTTCCCCTTTCTATAATTCCAAAGATCTGGACTCCGTCCCGTCGCCATCATAACTCACGTAGGATACCGAATAGACCAATGATCCATCTCAACCCTGCCCTTCCCGGCCTTGTTCCAAACCGTATCAAGGAGCACATTAATCGCACTCTCCTTATTCCCCTCAACCTCACCATACAACACCGGAACCCTAAGTACCACGCCCTTCTCCCATGTGCTAAGGACAGCTTTTTCGCCAGCCAACTTGGTCTCACCGTAGAAGTTTGGCGGGTTGGTCGGGGCGCCGACCTCGTACGGAGCTGCACCGGGTTTCCCGTCGAAAACGTAGTCCGTGGATATGTAGATCAGGATTATATCACGGTTCGCACATTCTTGGGCGAGGCCTTTTGATGCTTGAACCTGGATTTTTCATGCATGGGCGCATAGATGAGCTATTTTGAGCAAATATAGGCCGACTGGGAGCTTAATTACGTTCAGGCGTTCGACACCCTCGGGGTCGGCGTCGCATTTGTCGGGAAAGCGTTCTGCAGCACCTAGCTCTCGGGGTCCGTATTAGATAAACGCAGGCAAATAGGACAGGGGGGGCATTCTTACAGTGAACTACCACCTTCGGCCTATTCACAAGACACCACGTTAGAGCAAGCTTCCCCGCATCATAACTGGCTAAAGAGGACATACTTCACTTCCTCCAACAACCTAACAACCTCCCCCGCATTCCCCAAATCCACCTTCGAAATCGCCGGAGGATTTGCCCTGGAAAACCCTGCCCACCAACCGCCCATTAGCGCCCTGCACCAACCAACCCAAGCAAACGACCCCGCCACTACCAAAAACTCACCGGTCCCAACGGTGTTCCATCCAGCACCTTCAAAAGCTTTAACACACTGCCTCCCCAAAAGTCCTGTCGCCCCAGTAACCACAACTGTTTTCTCAAGCATTCTAATATCGGCTTTCTCCTTCTTTCCGTTGTTTCTGTTGCAATTGGTAGATTTCTTATTGGGGGAAGGAGGAGTTCAAGTGAGAAGTTTAAGTGAGACTGGTGGAAAAACCTAGTATTGGCGGGGCTAGTGGGGTTTGCAGTTTTTCCAGTTTGCAGGGAGAACGGGGCGTGACGGGTGCCAAGAGTGAGTAAACCCTGCCTTTGTGAATGGCTGGGTTGGGTGGAAGGGGGGTTTCCCCCTGGTGATGAGTGATAGATTGTGCCGATTGGGGAACACTATGGGGTTCAATTGCGGTTGTGGCTTCTAGCTTCCCTTCCGATAAGTTTTCGAAAGTTACCGGGGGGAGTCTTCTAAAACGCTAGGGAGAAAAAATTATGAGAAGGGATCTACAAAAACGCGAGGCGAGGCATATTGACCACATCACAAAAGTAGCCAACACACTATTTTCCATAGCGCACTTCAAGCCAGCCATGCGTCTGGCCGTATGGCGCATGGAGTGCCAGCTACAGAAAAGAGTCAACATCGTGTTTGCTGGCTTCGAATTTTCTGTCTACCCACGTTAAGTGCAATCCCCTTAAATTAGGTTGGAGGTTACACCAGAACACTTCGAAGTGGAACATTATTAAGCTTACTTTGGATCGGATATTGCCCTCATATGATAAACTATTAACTTCGGTAAGAATACCGGTATCATAATTACAACCAGCAGCGATCATTAATTCTTACGAGTGATGCCTCATGACAATGTTCAGTACCCCGAGCGCTATCGACATACTAGCATTCGATCATCTGTATCTTCCAAGCAAAGAAACTTATGAGACCCATTCACATATGATCTCCTCTGTGCCCAAGCCCCTCGGGCATAGGTTCAACAAAAACCAATCCCAAGCGCTGGCCTCCAAAACCTCAAGCAGCCCCTCCACCCCCCCCTCTAAACATAACTTCGCACTTTGGCCCTTCCTCGACAGACCCACCCCCAAGCCGCAGTCCTACACTCGGCAACTCCAAAACCTCCCCACGACAATACACCGCAGGAACAATAAATCTCATCTCGCCTCTCAACTCCTCTTTCAACACCTTCTTAAGCTGCTTCTCCATATTTAACTGTGTGGCTTTCTCTCTCAGGGGCCCTATATCCTTTTCTTCCATCGGCCGAATGGAAATTGCTGGGTGGGAGGGAGTTGGGACGAAGACCCTAATCCACCAGCGCCCGTCCCAGAGGCGCCAAGATGTCCAGCCGGGTCTATTATCAATAAAGATTATTCTACAAAGGTTGCGTGATTTGGAAGTGTAATTCTGCCTCTGTAAGAACCAAGTTTTATCCGAGCGGTAGGTCCATTTCAGGCCTGCTGCTGTAAATGGATTTCGCTGGTTTGAAAGGATGTTTCTAGCGGCGGTTTTTAGGCCTTGGGGTTCCACCCGGGGGAGGGGAGATATGGCTTCTACTATCTGGGCCAGGAGGTATTGAAGGACACGGGGTTGGATACCGCGTATTTCTAGTGGTAGTTGAAGTTGTAGGGAGCCCGTGGCGGGGTCAAAGGAGAGGTTGCAGTCTTCTTTTAGGACCATGTGGGCTTGGTCCTTTGCAGACATACTCCTCGCCTCTGCTCTCTGTGCAAGCGCAACCAACGAAGGCCTTTGCAGTGCTTGAGGTAGCCTGGGCGGTGACGCACCGAGCAGCTTCCGCACAGCATTCCGACGAGTCAACGTCGCATCTTGGTTCGTTTTATCTTCAAACCAGTGCACCTCGTTTTCTAAACAAGTAGCCCGTAGCCTTCCCTATGGCCACAAAACATAAGTGAAATTCCCACCCAACCCACACCGCGCCCAAACCTACCTTTTCAACCCCTAAAAGTGGCCTCCCGACAACCACCCTCTCCGTCCCAAATACATCTCCACATTCCGGAATTCTTGCAACAGCCCTCATGCCCCCAAGCCCTTGCATCTTGCTCCCAGCCAGCAGCCGCATTAGCACCGTCTCGGCCCGGTCGTCGGCATGGTGGGCGAGCAGTAACTTCTCCACCCGATTTTCCACACATGATCTCCCAAGTGTTCGATACCGTGCAATCCTGGCACGAGTTTCGAACCCATTCAAAAGATCGGTAGGTGAGAGGGCCCAGGTCAGGGGTAGAACGTGGGCGGTGAAGCCGTAGGCCCCCCTTACAAGTTGTGCAACAGAGCGTGCTTCGGCGGTGCTCTCAGGACGGGCTTTGTGGTCGACAATGAATGCGTGGATTGCACCGGGAGAGTCATTATGTGAGGAGAATAGACGGAAGGTTAAGTACGCGAGTGCCATTGAGTCTACGCCACCGCTGAGGGCAATGCCTGAGTATGCAAGTCAGTCAACCGAGGGCTAATGTAAAGAAAGTTCCGAGTGACAATTGTGACTTACCTAGCCGCGCGGGAAGCCCAGCTCCGGGCCATAATCGGTGAAAGAATTCAGCGTACTCAGAAAGCGAAATAGAATCGAGCCGTACCATTAGGCGACAGCTCCCGATGGAGTGAGCTTTATATCCTCCAAGCTTGGCAGTGAATGTTGCCCCAGCTGCACGAGAATGTAACGTCTCCAGAGAACGCCGAGCCATGACGCTATCCCCGATAGAGCCTCCCCCACTATGTTTCCGCCATGTCCCCCACTACACTTCAATAACTTAATTCCCACCACCACAACAACAATTCCCCCTCTTAAAAGTGGAGATGGACCCCCATCCTCTGTCCCAATCCTTCCTTGCGTCTCCCTATCTCCGCTCTCTAATCGTAAGTCAATCCGCTTCCACCTCAGCCATCACTCACAAAAACCCAGGCGGGCGGCTTCGCCGGCACAGCAGTAGACCTGTCCCTCTACCCCCTCGACACCTTGAAGACCCGCCTCCAATCCTCCGGTGGCTTCTTTGCAAACGGCGGCTGGAACGGAGTCTACAAAGGCGTCGGCTCAGTAATTGCCGGTTCGGCCCCCGGCGCCGCGCTCTTCTTCGTAACCTACGAAGCTACAAAATCCGGCCTTGCCTGCAACCGCCAGTCTCACGGGCAAGATACAGTTGGGATAGTAGCAGCAGGAGACCACATACTTGCAGCTTCGCTCGGTGAGATAGCAGCGTGTACTGTCCGTGTGCCCACAGAGGTTGTCAAGCAGCGAGCACAAGCGTCGCAGTTTTCGAGTTCTTGGACAGCGTTGAGGAATATTTTCATCTCGAACCGAGGGCTCGGAAGGGTTTGGATGGAGTTGTATCGCGGATGGGGGATTACCATTATGCGGGAGATTCCGTTTACGGCTATTCAGTTTCCCTTGTGGGAGGCGATAAAGAGGTGGAGGAGTGTGAGGAAGGGGGGAAAGGTAAATGCAGGGGAGAGTGCACTGTTTGGGAGCCTGTCCGGATGTGTGGCGGCGGCGGCAACAACACCTTTAGACGTGCTGAAGACGAGGTTGATGTTGGGTAAGAAGGTACGTCCTCCGCCATTGCTGTTACCCCTACGTGCTTTCTGACAACTATCTACCGGGAATCGTAGAAAGAGCCAGCACTATCAATTCTGCGTAATCTAGTGAAGGAAGAAGGTACCCGAGGACTATTCAAAGGAATCGGACCAAGGGTCATATGGATCTCGGTTGGAGGAGCTATATTCCTTGGAGCGTGGGACTTTGCCAAGGGAGCCCTGGAGAATCTGTGATTCCCTGGTACTTTCTACACATGATTCCCCCTTAGACGTTCCCCAGGAGCTATACCGGCTGCTCATTGATGCCGCCGCACTGTACTCGGGGGGTAGAGTACGTGTACTCGAGTACAAATGTATCATTATCCCAGGAGCACGGCTAGGTACGAGCCCATAATTCCACGAGTATGTGAGTCACACTCCCTTACCGCGCAGATCAAAACCCCACGCAAGGTGCATGTCAAAACGGCTCGACACCATCCAAGCGGGAAGGTACTTGTACAATTTCCACTCGCCCCGCCCAACAGGAGCCAAGGTTGCGGCCTCATAGAACGAACCCCAAAAAATAAAAGGCCCCAACATCCCCCAACGAGATGGGCCAGTATATATTCATTCACCTAATACCACAACCCACTCACTCCTTTAAAATCTCCTCAACCTGCAGAATCTCCTCCTCATCTGCCACCTCAAGTACCTTACCCACTTCAGCAGTATTCCTCATCAGCTCCTTTGCCCCAGCATACAACATCTTAAGCTCATTATTAGTTGTAGCAGGCATATAATATAGTAGCACGTAGGGCGCCGCTCGTCGGCCGGAATTGAGCGTGACCGGGTAGGAGAGAAGGACGAAGCGTGGGGCATTGTCGGGAAGGCCATCGGCTATCTCGCCTAGGGAGGTGTAAACCTCTGCCTTGGGTTTGATCTCCAAAGTTTCTTTGTCGATCATGTCTGTGGGGGTTAGCATGGCAGATGAAGAGGGGGGGGCAGTACATATTACGCCCTGGGGTTTAGGAGCACGGGAAGTGCCCAGACGGAATTTCCGGAGGGTCTCGAGGGTCTCGGGGGAGAAGGTGTAAAGACGGGCTTCGGATGCCTAAGAGGTAGGATTAAACTTTGCGCCCGGCGCGACGGGAAGTATTTTCTAAATTCTTACCATTTCGGTACGTATTCGTTTATTCGACTAGAGCTATGGGAACTCTAGGATTCTGTAGGGGCGGTTTTCGTCCTGGGCGTGAGTTTCTGTCAAAGCCAAGATAGTATGATTAGTGGGGTAGCGAAGCAGATGAGTTAAACTAGGCCACGGTATCACGGTTCCAAGGGCGGGGTCAGGCTGGTTGCCCCTTTCAACTAACGCGCAGACCGTCAACACCAAATTCAACAATACACCTCCCGCAAACTGCTCGAGGTGTAAGTTTACATACGGCAGCCGGGACACAACCACAGCTCTATACAAAAACAAAATCCCAAAACACCATCCACAACCATGAGCACCCAGGGCAAGAATGAAACTCCTTCAAACGGACAAGAGACCTCTGCTGTAAGCTAACACCGCACCTTACTCACTCCAAAACAGTATTTAACTCACAAGAACGCCCCAGGGTCCCGAAGAAGCACCCGCCGAACTCACAGCTGTTGTCGATGATCTTTTAAATAGCCTCAGTGCAAAATTTGCATCCGTTTCTAGCGAGATTTTCGAGAAGATCGAGGCAATGTCCAAACGACTAGACCAGATGGAGGCCCAACTGCAACAGACGGGGACGACAAGTACGCCGAAATGAGATTACCACAAGGGCTGATTCTTTTATGGAGGTTATTGGAAGAGCAGGCGCGAGGAGTAAGATTCACAGGAAGGGGGGAGGGAGTGAGGAAGGACAGTCAAAGGCTGGAAAGAAGCTAGTTCTACTAATACCCATCAGCACGGCACTGTTTAATTGCGATATCCGTTCTGTAAATACATTGGTGCGATTAGGAGGCTTCACTGTGCGAGTTGAGCACCTTTGGCTAGGGTGTTTTTACTCGCTTTTCTTGCTTGTATTCCGAGAAGTGCTAGAGACTATGGGATCCATAAGGACATTAATCCCCACTCAGAAACTAATTTCTCGGAAAAATCCTCGACCTACATCCACCAACCCACCATCTGAGCGAGAATCTATGAACCCACCACCTGCTCATAAAACAGAAGAAACAAATAAAAAGCAGATGCCAAATAGATAAGCCATGAAAACAGCAAACGCTATTGATATTGTGAAAACACCAAACAGAAAACAAAAGAAGCCAGGACAATCTAACACGTTCAAAATGTAATGGTCCTAGGATGTAATACCGTATAATGTGCAATCTCTGAACCCAGTAGAACTCTAGGAAAGGTCAGGAAATAGGACTGTAACTCTCTCAGTAAGCTAAACTTTCATGTTTATCGTCATGCATCCACCGCCAAACTTTCTGGTGCTGCTCAAGTGCTATGAATGTTAGAACTGTTTGGGGCCTTTCGCATAGTTAGCGACCACAATCCTATAAAGTTAAAGAAGTATTCGCTAAGAACCATACCCCAGGCGGATGAACGAAGGAACCCACCCCCGGAACACCCAAGATATGCCCTCCTTTCCAGTAATATCGGTAAGGAGATGCATGATACCATGAGAATCATGGGACGCCATAATTCTGGTCTTAATAACGTCCACAGGCGAACAAACAGTCGTTGCAACAAGCCCACTCATTAAACTAGCACTGAAATGGGTGGCCAATCCATCCTCAAAGAACGAGAGCTTCATAAGTTGCGCCTTGAACTGGTCGTAGGTAGCAAGTTGACAGGTGGACATGAGAGCAGCCCGAAGAGTATTGGGCCATATCCCACGAAACAAGGAGTTGACGCCCTCTTCTCGAGCCATACCTGTCTCGGCATCAGCGGTGACCAAGATTTTAGTAGAAATTCAGGGAACCACCTACGCACAATACCGTCTATTGCATTTCGGTAATTCCTACGCTGAGCCGGGGGGTTTGCGCGATCTTGCTGCATGCGGACATTTATGATATCCGCAGGATTACCTGCAGCGCCACCTATCCTACAGATTGTAAGTCATGAAGCACGGATGATAGGAGCTCCCCTACCAGCCGGAGGCCGCTGCCATGACGGATAGTTTAAGAAAAGGCAGCTTTTCGTCATTCGGGGAGAAGTGTTGCTTCAGCTTTGCATAAACACCGAACCTTGCTGTCGAATACGTAGCTAAAAACTCAAATGGTAAGTAACTAAGCTTACGAGCTTATCTAGAGCAAATGGACAAACCTTGCCTCAGGATACTCGCAGACAGCTTCAGAAGGGTGTTAGAAAATGGTCTTAAAGTATTCTCCCAGGAGGCTTGTACCAGTGCTTACCCCACTATAAACCGCAATTGGTCCTATAACCACACAATGGTCCCACCAGTATTAGCTTAAAATCAGACAAATATGCAGGGAGCAGCTTCCTCTAACCCTCATAGCGTACAACGTTAAAGAATGTCCCAAGCATTGATACTTGCACTCCAGGAACCTTAGACACAGTCTGAAGGCGAACCTAAAAACTTGCGGTATTAGGGGACAGGCCTCACAAATTCAGAGCTGCCATACAAAAAGTGCATACTTTGATTAAATCCCTATTCAACGTGAGCTATTTCATTCTCGAAGCAAATGCAGTGATAACACTTACAAAGGATGTGTGAAAAAAGCAGCCATACAGCTTGCACTACCCCCAAACCAAAATGGATAATTCGGAGGTCCACTGCAGATCTTTTCGCCCATGATGTTTGAGTCGAAGTTTGTTGAGCCGAAAAATAAAAGTTGAGAATACGTAAACAAGAGCGTGTGAGCAGAGAAACCAGAGACCTCCAGCACGGGTGGTCACGTGCTCAATGCCCCCCTTGCATCCGAACATCAGGGCAGAATACCGGTGCAGATACGGTATGATATTATGATATGATATGATAACTAATGACAAAGCCCAGGCCCCAGGGGAAATGAAACCCAGGATGCTCTCGCATCCAGCTTAGGGCTTCGGGCACCGTTGGCAACTATTTATTACCTTAGCCAGCTCTCGATCACTCGGATTCCGATCTCTGGTCTTTGTGAGCTCATTTATAGTGCTCACTACAAGTATCATACCTGCAAAGCACACCGATTGCCGGTATCATACAGGGAAAAGAAAGGCATCTGCAACAGAGAGCATCACACCTTGTATGATACTTGTAGCATCATACAAATTTTGGCCCGACACACTCACCAGTACTGGCACCCCAACTACCGGACCTTAGCCCTCCCCGTCCACCGTTCTAAGAAACGTGGAGACCCTAGCCGCAGAGCCTCACTCCTCTCAGGTCTTTCCCAGCCTTAAGTTTGTTGCTAACCCTCACCACAAAGCCCATCTCCTATCAGCGAGTTGACATAGCGGTGCAGTACATGACCGCTCGTTATATACAAACCAAATCAACATGGTCTCCCTTCTCTGCAATCCCCTTGCAACAGCTGATCAGCTTGCCTCTTCACCGAGTCAGGCTGATGGGATCCCAGCCGACCTAGAGACGTCATTGAGATGGGCGGGAAGCGAGCTCATTCAGGGCGCTGGTATCCTTTTGCGATTGTATGTAATCCTACCCCCTCCTCCACCTCCCCGCACCCCGTCTATACTGCCATCCAATTACTGACCTGTCATAGGCCGCAAAAGACAGTTGCTACGGCAATAGTCCTTTTCCAACGCTTCTACCTTCTATCCAGCATGCGTTCTTGTGCCATCATCGACGCCTGCCATGCCGCAATATTCTTATCTTCGAAGCTCACTGAACATCCGGCGAAGCCTCGAGACATCATAAACGTGACTACCTATCTACTTAATATTCCATCACCTTCACCGATCTCCCCAGCCCCGGCAGCCAGCCAAGAATTGACACCCCCGAAAGAGTACTATGTTACAGAGCAGGAATACTACAACAAGCGAACACGCCTACTCAATGTCGAAACGGAAATCCTTAGAGCCTGTGGATTTCAAACACATCTTTCGTTACCTTACACTCTCTGCATAAACTACATACAGTCGCTCTCGGTGCTCTCGGCGGAGGTTGTGAAGAAATCGTTCGGGTACTTGACAGATGCATTGCTTTCGCCAAGTCTTTTATACCTAACACATCAACCAAACTCTTTGGCTGTTGCTGCGGTATATATAGGGGCTCGGGAATGCGAGGTTAAACTGCCGGCTGCGTGGTGGGATGTGTTTGATTGTGAACGAGAAGAATTGGGGTTCTTGGTGGTTTGCATGAAGGGTGTCAAGGAGTTTGTTGAGGGGGAGAGGAAGCTATGGAGAGGGAGAAAACCTGGTATCCCCTGGGAGCTAGAAGATTTGGAGATACACCTGGAAAGGCGAAGAGTCCTAGATAGTGAGGCGGAGATCTAGCTCTACCAGCAACATAGCCCTCTGGGTAGACTTGAGTTCATTTGCTATGTTCCGTTCCCGTTTTCTTCAGGAATTCGGGGCCTTTGATTTCTTTAAATTATTTGATCACGAATGCCACTGCAGCAGAAATCCGTGGCAAGCCTTTCAAATCCAATCAATATGGAGGGTTATGAGCAAACCCATTTTTTTAGATTGTCCATTTTTCGTGCGGTGTATGGTATTGTGGAGGGCATTTTGCGGAACATGTGTTTCTCACAGGGTTCTTTGCTATGGCAGCCCTGAAGTAGATGACTGCCGTATTGTTTTTACATTGTGTGGTTTCTGTTCCCCTGCACAGTGTAGCAACTATCGTTCCCCCCCCACTATCTCAGGGCCCCCTCCCGGTCACGATCTCTTCTATCTCTCGCTTTGAGAAAGAAAGAACCATTACCGGTATTGGCAGACACAGCTTCTTAGAGGAGACACAATATCTATTAGACACAGCACACAGATAATACTAGCTCTCTTTTGTCTCAAAAGCAGCTGAGCCGAATGTTAAGCCCTAAATTGAGAGTTAACAACAAGTATCATACCTCCCCTGGGATAATTTGGTGCTTGTGAAGTTAAAAGTTCTATCGCTCTCTTGTTGAGTCTGCCTTTCCTGATACCGGTATCATGCCTTTTTTTTCCGTTCCCTTTCTTTGCTTTTTAGCACTAGTATTTGACCCTAAACCACCGGTACCGTATCTATCATTAGCCCAACCTTCTCCTAAATATATGACAATTAATTGGAGCCATCGTGCTAACCTCGCCTCTGCGAAGCGCTTCGGGGAGATCAGGTGAAACATTAGGACCGCCACGGCGGCTGCGAATATATTGTAAAGCACTTTATGCTTTGGAAAATGTTGTCTTACTAGAGTCATTTGGCACATACGGTACAGGTATTTTTTTTCATTCAAAAGTTCCAGACCGCCACTCATACAGCCCACGTCCGTGCACGCCAAGAAACGAGAAGTCTCATCTAAGAATTTTGAATCAAAAAAAGTGCGGAATATCCCCCGAGTCCGACGACCCATAATTGTTAAGAGCAGCGCACGGTAGCGCACTTGGTTGCATTGAATTCAGATGATTCAATCCCAGGGTATGATTGGTAGCAAAGCCACCCGCAACAGTGCACGAAGACCAGGGAGCCAATTCCTACTACAATTATATTCATTGGTATCGGGAAAACGTCCTCAGAAGAAGGCGAAGATATGATGGGAATGTTATGGTAGCTGCTCTCGTAGATCGGTTGATCAACTATTTCCCGAACACGGCCTTATGTAAAGATTGCTATCTAATATAATATAGTATAAGACTGGTAGCGGTATTTCCTTGTATGATATGCCATATATTTTCCTGTATTCAATATACGAATAGCCACCGATTTAACAAAAAAAAAAAAAAGGTACAGGTTACAGGCATAGAACCCGAACACTTGAGTCGGAATTTTGTATCGTACTCGAGTATGGACGGTTAGATAGGCACAGACGATTTGCCACACAAAAATTTCATCCCTGCGTTCGAGTCCTATATGCGTGTACCGTCTACTGGTATTTCGTACGATCTTCGCACTGGTCTAGTTCTCCGAGTGACATATTATGTTCGGCGGAACTTGCCAGTGTGCTGGCAGGGGGAAAGCGCAAATAACAAATTCCTCCCCTATCCCATTGGGTAGACTTCCGAGGAAAGAAAAAAAGAAAGAAAAAGGAGGCATCCAATGTGTGCAAATCATTTTCACTCACGCAAAACAAAAGTCCCCAACTTTTTCATGTGTCCCCTCCCAGTGTGAGCGGCGAAGAGCGAAAAAACAGTTATCACAAAAGTCCGGTGCTGGGTTACGTTACGCTACGATAATTCCGTTAACGGATAAATCGATTTCCCCACCTTCCGACAACATATCGGATTATCTGTGCTACGGGAACAAATGTTCGCTTGCTCAGAGAAGATGTCTGGTGCATGTCGGGAAAAGGGGCGAGCGGTTCGCCCGAATTGCATTTGATTTGTTGTTGCTTGTGGGTTCGTGGAATTGTTGAGTGGGTGATTGTTTTAGGTTAGGTTAGGTTCGCTTCTAACCCCCAACAACAACGACCGCGGTAGCTCGGTGTCGTGATAGGTAGACACAAGACTTTGAAATTTCCTCTCTTTCTTTTACTTCCACCTCAATCGCATTTAAAGGTGTCTCTTCTTTCTTTTTACTTTCACGCCTTGGAGCTAGTTCTACGGATCTCCTATTGTTTACGTTATGATCAGTCTACAGATTAAGCCAAGGGGTATGTCTGTTGTCGCTTGAATTTGGTTCTCCATTCGCGCACTCACTAACCGAAAACTACAGGCCGTCCCATCAAAAAGCTTCCGTCTACAATTGAGCTTGATCTTGCTACTGCTACTGCTGAAACCCTTTATACCCGTTTGTCGGCATATACTGGACTTTCTCGAGATCGGTTGCGCTTGACAAAGGGAAGCGATGGCAGCGTTGTGACAGTAAAGAGAGAGAGTGGGAAGGATGTTATGGTCGAAGAACTGGGGCTAAGAGATGGCAGCACGGTCTTTGTCAAGGATTTAGGTACGAAATATATCAATATCAACTCGATATTTTGTCCCGCCCCTCACCCCACTCCCACCCTTCAGCTTTGAGAACGGTCGCTCATATGGCGTTTTTAATGTTATTTTTATAGGTCCGCAAGTCGCCTGGCGTACCGTATTCGTGATTGAGTACCTAGGGCCACTCTTCATTCACCCGCTACTCCTTTATGTTGTGCGACCTTACGTCTATTCGTCATCCCCTCTCAACCCCCTCTCATATATACCATTCAGCCCATCACTCGAACCCGGTCAAGAGCTTCCTCCACCAACCCAGACGCAAACGCTCCTGTGCGCACTGGTCGTTCTTCATTTCCTCAAGCGCGAATATGAAACCTTCTTTATCCACCGCTTTTCGGGGGGTACCATGCCTTTTCGCTATATCTTTAGGAACTCTGCACACTACTGGATCCTTTCTGGGATGAATCTTGCCTACTCCTTGTACACGCCTGCTGCCTCTCCAGCAGCGTCCTGGTGGCCGACTGCGTTGAATGCCGATAATAATCCTGTTGTGGTTTATAGCATGGTGGCGCTTTGGGTGTTTGCTCAGATCTCGAACTTCAAAACCCACCTCACATTGCGTAATCTTCGACCCGCAAATAGTACAAAGAGACAGATTCCTAAGGGATATGGGTTTGATTCTGTTACTTGCCCCAATTATTCTTTTGAAGTTTTGTCGTGGGTTTGTGTCTGGGTGCTGAGTGGTGGAAATTGGGCTGCCTCGTTGTTCACCCTTGCTGGGACATCTATAATGTTCCTTTGGGCTCAAAAGAAGGAGAGGAGGTACAGAAAAGATTTTGGCAGCGCTTACAAGAAGAAGAGGAATGTTATGGTTCCGGGAATTTTGTAAGGTTGAGGAAAGGATGTCTAAGAGGGAGGATATGTTGGAAAGGGTTAGATAGAGATACAATACTGGGTTTTCGTTGATGAAATTTGGTGTCCTATAAGACGACGATAAACGGACATCTGGTTGAAATAGATTAAACGGTTTTCATTTATTTGAAAAAGAATTCTGTCATCGTGGATGGATGTTGTGATCATATCCCACAAACTGTTTTCTCGCGCATGAATGGAAACATCTGCATGGAATCATGGGACGCGCCGTCAGGTGACACAAACAAGCTCCTGCACAGTGTGGCGGCTGGCAGGCGTTTTAGCAGGGAAGACCTGTACGAGTACCAATGCCGGCATGTAGGAATTCCAAAGTATTAGACTCTGGGGAAGAAGTGCAGAAAGTTCGTCCATCTCGTTTAATCCCCAAACCATGTTGGAAGGGATTTCTGGCGGGAATGTCATCATCCTCGTGAGGGAGGGAGGGGTATTACTCGGTGCTCTATTGCGGTTGAGGTTCGTGGAAAAGTGACAATTGGGGTATCATAACAGCAAAGTTGTGGGGAAAGAGCCGGGAGGATCCGATATCAAGAGCATCGTGCTCAGCCAAAGCAAGGGATGAAGGGGGGATTTGGGGGTTCATTGCACATACGGGGGCTAATTCCAACAAGAGCTGTGTGTGCTTTTGTGCATGCTGGAGACATCAGGCTATGATAGAACATTTTGTCCCAGGATCAAAAGAAAATGAACCGGATGGCTGTCCTCCTCTTCCACAGCGGCATAAATGTGAATGACTTGCAATGCTGGTATCGAGTGCCGCACCGGCATCTTGTAAGTACTTAAAGCATTGAATTGGTGAAGGGGAAAAAGACAGCCTTCCTGTAGAGATGTTAGATTGGAAGAGGCAGCACGTAGGCCGTTTTGATCCTTTAACTACGATCAAAAGGCCATTCATGGGAAGCCCGGTCAATCAGGCAACTCCCCACAAGGAATATCAACACGCCAAGCGTCGCAAAAGCCTAAGGCATGCAGCATTGGCTGTCGTTTACCGTTCTCCACCAGATAGAACCTAGTTAGTGCAACCCCTCGCGCTCCTTCGAATGGCTTATTCCCCTCTCATAGGGTACCACCATTCAACTCCTCTCTTTTCCCATTTCTGTCCCTCTTACTCACTCTCATTATTGCTTACCCTCTTTCTTCTCCTCCTTCAACACCAACAACACTTTGTCTTCTCCCACTCCTTCTCTCCCCCCCTCCTTCTCCTTCTCTTCCTCCCTCTCTTCCTCCCTTCTTTCCTCTCTAGCCTCTCTCCTTTTTTTGCATCATCTTCTTCATTCTCTCACACCAAGTGCTTTTGTCAACTGCTAAAAGGTATGCTATTAGCTTTATTGGTTCTTGCTTGTTGTCAGCGTCCCGGATTTTAAAGGGTCCATACAATGTTCATACGAGATGAAAAAGCTTCCATCCATTCCTTTCCACTGCCTCTGCTATGCTCCCATCCCCCTTCAAGGTGCATCATCCAGCGGGAGCTTGTGCGTCCTCTTCCTGTCCTATCTTCTATCAGTACCCACACACCCCTCCTTCTATCCTAGTTCAGCTTCTCCCAATCGGGTTTTGATTCGCCCCTTCAATCGCTCCCATTATTCACTTTGTCCGCTTCCCCCCAACACCCAGTCCTGATTATCACACATTGCCCAATCTTAGTTCTATATTCCCTTTTTTCTTCCTTTCAGTTGCTCATCCGGCCTAACCTTTTACTACTGTCTAGCCTTCTCTCCTTAACCCACCAGCCGATCCTGCCTGCCACCAATCCGACAGACTGCTGCGCAAAGATTGGCAATTGAAAAACCCTACAGCCCGTCTCCGACTCCTCAACGGAAAAGTCACAACCTCCTTACGAACAATTTCTTGCTTACGCTTCCTACCCTTCGCTGTGATTCTTCCTTCCTTCCTCTCCCTCCTTTGCATCAACTACCTCCGCCTCTCCCTTTCATCATCCTCGTCTCACCCCCACAGCGCTCCTTCGCAAAGATAAGGCATCGCCAAGTAGTTATCTTCTAGCTTGTGCGTTGATCCCACCAAAAGCCGGCAAACTCAGCTAGCAGACTATCCTACCAGCGAGTCTCTACCCCTATTAGAGAAAGTCTCTCCTTGATCGTTATCTCTTGGTATTTTGTTTATCACTAGGCATCGATCTGTTTGTACGAGGACACGATACGCACGAAATTGGAAGAAGGATCCAACACCGTTTACGAAGTTTATTTGAATACCTTTTTGGATAAGGATCGATCCATACGCTACTCGCTAATTCTAAACGTTTTTTTTTACGAGTTCCACTGCTTTCAGATAAAAAACAAAAAAAATATTAAAAGCCGATAAAAAACAATCTCATTTACACGAATCTGGTATGACAAGAATTTAAACTTCCTTATTACTGCACCAGGCTAGCCTGTTGAGAAATTTCTCTAATAAAATGGGTACTTTTTTTAGCTTGTTCTTCTAGTAGTGGCGTTGCTGAATTGTTACTGTTTCGTCATATCTTGCTGGTGTCGTCACATACGGGGCACTGCTAATAAGTGCTGAGCTCGCCTTCGTATAGAATTTTTTAATTTTTTTTGCTGGTAAGTCAACGTCCTTCAGCCAGCCATTGCACGCTCATGGGTTCCTAACTTTCTCATCTTTGCACTCGCTTTAGAAGAAGCATTGAAGCCTCTTTTTCTTCCTCCCTCCTTTAAAAATGGAACAGCAGCAGCAACAGCAAAATGCAGCTGGAACTGGGGGTCGAAGGCTTCACATCGCACATAGGAGATCACCCTCGGAACTTACTCCGTTAATGAGTATGTGTTTTGCCCCTGTGCATAATGTTTTGAATCAGGGGAAAATAATTCACTGCCATTGTTCAATTGTGTTGTCAATTGATCGCTCCGGATTATATGCCTTGGGAATAAAGCTAATAGCTCCTTAGTGGAACAGTTGGCTCTTCAGCAACAAATCGAAATGCTGCAAGCACAACAGCAACAAATGCTTTCCGCTCATCAGCAGTATGCAAATATGGGTCTCATTCCTCCTGGACAGGCTCACTTGGCTCCATCGTTCCCTCCGATGCAGCAACAAATGTCTAATATTTCGCCTCAGCACCCTCAAGGTGGATTCCAATTTCCTCAGCAACACCAACAAAGCGCTGCTCCTCCCGGAGCTCCTACTCAGCCATCGTCTCATAGAAGGAACCAGTCTGCCATGCCCGGAATGGGTGGCGCTGCTGGCCCCCCACCTGCGCCTTCTTCTGGCTCGTCTGGTACTTTTGGCGAGTTTTCAATGGGCCATTCTACTTCAACTGCTGGAAGTAATAATTCTCCTCAACGTCGGCCCTCGGGTAATACTGGAGGCCAGGGCGGTGATGCTGGCAGAGGGCATCAGCGTAGACATTCACTTGCCCTTCCCGAAGCGAAAAAGGCCGCCGAACTTGCACAGGCACGAAGAGGCCAGGCCGGTTTCCAATTTCCCGCTACTGGAGGGACATCGGGGAGTCCTGCCACTTCTACGCCTAATGGATCAAGCCCAACAACCGGTGGCACTGCGTCTCCCGCACCCGCCGGTTCCCCACCGGCTACCGGAGAGACTCCCACTACTACAGCTGCTACTACTCAAGTGCAGGCAACAACTGCTAACCAGCCGGCAACACTGGCTCCCCCTAGAACTAGAGTGCCTACTCACGGAAGAAGCCAGAGCATGGCTGTCGGCACGAATGGTAGAAGTCCAGCGAGTGGGCGCATTGGCGGTTTCCAGTTTCCTCCTCCCATGGCTACGAGCGATGCAGGGGCCGGCTCAACTACTGGAAACCAAGGTCAAGGTAATCAACAACAAGGTGGAAACGTGGAACGTCGTGGTAGTAACTCTGGCTTTCAAGGACATAACAGGACCGGGTCCCGAAATTATGATAATTGGCGCAACCCGAACCAAAACCAGTCTCACGGGCATCAGCAAAACCAATCCGTTGATCTTCAGAATCTTAGCCAAAACCAGGGGATGGGCCAACTCAACCCTGCTTTCCAGCCAGGGCATCGTACCCGAGCTTCTATCGGCACATTCCAATTTCCTGCTCAACCGGGCCTTATGCTTCCAGGTCATGGAGGTCAGAGTATCTTTATCAATCCCGCTACCGGCCAGCCCCAAATCCTCAATACTGGTCTCCTACAACAGCAGCAACAATTGACCCAGCTACAACTACAGCAAGCGGCTATTAATGCTCAGTCATTGAACTTGGGTAACCTCGGCCAAGCCACTGGTCAGAATATGCCAAACCAACAACAGCAGAGGAAGACTTTGTTCACCCCATATCTCCCACAAGCTAGCCTACCCGCCTTGCTGAGTAATGGACAGTTGGTATCCGGTATTTTGAGAGTCAACAAGAAGAACCGAAGTGACGCCTACGTTTCTACTCAAGATGGTCTCTTGGATGCCGATATCTTTATTTGTGGAAGTAAGGACCGTAACCGTGCCCTGGAGGGCGATCTGGTTGCCGTTGAGCTGCTTGATGTTGATGAGGTTTGGGGTCAGAAGCGTGAAAAAGAAGAGAAGAAGAAGCGTAAGGACATTAGTGAGACGAGGGGACCGTCTGGTTCCTCTAGCAACAATCCCGGCGGTGATGGAAATTCTACTAACGAGGGAGGTCAAGAGGGAACTGGAATTAAGAGGAGAGGATCCCTTCGCCAGAGACCAACTCAAAAGAAGAATGACGACGTTGAGGTCGAAGGCCAGAGCTTGCTTTTGGTTGAGGAGGAGGAGGTCAACGATGAACAGAAGCCCCTCTTCGCCGGTCACATCGTTGCCGTTATTGAGCGGGTTGCTGGGCAAATGTTTTCCGGGTACGTTACTATTATTGACATTAATCTGATTCATGGCTGATGTTTCCCTTTTTTAGGACCCTCGGGTTGTTGCGTCCTAGCAGTCAGGCGACTAAGGAGAAGCAAGAGGCAGAACGACAAGCTCGCGAGGGCCATTCTGGACGGCAGAACCAGCCTGAGCGAACACAAGACAAACCGAAGATTGTGTGGTTCAAGCCGACTGATAAGAGGGTCCCTTTGATTGCTATCCCAACCGAGCAAGCCCCCCGCGACTTCGTTGAGAATCACCAGTCATACTCCAATCGCATCTTCGTCGCATGTATCAAGCGTTGGCCTATCACATCTCTTCATCCTTTCGGTACTCTCTTTGAGCAGCTTGGGGAGATGGGCGACATCAAGGTTGAAACCGATGCTCTTCTCCGCGATAATAACTTCGGGCCCGATGACTTCTCTGAAGCTGTCATTCGCAATGTCATTGACAATTGGTCAGTCGAGACTGAAAAGGATGAGGTTATCGCCGCTCGCAAGGACTTCCGTGATGTGAAAACGTTCAGCATCAATGCCAAGAGCACTGGCGACATTAGTCAATCATTCCATGCCAAGAAAGCTAGCGATACTACTTGGGAAATCGGTGTCCATATTGCTGATGTTGCCTATTTTGTCAAACCAAACTCCCTGGTTGACCGGGAGGCAAGAAAGCGGGGCACTGGTGTTGAGTTGGTCAATCGTTTGGTCCCCATGTTGCCCCAAAAGCTCGCAGAGGATCTTTTGTCTTTGAAGGAAGGGCAGGATAGGTTTACCACTAGTGTTGTATTTACCGTTAATGCGGACACGAGTGAGATTATTGAAGAGGAGACTTGGGTTGGTAAGGGTATAATTAAGAACAGCGCTAGCTTCCTGTACGGAGATGTGGATGCTGTTGTATCTGGGGCTGAGGGTGAGAAGGTTTCTGAAGAGTTTAAGGTTGCTGTTGCTGTGCTCCATGTATGACTTATCCTGCTTCTTTGCTTGATTACTCCCGACGCTAACACTGGACAGAAAATGACTCGCAACTCCCGTAAACAGAGATATTCCGCCGAAAACATCGATATTCCCGCTCTTCGTTTGGTTTACCAACTGGACGATGAGAATATTCCGGTTGAGGATAACATCTTCGAGACCCGTCCAACCTATGAGATTGTCGAGGAGCTGTTCATTAGAACAAATAGCTTTATCGCACAAAAGATTGCCGCTGGTCTTCCTGAAAAGGCTCTGCTTCGCCGCCATTCCCCCCCTAACCAGCGCCGTGTCGAGAACTTTGCCGAGCGTATGAATCGTTATGATCAGAATATTGACGTTTCTAGCAGTGCGGCGCTGCAAACCAGTCTTTTCCGTTTGAAGGACCCCGTTGTTCGACAGGTATGTCACCTAGGCCCAGCTTGATGGGAAATCGTGCTCACTTACTGTATTTTAGGGCATGGAAACAGTGCTCATCAAAGGAATGCAACGAGCCAAGTACTTCGTGGCTAGCAAACTCTCACCTGAGGTTCATGGGCATTATCTTTACAATGTCCCTGTCTATACTCACTTTACTAGCCCTATTCGCCGCTACGCAGATATCATTGTACACAGACAGTTGGAAGCGGTTCTGTCTAATGGCACAGTTGACTTTACTGAGGATACAGAAGCTCTTGCCAAGACTGCCGAACAGTGCAATGTAAAGAAAGATTCAGCAAAAAATGCGATTGAGCAGAGTATTCACATCGAGCTCTGCCGTGCTGTCGACAGGAGGCGCCAGGCCCAGGGTGGAGAGCTGATTTGCGAGGCTATTGTAATCAACGTTTACGAATCAGCTTTCGATGTCTTGATCCCCGAATATGGTTTCGAGAAGCGTGTGCACTGCGATCAACTTCCATTGAAGAAGGCAGAATTCGATAAAACCAATCGTGTCTTGGAATTGTATTGGGAGAAGGGCGTTCAATCCAATGTATACATTCCGGAAGATGAGCGCCCCAAGGGTGGGGCTGCCCTTCGTGCTGCCAATGCCGCCGCCGCTGCCAGTCAAGCCGCTGCAGCAGCGAAGGCTGCCCAAGAGAAAGAGGAGATACAGCGCAAGATGATGGAAGTTTCTTCGCGAAACCCCGATGCTGAGCAGGACCTGTTTGAGGACGAAGACGATTCAAATACCTCTGATGGAGGTGTTCCTACAGAGAGGCCAACTACTCTCGCTCCTGTTGCAGCTAGCACGAGGCCAACCCAGAGCATGCCTGGCTCACCTACCAAAAACTCGCCCACATCTTCACAGACTCCTCACCGCACGCGGTCTGACCCCAAAATATCTGTGGCCGCCCACGATAATGAAAAGGTAGCTGGGCAGGAGGTTTCAAACGAAGACAGGTATCTACGAATGTTTACCCTTCGTGAAGAGAAGGGAGATTACATCCAAGAAGTTCGCGAATTGACCCGAGTACCGGTATTTTTGAAGACGGAATTGAGCAAGAGTCCTCCGTGGGTACCCCCTGTCATTCTCACTTGGCGTGCGGTTTACTTACGTTAGATATAGTTGCCTGACTATCCGATCATTAAACCCATATGCACTATAAAAAGTCTTGATAATCCGAGGTAATGGTTGGTGATACTGTGGGGAGAAGGGAATGGAAGGGTTAATTGGCATGGTGTGTTTGTCTTAGGTGTCATCGCAAAGTTTTGTGATAAATACGGTAACGGTGTTGGTTTGGGTTGCATGGGGGGAAAACATTGCTTTTCTTGTGAGGGTAGTCAGGGAAGTAGTAGGCCGGACATGATATTTTACTCTAGCTGTTGAGATGTCGACTAAATGGCCAATAACTTTGTTATCGTCGTTGTTTTCTCTATTCTTTCTTTTTTCTTTCCATGGGTTTTTGTCAGTCTATGTGAATGAGAGTATGGTGACGAACGAAGTCAAGAGTAGGGGGAGCGTGCGAACTTTCTTTGTTTAAGCCACGGATATCTCCTCCCCCCCTCTTTGTTTTCATGTAGTCTTATCGTTGCCTTTCTTGGGTCAAAATTTGGGGTAGGCTCTCACTATTAAGTTGGGTGAGCCTTGGGAGAGTAGTATGTTGGTATGATGGCGCGCACTGGCTTTGGGGTAGT